>LNFM01010234.1_pt1 | contig 17713 bp, 18 predicted proteins | sample 596031 | NCBI WGS metagenome assembly LNFM01 (sample SAMN04254537, study PRJNA301005) | activated carbon metagenome | isolation source: dual media filters at the Ann Arbor, Michigan drinking water treatment plant | place: USA: Ann Arbor | reverse complement strand
CATCGAAGTGAAGCGCCGCGGCGACGTGCGCCGCGCCAAGCTGTACTACCTGCGCCAGCGCAGCGGCAAGTCGGCGCGCATCAAGGAAAAGCTCGCGGGCTGAACCCTGGCACCCGGCCAACGGGCGCTGTCAGGAAAGGCCGCCTGCGGGCGGCCTTTTTCATGCCCTGGCCCCGTACCGTGCAGCGATGAGCCGCCCCCGCATCCTCGACCCCCGCGCCGTGCCCGTGGTCGGCATGGACGGCCACCTGCCGCCCGTGCCTGCCGGGCACATGCACGCTGCCGCGCTGCGCCAGCGCTTTGCCGCGGCGCCGGCCTGGCAGCCTGAATTCACCGGCGACGGCCGCCCCTTCAGTGGCCGCGAACCGGCCCATGCTGCGGTGCTGGTGGCGTTGGTGCAACGGCCACCTTCGGCCAGCGACAGCGGCCTGCATGTGCTGCTGACCCTGCGCACCGACCACCTGCGCGACCACGCCGGGCAGATCAGCTTCCCCGGGGGCCGCAGCGAACCCGAGGACGGCAGCGCCGCGGCCACGGCGCTGCGCGAGGCCGAAGAGGAAGTGGGCCTGCCGCGCGCGCAGGTGGAGGTCATCGGCGAATTGCCCCGCTACACCACCGTCACGAGTTTTGTCGTCACCCCCGTGGTGGCGCTCGTGCAGGCGCCCTATGCCCTGGCGCTGGACAGCTTCGAGGTGGCCGAGGCCTTCGAGGTGCCGCTGGACTGGCTGATGAACCCGGCCCACCACCGCCGGCACCTCTTCCAGCACGAAGGCGATGAGCGCCAGTTCCTGTCCATGCCCTGGACGGGGCCGGGAGCCGACGGCCGACCGCGCGAGTACTTCATCTGGGGTGCGACGGCCGCGATGCTGCGCAACCTGTACCGCTTTCTCAGCGCCTGATCGCAGGCAGCCACGGGCAGCGCCGGCCACGCCCTATCATTCGACGCGATGAGTTTCTTCGCCGTCTTGTTCGCGCTGCTGATTGAGCAGCTCAAGCCGCTGCCACGCGACAACTGGGTGCATGAAACCTTGATGGCCTGGGTGCGCTGGACCGGCCGCAATTTCGACGCCGGCCAAGCCCATCACATCTGGGTGGTGTGGTGCGTGTCGGTGCTGGTGCCGGCGTTCCTGGTGGCCGGCATCCACCTGCTCATCAGCCCCTACAGCCTGCTGCTGGCGCTGGCCTTCGATGTCGGCCTGCTCTACCTGACCCTGGGCTTCCGACAGTTCAGCCACTACTTCACCGACATCCGCGACGCGCTGGAGCGTGGCGACGAAAACGAGGCGCGCCGCCTGCTGGCCGAGTGGCGCCACCTGGATGCCAGCGAGCTGCCGCGCACCGAGGTGCTGCGCCACGTCATCGAACACGCGCTGCTGGCCGCCCACCGGCATGTCTTCGGCGTCTTCTTCTGGTTCGTGCTGCTCTCGGCGCTGGGCCTGGGGCCGATGGGCGCGGTGCTCTACCGCATGGCCGAGTTCAGCACGCGCTACTGGAGCTACCGCCACCGCAGCCTGGACGCCCCGGGCAACGACGGCCTGCTGGCGCTGTCGCAGCGGCTGTTCGGGTACATCGACCACGTGCCCGCGCGGCTGACGGCCTTCGGCTTCGCCGTCGTCGGCAACTTCGAGGAAGCCGCCGCCAGCTGGCGGCGAGACGCCACGCTGTGGCAGCACCCGAATGAAGGCGTGATCCTGGCCGCTGCGGCCGGCGCCGTGGGCGTGCAGCTGGGCGGCGCTGCGGCGCCCGGCGTCACGCCCGACCGCAGCAAGACCTTCACCGCCGGTGGCGAGGCCGGCATGGCCGACGCCCAAGGCTCCACCGCCGGCCTGCCGGCCCAGGCGGGCCACCTGCACAGCGTGGTCGGTCTGGTGTGGCGCTCGGTGGTGCTGTGGATGCTGCTGGTGGCGCTGCTGACGCTGGCGCACATCGTCGGCTGAGCGGCGCTGGCCGGCCCGGGGGCCGGCCTACCACTGCTTGCGTGAAAGCTCTTCGAAGAGTTCGCCGTAAATGCGCTGTCGCGTCGGGCTGATCTCGCCGCGCGCCGCGGCCTCGCGCACGCCGCAGCCGGGTTCGTGCAGGTGGCTGCAGTTGTGGAAGCGGCACTCGCCCATCGCGGCCGCGTAGTCGGGCATCAGCCCGGCCAGGTCTTCGGGCGCCACCTGGCGCAGGCCGAATTCCTGGAAGCCGGGCGAGTCGATCAGCGCGCCGTGGCGTGTGTTGTCCAGCCAGTACCAGCGTGTGCTGGTGGTGGTGTGGCGGCCGGTGTTCAGCGCCTGCGAAATTTCACCCACCTGCGCCGCCGCCTGAGGCACCAGCAGGTTGATGAGCGTGCTCTTGCCCATGCCGCTGGGGCCCAGTACCAGCGTCGTGCGGCCGGCCAGCAAGGGCAGCAGCGTTGCGCGCGAGGCCTCGGCTTCGGTCTTCAACGCCAGCTCCAACACCGGCACACCCATGGCGCGGTAGGGCGCCAGGCGTTCGCGTGCCGCGGTGATGCCGGGCAGGTCGGTCTTGTTCAGGCCGATCAGCGCGGGAATGCGCGCCTCGGCCGCCGCGATGAGCGCACGCGTGAGCTGCGATTCGCTGAACACCGGCTCGGCGGCCACCAGCACCAGCAGCTGGTCGAGGTTGGCGGCGAAGGACTTGGTACGCCACTCGTCCTGGCGGAACAGCAGGTTGCGGCGCTCCACCAGGCTGTGAATGACGCCGCCGTCGCCGCTGTCCAGCCACAGCACCTGGTCGCCGACCACGAGTTCACTCTTCTTGCCGCGCGTCTGGCACAGCACACGCTGGCCGTCGGGTGTTTCCACCATCACCTGGCGGCCGTGTGCGGCCACCACCAGGCCGGGCTTGGCCGTGTCGGCAGCCTCGGTCAAGGCAGCAGCGCGTCCAGCTTCGCGGCGCAGATGAAGTCGTTGATGGAGATGCCGCCCACCGAGTGCGTGTTGAAGCGCACCGTGCAGCGGTTGTACGACACGGCCAGGTCGGGGTGGTGGTCTTCCACGTGCGCCACCCAGGCCACCGCGTTGACGAAGGCCATGGTGCGGTGGTAGTCGGCAAAGTCGAAGCGCTTCTGGATGGCGCCTTCCACCAGCGCCCAGCCGGGGGCCTGGGCCAGATGGGCTTCGATCTGCGCGGCCGCCATGGGCGCGTGGCCCTCCAGTGGTTGGCAGCGTTGGGTGGCCAAGGTGTTCATGGGGTCTCAGGCCGCAGCGGCGGGGGCAAAAGGTGGGGTCGGGAGCACCGGCGCGGGCAGGGCCGCCAGACGCTCGGAGGCCGGCGGGTGCGAGTAATAGAAGCGCACGTACACCGGGTCGGGCGTCAGCGTGGCGGCATTGTCTTCATGCAGCTTCAGCAAGGCGCTGGCCAGGTCGGCGCCGTCGGCCTGCTGGCTGGCATAGGCGTCGGCCTGGAACTCGTCGCGGCGCGAGAAGTGCGCGGCCAGCGGGCTGATGAAGAAGGTGAAGGGCGGCAGCGCCATCATGAACAGCAGCAGCGCCAATGCGTGGTTGGGCGCGCCGATGTTGGGCTGCACGCCCAGGCCGGCGTAGAAGCCGCTCTGGCCGGCCAGCCAGCCCAGCAGCGCCAGCCCGGCCAGGCTGAAGGCAAAGATGCCGACCATGCGCTTGAGCACGTGCTTGTGCTTGAAGTGGCCCAGTTCATGGGCCAGCACGGCTTCCACCTCGCTGGGCGTCAGGCGCTGCAGCAGGGTGTCGAAGAACACCACACGCTTGGCCGCACCCAGGCCGGTGAAATAGGCGTTCGCATGGGCCGAACGTTTGCTGCCGTCCATCACGAACAGGCCCTTGGCGGCAAAGCCGCAACGCTGCATCAGGGCCTGCACCCGCTGCTTCAGCGCTTCGTCGGGCAGGGGCTCGAACTTGTTGAACATCGGCGCGATGACGGTGGGGTAGAGCACCAGCAGCAGCAGGTTGAAGCCCACCCATGTCACCCAGGCATACAGCCACCACAGCCCACCCGAGGCGCCCATGATCCACAGGATGACGGCCGCCAGCGGCAGCCCCACCAGCACGCCCACGGCCGCGCCCTTGGCCAGATCGGCCAGCCACAGTTTCAGGCTCATGCGGTTGAAGCCGAAGCGCTGCTCGATGCGGAAGGTGCTGTAGGCCTCCAGCGGCAGTTCGATCAGCGTGCCGATCAGCGTGAAGGCCGCCAGCAGCGTGAGCTGGTAGGCCATCGCGCCCCAGGCCGGCAGCACGTGGTCCACGAGCCAGAGGTTCAGCGTGTCCAGGCCGCCCAGCAGCGTCCAGGCCAGCAGCACGAGGCTGGAAAAGGCCGTCGAAAACAGGCCCAGGCGGCCCTTGGCCAGGGTGTAGTCGGCCGCACGCTGGTGGGCGGCCAGCGTGACGGTGCCGACAAAGGCCGCCGGCACGCTGTTGCGGTGCGTGGCCACGTGGCGCCAGCGACAGCAGCAGCGCCGCAGCGAAGGCCAGGGTGACATGGTCGGATTGCATGGGCCGCGAGTGTAGGCTTGGGCGAGAATCGCGGCCTTTCCCTGCCTGCCAAGACACCATGAGCGACCCGACCTCGGCCACCCCCTCCGCGCCTGCTGTGGCCGCCACCCCGGCCACCAGCCTGGCGATGAGCGACCAGAACCTGATCTGGATCGACCTGGAGATGACCGGCCTCTACCCCGAGACCGACCGCATCATCGAAGTGGCCGTGGTCGTGACCGACCCCCACTGCACGGTGCGTGTGGAAGGCCCGGTCTTCGCGGTGCACCAGAGCGACGCCGTGCTCGCCGGCATGGACGCCTGGAACACCGGCACGCACGGCAAGAGCGGCCTCACGGCGCGCGTGCGGGCCTCCACCACCGACGAGGCGGCGGCCGAGGCCGCGGTGATCGACTTCCTGAAGCAGTACGTGCCCAGGGGCAAGAGCCCGATGTGCGGCAACAGCATCTGCCAGGACCGCCGCTTCCTGGCCCGCACCATGCCGGGCCTGGAGGCGTTTTTCCACTACCGCAACCTCGACGTCAGCACGCTGAAGGAGCTGGCACGGCGCTGGAAGCCGGCGGTGATGGACGGCTTCAAGAAGGCCCAGGCGCACACGGCGATGGCCGACATCCACGAGTCCATCGACGAACTGCTGCACTACCGCCAGCACTTCCTGGCGCTGTAGGCGCCACGCCGCAGGCCACGCACGCTGCCAGCACCCGGCATGTTCCAGGGCTATCTGCCGGCCATCCTCAGCGGCCTGGGCGTCACGCTCAGCGTCGCGGCGCTGTCCTTGCTGGTGGCCTGCGTGTTCGGCCTGCTGGGCGCGCTGGCCAAGCTGTCGAATTCGCGCACGGCGCGCGGGGTGGCCGAGGTCTACACCACGCTGATACGCGGTGTGCCCGAACTGGTGCTGATGCTGATCATCTTCTACGGCGGCCAGATCCTGCTGAACGGATGGGTCGAGGCCCAGGGCTGGGACTACATCGACGTGCCGCCCTTCGCCGCCGGCACGCTGACCATCGGCTTCATCTTCGGCGCCTACCTCACCGAGACCTTTCGCGGCGCCATCCTGGCCGTGCCGCGTGGCCAGATGGAGGCCGCCGCCGCCTACGGGCTGGGCCGCGCGACGGCCGTGCGCCGCATCCTGCTGCCGCAGATGGTGCGGCACGCCCTTCCTGGCTTTGCCAACAACTGGCTGGTGATGGTGAAGGCCACGGCCCTGGTGTCCATCATCGGCCTGGACGACATGCTGCACCGGGCCAACATGGCGTCTTCCGCGACGCGCGAGCCCTTCACGTTCTACATGCTGGTGGCGGCGCTGTACCTGGCCATCACCACCGTCTCCATCCTGCTGCTGTCGCGCCTGGAAAAGCGCTACAGCCTGGGTGTGAAGACGGTGCACTTCTAGGCGTCGGCCGTGCCCGATTGGCAAGTCATCCTCGACAGCCTGCCGGCCTTCGCCCACGGCCTGGGCGTGTGCCTGCTGCTGCTGGTGCTGAGCCTGGGCACGGGCCTGCTGCTGGCCGTGCCGCTGGCGGTGGCACGGGTGTCGGCGCGGCGCGCGGTGTCGGGGCCGGTCTGGTTTTTCACCTATGTCTTCCGCGGCACGCCGCTGCTGGTGCAGCTGTTTGTCGTGTACTACGGCTTCGCACAGTTCGAGCTGGTGCGGGACAGCGTGCTGTGGCCGCTGCTGCGGGAGGCCTGGTTCTGCGCCTGGCTGGCCTTTGCGCTGAACACCACGGCCTACACCACCGAGATCTTTGCCGGTGCCTTGCGCGCCACGCCGCACGGCGAGGTGGAGGCCGCTCGTGCCTATGGCCTGCAGGGCTGGAAGCTCTACACGCGCGTGCTGCTGCCCAGCGCCTTGCGGCGCGCGCTGCCGCAGTACGGCAACGAGGTGGTGGGCACGCTGCACGCCACCGCCATCGTCAGCACCGTGACGCTGGTGGACGTGACGCGGGTGGCCCGCGACATCTACGCCAATCACCTGCTGCCGGCCGAAGCCTTCGGCACCGCCGCGCTCATCTACTTCCTGCTCACCTTCACGCTGGTGGGCGGCTTCAAACTGCTGGAGCGGCGTTTCCTGCGCCACCTGCAAACCGAGCGCCGGCCCGCCCTGGTGCCAGCCAGACTGACATGAAGACACAGACCCTCGAACTTGCCGGCGCCACACCCGGCCTGCGCCACAGCCTGCAGGTGCTGCGCTTCGGCGCGCCCGGTGCTGGCCCCAAGGCCAGCATCCAGGCGGCGCTGCATGCCGACGAAGTGCCGGCGCTGCTGGTGGCCCAGGCCCTGCGCCGGCAGCTCGCGGCGCTGGACGCCGCCGGCCAAGTGCTCGGCGAGGTGGTGCTGGTGCCTTGTGCCAACCCCATCGGCCTGGCCCAGCAACTGCTGGGCCAGCACCACGGGCGTTTCGACCTGCGCGACGGCACCAACTTCAACCGCCAGGTGCCGGATCTCTCGGCCACCGTCAGCGCCGCCGTGGCAGGAAAGCTCGGTGCCGATGGCGCTGCCAACGTGGCGCTGGTGCGCGAGGAGCTGCGGCGCGCTGCAGCCGCGCTGCGCGCGCAGCATCCGGTGGAAGACCTGAAGCTGCAGCTGCTGCGCCTGGCCATCGACGCCGACATCGTGCTCGACCTGCATTGCGACGCGCAGGCCAGCCTGCACCTCTACGGCCTGACGCCCCAAGGCGCGCTGTGCGAGGAACTGGGCGCGCTGATGGGCGCGCAGGCCATCCTGCTGGCCACCGAGAGTGGCGATTCACCCTTCGATGAAGCCTGCAGCCGGCCGTGGTTCGTGCTGCAGCACGACCATCCTGGCGCCGCCCTGCCGCTGGCCTGCTTCAGCACCACGGTGGAGCTGCGCGGCGAGGCCGACACCAGCCATGCGCTGGCCGAACAAGACGCCAGCGCCATCATCGAATTCCTGCGCCGCCGTGGTGTGCTGGCCGGCCCGCCGGCGCCGCTGCCCACGGCGCGCTGCCAGCCCACGCCGCTGGCCGCCAGCGAGCCGGTCACGGCCCCGTGCTGCGGCGTCGTCGTCTTTCACCAGGAGCCCGGCGCGCGCGTGCAGGCCGGCGACCTCATCGCCGACATCGTGGACGTGGACAGCGGCGAAGTGCACGCGCTGCGCGCGCTGTCGTCCGGCGTGCTCTACGCACGCGCGGCCACACGCTGGGCCACGCCCGGCCAACGCCTGGCCAAGATCGCCGGCACCACGCTGGCGCGCAGCGGCAAGCTCCTGAGCGCCTGATGGACACCGCCGCCGCGCCCTGGCTGCTGCAGGCCGAAGACATCCACAAGCGCTTCGGCACGCACGAGGTGCTGCGCGGCGTCAGCGTGCGCGCGCGCCAGGGTGACGTCATCTCGATGATCGGCTCCTCGGGCAGCGGCAAGAGCACCTTCCTGCGTTGCCTGAATCTGCTGGAGCAGCCGCACGGCGGCCGCATCACCGTCGCTGGCGAGTTGCTCCGGCTGGTGCCCGACAGGAGCGGGGCGCTGAAGGCCGAGAGCGCCGCGCAGCTGCAGCGCCTGCGCGCGCGCGTGGCCATGGTCTTCCAGCACTTCAACCTGTGGGCGCACATGACGGCGCTGGAAAACGTCATCGAAGCGCCGGTGCAGGTGCTGGGCCTCGCCAAGGCCGAGGCCATCGAGCGTGCCGAGACCTGTCTGCAGCGTGTCGGCGTGGCGCACCGCAAGCACGCCTACCCGGCGCACCTGTCGGGTGGCGAGCAGCAGCGCGTGGCCATCGCAAGGGCGCTGGCGATGGAGCCGCGCGTGATGCTCTTCGACGAGCCGACCTCGGCGCTGGACCCCGAACTGGTGGGCGAGGTGCTGCGCGTGATGCGCAGCGTGGCCGAAGAAGGGCGCACGATGATCGTCGTCACCCACGAAATGAGCTTCGCGCGCGAGGTCAGCAACCACGTCGTCTTCCTGCACCAGGGGCAGATCGAAGAAGAAGGTGCACCGCGCGAAGTGCTGGCGCGGCCGCAAAGCGCGCGCCTGCAGGGTTTCCTCGCCAACTCGCTGAAATAGCCGCCCGGCCCGGGCGGCCGTGTTCACTGTGGCGTGATCTTCAGGATCTGCCCGTCGTCGGTGCTGCCCCACAGCGCGCCATCGGGCCCGGGCACCAGCGTGCGCAGGCGCAAGGCGGGCAGCTTCGCGGTTTCCACGCCCGTGGCCATGCCCCTGGCGTCCAGCGTCACCACGTCCAGGCGCTGGTCGCGCATCAGGGCCACCGCCAGCTTGCCGTTCCAGGCTTTCCACTGCGCGCCTTCGAGGAAGGCCAGCGGCCCCATGCCCTGCGAACGTTCCTGGTTGTTCCAGGCCGGGCGCATGGCTTTCGGGAAACGCTGCAGGTCCGTCATCGGCATGGTCTGCGGCGTGCCGGCATAGCCGCAGTAGCCGTCGCTGCAGCGCAGGTCGGGGCGGTTCTGCGGGTCCCAGCCGGCATTGCCACCGGCCACCAGCGGCGTCAGCTCGTCGCTGTGGTTGGGGCCATGTTCCGAGGTGTAGGCCTGGCCGGCGTTGGGCTGGCCGGCCGGGCGGAAAGCGATGCCCTGCACATTGCGGTGGCCGTAGGTGTAGATACGGGCGTCGAAGCCGGGCGCGGCGTTGTTGCCGGGCGCGGGCCTGCCGTCGCGGTCGACGCGCAGCACCTTGCCACCCAGGCGTTTCGGGTCCTGCGGCAGGCCGGGGTCGTGGTTGTCGCCGGTGGTCACCCACAGGTAGCCGTCGGGCCCGAAACGCAGGCGCCCGCCGCTGTGCGCGCCCGGCCCGCCGACGCGGCGTGCGTCCTTGAAGGCGATGTCGGGAACGATGTCGGCTCGGTTGATCACCGTCTTCCAGTCGGGGCCGATGTCCAGGCGCACCACGCGGTTGCCGCGGGGGTTGGTCTGCAGGTTGCTGGCGATGTAGACGTAGACACGGCGCTGTCCCTGGGCGAAGGCGGGGTCCACCGCCACGCCGTGCACGCCGCTCTGGCCCTGGCAGAACATGTCGGGCGCGGGAAGCAGGGCGCCTTCGCTGCCGAAGAGGTGGCGCGTGCTGCCATCGGGCAGCCGCACCCACAGGCCGTGGCACTTTTCGGTGTAGAGCATGGCGCCATCGGGCGCAAAGGCCAGGTCCCAGGGGCCGCGGAGCTTCTCCATCACCGGGGTGGTGCTCAGGCTCGGCACCTGGGCCGATGCTGCGGCCGAACTTTGGGCATGAATGGGCCCGGCCAGGGCAGACAGTGCCAGGGCCAGCAGCAGTGCCGGCGGCACCCGCTGGGGCCGAAGGTGCAGGAATGGGCGGAGGGGGGTCATCGGGCTGTGGGGCTGTCGCCGCCGTGTCATCGGAAGTTCATAGACTACCGGCTGATGAACGACGCCGCGCCCCCGCCCCTGCAACAGCCCCAGTCTCTGCCGGCCCGTGTGGCCCTGCCCGAAGACCGCACCAGCGCCCTGCGCGAGAAGGCGGCACAGACGGCGGCGCTGAACCTGCTGGACCGTGAACGTTCGCTGCTGCAGTTCAACCGCCGCGTGCTGGCGCAGGCGCGCCGCGAAGACGTGCCGCTGCTGGAGCGGCTGCGCTACGTCACCATCGTCAGCAGCAACCTCGACGAGTTCTTCGAGGTCCGCGTGGCCGACTACATCGAGGCCGTGCGCCAGCCCGGCAGCGGCATCACGCAGGCCGACCTGGCCGCCGTGGCCCAGGCCGCGCACGAGCTCATCGACGAGCAGTACGAACTCTTCAACCACGACGTCATGCCGGCATTGGAGGCCGAAGGCATCCGGGTGCTGAACCATGCGCAACGCAACGGCGCGCAACGCCAGTGGGTGGAGACCTTCTTCGAGCAGCAGGTGCGCCCGCTGCTGGTGCCGCTGAGCCTGGACCCCAGCCACCCCTTCCCGCAGGTGGCCAACAAGAGCCTGAACTTCATCGCCCGTGTCGGCGGGCGCGACGCCTTCGGGCGCGAGAACCAGATCGCCATCGTCAAGGTGCCGCGTGTGCTGCCGCGGGTCATCCGCCTGCCGGCGGAGCTGACGCCCGGCCAGCAGGGCTTTGTGCTGCTGACCAGCGTCATCCGCGCCCACCTGGAGACGCTGTTCCCGGGGCGCCGGGTGGAGTCGTTTTCGCAGTTCCGCGTCACGCGCGACAGCGACCTCGACGTGGCCGAAGACGATGTCACGAACCTGCGCCAGGCGCTGCGCAGCGGCCTGACGCTGCGCCACTTCGGCCAGGCCATCCGCCTGGAGGTGGTGAGCACCTGCCCCGACGAGCTGACGCGCTTCCTGCTGGAACAGTTCGACCTGCCGGCGGTGGCGCTGTACAAGGTCAACGGCCCCGTGAACCTGGTGCGCCTGAACCAGCTGATCGACCAGGCCGAAGCCGACCACCTGCGTTTTCCGCCCTTCGAGCCGAGCTGGCCCGCCGGGCGCCTGCCGCCCGGCCGCAGCATCTTCGAGCAGTTGCGCCAGCGTGACGTGCTGCTGCACCACCCCTTCGAAAGTTTCGAGCCCGTGGTGCAGTTCCTGCGCGAGGCCGTGCACGACCCCGAGGTGCTGGCCATCAAGCAGACGATCTACCGCACGGGCGCGCAAAGTGTGCTGATGGACCTGCTGATCGAAGCCGCGCGCCGAGGCAAGGAAGTGCTGGCCGTGGTGGAGCTGAAGGCGCGCTTCGACGAAGAGGCCAACATCAACTGGGCCGAGCGCCTGGAGGCTGTGGGCGCGCAGGTGGTCTACGGCATCGTCGGCCTGAAGACCCACGCCAAGATGCTCTTGGTGACGCGCCGCGAAACCGTGCAGCCAGCCAAGGGCGCCGACAGGAACAAGAAGCCGGCACAGACGAGGCTGCGACGCTACGCCCACCTGAGTACCGGCAACTACAACCCGCGCACCGCGCGCATGTACACCGACGTGGGCTACCTCACCGCCGACGCCGGCCTGACGGCCGATGCCGACGCCGTGTTCCTGCAACTCGCCAGCCAGACCCAGGTCAAGCCGCCCAGGCACCTGGTGACGGCGCCTTTCGGTTTGCACAAGCGCATGCTGAAGCACCTGAAGCAGGTGGCCGATGCCGCGCGTGCCGGCCGGCCGGCACGCGTGGTGGTGAAGATCAACGCGCTGACCGACCCGCAGCTGACGCACGCGCTCATCGAAACCGGCATGGCCGGGGCCAGCATCGACCTCATCGTGCGTGGCGCCTGCATGCTGCCGCCCGGCGTGCCCGGCCGCACCGACAACATCCGCGTGCGCTCGGTCATCGGGCGTTTTCTCGAACACACGCGGGTGCTCTATTTCCGCTGGGGCGACGGTGCGGACGACGAGGTGCTCTACCTCAGCAGTGCCGACTGGATGAGCCGCAACATGTTCCGCCGCATCGAGCTGGCCTGGCCGGTGCGCGACATGCTGCTGCGCCAGCGCGTCATCGACGAGGCCCTGGTGCCCTACCTGCACGACAGGCGCGATGCCTGGCTGCTGGACAGCGGCGGCCGCTACAAGCGTGTTGCCGAGACCGGCGCCAGCGCACAACGTGCGCTGATGCAGCGCCTGGGTTGACGCACGGCAGCGCCGGCATGGACCTGATTCTCTGGCGCCATGCCGAAGCCCTGGAGATGCGCGAGGTGCAGGATGACCTGGACCGTGCGCTCACGCCCAAGGGTGAGCGCCAGGCCCAGCGTGTGGCCCATTGGCTGAACCAGCAGATGCCGGCCAGCACACGTGTGCTGGTGAGCCCGGCGCGCCGCGCGCAGCAGACCGCCTCCGCGCTGGAGCGCAAGTTCAAGACCGTGCCCACGCTGGCGCCGGACGGCACCGTCGAAAGCCTGCTGCACGCCGTGCGCTGGCCCGATGCACGCGAGCCCGTGCTGGTGGTGGGCCACCAGCCCGTGCTGGGCCTGGTGGCGGCCTACCTGCTGGCCGGCCAGGCGCAGACCTGGGCCGTGCGCAAGGGCGCGCTGTGGTGGCTGCGTGCGCGTGAGCGTGAGGGCGTGCTGCAGGTGGTGCTGCACGCGGTGGTGTCGCCCGAGCTGGTCTAGGGCAGCACCAGCCGCAGCGGCCCGCTGCGCGCCCAGGCGGCGGCTTCCTCGATCAGCTGGAACTGTGTGCGCGGATGGGTTTCGGCCCAGGCGGCGCTGAAACCCAGCAGGGCGTCGCGGCCCTTCACGCGCAGCGACAAGGCCTGCACGTCCACCTCGCCACGCGCGTGGCACTTGATGACGGCCAGGCGCAGGCACAGCACTTGCCAGGCGAAGGTTTCGCTGGCCAGTTGCGGCTCTATCTTGCGCAGGCCGCCGCGTTGCGCCAGCACCAGGTCGCCCACGCGGCGCTGCTGGCTTTGCGAAAAGCCGGCGGCGTCCACGTGCCCCAGCAGATAGGCGCTGTGGCGGTGGTGGTCGTGGTGCGAAACCATCAGGCCCACCTCGTGCAGCGCACAGGCCCAGCCCAGTTCGCGCCGCGTTTCGGGCTCGGCGTCGGGCATCACTTCGTCGAACAGCTTCAGCGCCACCTGCGCGACGCGCGCGGCCTGCGCGGTGTCCACGCGGAAGCGGCGCTGCAGGTCCACCACCGAGCCGTCGCGGGCGTCGCGCGGACGTGCCCCGGCCTGGGACAGCAGACGCTCGTGCAGGTCCACCACCACGCCCTGGCGCAGCGCACCCTTGGCCGGCCACAGCGCTTCGATCTGGAACTGCGCCGCCAGCGTGTAAAGGATGGCTAGGCCGCCGGGCAGCACCGCGCGGCGGTCGGCTTTCAGGCCCGGCAGTTCGATGCGGTCGATGTGGCCTGCCTGCAGGCAGCGTTCTATGCACCAGCGCAGCCCGGCGGGCGTGATGCAGCCGTCACTTTGCCCCGCCGCCTGCAGCAGCTGCGACACCGCCCCGGCGGTGCCTGAAGACCCCAGGGCCTGCGCCCACTTGCTGCGTGCAAAGGGCTGCAGGGCTTCTTCCAGTTCGGCGCCGGCGGCCACCTGGGCGGCGCGGAACGAGGCCGGCGTGAGGCGGCCATCCGGGAAAAAGCGCAGCGACAGGCTCACGCAACCCACGCCGAAAGACTCGGTCACCAGCGCCCGGTGGCCGTGGCCCAGGATGAGTTCGGTGCTGCGGCCGCCGATGTCGATGACCAGGCGCTTGTGCTCGCTGCCGGCTTCGGCGGGCTGCAGATGGGCCACGCCTGTGTAGATGAGCCGTGCTTCTTCGCGGCCCGAGATCACCTCGATGGGAAAGCCCAGGGCCTCTTGCGCGCGCAGCAGGAAGGCATTGCGGTTGCGCGCTTCGCGCAGTGTCTGCGTGGCCACGGCGCGCACCTGCCCCGGCGCAAAACCGGCCAGCCGGGCCGAAAAGCGCCGCAGGCAGGCCAGGCCGCGTTGCTGCGCTTCCTCGGTGAGGTTGCCGACGCTGTCCAGGCCGGCGCCCAGGCGCACGGTTTCCTTCAGGTAGTCGACGCGTTTGTAGCGGCCGTGCGGCAGCTGCCCGATCTCGAGACGGAAGCTGTTCGAGCCCATGTCCACCGCCGCCAGCAGGCCCTGGCCCACGAGGCGGTTGCCGCCGGGGCCCGTGCCATTCAGCCCCACGGGGCTCGCGCTTGAATCCATGGGCTGATCGTAACTGCCGGCCTTGCACCAGAATGCCCACCGCAGCAACACACCCACCACGCAGGAGACCGCCCCATGCTGAAAGAAGAGTTCGACACCCTGGTGCCCGCCGCCTCGCCGCTGGGCACGCCCAACCGCCGCGAGTTCGTCGGGCGCAGCCTGGGCACCGGCTTTGCCGCGGCCGTGCTGCCGGTTGCGGCCCAGACCGTGGTCAAGACCGACAGCCAGGGCCTGCTCGCCGGCGAGGTCAGCATCAACGTGGGCGGCTTCAAGTTGCCGGCCTACCGCGCCGCGCCAGCAGGCAGGAAGAACGCGCCTGTGGTGCTGGTGATCAGCGAGATCTTCGGCGTGCACGAGTACATCGCCGATGTCGCACGCCGCTTCGCCAAGGCCGGCTACTTCGCCATCGCACCCGAGCTCTTCGTGCGCCAGGGCGACCCCACCGAGTACGGCGAGGTGGCCAAGCTCATCGCCGAGGTCATCAGCAAGGTGCCCGACGCCCAGGTCATGGCCGACCTGGACGCCACCGTCGCCTGGGCCCAGGCCGAGGGCGCCGACACCGCCCGGCTGGGCATCACCGGCTTCTGCTGGGGCGGGCGCGTCACCTGGCTGTACAGCGCACACAGCCCGAAGGTGAAGGCCGGCGTGGCCTGGTACGGCCGCCTGGTGGGCGCGCCCAGCGCCTTGCAGCCCAAGCACCCGGTGGACGTGGCGGCCAAGCTGGCCGGCCCGGTGCTTGGCCTGTATGGCGGGCAGGACCCCGGCATTCCCCTGCCCAGTGTGAACCAGATGAAGGACGCGCTGGCAGCCGGCGGCGCGGCCGCAAAAAAGAGCGAGTTTGTCGTCTACCCCGAGGCACCGCACGCCTTTCACGCCGACTACCGCCCGAGCTACCGCAAGGAAGCGGCCGATGACGGCTGGCAGCGAGCGCTGGGCTGGTTCAAGACGCACGGCGTGGCTTGATGAGTGCACCTGCGGCGCTGGCTTGAAGCCTTCGGCGGCGGGCGCCGCCGCGAGGCTTGACAGCCTCTATAAGATCGAGTGAACGGGGTCGGCTCTTTGCCGGCCCGTTCTTTTGATGACTCTTCTCTACATCGTTCTGGCCACCACGGCGGGCAGCTTGCTGTCGGTGGTGATTGCCGCTTCCCTGACGGTGGCCATGCTGGGCCGCCTGGTCAAGAGCCTGGTGAGCCTGTCTGCCGGCGTGCTGCTGGGCACGGCCTTGCTGCACGTGCTGCCCGAGGCCTTCGAGGGCCGCGACCCGCAGGTGCTGTTTGCCACCCTGCTGGGCGGCCTGCTGTTCTTCTGGCTGCTGGAGAAAGCCGAGCTCTACCGCCACGACCACCACCACGACGGCGACGGCCACGACCACCATCACCACACCGATGCCGAACGCGCCGGCCGTGGCGGCCTGAGCGTGCTGGTCGGCGACACCGTGCACAACTTCTGCGACGGCGTGATCATCGCCGCGGCCTTCCTGGCCAACCCGGGCCTGGGCGTGATGACGGCGCTGGCCATCCTGGCCCACGAAATCCCGCAGGAGGCCGGTGACTACATCGTGCTGCTGAACGCCGGGTTCTCGCGGCGCAAGGCACTGCTCTTCAACGCGCTCTCAGGGCTGGCGGCGGTGGCGGGCGGCGTGCTGGGCTATTTCCTCGTCGGGCTGTGGGACGAGGTGCTGCCCTACATGCTGGTGGTGGCGTCCAGCAGCTTCATCTACGTGGCGGTGGCCGATCTGCTGCCGCAACTGCAGCAGCGCCTGAGCTGGCGTGAAACCACGACGCAGATCGCCTGGCTCACCGTCGGCCTGGCGCTGGTGCTGCTGGCCACCGCCGGGCTGCACGGCGGCCACGCCCACTGACGGCTGCCGTTCAGCGCACCACCAGCACGGGCAGGGTGCTGTGTGTCAGCACCTTCTGCGTTTCACTGCCCAGCAAGAGCGCGCTCACGCCACGCCGGCCGTGCGAGGCCATCACGATGAGATCGCAGTTGCTCCCCTTGGCGTGTTCGAGGATGGCCTCCCAAGGGTGCAGGGCCTCGACGGTGTGCCCGGTGCTCTTCACGCCCGCCGCGGCCGCCGCCTCCGACACGACCTTGACGCGCGCCGCGGCAACGCGTTCTTGCGCGTCGAAAAACTCCTGCGGCGGCACCGGCTGCATTTCGGAGATGGCGCTGTAGGGGAAGGGCTCCTTGACGGCGAGCACCGAGAGCTCGGCGCCGGTGAGTCTGGCCATGCCCAAGGCGTGCGTCAGGGCCTTGGCGGTGATCTCGGATCCGTCGGTGGGGAAGAGGATGCGCTGGTACATGGTGGGCTCCTGTGGCGGGCCAGCGGTTGCTGCCCTCATCGCGCAGTGTGCGCCGCCTGGCGGCGATGCCGCCTTGACCCCGCGCAAGGCGCAGGGAAATGGTGCGCCGCGGCCTGGTTCAGGTGCCGGTGGCCACCGGCCGCGCCGCGTGGCTGCACCACTCGCTCCAGGAGCCGGGGTAGAGTGTGGTGTCGCCCAGCCCGGCGTGGGCCATGGCCAGCAGGTTGTGGCACGCGGTGACGCCGGAGCCGCACTGCTGCACCACGGCGGCTGCACCGGCGCCCGCTGTCAGCGCCTCGTATTCGGCGCGCAGCTGCGCGGCTGGCTTGAAACGGCCGTCGGCGCCCAGGTTGTCCTTGAAAAAACGCAGCGTGGCGCCAGGGATGTGGCCGGCCACGGGGTCGAGCGGCTCGACCTCGCCACGGAAACGTTCGCCGGCGCGCGCGTCCAGCACGCGCAGCTGCTTCAGGTTTGCCAGCAGGGTGTCGGCGTCGACCGTGGGCATGGCGGGCGCCGGGCTGGCGGGGTAGGGCGGCCGCGGCTGGGCGTGGCTTGCCACTGTGCTGAAGTCGCCCCCGGCCGCGCGCCAGGCGGCAGGGCCGCCGTCCAGCACCGCCACGGCGCCGTGCCCCAGCCAGCGCAGCAGCCACCAGGCGCGCGCGGCGTAAGGCGCGGCCATGTCGTCGTAGACCACCACCTGCACGCCGGGCGCCACGCCCCAGGCGCCGGCGGTGGCGGCAAAGGCGGTGCGGTCGGGCAGCGGGTGGCGGCCGTTGTGGCCGGTCTTGGCGCCGGCCAGGTCGCGGTCGAGGTGGGCGTAGAGGGCGCCCGGCAGGTGGCCCGCACGGTAGGCGCGGGTGCCGGCTTCGGGGTCGGCGAGGTCGAAGCTGCAGTCCAGCAGCACCAGCGGTGCGGCCTCGGCCTGCAGGGCCATCAGTTGCGGCGCGGTGATGAGCGTGCGGTAGGCCATGTGGGCGTCCTTCTCCACTTTGATTTCTTGCCGGCTGGGGCCATCGCCTGCGAGGGCCAGGGCCAGGGACTCAAGCCCTGCCGGGCCCCATGCCCATCTCGCGCCGGTACCACTCGTGGAAGTGCTGCATGCCGTCTTCCATCGGGCTTTGGTAGGGGCCGGCGTCGTCGTCGCCGCGCTCCATCAGGGCCTTGCGGCCGGCGTCCATGCGCAGCGCTATCTCGTCGTCCTCGACGCAGGTTTCCATGTAGGCGGCCTGCTGGGCGTCGACAAACTCGCGCTCGAAGGCGCTGATCTCCTCGGGGTAGAAAAACTCCACCAGGTTCAGCGTCTTCTGCGGCCCCTGCGGGAACAGCGTGCTCACCACCAGCACGTGCGGGTACCACTCCACCATCACCGTGGGGT
>LNFM01007151.1_pt1 | contig 17714 bp, 19 predicted proteins | sample 596031 | NCBI WGS metagenome assembly LNFM01 (sample SAMN04254537, study PRJNA301005) | activated carbon metagenome | isolation source: dual media filters at the Ann Arbor, Michigan drinking water treatment plant | place: USA: Ann Arbor | reverse complement strand
CGCGGCCTCGCGGCCGAGTTCCAGCCATTGCTGCAGGTTCAGCGCCTTCGGGTGCACGTCGCCGTACAGCGCACGGATGCCGCCGCAGTGGCTGTGGCCGCAGACCACGATGCGCGTGACCTGCAGGTTGAGCACCGCAAACTCGATGGCCGCCGCCGTGCCGTGGAAACCCGCCGAGCCGTCGTAGGGCGGCACGAAGGCGCCGACGTTGCGCACCAGGAAGAGATCGCCCGGCCCGGTACCCGTCAGCAGGTAGGGCACGAGGCGCGAATCGCTGCAGCCGATGAAGAGCGTCGTCGGGTGCTGGCCGTCGTCCACCAGCAGCCGGAAGTGGCTGCGGTGCTGCGGGAAGGCGTCGCTTTGGAAGCGGCGCAGCCGCTCCAGCAGTTCGTCGGGCATGGGGCTCGTCCGTCGGGTGCGGCGCGTCTACTGCACCAGTGGCGAGGCCGAAGCCTCGAGGTCGACACCGCGCAGCTCGGCCTGGCCGGCCAGCAGCTGCAGGTACTGGCGCAGGGTCTCGTCGTCGATCGGCTCTTCCGGGTAGGCCAGAGGCAGCCCGTTGACGGTGGGCATGACGTACTGTGCGTTCACGCAGGGTGTGTTCATCGCGCGCTCCTTCAAGCCGACTTCTGGGGCTGGTTCTGGCCGGCAGGCACGTTCAGGCGGCGGGCCCGCACAGGCTTCGCGGGGGTGGTGGGTCAGGCTTTGGGTAGCCAACTGCGGCTGCGTTCGGGATGCCTGGCACTGTGGCCTTCGGAGTCGGCGCCGAACATCCTCCTGGCGACCAACCGCGGCGGGCCGGAAGAACGATGCGTGGCCGCTGCGCCATCGTTCGAAAGGCGTAGGGGCCGCCGCATCCGACGGCACGGGGCCGGCGCAAGGGCCTGGCCGTCGCTGCAGGGCCGCCAGGGGGTGGCCTCAGCGCGCCGGACGGTGCAAGTTGTGTCTGCATGCGTTCGCTGCGGCCGCATAACACACATCGTGTTGCACGACACGGCCCGACAGGCCCCAGGCTGCAGCCTTTCTCACGCTTGCGCCCTCACTCACCGATGTTTCGACGATCCCGTGAAGTCAGCTTCTCCCGCTACGAACAGCGCCGCTCACTCTGGCGCCTGCCGCGCTGGCTCTGGCTGCTGCTGGCCGGCACCGCGCTCGGTGCCGGTGGTGTGGTCTACGTGCAAGAGGAACTGCTGCCGCCGCGCCTGACGGCCGAAGCCTCTGCCCGCACGACCGCAGCCTTCGAACAGGCCGAGGCCGAGCGTCTGCGGCTGACGCAGGCGCAGAAGAAGTTGCAGGCCGAACTCGCATCGGCCAACGAGGTGCGCAAGCAGCAGGCCGCCGAGCTGGCGGCAGGCCGCGCCACCGTGGAACGGCTGCAGGGTGAACTGGCCGTGCTGGTCGACGCCTTCCCGCCCGACCCGCGCCGTGGGCCGGTGGCGGTGCGCGCAATGCGCTTCGTCCGCGCGGACAGCGCGCTGGCCTACGACCTGGCGCTGAGCCGCGAACGTGGCGCCAGCAAACCGCTGGCCGCCGTGCTGCAGCTGGTGGTCACGGGCGACACCGCGGGGCGCGGCGAGACCGCCGTCACGTTGCCGCCGGTGCCCGTCAGCCTGGGCCCGCAGGCCGTGCTGCGGGGCAGCCAGGCGCTGCCCGAGGGCTTCCGGCCGCGGCAGGCCACCGTGCGCATCCTGGGCGGCAGCGGTGGGCCCTTGCTGGGCATGCGCGTGGGTCTGGTACGGTAGGGCCGCATGACGGCTACGAAACTGCTTCTGCCCATCCAGCGCGCGCGCGCCCCTCGAGACACCTCGCCCGCCCTGACCCGGCTGTCACGCACCCTGCTGCCCGCGCTGGCGCTCGTGCTTGCGGGTTGTGCCAGCGTCGCGCCACCACGGCCCGGCGCACCGGCGGCGCCGCCAGCGGGCGCCGAAGTGACGCCGACCAGCAAGCCGACGCCGGCCGATGCACCGCCCGGCGCGCCGGCGACCGCGACGCCCAACGCGCGTACCACGGGCGCCGAGCTGCTGGCCATCGAGCAGCGCTGGTTGCAGGAGTGGTTCCGCGGCACGCCGGTGCGCATCGCGCAGCGCAGCGACGGCACGCTGGCCGTCGACGTGCCCCGCGAGTTCTGCTTCGAGGTCGGGCGCAGCCAGGTCAAGCCGGCGCTGGGAGCCGTGCTCGACAAGGTGGCCGAAAGCCTGCGCCGCCGGCCCGGCACGCGGCTGACGCTGCTGTCCGCCCCCGGCGACCCCGCCAGCAGTGGCAGCAGCGCCAGCACCAGCGCGGCCTCGGCGACGCTGGCGCTGCAGCGGGCCGCGGGCGTGCAACGCCATCTGCGCGACCGCGGCATCGCGCTCGCACGCCTGGGCGAGCCCATGGCCGACGGACACGCTTCGGTGCAGTTGCGTATCGGGACGATGGCGCCCTCACCCTGACCAGCGGCAACGGGCGCAGCGGTAGGTGTGACATCGCACAGACCCGGACGCGCGGCCGCGCGAGGCTCGGGCGCCCACCCCACGTGCCACCGGCACGTGCCTGAACCCCCTCGCTGCGAAGGTCTCACGCCATGAATCTGCAACTGGGCATCGGCCCGCTGGTGTCGCTCATCGCCGGCATCCTCATCCTCGTCGTGCCGCGCATGCTGAACTACATCGTCGCCATCTACCTCATCGTCATGGGCCTGCTGGGGCTGTTCGGCGGCAACCTGAACTTGCGCTAACGCAAGAAAAGATGGGGGCGGCGGCGGCTAGACTGCCGCTCGCACCGGCCGGCGGTGCCGCCGCGGTACCTGGCCTGCGCGGATGCCGGTGCCGGGCTGCCTGACCGCGAGGACCTGCTGATGCCCATCGACCCGGCGCTGGTGAGAGAACTCGAGCAGCGTCGTGACGCGGTGATGCAGGGCGGCGGCGCCGACAAGCTGGCCAAGCGACGTGGCGAAGGCCGGCTCAGCGCACGTGAACGCCTGGACGCGCTGTTCGACGCGCACAGCTTCCTCGAATTCGGCATGCACGCCCACCACGCCAGCCACGCCTTCGGCCTGGCCGGCCGCGACCTGCCGGCCGACGGCGTGATCACCGGCGTGGGCTTCATCGCCGGCCGCGCCGTGGCCGCCTTCTCGCACGACTTCACCGTGGGCGGCGGCGCCCTGGGCCGCATCCACGCACGCAAGGTCTGCGACCTGCTGGACTACGCGGTCAAGGCCGGCATGCCGGTGATCGGCTTCAACGACAGCGGCGGCGCGCGCATCCAGGAAGGCGTCGATTCACTCAGCGGCTACGGCCAGATCTTCTACCGCAATGTCGAGGCCAGCGGCGTGGTGCCGCAGATCGCCATCATCGCCGGCTCGTGTGCGGGCGGCGCTGCCTACTCGCCGGCGCTGTGCGACTTCCTGATCATGGTGCGCAACGTGGCCACGCTGATGTTCATCTGCGGGCCCGAGGTCATCAAGGCCGCCACCGGCGAGAACGCCCCGCTGGAGCAGTTCGCCACCGCCGACGCGCATGCCGCGGTGGCCGGCAACATCCACTTCATCGCCGACGACGACACACACGCTGCCAGGCTGGCGCAGGCGCTGATCGGCTACCTGCCGCAGAACAACCTGGACGATCCGCCGCACCGCCCCACGCCCACGCTGAGCCTGGAACCGGTGACCGCGCTCGACGAACTGGTGCCGGCCGACCCCAAGATGCCATTCGACGTCAAGGCCGTCATCGGCCACCTCGTCGACGAGGGCAGCTTCCTCGAAGTGATGGCCGCGTTCGCGCCGAACATCGTCATCGGCTTTGCGCGCATCGACGGCGTGGTGGTGGGCCTCGTGGCCAACCAGCCGATGGTGAAGGCCGGCTGCCTGGACATCGATGCGTCCGACAAGGGCGCACGTTTCATCCGCACGTGCAACGCGTATGGCATTCCGCTCATCACGCTGGTCGATACCCCCGGCTACATGCCGGGGCTGGCGCAGGAACGCGGCGGCGTCATCCGCCACGGCGCGAAGATGCTGTTCGCGTTCGCGGCGTCGACGGTGCCCAAGATCACCGTCATCATGCGCAAGTCCTATGGCGGCGCCTACCTCGCGATGTGCTCCAGCGACCTGGGCGCCGACCTCGTCTACGCCTGGCCGACGGCCGAGATCGCGGTGATGGGCGCCGAAGGCGCGGTGAAGGTGATCTTCGCGCGGGAACTGAAGCAGGCCGAAGACCCGGCGTCGAAACTGAAGGAGCTCATCGCGCGGTACCGCGACGAGTTCGCCTCGCCCTACCAGGCGGCCAAGGCGGCGCTCGTCACCGACGTCATCACACCGGCGCAGACGCGCGGCATCGTCTCGCTGGGGTTGCGCACGCTGCTGTCCAAGCGCGAGATGCGGCCGCCGAAGAAGCACGGGAACATCCCGCTGTGATGACGTCCCGCTCGCCGCAGGCGAACCGTCGATGAACGGCACGCTGGTGCAGAGCCTGTGGGCGGCCAGCGAGCTGCTGGTCGGGTTTGCCATCGTGATGGGCACACTGGCGCTGCTGTGGGGGCTGACGGCGCTGATGGCGCGTGTGATCGCGCAGCTGGAACGGCCGGCGCCGGCCACGATGCCGCATCGGCCACGGGTGCCGGCAGCCCCGATCGACGCCGGCCCCAGCGACGAGGAGATGGCCGTGGTGGCCGCCACCGTCGCGCTGATGCTCGACCGCCCGCACCGCGTCGTGCGCGTGTTGCCCCAGCCTTCGGCCTGGGGCCAGCAAGGGCGGCGCGACGCCCACTCCTCGCACCGCATGCCCTGAAGGCCGACCCGCCATGAACACGAAGAAGCTGCTGCGCATCACCGTCAACGGCAAGACCTACGACGTGGTCGCCGAGATCCTCGGTGACGATGACGCCGCACCGCGTGCCCCAGCCGGCGGCGCTGCCGCGCTGGCCGGCAGCGCCGCGGTGGCGCCCGCGGCACCGCCGCCCCGCGCCGTGCCGCCTGCGGTGGGCGCGGGCGAAATCCGCGCGCCGCTGGCCGGCAAGGTGGTGGCCGTCGATGCGGCGCTGGGCGTCGCCGTCGCCCCGGGCCAGATCGTGCTCACGCTCGAGGCGATGAAGATGAACACGCTGATCACCACGCCCGGCGCCGGCACCGTGACCGCCGTGCACGTGCGGCCGGGCGACGCCGTCGAAGAAGGCCAGTTGCTGATGAATATCGGCTGACACCGGCGCCACCATGGACCTGCTGCTGCGCGTCTGGGAAACCACCGGCTTCGGCCATGTCACCGCAGGCATGGTAGTGATGTGGGGCGTGGTCACGCTGCTGCTCTACCTGGCGGTGAAAAAGGGCTTCGAGCCGCTGCTGCTGGTGCCCATCGCCTTCGGCGCGCTGCTGGCCAACCTGCCCACGCACGGCGTCATGGAAGGCCTGGTCGACCTGGGCTTCCCGCTCAAGCCCGACGGCACGGGTGGCCTGTTCTTCTACATCTCGCAGGGCATCCTGCTCGAGCTGTTTCCGCCCATCATCTTCCTCGGCGTGGGCGCGCTCACCGACTTCGGCCCGCTGATCGCCAACCCGCGCACGCTGCTGCTGGGCGGCGCCGCGCAGATCGGCGTCTTCGCCACCGTCTTCGGCGCTGTGGCTTTGGGCTTCACGCTGCCCGAGGCCGCGTCCATCGGCATCATCGGCGGCGCCGACGGGCCCACCTCCATCTTCCTGGCCAACAAGCTGGCGCCTCACCTGCTGGGGCCCATCGCGGTCGCGGCCTACACCTACATGTCGCTGGTGCCGCTGATCCAACCGCCCATCATGCGCGCGCTGACCACCGAGGCCGAGCGCCGCATCCGCATGCAGACCTTGCGCAAGGTGAGCCGACTCGAGAAGCTGGTCTTCGCGGTGATGGTGATGGTGGTGTGCACGCTGCTCGTGCCCGACGCCGCGGCGTTGATCTTCATGCTCTTCCTGGGCAACTTCCTGCGCGAAAGCGGCGTCGTCGAACGGCTCAGCCAGGCGGCGCAGAACGAGATCATCAACGTCACCACCATCTTCCTGGGCACCAGCGTCGGCATCACGATGACGGCCGAGCGTTTCCTCGCCCTGGGCACGATGAAGATCATCGTCATGGGCGTGCTGGCCTTCGCGGTGTCCACCGCGGCGGGCGTGCTGATGGCGCGGCTGATGAACGTCTTCAGCCAGACCAAGATCAACCCGCTGATCGGCTCGGCCGGCGTCAGCGCGGTACCCATGGCCGCGCGCGTGAGCCAGATCGAGGGCCAGAAGGCCGACCCCACGAACTACCTGCTGATGCATGCGATGGGGCCCAACGTCGCCGGTGTCATCGGCACCGCGCTCGTGGCGGGTTATTTCATCGCCGCGCTCGGGCGCTGAGCCGTTGCGCCCCGGCGCGTCGCGGTGCGCTGTCGCTTTGCGGCACACTGCGCCGCCTGCCCCCGTTGCCCGACCCCATGCCCACCCGTCTGCCCGAAGCCCTGCCCCGCGCCCACCTCACGGAACAACTTGCGCAGGCCCTGGCCGCCGAGATCCGCGCTGGCCGCCCGGGCCCCGGCGCACGCCTGCCCACCGAGGCGGCGCTTTCGGCGCAATACGCCGTCAGCCGCACCGTGGTCCGCGAGGCGGTGTCGCGGCTGAAGTCGCTGGGCCTGGTGGCCTCGCGCCAGGGCAGTGGCGTGTTCGTCAGCGCGTCGGGCTTTTCGCCGCTGAACTTCGCCGCCGGCAGCGCACGCTCGCGCGACGCGGTGGTGCAGATCGTCGAGGTGCGCCGCGCACTCGAAGCCGAGGTGGCCGCGCTGGCCGCACGCCGCCGCCGCGCTGCCGACTTGCGCCGCATCCGCCAGGCGATGAAGGCACTGGACCGTGCCGTGGCCGCAGGGGGTGACGGCGTCGAGGAAGACGTGCTCTTCCACCGCGCCATCGCCGACGCCGCGGCCAACCCCTACCTGATCGAGACGCTGGACTACCTGGGCCAGTTCCTGCGCGGCGCCACCCGCGTGACCCGCGCCAACGAGGCGCGCCGCGAAGACTTCTCGCGCCAGGTGCGCGAGGAACACGAGGCCATCGTGCTGGCCATCGAGGCGGGCGACGCGCTGCGTGCCCAGGGTGCCGCCAGCCGCCACATGGACAACGCCATCGCGCGCATCGAACAGGCCGACCCCACCTTCTGGCGCGAGGAAGGTGGCGCGCTGGCCCGCCGGTTGTTGCCGCAGCCGCCGCGGGCGGCGGTGCGCTCCAGGCCCTGAGGTTGGCAGGGTCGGTGCAGCGGGCATACCGGCCAAGTTGTATGATGACCTGACAAAACCAGACCCTTGCCGGAGACCCCACCCATGCGCCAGACCCGACGCCGCCAGTTCCTGTTCACCGCGGCCGCCAGTGCCGCCGCGTTCGCACCTCTCGGCGCCCGGGCCCAGGCCTGGCCGGCCAAGCCGGTGCGGCTGATCGTGCCCTTCCCGCCCGGCGGGCTCATCGACAACATGGCGCGGCTGATCGGCCCGCGACTGGCCAGCGAGCTGGGGCAGGCCGTGGTCATCGACAACAAACCCGGCGTCGGTGGCAACCTCGGCGCCGCCGAAGCGGCGCGCGCGCCGGCCGACGGCTACACGCTGCTGATGGCTTCGCCGCCGCTGACCATCGGGCCGGCGCTCTTCAACAAGCTGCCCTACCGGCCCGAGCAGATCGTGCCGGTGGCGCTGATCGGGCGCGTGCCCAACGTGCTGCTCGTCAACCCGGCCAGCGGCATCACCAGCGTGGCCGACCTGCTGGCGCGCGCCAAGGCCAACCCGGGGCGCATGAACTACGCGTCCAACGGCAACGGCACCTCGCTGCACCTCAGCGCAGAACTGCTGAAGTCCAGCAGCGGCGCCTTCATCACGCACATTCCCTACCGCGGCGCGGCGGCGGCGATCACCGCGCTGATCGGCGGCGATGTCGACATGATCTTCGAGAACCTGCCCTCGGCGATGGGCCAGATCACCGGCGGCCGCGTCAAGGCGCTGGCGGTGACGACACGCCAGCGCAGCAAGTCGCTGCCCGACGTGCCGACGCTGGCCGAGGCGGGCTTTCCCGACTTCGAGGTCAGCGCCTATTACGGCGTGGCCGCACCCGCAGGCGTACCGGCGGACATCAGCGCGCGCCTGGAAGCCGCGCTGGCCAAGGTCGCGGCCGACCCGGCCGTCATCGCGCCGATGGAACGCGCCGGCGCCAGCGTGGGCTTCGTCGATGCGCGCGCCGCCGCCAGTTTCATGGCCGGCGACCTGGCCACCTGGAAACGTGTCGTCGCCCATGCCGGCGTGAAGGTGGAATGAGCATGCCGAGCCTTGCCCCCGTGGGTGTGATCGGCCTCGGCGCCATGGGCCTGGGCATGGCGCAGTCGCTGCGCCGCGCCGGGCATGCGGTGCAGGTCTTCGACCTGCGCCCGGGCGTCGCGCAGGCCTACGCGGCCGAGGGCGGCACCGCCACCGCGTCGGCCGCCGCGCTGGCCGCGGCCTGCGGCGTCGTGGTGTCGGTGGTGGTGAACGCGGCGCAGACCGAAGACCTGCTCTTCGGCGGCGGCGGCGTGGCCGCGGCGATGCGCCCGGGCAGCGTGTTCGTGATGTGCTCGACGGTCGACCCGGCCGTGTCCGCCGCCTTCGAGGCCCGGCTCGAAACGCTGGGCCTGCATTACCTGGACGCACCCATCTCCGGCGGCGCGGCCAAGGCCGCCAGCGGCCAGATGACGATGATGACCGCCGGCCGCACCGCCGCCTACGCCGCCTGCGGCACGGCGCTGGACGCGATGGCAGCCCAGGTCTACCGGCTGGGCGAGCGCGCCGGCGCCGGCAGCAAGGTGAAGATCATCAACCAGTTGCTGGCCGGCGTGCACATCGCCGCCGCGGCCGAGGCCATGGCGCTGGGCCTGCGCGAGGGCGTCGACGCCGCGGCGCTGTACGAGGTCATCACGCACAGCGCGGGCAACAGCTGGATGTTCGAGAACCGCATGGCGCACGTGCTGGCCGGCGACTACACGCCGCTGTCGGCGGTGGACATCTTCGTCAAGGACCTGGGCCTGGTGCTCGACATGGCGCGCGCCAGCAAGTTCCCGCTGCCGCTGTCGAGCACGGCGCACCAGATGTTCATGCAGGCCTCGAGCGCCGGCTACGCGAAAGAGGACGACAGCGCGGTGATCAAGATCTTCCCCGGCATCGTCTTGCCGACACCCGCACCGACACCCGCGCCACACCCCGCGCCGCCACCGGAAGCGCAGCCATGAGCCTCCTGCTCGGTTGCATCGCCGACGACTTCACGGGTGGCACCGACCTGGCCAACAACCTGGTGCGCGCCGGCATGCGCACGGTGCAGCTGATCGGCGTGCCCGGGCCCGGCGCGGCGCCGGTGGCCGATGCCGACGCGGTGGTGGTGGCGCTGAAGTCGCGCACCGCACCGGTGGCCGAGGCGGTGGCGCAGTCGCTCGCCGCGGCGCGGTGGCTGCAGGGCCAGGGCGTCCGGCAGATCTATTTCAAGATCTGCTCGACTTTCGACTCCACGCCCGCCGGCAACATCGGCCCCGTGGCCGAGGCGCTGATGGACGCGCTGGTCGCACCCTTCGTGCTCGTCACCCCGGCCTTCCCCGAAAACGCGCGCACCGTCTTCAAGGGCCACCTCTTCGTCGGTGACCAGTTGCTCTCGGACAGCCCGATGCGCCAGCACCCGCTGACGCCGATGACCGACGCCAACCTCGTGCGCGTGCTGCAGGCCCAGCTGGACCCGGCGCGCGGGCGTCGCGTCGGTCTCATCGACCACCGCTGCGTGGCGCGTGGCGCCGAAGCCGTGCGCGAACGCATCGGCTCGCTGCAGGCCGAAGGTGTGACGCTGGCCATCGCGGACGCCGTGACCGATGCCGACCTGCTCACGCTGGCCGCCGCGGCCGCGGCGCTGCCACTGGTGGTGGCTGGGTCGGGGCTGGCCATCGGCATCCCGGCGCTGCGGGGCCTGAGTGCCAGCAGCTCGGCGGCGCGGCTGGCCGCGCCCGCCGGGGCACGCGCCATCGTCTCGGGCAGTTGTTCAGCGGCCACCAACGCGCAGGTGGCGGCTTTCATCGCGGGCGGCAGTGCGGCCGGCACTTCGATAGGTGGTGCGGCCTTCGCCATCGACCCGCTGGCACTGGCCCAGGGGCGCGACCTGGTGGCCGAGGCGCTGGCCTGGGCCGCCCCGCGCCTGGGCCCCGCGCCGCTGCTGGTGCACGCCACTGCGCCGCCAGCCGCGGTGCAGGCGGTGCAGCAGCAACTGGGCGCCGAGCGCGCCGGCGCGCTGGTGGAAGACGCGCTGGCCCGCATCACGCTGGGCCTGGTCGAAGCGGGCGTGGGCCAGCTCATCGTCGCCGGCGGCGAAACCTCGGGCGCCTGCGTGCAGCGCCTGGGCATCACGCAGCTGCGCATCGGGCCGCAGATCGACCCCGGCGTGCCCTGGTGCCATGCCGCCACCCCGGCGCGGCCGGCCGGCCTGCACCTGACGCTGAAATCGGGCAACTTCGGCGGCCCCGACTTCTTCAGCCGTGCCTTCGAACGGTTGTGAGCAAGGGCATGAACGGCAACGCGCTGCGCGAAGAGATCTGCCGCGTCGGCCGTTCGCTCTTCGAACGGGGCTACGTGCACGCCAGCGCCGGCAACATCAGCGTGCGGCTGGACGACGGTTTCCTCATCACGCCCACCGACGCCTGTCTGGGCACGCTCGACCCGGCGCGCCTGGCGCAGGTCGATGCCGCTGGCGCACAGGTCTCGGGCGACCGGGCCAGCAAGACGCTGGCGCTGCACCGGCGCATCTACGCCGCCGCACCCGACGCGCGCTGCGTCATCCACACCCACAGCACGCACCTGGTGGCACTGACGCTGCAGGGCGTGAACGACCCTGACGACATCCTGCCGCCCCTCACGCCCTACTTCGTGATGAAGGTCGGCCATGTGCCGCTGATCCCCTACCACCGCCCCGGCGACCCGGCGGTGGGCGAAGCCGTCGCGCAGCGCATCGCGGCCATGGCCGCGCGCGGCACGCCGATCCACGCCGTGATGCTCGACCGCCTGGGCCCGAACGTCTGGCACCGCAGCCCGGCCGAGGCCAGCGCGGTGCTGGAAGAGCTGGAAGAGACGGCGCGGCTGTGGCTGCTGTGTGCACCGAAGCCGGCGCCGCTGACGGCTGCGCAGATCGACGAACTGCGCCAGCACTTCGGTGCGCGCTGGTAGCCACGGCCGCGCCCACCGCGCGGCCTGCGTGGCTCACTCGGCGCGCAGCGCGTCCACCGGGTCCAGTCGCGCCGCATGGCGCGCCGGCAGCACGCCCGCGACCAGGCCGATGACGGCACTGCTGGCCACCGAGAGCAGCACGTAGAGCAAGGGCGTGGACACCGGCAGCGCCGGCACCGCGGCGCGGATCAGCTGCGCCAGCCCGAAGCCGATGGCCACCCCCAGCAGGCTGCCCAGCACCGCCAGCACCACGGCTTCGCCGAGGAAGAGCCACAGGATCATGCGGCGCTGGCTGCCCAGCGCCATCATCAACCCGATCTCGGGCGTGCGCTCGGCCACCGCGATGGTCATGATGGTGACGATGCCCACGGCGCCCACCAGCAGCGAGATGCTGCCCAGCGCCGCCACGGCCATCGTCAGCACGTCGAGGATGTTCGACAGCGTGCTCAGCATCTCTTCCTGCGTCGTCACGGTGAAGTCGGCGCGGCCGTGGCGGGCGGTCAATATCGCCTCGGCCGCGGCCGCCACGGTGCGCGCGGCCACCCCGGGGTCGTAGGTGAGGTGGATCTCGGTGAGGCTGTCGCGGTTGAAGAGCTCCATCGCCCGCGCCGCGGGCACGAAAGCCGTGTCGTCGAGATCCAGGCCCAGGAACTGGCCTTTCGACGCCAGCACGCCGATGACACGGAAGCTCTGCCCGCCCAGGCGCAGCCGTTCGCCCAAGGCGCTTTCGGTGCCGAAGAGTTCGTGCTTCAGCTTGGGGCCGAGCACGACGAAGCTGCGCGCTTCGTCGGCGCCGTCGCCGGGCAGGAACTGACCTACCGCCACCTGCATGTTGAAGACGGCCAGCGCCGCGTCCGACACCCCGTAGACGATGGTGCGCCGCACGCGGCCGCGCGCCGCCGCCTCGGCATTGCCCCACGATGTCGGCACCACGCCGACGACGCCCGGCACGCGCCGCAGCGACCGTGCGTCGTCCAGCGTCAGCGGCCGCACCGACGTGGGCAGCCCCGCGGGCACACCGCCGCTGGCCGTCGTGCGCCCGGGCATGATGCCGATGACATGGGTGCCGAACTGCGAGAACTCGCCCATCACGAAACGGTGCACGCCCTCGCCGATGGAGGTGAGCAGGATCACCGCCGCGATGCCCACCGCGATGCCCGACAGCGTGAGCCCGCTGCGCATGCGGTGCGCGGTGATCGAGCGCCAGGCAAAACGCACCGCGTCGGCCGGGGTCATGGCGTGGGCCTCATCGCCGTGCCAGGGCCGTGACGGGGTCGAGCTGCGCCGCACGCCGCGCCGGCAGCACGCCGAAGACCAGCCCGGTGGCCACCGCCGTGCCCAGGCCGGCCAGCACCGCCCAGTCGGGCGGGTAGGCCGGAAACACCGGGTAGAGCGCGCGGATCACCGCCGCGCCTGCCAGGCCCAGCGCATAACCCACCAGCGCACCGAAGCCCGACAGCAGCGCCGCCTCGACGAGGAAGGCGCTGCGGATGGTGGCGGCACTCGCCCCCAGCGCCTTCAGCAGCCCGATCTCGCTGCGCCGCTGCGCCACCGAGACCAGCATCACGTTCATCACCAGGATGCCGGCCACCGCCAGGCTGATGGCGGCGATGCCGGCCACGGCCAGCGTCAGCGTGCCGATGAGGCGATCGAAGGTGGCCAGCAGCGCGTCCTGCGTGATCACGGTGACGTCCTGCTCGCCTTCGTGGCGCGCCTGGATGATGGCGGTGGCCTGCTCTCTCGCGGCCGTGATGGCGTCCCGGCTGCGCGCCTCGACCAGGATGCGGAACAGCGTGTTGGTGTTGAACATCGCCAGCGCGATGGACACCGGCACCACCGCGATCTCGTCGGTGTTCATGCCCAGCCCGCTGCCGGTGGCGGCCAGCACGCCGATGACGCGGAAGCGCCTGTCGCCCACACGCACGAACTGGCCCAGCGCGCTGGCGTTGCCGAAGAGGTCGGCGCGCAGCTTGGCGCCCAGCACCATCACCGGCGAGCCGCGGCCCCAGTCCTCGGCGGGCAGGAACTGCCCCTGGCCCATCTTGAACTGCCGCACCTCCAGGAACTCGGCCGTCGAGCCGACCACCATGGCCTCGCGCAGGCGGCCGCCCACCGACAGTTCCGACGTGCCCACGGTCAGCGGTGCGACGCGGCGCACGGCGGGCGCGCGCAGCACGGCACGTGCGTCGTCGACGGTCAGGTCGCGCGGCGTGGCGCCGCCGAAGCTGCCGGGGTTGATGCCGCCGGTCTCGGTGCGCCCGGGCAGCACGATGACGAGGTTGCTGCCGATGGCGCTGAACTCGCGCATCACGTAGCGGCGTGCGCCGTCGCCCAGGGCGGTGAGCGTGACCACTGCGGCCACGCCGATGGCCATGGCCAGCATCGACAGCGCGGTGCGCACGCGGTTGCCGCGGGCGGCACCGAGCGCGAAGGCCAGCAGGTCAGGTGCGCGCATCGGCGGCCCCGGCTTCGGGAAGTGGTCCTTCCTGCGCCCCTGATGGGGCGCCGGGTGGGGCACCAGGCCGCCTCTCGTCCACCCGGATCGCCCCGTCTTCCATCCGGATGCACCGCCGCGCGCGTGCGCCCAGGGCGGCGTCGTGGGTCACCATCACCAGCGTCACGCCGCCGGCGTTGAGCGCTTCCAGCAGGCGGATGACCTCGTCGCCGGTGGCGCGGTCGAGGTTGCCCGTGGGTTCGTCGGCCAGCAGCAGCGCCGGCTGCATGATGGTGGCGCGTGCAATGGCCACCCGCTGGCGCTGACCGCCAGAGAGCTGGTCGGGCCGGTGGCTGGCGCGGTCGGCCAGGCCGAAGCCCGCCAGCGCCTGCTGCACACGGGTCTCGCGCTCGCGCGCCGGGATGCCGGCGAGCACCATGGGCAAGGCGATGTTCTCGGCCGCCGTCAGCCGCGGCACGAGGTGGAAACTCTGGAACACGAAGCCGATGCGGCGGCTGCGCACCTGTGCCTGCTCGTCGGGCGAGAGCGTGGTCACGTCGCGCCCTTCCAGCACGTAATGGCCGGCGTCGGGGCGGTCCAGCAGGCCCAGCACGTTGAGCAAGGTCGACTTGCCGGAACCCGAAGGCCCCATCACCGAGACGTACTCGCCGGGCGCCAGGTGCAGGTTCACGCGGTCCAGCGCGTGCACCGAGCTGTCGCCGAGGTGGAAGACCCTTTCGATGCCCTGCAGCGTGATCTGCGACGTCCCCGGGGCCGCGTCGGCCGCGCGTGCTGCGCCAGCGTTCATCGCGTCACTTCGCCGCCGACGCGGCGGCTTCGACCACCGCCGCGGCGCCGGCCTTCACGCCGGCACGGTCGAGCGAGGTCACGATGCGTTCGCCGCCGGCCAGGCCCGCGGTGATCTCGCTGTGCTCCCAGTTCGTCACGCCGGTCTTCACCGCGCGCTCGGCCAAGCGCTCGCCGTCCAGCACCAGCACCTTGCCGCCCTGCATCAGCGCCGCGGTGGGCACCCGCAGCACGTCGGTGCGCACGTCGAGGATGACCTCGACGTCGGCGCTGTACCCCACCAGCAGCCGCCCCGCGGCCTTCGGGTCGTCGAAGACCACCTCGATCTCGACCGTGCGCGCCTGCTTTTCCACCGCGGTGACATAGGGTGCCACGCGCTTGACCTTGCCCGGGAAGGCCTTGCCCGGCAACGCGTCGAGCGTGATGCGCACCGGCTGGCCGGCGCTGATCTTCGGTGCGTCGACCTCGTCCATCGGCGCCTTCACGTAGAGGCAGGAATCGTCGATGAGGTCGATGGCCGGTGGCGTTGGCACCCCCGGTGGCGAAGGCGTCGAGTACTCGCCGACCTCGCCGACGATCTTGGCCACCGTGCCGTCGAAGGGCGCCACCAGCACGGTACGCTGGCGCGCCGTGCCGACGACAGCCACGCGGGCCTGCGACTGCGCCACGTCGGCCTTGGCCGTGGCGCAGGCGGCGGCACGGGCGTCGGCTTCGGCGCGCACGGTGTCGAGCCGGCCCTCGGAGACGAAACCCTGCTTGAAGAGGCCTTGCTGCCGCGCCAGTTCACGCCGGGCCTGGTCGGCCATGGTGCAGACCTCGACGATCCGCTTGCGCGAGGTCTCCAGCTGCGCCTGCGCAAAGGCCTGCTCGGCCTGCTGGTCGTCGTTCCACAGCTGCATCAGCAGCTGGCCCTTGCGCACCCGGTCGCCCTCCTTCACCGCCAGCACCGCGATGCGGCCGCCGGAGATGGTCGACAGGCGCGTGCGCTGGCAGGCCTCGACGGTGCCGGCACGGGTGTTGGCCACGGTGGCCTCGACGGTGCCGCGGGCGACGGTCGTCACCAGCACCGGGATGGGTTCGGGGCGACCCAGCCACCACACCAAGGCGGCACCAAGGGCCAGCAGTGCCAGCAGCACGATGCTGCGGCGCAGCCACTTTCGAGTCGGGGTCTGGGGCATGCGGGTGGTCTGGCGAACGGAGTCGAAGGGACAGCTTAGCGCGCGCAGCGCGCCCCGACTTGACCGGGCGCAGCCTGCGCAGGGGCGGCCCGGCGCTCAGGCACAGCGGAAGTTCACCACCTGCGCCGCCTCGGCGCGCGGTTGGCCGAAGGCAATGCAGCCCTGGCCGACGAGCGTCAGCTCTTCATGGTTCACCTGGATCTCGGGCTTGCCTTCGAAACTGACAAAGCTGCCGTTGGAGCTGTGGTCGACGAGCACGACGTGCTGGCGACGGCGCTCGATCATCGCGTTGGCCCGTGACACCAGCGCGTTGCGCACGGGGAAGTCGGCCTCGAGGTCGCGCCCGAAGGTCACCTTGCGGCGCTGCGGGCCCACCACCCAGGAACTGGCCGACCTCGGCGTCCGGACAAAGCCCAAAGACTTGGCAATGACATCGCACCGGGCCAGGCTTGCGTTCGAGCCCTGCTGGGTTCCACTGGACCAGCCGTGAGACAAGAAGTGTCGACACGCTTTACACCGAGTCAGGCCTCAACCATGCCGCCAAAGAATACCTTCATAGCGACAGGGACTTATGGCATGTGGCGCAAATTGTGCTATGCGAAAGAGAGAAGGAAAGACTTGTAAACGCTCTCCATAGCCGACTCCACACACCAGAAGGAAATCTTATGAACGCGCTTCGGACCATTTCCCTCGCCACCACGCTGGCGGCCACGCTGGCCGTCACGGCGCACGCGGCGGTGGTGACGATTCCCCAAGCTGCATTGCAGTCGTCGCCAGGGGTCTACACGCCTGGTGGCTACTACACCAACGCCCTTGGGCCAAACATCGTGACGACCGGCGGGGGCAACGCCGCCAACGTTGGCCAGGCGGACGGCCGCAACGACGACGGGTTCATGGCGCTGAACCTGGGATTCAACTTCACCTTGTACGGCACGACGTACAGCAGCCTGTTCATCAACAACAACGGCAACGTCAGTTTCGGCGCGGGCATCTCGGACTACATTCCGACCGGGCCGACCGGCGCACTTGCGCCAGTGATTTCACCCTGGTTCTCAGACGTGGACACCCGCAACGCCACCTCGGGCGTCGTGCACTACAACCTCACTGCGAGCCAACTCGTCGTGACGTGGGACTCGGTCGGTCGTTACAGCCAACAGGGCGCGCCCTTCAACAGCTTCCAACTCGTGCTGCGGTCCGACGGTTACGTCGTTCCCGTCGGCGAGGGTCAGATCGGGTTCTTCTATGAAGACATGGGCTGGGAGGTGACCAGCACCAGCACGGTGGCCGCAGTGGGCTTTGGTGACGGTGCCGGCAACGGCAACGTCCTTGCTGGCTCCACCACCGCGGGTCTGAACCGCGTCGTTGCGAACACCTACCTGTGGTTCGATCCCCAGTTGAACCCGGTGAACAACGTTCCTGAACCCACTTCGTTGTTGCTGGCGGGCGTGGCGTTGGCCGGTCTTGGCCTGTCGCTTCGCAGGAGGCCCGCTGCCTGATTCGATAGTCGTGCAGCAACGCAAGGCGGCCCTCGGGTCGCCTCTTTTCTGCCCGCTCACGGTCGGAGGATCAATGGGAACGTTCAAGGAAGCGCAGCCTGACCCCATTGTGTCGTCCACTCGGGGGCCGGTCTGGCAGCGCTCAGGCACAGCGGAAGTTCACCACCTGCGCCGCCTCGCCGCGCGGTTGGCCGAAGGCAATGCAGCCCTGGCCGACGAGCGTGAGCTCTTCGTGGTGCACCTGGATCTCGGGCTTGCCTTCGAAACTGACGAAGCTGCCGTTGGAGCTGTGGTCGACGAGCACGAAGTGTTCGCGACGGCGCTCGATCATCGCGTGGGCCCGTGACACCAGCGCGTTGCGCACGGGGAAGTCGGCCTCGAGGTCGCGCCCGAAGGTCACCTTGCGGCGCTGCGGGCCCACCTCGATGCGCACACCTTCGAGTTCCAGTTCCAGCAGCGCGGGGCGGGCGACGGCCTTGGGGCGCGAGACGAAGATCGCGGTCTTCTCGTCGGCCGTGGTCTGCCAGCTGAGTTCGACCAGTTCCACCTCCTGTTCCTTGCCCTTGACGGGGATGGAGAAGAGCGGGCGCAGCAGGGCCAGGTGCGGGCCCGAGAGCT
>LNFM01007148.1_pt1 | contig 17716 bp, 14 predicted proteins | sample 596031 | NCBI WGS metagenome assembly LNFM01 (sample SAMN04254537, study PRJNA301005) | activated carbon metagenome | isolation source: dual media filters at the Ann Arbor, Michigan drinking water treatment plant | place: USA: Ann Arbor | reverse complement strand
ATAATTGTTAACTCAGATACTACCTTGCATGGAGAAACGGGCTATGATGAAAAAAAAGATATAATGCGTTTCAAAGTCCCTTTAGAAAAAAGCCACAATTTTTATGAAACTTTTACTATTGACTTAAATGACATCAATAGCAAAAGCGAAGCATTTCTAAAAATACTTTGGGAAAACACAATGGTTAAAATACCGGTAAAGAGCATAGAAGATGATACTATATTAGCATTGATAGAGCAACATATCATTAAAGGGAAAACGCAAGACGACACCCTATTATTTCAGGCAGCTAATTATTATTTTAGTACAAATAGAGATTATAAACAAGCAATAATATGGCTCTTAGAAGCGGAAAAATTAAATCCTAAAAATTTCTATTACCCAAATTTGAGGCAAAAAATAGCATCCGAATTAAAAGATTATTCTAATGCAATTGCAGCAGCAAAAATAGCAATTACATTGGCCGATAAGGAAAAAATGAAAAGTACAATCGAGATACTAAATAAAAGAATAGCCGATTGGGAAATAATATCAAAAAATTAAAGTCATGAAAATCAAATTGTCAATTATAGTTTTTCTTTTTTTTATAAATCATTTTGTTACAGCACAAAATAATGCACCTCAAACATTTTATACATGTGTGATGCATCCCGAAATTCATTCACCCAAACCCGGAAAATGCCCAAAATGTGGGATGGCATTAGTGAAAGAAAAAGCTAAACCAATTAAAAAAGCAGTTGTAAAAAAACCAGTCGCTACAAAAAAAGTAATTTCTGAAACAAAAAAAGAAGCTTCAAAACCAATAAAAGAAACTCCAAAAATTGTTGAAGTTCCAAAAGATATTCCTATTTCTGAAAGCAAACCTATAGTTAAGACAATAGCTAAAACAGTGAGATACGATTTATACGTTCGTGATACTATTGTAAATATAGGAAACAAACCTACAAGAGCAATAGCAGTAAACGGTCAAATTCCGATGCCTACGCTAACGTTTACCGAAGGCGATACTGCCGAAATTTATGTGCACAACGAACTAAAAGAAAGCACTTCATTGCATTGGCACGGCTTATTTTTACCTAATAAGGAAGATGGTGTACCTTATCTAACTCAGATGCCAATTGAACCAGGTACAACACATAAATATACCTTTCCAATTATACAACATGGAACCCATTGGTACCACAGTCATTCTGGTTTGCAAGAACAAATCGGAATGTACGGTTCAATGATTTTAAACAAAAAACCAGAAGACGAAACCTTTAGAAAAGGTATTGACGATTTGCCAACCATTCCGGTAATTTTAAGCGAATGGACCGATTTAAATCCAAATAACGTACACAGAATGCTTCACAATGCAACCGATTGGTTCGCCATACAAAAAGGAACTACCCAAAGTTATGCAGAAGCAATTAAGCAAGGTCATTTCAAAACAAAAATAGCAAACGAATGGAAACGAATGAATGCCATGGATGTAAGCGATGTGTATTATGATAAGTTTTTAATCAATGGTAAAAGTAATAGTCAATTATCCCAATTCAAAGGTGGCGATAAAGTACGATTACGCATTTCAAATGGTGGTGCATCAACTTATTTTTGGATGACGTATGCAGGCGGAAAAATAACTGTCGTCGCTAATGATGGTAACGATGTTGAGCCTGTTGAAGTCGATCGATTACTAATTGCAGTTTCAGAAACCTACGATGTTATTGTTACTATTCCTGCTGATAATACAGCCTTTGAATTCCTTGTAACACCAGAAGACAGAACAAAATCGGCATCACTTTACATTGGCGATGGCGTTAAGCAATTGATTTCACCAGTACCAAAATTAAAATATTTTGACGGAATGAAAATGATGAACGGAATGATGAAAATGAATGGCGATTTGGATGATATGGGAATGCAGATGTCTTACAATCAAATGGACATGAACGTAGTAATGTACCCAGAAATCACTGGAAAAGCAGCGTCAAAAAAAGATGATAAAATGGGAAACATGAAGATGAATGAAAGCGACTATAACAGTAACGAACTTTCAGATATTACCACTTTAAATTATGCCATGTTAAAGTCGCCTACAAAAACTACACTGCCAAAAGATGCACCAATAAAAGAATTACGTTTTGAATTATCAGGAAATATGAACCGCTATGTGTGGAGTTTAGACAACAAAGTAGTTTCTGAAACCGATAAAATTTTAATCAAGAAAGGCGAAAATGTTAGGATTACATTATACAACGGTTCTATGATGCGTCATCCAATGCACCTGCACGGTCATGATTTTCGAATTTTAAACGGTCAAGGAGACTACGCACCACTAAAAAATATCATCGACATCATGCCAATGGAAACCGATATTATCGAATTCAATGCGAATGTAGAAGGCGATTGGTTTTTCCATTGCCATATTCTATATCACATGATGGCAGGAATGGGCAGGGTTTTTACCTATGAAAATCAAGCACCAAATCCGTTAATTCCAAATCCTAAACTAGCACAACGAAAACTATTTGCCGAAGACCGAAAGTTTCATTTCATGGCAGAAAATGATTTTGCCACAAACGGAAACGATGGTATGGCAATGTTCAGCAATACACGTTGGAGTATTGGAACTGAATGGAGATTGGGCTACAACGATCATCACGGTTATGAGACAGAAACACATATCGGTAGATACATTGGCAAAATGCAATGGTTAATGCCATTCATTGGCTTTGATTGGCGTTACAGAGAAATGAAAGAAGGCGAAATGGAAAAAAATCTCTTCAACCAATCTAATACTAAAGACAACCGTTCCGTTTTTAGCGCAGGAGTAGAATACACTTTACCAATGCTAGTAAAGGCACAAGCTGAGGTTTTTACAGATGGTAATGTTAGATTTCAATTGGAACGAATGGACATTCCGGTTTCCAAAAGAGTTCGTATGGATTTAATGTGGAATACGGATAAAGAATACATGGCAGGATTACGCTACATCATTAAAAGGAACTTAAGTGCCAGAACACATTATGACAGTGATATGGGATTTGGTGTCGGTGTAAATTTGAATTATTAAAAAAACCATCGCAATCGTAAAATAATACAAACTTTTAATACTCTTAATTTATTTATAAATAAAATTCCTATTTTTACACTCGTGAAACTCTTAAACTACATATTATCAATCTATCTAGTGGTACTATCATGTTTGCCTTGTGCAGATATGGAAATAAGTAGTGCAGCACACAAAGCTGTTGAGATTTCAGATAATCATGATGAAAAATCTCATAATCACGATAAAGAAAATGATTTATGTTCGCCTTTTTGCAACTGCAACTGTTGTGGCTCACAAATAGTGAGTTATTTTAAGATTACTACTTTTAGTTTTACACCAATTACAAAGAGTATAAAAACTCAATTACCGTCATATACCTCTATAGTTACTTCCAATTTCTTCGGAAGTATATGGCAACCACCTCAAATAGTATAATGATGCCCGAGTAATTTCGGGTTAGAAACTTGTGACCTTTTCACAAATAATAGCAAAACTAGTTTTGCTAATTTCTAATTCATTATACTATTTTCAATGTTAGACAAAATCATACAGTTCAGTATCAAGAACAAGTTTATAATACTATTATTTACTTTAGTTCTAATAGCGTTTGGTAGCTATTCAATAAAACAGTTACCACTCGATGCGTTACCCGATGTAACAAACAATCAAGTACAAATAATTACTACTGCTCCAACTTTAGCCAGTCAAGAAGTCGAGCAGTTAATCACTTATCCTTTAGAACAATCTTTTAAAACAATCCCAAAAGTTATCGAGTTACGAAGTATTTCTCGTTTCGGACTTTCAGTAGTCACCGTTGTTTTCAAAGACGATGTAGATATTTATTGGGCTAGAGAACAAATATTTCAACGCCTTAGTCAAGCCAAAGAAAATATTCCTGCTTATGCTGGTTCTCCGGAGTTAGCACCAATTTCAACAGGATTGGGAGAGATTTATCAATACGACGTTTACGCTAAAAAAGGATATGAAGATAAATACGATGCTGTAAAATTACGAACCATTCAAGATTGGATTATTATTCCACAATTACAAGGTATTGAAGGCGTTGCCGAAGTGAGTACTTGGGGTGGAAAACTAAAACAATATGAAATCGCAGTTAATCCAAATACATTAAATAGTTTGGGAGTAACCATTACAGAAATTTTTGAAGCGTTAGAGAAAAACAATCAAAATACAGGTGGAGCTTATATCGAAAAAGACCAATACGCTTACTTTATTCGCGGTGTTGGGATGGCAACTGGCATTAAAGATTTAGAAAATGTAGTAGTCAAAAACAGAAATGGTGCACCAGTTTTAGTTCGCGATGTAGCTACTGTTCGTGAGGGAATTGCATTAAGATATGGTGCTTCGACCAAAGACGGTAAAGGCGAAATTGTTTGCGGTTTGGCTTTAATGTTAAAAGGCGAAAACTCTAGTGCCGTTGTAGAAAGAGTGAAAGAAAAAATGACACAAATCAATAAAACCTTGCCCGAAGGAGTGGTTGCAGAAGCATTCATTGACAGAGGTAAACTTGTAGATAACGCTATAGGAACGGTTACTAAAAACCTTTTGGAAGGTGCATTAATAGTAATATTTGTACTGATACTATTTCTAGGAAATCTTCGAGCCGGATTAATTGTTGCATCAGTAATTCCGCTTTCAATGCTTTTTGCCGTAATCTTAATGAACCATTTTGGCGTAAGCGGAAACTTAATGAGTTTAGGAGCAATCGACTTCGGAATTATAGTCGATGGAGCGGTAATTATTGTAGAAGCAACAATGCACCATTTACAGAAACTCAAACGACAAAAGAATTTAACCCAAGCAGAAATGGATACTGAAGTATATAAATCGGCTTCAAAAATTCGTAATAGTGCAGCATTCGGAGAAATAATTATTTTGATTGTTTATTTGCCAATCCTTGCATTAGTAGGAACAGAAGGCAAAATGTTCAAACCAATGGCAATGACCGTAGGTTTTGCGGTTATTGGAGCGTTTATACTTTCTTTGACTTATGTACCAATGATGAGTGCGATGTTCTTATCAAAAAACACCGAACACAAAACTAATTTTAGCGATAAAATGATGGCGTGGTTTGAAAAAATCTACACACCATTTTTAGACCGAGCATTACGATTTAAAAAAGCAGTTCTAGCCATTTCGTTAGCACTATTTGTCTTCGCCATTATCGTTTTTCAAAATATGGGTGGAGAGTTCATTCCAACTATCGAAGAAGGCGATTTGGCAATCAATGCAACTATAATGACAGGAAGTTCACTTTCGCAAATGGTAGAAACAACAACCAAATACGAGAAAATCTTAAAAGCTAAGTTTCCGGAAATAAAGACCATTGTTACAAAAATTGGAAGTGGCGAAATTCCAACTGATCCAATGCCTATTGAAAGTGGCGATTTGATTATTGTTTTAAAAGATAAAGACGAATGGACATCTGCCGACAATTGGGAAGATTTAGCCAACTTAATGAAAGAAGAAATGGAAGCTATTCCTGGTACAAACATCGAAATTTCGCAACCCATTCAAATGCGTTTCAACGAATTAATGACAGGAAGCCGAAGCGATATTGCAATTAAAATTTTTGGAGACGATTTAGAAGTTTTAGATACAAAAGCCAAAGAATTAATTTCTAAAGTAAATACTATTGAAGGTATTGGTGATTTAAAAGCCGATAAAGTAACTGGACTTCCACAAATCACAGTCAAATACGATTATAATAAAATTGCTTTGTATGGATTAAATATTGCCGATATCAATCAAATCATACGGTCTTCTTTTGCAGGGGAAAGCGCAGGTAAAATTTACGAAGAAAGCAAGCGTTTTGATGTAGTCGTACGTTTAAACAAAGACAATCGTACTGACATTACTGATGTTAGCAATTTATTTATTCCATTACCAAATGGACAACAAGTACCTCTTTCGCAAGTAGCATCAATCAATTACGAACAAGGTCCGGTTCAAGTTTCTCGTGAAAATGGTAAACGTAGAATTACAATAGGTTTAAATGTTCGTGGTCGTGATGTAAAAAGCGTTGTAGAAGAAATCCAACAAAAATTAGAAACCAGTTTTAAACTTCCTGCTGGTTATTATGTAACTTATGGTGGTCAATTTGAAAACTTGGTTGAAGCCAACAAACGACTATCTGTAGCATTACCAATCGCTTTAGGATTAATTATGGTGTTGTTATTTTTCACTTTCAATAGTATGAAACAAGCGGCTTTAATCTTTACAGCCATTCCATTATCGGCAATCGGTGGTGTTTTTGCACTTTGGTTACGAGGAATGCCTTTTAGCATTTCGGCAGGAATTGGATTTATTGCTTTATTCGGAATAGCAGTTTTAAACGGAATTGTACTAATATCCTATTTCAACCAACTCAAATCCGAAGGAATAACCGACCCATTTCAACGTGTATTAATCGGTACAAAAACCAGACTTAGACCAGTATTAATGACTGCTGCGGTTGCTTCATTAGGATTTTTGCCAATGGCATTATCAACTAGTGGTGGTGCCGAAGTACAAAAACCATTAGCAACGGTAGTTATTGGCGGATTAGTTTCGGCAACATTACTAACCTTAATCGTTTTACCAATACTTTATTTATTATTTGAAAAGGGAATTAAAAGAAGAAAAAAAATGTCAAATCCAATTGTAACAATATTCGTTTTATTGATTAGCTCGTTTTCATTTGCTCAAAACAGCCAAACAATAACGTTAGAAAAAGCTATTGAAAAAGCGAAAGCAAACAACATCGATTTAAAAATTGCTGATAAAGAAATCGAAAAGCAAACCGTTCTCAAGAAAACAGCGTTTCAAGTAGATCCTTTGCAAGTGCAGTACCAAGGCGGACAGTTTAATAGTGTAGATTACGACCACAACGTTTCTATTCAACAATACTTTCCAATTGGCAAAATCACAAAAGCCAATCGCCAGTTGCAAGAAGAATTGGCAAAATTGGCTGAAAAGCGAAAAGCACTAACAGAATATGAAATTGAAAAAGCAGTTTCGTTAGCTTATTATCAATATTTGTACGGTGTTTCCATTCAAAAACTAAATAATGAATTGTTCGAGATTTATACCAAATTCCTTAAAAACGCAGAGCTTCGTTTTCAAACCGGAGAAAGTGGCAATATAGAAGTAATAAGTGCTAAAGCCAAATCAAAAGAAATAGAAACCCAAAAAGCACAGTTAGAATATGATTTGGTAATCTATCAAAAGCAATTGCAATACTTCATTCAAACAGATGAAAACATAGTTCCTGATGCCAATACACCATTACAATATGCTAATCCAACAACGAGTAAAGATGACAAAATACAAGGATTAGTAAGCGATTATTATACACAGCAAATTTCAGTATATCAAAAGGAAGCCAATACGTTCAAAGCAATGCGAACTCCTAAATTAGGTTTGGGTTATTTTGGTCAAACCATCGATACCAAATCCTATTTTCAGGGTTTTACTGCTGGATTGCAAATTCCTTTATTTGGTGGTGCAAATACAGCAAAAGCCAAAGCATCAGAAATTAGTATTTCGCAATCGCAATTAGAATTAGATAAAAGCAAATTGACTTTGAAATTACAGAAAGAAGAACTACAAAATGAGTTCGAAAAACAGAAAAAAGCGCTTGTTTATTACCAAAACGAAGGATTGCAATATGCTGAACAAATCATTACAACAGCTCAAAAAAGCTATGCCAATGGTGATATGAGTTACTGGTCATACATTAGTTTTTTAAACCAAGCCATTGACATCAAAAAGCAAAATGCCGAAGCCGTTAATACTTACAATCAAAGTGCTATTCAATTGCAATTTCCATCTTTCAACAACAATTAATATTCCATTATATGAAAAATATATTTTTAAAACCAAATTGTAATCGAAGTTCATTCTTCAACCTCTTTATTCTATTTTCTATTCTCTTTACTCTAAATTCCTGTGGAGAAAAGAAAACCGAAGAAGCGCACGAAGAAGAAAAATCAGAAACCGAAGTTGCCTTGACAGAAGCGCAATTTAAAACTATTGGTATCGAAACAGGCGGTATCGAAATGAAAAACCTAAATACGGTAATCAAAGCCAATGGTTATACAGCAGTTCCACCACAAAACATGGCTAATATTTCCACCTTAATTGGTGGAGTTGTTAAAGATATTTATGTGTTAGAAGGAACTTACGTTGCAAAAGGTAAAACATTGGCAACCATCCAAAACCTCGAAGTTACCGAAATGCAGGAAGATTACAATTCCGCTATTGCCAACATTGAATACTTGCAATTGGAATATAATCGTCAAAAAACATTGAGCGATGAAAATGTAAATCCTCGCAAAACATTTCAAGAAGTAAAATCAAAATTAGCAGTAGAAAAAGCTAAAGCACAAGCCGCAAAAAACAAGCTGCAAGCGTTAAATGTTAGTTTAAGCGGAAACACTTCGTTAATTCCAATTGTTTCGCCAATAAGCGGTTATGTAGGTAAAATTAGTATAACAAAAGGAGCATTTGCAGAAACAGGCGTAACACTTTTTGAAGTAGTTGATAACAGCCAAATGCACTTGGATTTAAATGTGTTTGAAAAAGATTTGGGAAAAATTTCCGTAGGTCAAGAAGTCGATTTTGTATTAACCAATCAGTCTAATAAATCCATTAAAGGAAAAATATTTGGCATCAATAAATCATTTTCCAACGAAAGCAAAACAGTTGCGGTTCATGCCAAAATCAATCCAAGCGATGCCAAAGATTTAATTTCCGGAATGTATGTAGCTGCCAATATCAATATCACCAATCAAACAGTTCAGGCACTTCCAAAAGATGCAATTGTTAGAAATGGCGATAAATATTACATTTACATTCAAGAAGAACACCAAAAACAAGCTCCAAAAGTAAAAGAAGAAGAGCATCAACATAAAGAAGGAGAAGAACATTCAGAACACGCTGAAGGCAAAGAAGAAGGACACAATGAAGTGCACTTCAAAGCAATCGAAGTGGTTCCTGGAACTACTGATTTAGGTTACACCGAAATAAAATTAGTCGAAGAAATTCCTACCGATGCGAAAATTGTTATCAAAGGTGCTTTTTACTTACTAGCAACTTCAAAAGGTGGCGGAGAACACGAACATTAAAAATAAATTATTAATCATTAAATAAATTCAAATGAAAAATTCAATTTTAAAATCAATCTTTTTTTTAACACTATTATTTTTTACAAGCAATACTGCTTCTGCTCAAAAAGCCAATCAAAAAGCTATAATCAAAACTTTTTTACATTGTGATCATTGTAAAGAATGTGAAACTTGTGGTTTAAAATTCAAAACTGAGATGCTCAAAATTAAAGGTTTAAAAATGTATGAGCTTGACGATAAAGCAATGACATTTACAGTGTATTATAATGCAAAGAAAACAACCTTACAGACAATTAAAGAAGGTATTTCTAAATTAGGATACGATGCAGATGAAGTAAAAGCCGATCCAAAAGCGTATGAAAATTTAGATGGATGTTGTAAAGCGTAATCCAAATGGAAAACAAAAAATCACATTGGGAAAATGTTTTTGCAACCAAAAATCCTAATGAAGTAAGTTGGACACAAAAATATCCAAAAACTTCAATGGAGTATTTAGAAAATGTAAACCTATCAAAAACTGCCAATATCATTGATATTGGCGGTGGCGATAGCAATTTTGTGGATGCCTTATTAGAAAAAGGATATCAAAATATTTGGGTATTGGACATCTCTGAATTTGCTTTAGAAAGAGCCAAAAAACGTTTAGGAGATAAAGCCGATTTAATACATTGGATTGTTTCTGATATCACAGAATTTAATCCCGAAGTCAAGTTTGATTTTTGGCACGACAGGGCTGTTTTTCATTTTCTAACAGAAGAAGAAAGTATAAGGAAATATGTTACAATCGTTAGTAATGCTATAGCTCAAAATGGAAATTTTCTATTAGGTACTTTTTCAGAAAACGGTCCTTTAAAATGTAGTGGATTGGAAATAAAACAATATTCAGAAAATTCGATGAAACAAACTTTTATAGAAAATTTTGAAGCAATAAAATGTTTTACAGAAAACCATACTACACCATTTGATACCATCCAGAACTTTCAATTTTGTGGATTTAAAAAAAATAGAAATGGAACATAAACACAAGTATGATGCAAAAGGCAATCAGCTTTGTTGCACTCTCGAAGAAAAAATAAATAAAAAAACCGAAAATCATTCTGATGATGACGGACACGATCACGAGCATTCCAGCGAAGAAAAATCTACGTTTCAAATGTTTTTACCAGCAATCATAAGTTTTATTTTATTATTGGTTGCCATTGGTTTTGATAATTATTTTAAACAATCGTGGTTTGCAGGTTATGTTAGAATAGGATGGTATATTGTCGGATACATTCCAGTAGGTTTTCCTGTACTCAAAGAAGCTTTTGAAAGTATTCGCAAAGGCGATATATTTTCAGAATTTCTTTTAATGAGTATTGCAACTATTGGAGCGTTTGCTATAGGCGAATTTCCTGAAGGTGTTGCCGTAATGTTATTTTATGCCATTGGCGAAATATTCCAAACATTGGCGGTTCAAAGAGCAAAAGCTAACATCAAATCCTTACTCGACCAAAGACCAGACGAAGTAACTATTCTCGAAAACAATGTTGCCAAAACAATCAAAGCATCAACTGCTAAAATTGGAGATATTATTCAACTAAAAGCAGGAGAAAAATTAGGATTAGATGGAGAATTACTTTCAGATACTGCTGCATTTAATACTGCTGCACTAACGGGAGAAAGTAAGCCAGACACCAAAGCAAAAGGAGAAACTGTTTTAGCAGGAATGATAAACTTAAATTCGGTTTGTCAAGTAAAAGTAACGGTTGCTTATACAGATAGTAAACTGTCAAAAATTCTCGAAATGGTGCAAGATGCTACAGCCAAAAAAGCACCAACAGAATTATTTATCAGAAAGTTTGCCAAAATATATACACCAATTGTAGTTGTTTTAGCCATTGCAATATGTGTTGTACCGATGTTATTTATAGAAAATTACCAGTTTAGAGATTGGTTGTATCGAGCTTTAGTTTTCTTGGTTATTTCGTGTCCTTGCGCATTAGTTATAAGTATTCCTTTAGGTTATTTTGGAGGAATTGGAGCAGCTTCTAAAAACGGAATCCTTTTCAAAGGAAGTAATTTTCTTGATGTAATGTCCACTATTCAAAACGTGGTAATGGACAAAACAGGTACAATGACCGAAGGCGTTTTCAAAGTGCAGGAAGTTGTTTTTAATACTGATTTTAACAAAGAGGATTTGTTACAATTGGTAAATGCTTTAGAAAGTCAAAGCACACATCCAGTGGCAACAGCTATTCATCAGTTTGTTGGAAAAATTGACAGTACAATTGAACTAAAAAATGTAGAAGAAATTTCAGGACATGGTTTAAAAGCTGAAGTTGACGGAAAAGAATTGTTAGTTGGTAATTTCAAACTAATGGATAAATTCTCGATTGCTTATGATATTGATCCAAAAAGTATTGTTTACACGTTAATTGCAGTTGCTTATGATAAAAAATTCGTTGGTTATCTTACAATAGCTGATAGCATAAAAGAAGACGCACAAATCACAATCGACAAACTAAAATCATTAGGTATAAAAACCACAATGTTAAGTGGAGATAAAGACAATGTAGTTCAATTTGTAGCACAAAAACTCGGAATTACTAATGCTTTCGGTGATTTGTTACCCGAGGATAAAGTAAATAAAGTAAAGGAAATAATTACAAAAAATGAAACAGTTGCTTTTGTTGGTGATGGTGTAAACGATGCGCCAGTGGTAGCATTAAGTAATGTAGGTATTGCAATGGGCGGTTTAGGTAGCGATGCCACCATAGAAACTGCCGATGTAGTAATTCAAGACGATATGCCTTCAAAAATCCCTATGGCGATAAACATTGGTAAACAAACAAAGAAAATTGTTTGGCAAAATATCATTCTAGCATTTACTGTTAAAGCAATTGTCCTAATTTTAGGTGCAGGTGGTTTGGCCACAATGTGGGAAGCTGTTTTTGCTGATGTTGGTGTAGCTTTATTAGCTATACTTAATGCGGTTAGAATACAGCGAATGAAGTTTTAAAGTTAGTTATAGTTCAGAAAAGATGTTTGTTTTAAAAAGCAAACATCTTTTTTTTATTAATTCATTATCTCATTCATCTGCACAAAAATTGCTCCTAGTCCAAGTATTCCTAGCATCAATTATTTGTTTGCTTCATTTCACTAATTTCATTTCTAAATGACGGCACTTACTTTTTCGTTTAGTTATAAATTGAAGTTTTAGGTTTTCAGTTGCCACTCCTTTGCCATCGCTCCAAAAAAAATTACTGGCACAGTTTTTAGAAAAAACACGTACACTTCGTGACTTGCGCCAGTAATTTTTTTCCCCAAGCTGTGTTACATAATTGAGTATTATAATTCATCACAAAGTGAGTTTATTGTTTATTGGTTATTGCAATGAAGTTATAATATCATTTATGTAAAACAGCCGCTCCACCCACCGCGCTTGCCAGTGGCTCCAGGACAACATTTTTTGCAGCTCCAATCGCATCACCAAGCTTCAAAAAACACCGTCCTTCGCCACTGTCTTTAACAACGTTCACTATTCCATCGGAAACATTACGGTTATAATTGCTTTTAAGAACGTTTTCGGTAACTGTTTTTAGCAACTTTGTGCATAAATCGGTAGTATTTGCATTGCTTTTGTAAGTAAAAAAATGGCTTTTAGTATGTAGTGAATTTGCCAATGGTAAAAGCCATTTTATTACCCACAAAACCAAAAGAGCCAGCAAGAGTATCTTTTTTTATTTGCCAGAAACATTAAATAAATTGATATTCCATCAGCTTGATGCCTTGCAGTTTCAGATGATTATTTACATTAAAGTCAAATCTATTATTAATAGGAACTATTGGCATCAAGCTGATAGTAAAATCAATCAGAAACATCTCAGTAAGCAAATAAAAAAAGACACACTTGCTTTGAGCTTCTGCCATCGCACTAGGCAAGTGTTTTCATTGTTTTTTGAAGATGCTTCCCATTTTCATAAGACAATATACTGCTAACTGAACACTGCTACTGCCAACTGACTAATAGGCATCCTCAAAAATCAAAATCGTAAGAAAGAGTATTAATTTTCAAAACAGAAAAATAATAGGAATTGGATTTCATCTCTTTTTTCTGTTTTGAAAATTTATACCCTTTCTAAGAACATCTTCTTTCTCATCAACATTTTTAAAATCTCTTTTCAGATCAAACTTCTCGGATTAGAAGAAAATAAAAAAATAATAAATAAAAGAAAGTAAAGGTAAGTTCCGGTTTCAAGAAAAAAAAGTTCAAGCCCTTCGGGTTTTAGAAAAAATCTCCACCCACAACGTTTCGCAAAAACATCTACTTCCGATTTTACGTCAAAATTTCCGTTGAGGTATCGGGTAGTATTTTTTCTAAAAAACTTGTTTTTCTTGAAACCTCCACTTGAGGTACGACTTTCTTTTTTTTCTTTTTTTTTCTTTTAAAAATTTTATGTGTGCGAAGCGTAGCGAGGCACATCATCTTAAAAAATCGAAAGTATGCCGAATTTTATCATCAAAACGCACCGAAAAGACACCACATACGACAATCCACATTTATTCATACTTAACAAGGGAATGAACAGCGGAAAGCCCCAAAAAGTGCCATTTACAAACAGTTTCGTAGTTATTTTTCAAAATGAAGAAGATTGCGAAAATATGTACTGGGTAACATTCAGTATGTGGCAATCTAAATATTGGCACCGAAACCTTTGTGGTTCTGTAATTCCTTTTTTGAGACTTCATGATTTCAGAAGGGAATTTGCAACTAAATCTGATGAAATACTGCAAGATTTTGAACAGCATAAAAAAGATGTTGAAGCGTTACGCCTTTTGGAGCTAAAAGAGAAACAATTCCATCAAAACATCAATCTTATTAATGACCTGCGTAGAGTTATTCTACACCGCTATCATAAAAAGTAATATATAATTTTAAATCAATAATTATGAAGCTATTTATTTTGTACCAAACAGACCTATGGAAATCCAAAGCATCTAGAGTGTTTTTTGGAATATTCGACAGCAGAGCCAAAGCAATTGATTGTGCAAAATGGCAAGAATTGTACACTCATAATTCAGAAGTGGTAGTTTTGGAAGTTACTTTAAACTTATTTGAAGAAGTTTAATTTTTAGTCACAAAAAAAGCCCAATCCTCTCGGTTTGGGCTTCAATACGGTCTAATCCAAAGGTCACCACAACTAGAATTAGACTATTTTTTGTGCTTCTTGCTGAAGTATTTGAGCACCACCGAAATTGAGAAACTCACCACAGCACCAATTGTTGCTAAAACAACTGTTCTTATAATATCCTCAGAATTCAAATTGGGTACAATACTCAAAAAAGTACCTCCAACGGTTCCAACTAAAGTTGGATTACTATGGTGATGCATCTTTTTCAGTTGTCAGCTGACTAACTGCGGTTGCAACACCACCAGCTACTGCTAAATAACCACCAATTGTAGTTACTATAACTGGTAAGGCAATCGGTGCAGCTAAAATAGTTCCACCAACAGCAGCCAGTGCCAAACCAACATTTCGAAGCACTTTGAAAAATTTTGGTGTTGGAGCTTTTGCTCTTTCAATTAAACTCATAGTTTAAGCTTTAAAAAATTAAACAAAAATTACTGACCAATTGAGGTACTAATTCCCTCAATTTCTGATGTGAAAGGAACTGGAATTCTTCTAATAATTACAAGGTCTCTTGAGCCACCAATATCTGCAAAAGTTAAATTGCCTGTATCAATACCTTTTCTACCTCCAATATCCAAATCCGAGTGAACATCACTGGTATTTGTAGTTCTGCCACCAATATCTGAAATTTGAAATTCACCACCTGATGAAGTTCCTGTTCCATTTCTTCCTCCAATATCTCCTTTTAATGTGGTTGAGGTTGCTTTTCCGCCACCACCAATATCAGAACTATCTCGATGGCTTTCCCACTTAATAATGACATTATCTTTAGAACCACCAATTTCATTGGTTTGAGTTGAGATTCGTTGAAGTGTTCCACTCGAACTTTTCCCACCACCAATACTATCACGGGATAGAGTTGCGCATTCACCTTTAATTCCTTTGCAACCTCCAATTTCTCCATCAGTACTTAATCCGCAAGTACATCTTGAAAAGCGTTCATCAAAATCTGACTTTAAATTAAACTCACTTTTTGGCAAAATATCTGAATTAGATTGATCATCACAACTTGTGAAACCGATAGTCATAAATAACACTAGCATTAACATTTTGATGCTACTAAAAATACGATGTGTTGAAGCAACAGCTCCAAATAAATTTTTCATCTTTTTACGATTTAATAATTAATAAAACTTTTTCTGTGCTATCTAAAGCACGGTACACCAAGTCTTTCAACTTGATAAATGCCTTTCTAGACATCAGACCTAAACCTGGTCCAGAAAGTTTTGTAACTGGAGCAATACAACCATTTAGTTCTTTGAGCGCATTATTGGCTGGATGAAATAGAATAAAGCTTCTATTTTTTACATCAATCACTTCCAGATGCCATTGAAACTTCCGACTGTATCGCTTTCTAATAAAATATTTCCCTTCCGGAATGCAGGAAACCTTCGTTTCGTTCATCTTCCAAGGCAACTCAATTGTGTTACAAATTAATTTGCCATCGCATTCGAGTTTACCGTTTGTTCCATCAGGGAAATAAGTTCTAGTGAGCAATAAAACCATTACACACCACTGTCAACCTTAGCAACAGATAATGGATTAAAAGCACCATTTTTCAACGGATACATAGTTCCATTAATTTGTTGATAGAATTCAATTCCCAAAGCTAAAAACAAGGGTTTTGTACTAGCAGCTGTAACAGCATTCACTTGGTTAATAACCGCTGTTGGGGTTGCATCCCATGGCAAAATTGCAGTTTCCGATGTAGCAACTACATACGTTTCAGCTTCAAAATCTACTTCAGCACCGCCAGAGATAATTTTAAAGTGAGTAGTTCCACTTGGTGCAGCAATCATATTCGAAGGAATAAATGAAGCAATATCAACAGTTATTTCTCCTGCAACTCGATCAATTGTTGCCACAAATGGTGCATACAAACTAGTTCCTAGTTTACCGCGAATATTGAATTCAAAACCAAATAACAATTCAGCCTCTCCATCAATAACGTTACGCAAACCTCTATCGCTCACTAAGTCAGCTTGAATAACTTTAACCATAGCTTGGGTTAAACGACTTACCATTCTACCATCCGCAGAATTGATAAGTAATGGTCTCAAAGCAGTGCGCAAAAGCTTCCCAGCTTTTCCGGCTCTACCAAACTCGGAGCCATTCTCACGAGTTCTTTGAAACGCAGGATCACTTGCAATTCTACTAGCGTCAATACCGCCTTTTTCTCTGGCCAAGTGTCCATCCTGCGTTTTGTAAAAAGTAATATCACCGATAGTACCTTTTAGCTTAATTATGCCTTTCTGTCTAGCCATAATCTTTACAAATTTTGATTAATACTCATTTTCACAACTCACTTTCATTTCGTTAATCGTTGCAACTAAATCCCGAATGATTTACTCAAAGTTTCAATCATTAAAACCACAATTCAAACACTCTAATTCCGAAACCAAACAAAATCACACATAATCGACTATTATAGTATGCTTCATTAATCAGAAATTACATAGCTTTGTACTAGTTACCATAGAGTAGTCAAAGCCTGGTCAAAGGCATAGATAAAGTATTAAATTATATAAAAGTGATACCAAGCAGCACCAGGGTATGTATATATCCAAAAGATGTGCAGCGCATAATGGGAAAAGAATATGCTCAAGCAAGATTATATTTATTGAAGATTAAGAAGCACCTAAATAAAGAACCGCATCAGCTTATCTCTATTGAGGAATTTTGCGAGTATACAGGACTTAAAATAGAACATGTAGTGCGTTGCATAGTTGGATAAAAATTGAACGGCTAAAAGACTGCTAAACCACTGAAAATAAAAGAAACTAGTTCAAAAAATAGCATTGCTGATTTTGTCAATTAATGATAATTCATTATATTTGAATTGTCAAAAAGGTACAAATCGAATTAATCCATAAGGGGCACAATTCGGGGTACTTTAAAATAGTAAAATTGCAAGGTCAGTAAAATCAAGACATACGAAAGCGAGTTGCAAACCCTCTTTCTCCGCAAAAGAAAACCGATTAGCATAGCTAATCGGTTTTTTTATTTCAAAAAAATGGCTCAAAAGCTTTGCTTTTGAAAGTCGTTTTTTTGAAATAAAAAAACAAATGATTATGCTAATAATCATTTAAGTTTTCTTTTGCCCAGGATTCCCTATATGGGAACAACGAAGTTAATCCCTCTTTACTTTTTTATTCTTTGCTTTTGAAAGTCGTTTTTTTGAAATAAAAAAACAAATGATTATGCAATAATCATTTAGGTTTTCTTTTGCCCAGGATTCCCTATATGGGAACAACGAAGTTAATCCCTCTTTACTTTTTTATGCTTTACTTTTGAAAGTCGTTTTTTTGAAATAAAAAAACAAATGATTATGCAATAATCATTTAGGTTTTCTTTTGCCCAGGATTCCCTATATGGGAACA
>LNFM01007147.1_pt1 | contig 17720 bp, 18 predicted proteins | sample 596031 | NCBI WGS metagenome assembly LNFM01 (sample SAMN04254537, study PRJNA301005) | activated carbon metagenome | isolation source: dual media filters at the Ann Arbor, Michigan drinking water treatment plant | place: USA: Ann Arbor | reverse complement strand
TGAACGCCATGTCCACGCAAGCCATCGAACTCAAAGCCAGCGACCTCAACGCCCAGGGCGGTGTGTTCTGCCCGAACAAGCTGGCCGACATGAAGCTCTGGAACAGCCACCCCAAGGTGTATCTGGACGTGGGCCACAGCGGCGAGGCCAAATGTCCTTATTGCGGCACGGTCTACCGCCTGAAGGCGGGCGAGACGGTTTCACACGGTCACTGATCCGCTCGGTGATTCCGCTGGAAGCGGCGGTTTGGCAAAGATAATGCGTGGTTCACGGCGGCCTTCGGGCTGCCCCAAGAACGCCACCTTTAGGGAAGTTTCATGATCCTCGTCACTGGCGGCGCCGGCTTCATAGGCGGCAACTTCGTGCTCGACTGGCTGGCCCAGTCGGACGAACCCGTCATCAACCTCGACAAACTCACCTACGCGGGCAACCTGGAAAACCTGGCCAGCCTGCAGGGCGACGCACGCCATGTGTTCGTGCAGGGCGACATCGGCGACGGCGCTCTGGTAGCCCGCCTGCTGGCCGAACACCGGCCGCGCGCGGTGGTCAATTTCGCGGCCGAAAGCCACGTGGACCGGTCCATTCATGGCGCCGAAGACTTCATCCAGACCAACATCGTCGGCACCTTCCGCCTGCTCGAAGCGGTGCGCGCGCACTGGTCCGGTCTCGCCGCCAATGAGAAGTCCGCTTTCCGCTTTCTGCACGTGAGCACCGACGAGGTGTATGGCAGCCTGGCGCCCGACGCGCCCGCTTTCACCGAAACCCACGGTTTCGAGCCCAACAGCCCGTATTCGGCCAGCAAGGCCGCCAGCGACCACCTGGTGCGCGCCTGGCACCACACGCACAGCCTGCCGGTGCTCACCACCAACTGCAGCAACAACTACGGTCCGTTCCATTTCCCCGAGAAGCTCATCCCGCTGATGATCGTGAACGCGCTTGCGGGCAAGCCCCTGCCGGTGTACGGCGACGGCATGCAGGTGCGCGACTGGCTTTATGTGAAAGACCACTGCAGCGCGATCCGCCGCGTGCTCGAAGGCGGGCGCCTGGGCGAGACTTACAACGTTGGAGGTTGGAACGAGAAACCCAACCTCGAAATCGTGCGCACCGTCTGCGCCTTGCTGGATGAACTGCGCACGCGCAGCGACGGCCAGCCCTACGCCAGCCAGATCAGCTACGTGAAAGACCGCCCCGGCCACGACCGCCGCTACGCCATCGACGCGCGCAAGATCGAACGTGAGCTCGGCTGGAAGCCCGCTGAAACGTTCGAGAGCGGCATTCGAAAAACCGTGCAGTGGTACCTGGACCACCCCGACTGGGTGGCGAACGTGCAAAGCGGTTCGTACCGGCAGTGGGTGCAGGCGCAGTACGCCGGGGCACCTTTGTCCAACAACGCAACGCTGTCACCCAACGAACAGATGCCACAGACGACATGACACCAGAACCCAACTCCATCCCTCTCGAAGCTGATGACACCATCGACCTGCAAGACCTGTTGCTCACCGTCGCCGAAAGCGCCCGGCTGCTGGTGATCTGCCCGCTGCTGGTTGGCGCGCTGGCTTATGGTGTGACGAATTTGGTGCCCCAGACCTACGAAAGCACGGCTGTCTTGAAGATCGATACTCCTGCCGCATCGGAAGGAGCAGGCGAAGGCATGACGCCTGCAGCTATGGCTTCACTGATGGGCAACAGCGTAGTTCTCAATGCTTCACTCAAAGCACTGGGGCAACTCGAAGGCCTCAACGAGCGCGAAGCCGAGGAGCGGCTGAACAGGCTGCGACGGGATGTCAAAACGCAAGTGGGTCGCAACGACAAACTGCTGACCGTGACCGTCGCCGCGAACTCTCCCCAAGTGGCTCAGCAAACCGCCCGCACCATCTTGAGCACCGCTTTTGAAGAGTCCCGTCCCCGTGACGGCGAGCTGGAAAAACTGCAAGCGGAAATATCGCTGACCAAACAGCTTCTGCTGGAGCTTGAAAGCTCTGGAGAAACGCTGAAAAGCAGCCTCGAACAGGGCAGGACCAACCCCAGCGCAGACATCGGCAAGCTAGCCGAAGCCATTTCCCAACTGGCGGTGGACCGGGTGAGGCTTCAGGCTGGTCTGCACAAGCTGGAGCGGCGGGCGGCAGGCGTGTCCGAAAGCGATCTGCTTCAACCGCCCACGCTGCCGCAACGCGCGGTCGCGCCACGCAAAGGGCTGGTGGCCATCCTGGCGACGCTGGGTAGCGGCATAGCACTGGTGCTGTTCGTTTTCGTGCGGCAAGCCTGGCGCACCGGCAACCGCACCGAGCAACAGCGCGAGCGCTGGCTGGCACTGCGCAAGCAATACGGGATCAAGGGCTGATGTGACGGCGGCGCTCCGTATCCTCGTCTTCGGCAAAAACGGCCAGGTCGGCTGGGAGCTGCAGCGCAGCCTCGCGCCGCTGGGTGAGCTGACCGCGCTCGACTTCGACAGCACCGCCCACTGCGGCGATTTCGCTCAACCCACTGGCATCGCCGACACCGTGCGCGCGCTGCGGCCCGATGTCATCGTCAACGCCGCAGCCTACACCGCGGTCGACAAAGCCGAGAGCGAGCCCGACCTCGCCCGCCTGCTCAACGCCACCACCCCCGGCGTTTTGGCCGAAGAAGCGTCGCGCCTGGGCGTGCTGCTGGTCCACTACAGCACCGACTACGTGTTTGACGGCAGCGGAAGCCGCGCCTGGCTGGAGACCGATGCTACTGTGCCGCTCAGCGTTTATGGCCGCACCAAGTGGGAAGGCGAGCAGCTGATCGCCCAGCACTGCCCGATGCACCTGACCTTCAGAACCAGCTGGGTCTATGCCGCGCGCGGCGGCAACTTCGCCAAAACCATGCTGCGCTTGGCGCAAGAGCGCGAGCGCCTCACCGTGATCGACGACCAGTGGGGCGCGCCTACCGGCGCCGAACTGCTGGCCGACGTCACCGCCCACGCCATACGCCAGACCTTGCGCGAGCCCCAACACGCCGGCCTGTACCACTTGGCCGCCGCCGGCGTGACCAACTGGCACGGCTACGCCCGCTTCGTGCTCGACACCGCGCGCACCCTGAAACCCGAACTCACATTCAAAGCACAAGAAGTTGCACCAACTCCCACCAGCGCCTTCCCCACCCCCGCGCAGCGCCCGCTGAACTCCCGGCTGAACTCTATCCACCTGCGCCAGACCTTCGGCCTCACGCTCCCCGACTGGCAACACGGCGTGCGGCGCATGTTGGCAGAAGTCTTGCCCTAACCGGCACACGCAGAGTCCGCGCCCCGCTTGTTCCATGAACCGCGCAACCATCAACAAGCCTGAACAGGCTGCTCCACCGCTGCAGTCCCTGATCGGCCATCAAACTCTGTTGCGTGATCAAAAGGTGAAGCTCGACGCAGCCTTGGCCGAGTTGTATGGTGTGCCCGCCAAAGCGCTGGTGCAGGCGGTCAAGCGCAACCTGATCCGGTTCCCCACCGATTTCATGCTTCAGCTCACGGCTGAGGAATTCAGCGCTTTGAGGTCACAAGCTGTGACCTCAAACTCGGGGCGCGGTGGACGCCGAACCGCCCCTTACGCATTTACTCAGCAGGTCGTGGCCGTGCTCTCGTCGGTACTCAGCAGCACACGCGCGATCAGCGTCAACTTAGAAATCATGCGAACCTTCGTTCGGGTGCGTGAGTTTGCCGAAACCCACAGCGACCTCGCCAAGCGGTTTGGCGAGCTGGAAGAAGAAACCGGCTTGCTTTCCATGCAGCACGACACCTTCTGCCGCAACATGCGCAACCAGCTCAAGCAGGTGTTTGATGCCCTGCGTGAGCTGATGGCGCCCACCAGCCCGCCACCCCGCCCAATCGGGTTCACAGTCGACATCGGCAACCCCCGGCAAGCATGAGCCACCCAACCATGACCCAACGCAAAGGCATCATCCTCGCGGGCGGCTCCGGCACCCGCCTGCACCCGGCCACGCTCGCCATGAGCAAACAGCTGCTTCCGGTGTACGACAAGCCCATGATTTATTACCCGCTGACCACGCTCATGCTCGCCGGCATCCGCGACGTGCTCATCATCAGCACCCCTCAAGACACGCCGCGCTTCCAGCAGCTGCTAGGCGACGGCAGCGCCTGGGGCATGAACCTGCAATATGCGGTGCAGCCCAGCCCCGACGGCCTGGCCCAAGCTTTCATCATCGGTGCCGACTTCGTCGGCAACCACCCCAGTGCGCTTGTCCTTGGCGACAACATCTTCTACGGCCACGACCTCGCGCAACTGCTCGCGAGCGCCGATGCACAAACCCAAGGCGCCACCGTATTTGCCTACCACGTGCAAGACCCCGAGCGTTATGGCGTGGTGGCGTTTGATGCGCAGGGCAAGGCCAGCAGCATCGAAGAAAAACCCACCAAGCCCCAAAGCAACTACGCAGTGACCGGCCTGTACTTCTACGACCAGCAGGTGGTCGACATCGCCCACGCCGTGAAACCCAGCCCACGCGGCGAGCTCGAGATCACCACCATCAACCAGGCTTATCTGGACGGCGGCCAGCTCAACGTGAAGATCATGCAGCGCGGCTACGCCTGGCTCGACACCGGCACCCACGACAGCTTGCTCGACGCCGGCCAGTTCATCGCCACGCTCGAGCGCCGCCAGGGGCTCAAAATTGCCTGCCCCGAAGAGATTGCCTGGCGCAACGGCTTTATAACCAGCGAACAGCTTGAGACGTTGGCGCAGCCCCTTGCCAAAAGTGGCTATGGCCAGTACCTGCAGCGCTTGCTGAACTTGTGCGCACAGCGATGAAGATTACCCCCACCGCCATCCCCGACGTACTGATCATCGAACCCAAGGTGTTTTATGACGAACGTGGCTTCTTCTTCGAGAGCTTCAACCAGCGTGCCTTCCAGGAAGCCACTGGGCTGGATGTGACCTTCGTGCAGGACAACCTCAGCCACAGCAAAAAAGGCGTGCTCCGTGGGCTGCATTACCAACTGCCGCCTCACACCCAAGGCAAGCTGGTGACAGTGGTTAGCGGCGAGGTGTTTGACGTGGCAGTGGACATCCGCCCAGCGTCTTCCACGTTCGGGCAATGGGTGGGTGAAGTGCTAAGCAGCGACAACCACCGCTTGCGATGGATACCGCCCGGCTTCGCCCACGGCTTCTTGGTGCTTAGCGAATCGGCCGACCTCTTCTACAAAACCACGTATTACTACGCACCGGCTCACGAGCGGTGCGTTGCCTGGAATGACTCCGATATTTGCATTGCGTGGCCTGAAGGCTTGGTGCCGCATTTATCAGCAAAAGATCAAGCTGGACTTCCCTTGAATAAAGTCAAGTTTTTGGCATGAACTGCCAAAGTCATTTCTCAAGAGCTCGGCCCATCAGTTGGATCTGAACGAGTTGACACTTGTGCGTAGCAATAGTTTGTTTACACGCCGAGGAAACCAATACGGCCGATCATTATTTTGATTATCAGGAGCAGTTAATTGAGCCTCATAGAAACATTAGAATTCCCACCTTTGGGCGATGATCGGGGTTCGCTAGTTGCATTGGAGGCACAAAAAACCGTGCCTTTCGCACTTAAGCGGGTCTATTATATATTTGGCACCAAGGCGGGTATATCGAGGGGGTTTCATGCCCACCATACCTTACACCAAGTGGCTGTTTGCGTCACGGGAAAGTGCCGAATTGTGATGGACAATGGCTCCAGTCGGGAAGAAGTTTGGCTGAACGAGCCCACCAAGGGTTTGCTGATTGGCAATTTGATTTGGCATGAAATGCACGATTTCAGTCCCGATTGTGTCTTACTGGTTTTGGCCAGTGAGAATTACAACGAATCTGACTACATCCGCAGTTACGAAGAATTCAAGCGTGTTTCGTCATCATGATTTTTATCCATCCGCTGGCTGATGTTGCTGAGTGTGAAATTGGCGAAGGCACACGTGTTTGGCAATTTGTAGTGGTGCTCAAGGGTGCACGAATCGGTACCGATTGCAATATCTGCGCTCAAGCTCTGATTGAAGGTGACGTTGTGATGGGTGACCGTGTAACGGTCAAGTCTGGCGTTCAAATTTGGAACGGCTCGGTCATTGGCGATGATGTGTTCATTGGCCCCAATGCAACATTTTCAAATGACTTATATCCACGTTCCATGCAATACCCGGAAGAGTTCTGTGGTGTGACTATCAAGAATGGAGCCAGTATTGGGGCCAACGCCACATTACTACCCGGCGTTACCATTGGTGAAAATGCCTTGGTTGGGGCAGGTTCCGTGGTGACCAAAGACGTCCCGGCTCGTGCAGTGGTGCTCGGCAATCCAGCAAAAGTAATTAGGTATCTAGAAGATGATCCCCTTTCTTGATTTAAAAGCCATCAATCAACAATACCGCGAGGCCCTTATCGAGTCCGCCACGCGGGTAATCGACTCCGGTTGGTACGTGCAGGGCAAGGAGGTCAACACCTTTGAGCAAGAGTTTGCAGCGTATTGCGGCACCGCACACTGCGTTGGCATGGGCAACGGTTTAGACGCCTTGGTATTGACGCTGCGGGCCTGGAAAGAGATGGGAAGACTGCTCGAAGGGGACGAGGTAATCGTGCCCGCCAACACCTACATAGCCAGCGTGTTGTCCATCACCGAAAACCGACTCAAGCCCGTGTTAGTAGAGCCCGACCCCATCAGCTTCAACCTGTGTCCACAGAAGGTGCGCGAGGCCATCACACCCAAGACCAAAGCCATCCTGGCGGTGCACCTCTATGGGCAACTTGCCCCGATGAAAGCCATCATGGCCATTGCTGATGAGCAACACCTCTTGGTCCTTGAGGATTCCGCCCAAGCACATGGAGCCAGCGTGGACGGCAAACGAGCCGGTAACTGGGGCCACGCTTCAGGATTTAGCTTTTACCCCGGCAAAAATCTGGGTGCGTTGGGCGACGCCGGTGCCATGACCACCAATGACACCGAACTGGCGCAGACTGTTCGCGCGCTTGGCAACTACGGTAGCCACAAAAAGTACGAGAATCTATATCAAGGTCTCAATAGTCGTTTGGATGAGATGCAGGCCGCGCTTTTGCGCGTCAAGCTGCAACATCTGGATGCTGAAACCCGCATGCGCCAGCAGATCGCCGTGGCTTACGGCCAAGGTATCCAGAACCCGTTGGTCGGTTTACCCATTGGGCGCAACAGGACGGTGGACACGTTGGCCGACCATGTGTTTCACCTCTTCGTGGTGCGGGTCCAGCAACGAGCTGCGTTTCAAGCTCACCTCCAAGCAATGGGTGTTGCCACGCTGATCCATTACCCCATTCCCCCGCACCAGCAGCAGGCTTACACAGCATACAAAGGATTGCAGTTGCCCTTGACCGAGGCGATTCACCGAGAGGTGGTGAGTTTGCCAATGGGATCAACCATGGACATGGCTGATGTAGATAGAGTAATACAATCTGTGAACGCATTCAGAGTTTGAGTAGCTTCAGGATCCTGGCATGAAAATTGATACCTCTCCAAACCACAACCTAACGATCGTTGTCAACACTTGCGACGCATACCAAGATGTATTGGAGATCTTTTTTCACGCCTTACACAACTATTGGCCTGATTGCCCCTACCCAGTGGTGATCAATACCGAATCCAATACGCACGACTACCCAGCGAGAGTGCACAACCACCGAACCCCATCTGGCATGGACGATTGGGGTGATCGTCTGCGATCCACGCTCAGCAGCATAAACACTGAGTTTGTGTTGATGCTTTATGATGATTTCATTTTGAATGCGCCGGTAAGCAACCAGCGCGTACACGCAGGATTGCAATTGCTCCAGTTACAGAAGCAAGCTTCTGTAGCATACTTGATTAATACAGACAGGCCACTGGAAGCCATAGAAGCAGACCAAGTTTTTATACCGATCAAAGACAAGTCGGATTATCGGCTTAATTCGGCCCCGGCGATTTGGCGTAAGGAGGATTTGATGGGCTACACCGCTGCGGGTGACACACCATGGGCATGGGAGGTATTTGGAACTTACAGGACTTGGAATGATGGTCATATATTCTATTCCCTTGGTTCCAGCCAGGATGATATCTATCCGTATAACTATGCCAAAGGTGGCGCCATCTACAGAGGTAAATGGGTCAGGGAGGTGGTCGAGCAGGTGGCCCACAAATATCCCTTGAACATCGACTGGAGCTTGCGGGGGTTCTCTTCAGATACTGTATTTGAAAAAAGATCATTGATGTGGAAATTGCGCTTCATGCAAACAGGCTTTCGCATGGTGGGTTTCAAGGCTCTGCATTTTGTGCCAAGTTATCTCAGAGAAAAACTCCATGCAAGCTGAGGTACGGTCCTCTTTTGCATTTTTGGTGGTGACCTACAACCACCAAAATTACATCTTGGAGCACTTGGAAAGCATTAAGTACTTGGTGCAGACGCACGGTGCAGGGATCGACGTCGATATGGTTGTCAACGACGACTGCTCGAAAGACCAGACACGCAGCTTGGTGGACGCTTGGTTGCAGCTCAATACGGACTTATTCAGAAGCGTCAAGACCCTCTACAACCCCAAGAATCTGGGAACGTGCGCCAGTGTGAACAACATGCTCTCACATGTAGTGGCCGACCGTTGCAAGCTCACGGCAGGCGACGACGTGTACTCGTTTGAGAATATTTTCGAACTTACCAAGCACGCCACAGACGTGGCCATTGTCTCGGGCAGAGCCTTGTATTTGTCGGGCGATGCATTGAGGGTCGACCTACGTTCGAATGTTCTGACCACAGCCACACAGGTGATCTACGAGAAAGACAGCTTGCTTCACCGTTTCAAGCATTTCTCATACAACAATGCGCCTAATATTCTGTACGCCACCGAATGTTTGTTCCACCCAGACGTGCGCGACCATTTGCGGCGTTTTGACGTGACCGAAGACTGGCCTCTGCAGGTAGCCATTGCGCGCGAGTTTCCCGAGCGGCGGTTTAAGTTGATCGACGAGGTGCTCGTGTATTACCGCAGAACTGCGGGTTCAACTTATCTAGTGGCTAATGACCGCTACATGAAAGACAAGATCATGATGTATAACAACCTGATTCAATTGGAGACTAATTGGCTTGAAAGGCTTCGCCTTAGAAGTCGGAGATTTTGCTTCACGAGAAATGGTAAGGTTTCAAAGAAGGTCTTAAACCTAGACCTGTATTTTTTTATTTGCTCCTCAATTGTCAATTTGAAGCGAATATACTTAGGCGTAATGACCAGCGGAGTAAATTTACGCCGTCATGAAACGCACTATGAACATATAAAGAATTCTGCGTTGTCATTTTCTTCGGTGCAACGCGACAGTCGCAGTGTCTAATTAGCCGTCAATGGAATCAACTTTATCTTTTCTGCAACGATATGTTCGGAGTTAAAAGGGATTTCCTTTGGGTCGCTGGGGGGCAATTTTTCGCACTACTCAACAACTTCCTGCTATTGAGGATACTGACTTCAAACCTAACTGTTTCAGAATACGGTTACTACGCTTTGTGGATGTCGGTACTGCTATTCATTCGGCAGATCGTATATGATCCGGTCTCAATAATTTCAGCCAAGGAATCTAAGGAGGATAAGTTTCTTGGAATTGACAAACTCTCTAGTTTTCAAATTACCAGATACTTGACAGATAGATTGCTTGTTTCTGCATTGCTACTTGGATTTCTGTCGATTGTCGTCGAGGCTGTTTTTTACCGGGAAGTGGCGGTGAGCGGTTACATTTTACTTGGAACTATTTATCTCTGCTCCAACGGAGCCCAAGGCATAGCTCTCAACATACTAAATATTCTGAAGAAAAGAAAATGGGCTTCTGCGGGGATAGGAGCCGATTCGTTTGTTAAGGTGACGTTAGTTTATTCCGCTCTCCTTCTACTTAAAAATGACCTGAATTCCGCGCTGAGCGCCGTTGCACTAAGCTCCTTCTTGGTGTTCATTTGGGTGAGAAACATAAGCGGGAAATTCTATACGCCAATCTCCTTGGACGTAACCGAACACTTAGCCATCTCTAAAAATTTGCTGCTGCTTAGTCTTCCGTTATTATTCCCTACTTTTTTGATTGCGTTGAAGGGGCTGGGTGACAAATTATTCATGGCAGCCTTCATGGGGGTCGAGGAACTCGCAGCGTACAACGTACTATTGCAACTTGGCTTTATGCCGATGATATTGATTGTTGGAATATTTCAAACATACTTAAGCCCAGACATTTATAAGGTAACCTCATTGGGGAGAACAAGCCAGATAGACTCCGTCGCACAATTTAAAGTATTGGTTTTCAAGCTTGTTGTAGCATCTATTCCAGCAATTATTGTTGCGCATTTTCTATCGGAAACAGTTTTTAGCCTAGTTGTGGGCGAAAAGTATATGGTGTATTCGAAGTATCTACCAATTTTCATAATTGCGGGAACGTGTGCTGGCGTATCGGGAATACTCAATGTAGGTGTGATTGGCGCGTTCAAATCAAAGACAGCTGGTTTATTGATTTTTCTTGCAGTATCGTTGGGGTTGATTACCCAAATAATATCCATCGCGATGTACGGCTTTGAAGGTGGCGTTATCGGGCTTATCTTTTCTAATTTTATGACGGCATTATTGTTTGGGATTTCGCTTAGATTTATTTCGTTTGCAAAATGAATCAAAAGCCTTTGTGCTCGAAGTATTTCGACGAGTTTCTACCGCTCATGCTGGTGGAGACATACTTGGTCGCGACCCTGCTACTTTTTTACTTCGGTCCTGTTAAATTTAAGATTCACAATGAGCTATTGTTCACCGCATTCTTACTGATTTATCACGCATCTTTTATCCTAGGGTATGTAGTGGCGATTCGAGTTAAAAGTCGACGAGTAAACTTGGTCGTTGAAAGTAGCTTTTCGACAGCAACTTATTGGCTATTGTTCTCTTTTGGGCTGGTTGGGGTCTGGGCAGCGTACAGAAACATCATGATGATGGATGGAGTTATTCCAGATGATTTTTTCGGTGACTTGGTACGCGGATTTACCGAGCCTGGAGCAGCGTATACAGAGCGCATGCAAAATATGGAAAATGATCAGTCTTCTGGGTCTCGTTTATTCAACGTTATTTCTATATTTTTTGCGTTTTCCAAGCTTTTGTTTATTTTCTATTTCTTACGTTATTGGGGTTTCCTGAGTGTCGCGAAAAAGTTTATTTCGATTTTGTATTCTTTATTGTTTATTTCCGCAGGCATTTCCGCAGGAGTGAATAGTATTGTTTTCGTGTTCTTCATGTTTTCTTCAGTTTCTTTTTTGGCGATACTATATGAGCGGCGCTACAAGCATCTGAACAAGATATTTATAGTTTGTGGACTGCTATTTATTCTGCCAATAACTTGGTTCGGGAAAATTATGTCGGAGCGGGGCGGAGGATTTGAATATTTTGCATCCACCTCTCCTCTTGGGGATATCAGTATTGTCTCCACCTTCAATTTGGACGCCACATCAACATTTCTCGGTTTCTTGTATTATTCATTTGTTTGGCTCAGTTACTATGTCTGTCAGGGCTACTATGGATTTTCGCTTATTTTGAATTTGGATCTCCAATGGACATACGGCTTTGGTAACTCAGATTTTCTTCAGCGTCAACTCTTAATGATTTCAGGTGAAGATATCTCATCCTTGACATTTCAGTCGCGTATAGATCATCTCTGGGACAAGTCCGCTCAATGGCATTCCTTTTATGGACAGTTTGCAAATGATTTTGGTTTGATCGGGCTATCACTTCTATTATTTGCGATTGGATGTATGTTTGGTAAGGTTTGGAAGTCAGTTTTATATGAGAAGAACTTTTACGGCCTTGCGCTGCTGCCAATTTTTTCAATTATGTTTATATTCTTTCCAGCAAACAATCAGATTTTTGGTTATATCGACACGTTTTCGTATTTCATTTTTGTGAGTTTGTTGTGGGCATTTAATTCAAAGAAGAAAATAAGGATTTAGGCTTATGTTTAATGGCAAGGCGCTACTAATTACTGGTGGCACGGGTTCGTTTGGCAATGCGGTGCTGCATCGTTTTTTGGATTCGAACCTGCGTGAAATCCGTATCTTCAGCCGCGACGAGAAAAAGCAGGACGACATGCGCAAGCGCTTCACCAGCGCCAAGCTCAAGTTTTACATCGGTGATGTACGCGATGCGCGCAGCGTTGCCACGGCCATGCGGGGGGTGGACTACGTGTTCCACGCGGCTGCGCTCAAGCAGGTTCCTTCTTGCGAGTTCCATCCCATGGAGGCAGTGCGCACCAATGTGTTGGGGACCGAGAACGTGCTGGGGGCGGCGATTTCCGCTGGCGTGAGGCGCGTGGTTTGTCTGAGCACCGACAAGGCGGTGTATCCCATCAATGCCATGGGCATCAGCAAGGCGATGATGGAAAAGGTGATGGTCGCAGCCAGCCGCAACCTCGAAGGTACGCCGACGGTGATTTGCGGCACACGCTATGGGAACGTGATGGCTTCTCGCGGCTCGGTGATTCCGCTGTTTGTCGAGCAGGTGCTGGCAGGCAAGCCGATCACCGTTACCGACCCGAGCATGACGCGTTTCATGATGACGCTGGATGACGCGGTGGAGTTGGTGCTGTATGCCTTTGAGCACGGCAACAACGGCGACATGTTTGTGCAGAAGGCGCCAGCAGCCACCGTGCAAGTTTTGACCCAGGCCATTTTGGAACTCATGGGCAAGCCTGGGCACGAGGTGCGCGAGATCGGCTCCCGGCACGGCGAAAAACTTTATGAAGCGTTGCTGAGCCGCGAGGAAATGGCCTGTGCCGAAGACCTGGGCGAGTATTTCCGGGTGCCGCCCGATGGCCGTGACCTGAACTACGCCAAGTTTGTCGAACAGGGCGAGCCCCGCATCACCCGGGCGTTGCACCTGGAGGACTACAACTCCCACAACACATCGCGCCTCGACGTTGAAGGCATGAAGGCCCTGCTGCTGAAGCTCGATTTCATGCAACGGATTGCGCGCGGTGAACACACAACGGCGGAGGACTGAAGTCATGCGCATCGTGATCACCGGGGCCGATGGCTTCATTGGAAAGAACTTGCGCGTGCGCTTGTGCGAGCTGGGCCACACCGATGTGGCTTGCATCACCCGAGCCACCCCGCAAGAAGCGTTGCGGGCGGCGCTGGCCGAGGCGGACTGCGTCTTTCATTTGGCGGGAATCAACCGACCCCAGGACCCGGCCGATTTCGCCAGCGGCAACGCGGAACTCACGCAAGATGTTTGCACCAGGCTGGTAGCGACTGGCCGAAGAACGCGGCTGGTGCTGAGTTCTTCCACCCAGGCGGCGCAAGACAACCCATACGGCCGCAGCAAGCTGGAAGCGGAGGCGACGGTGCGCGCGTATGGCGCGGCGTCGGGTGCGCCGGTGCATGTGTTTCGCCTGCCGAATGTGTTCGGTAAATGGGCCCGGCCCAACTACAACTCGGCCGTTGCCACCTTCTGCCACAACGTGGCGCACGGTTTGCCAATCTCGGTGAACGAAGCCGCGCCGCCGCTGAGACTGGTGTACGTGGATGACGTGGTGCAGGCCTTTTTGGATTGTCTGGATAGGCCCCACTCAAATGAACTGGACAGGCTGCCAGAGGTGGGGCCGGTCTACACCACCACGGTGGCAGAGGTGGCTGCTGCCGTGCGCGGGTTCGCGGAAAGTCGGGCCACGCTGCTGACGCCGCGCGTGGGCACCGGGCTCACGCGAGCGCTCTACAGCACGTACATCAGCTACTTGCCTGCGCAAGCATTCGCCTACCAGGTGCCGCGCCACGCGGACCCGCGCGGCGAATTTGTGGAAATGCTCAAAACCCCCGATACAGGCCAGTTTTCGTATTTCACTGCCTACCCTGGCGTGACACGGGGCGAGCATTACCACCACAGCAAGACCGAAAAGTTCCTGGTGCTTAAGGGCACGGCGCTCTTCGGCTTTCGCCACATCATTACCGGCGAAGCACATGAACTGGTGGTGCGCGGTGGCGAGGGCCAGATTGTGGACACCGTACCGGGCTGGACGCACAACATCACCAACGTGGGCGAAGAAGAAATGATCGTGATGCTGTGGGCCAACGAAATCTTCGACCGCGATCGGCCCGACACGGTAGCCATGAAGGTGAAGCCATGAAGAAGCTCAAGATCATGACGGTGGTGGGCACGCGCCCGGAAATCATCCGGCTTTCGCGTGTGCTCGCGCAGCTGGACGAATTCTGCGAACACGTGCTGGTGCACACCGGGCAAAATTACGACTACGAACTCAACCAGGTCTTTTTTGACGACCTGGGGGTACGCAAGCCCGATCATTTCTTGAACAGCGCAGCCGACGCGACCAGCGCCGCGCACACCATTGGTAACCTGATCATTGGGTTGGACAAGGTGCTGGCCGAGGTGCAGCCCGAGGCCATGCTGGTGCTGGGCGATACCAACAGCTGCCTGGCCGTGATTCCGGCCAAGCGGCGCAAGATTCCCATCTTTCACATGGAGGCGGGTAACCGATGTTTCGACCAGCGGGTGCCGGAAGAAACCAACCGCCGCATCGTGGACCACACGGCCGACGTCAATTTGACTTACAGCGACATTGCCCGTGACTACCTGCTGCGCGAAGGTCTGCCGCCCGATCTGGTGATCAAGACCGGCAGCCCGATGTTTGAGGTGCTTACGCACTACCGGCCGCGCATTGATGCGTCGGATGTGCTGCAACGTTTGGCGCTGGCTGAGCAAGGCTATTTCGTGGTGAGCGCCCACCGCGAGGAAAACATTGATTCCCCGCAATCGTTCACCAAGCTGGTGGCGGTGCTCAACGCACTCGCGCAAGACCACCAGTTGCCGGTTATCGTCTCCACGCACCCCAGAACACAGAAGCGCATCGACGCCACTGGCGCCGAATTTCATCCGCTGGTTCAGCTGCTCAAGCCGCTGGGCTTTCACGACTACATCAAGTTGCAACTGTCTGCCCGCGCCGTGTTGTCAGATAGCGGCACGATCAATGAAGAGTCTTCCATCCTGAACTTCCCCGCCCTCAATCTTCGGGAAGCGCATGAGCGTCCAGAGGGCATGGAAGAGGCGGCGGTGATGATGGTGGGCTTGGAGGTGGAGCGCGTGCGCCAGGGTCTCGCGATTTTGGCAAACCAGCCGCGCAGCAACGAGCGCCTGCTTCGACAGGTGGCCGACTACAGCATGCCCAACGTGTCCGACAAAGTGGTGCGCATCGTGCACAGCTACACAGACTACGTGAACCGCGTGGTCTGGAAGAAGTAAGTCCGTGCCTGCATTGCGCATCCTGGTGGTCAGCCAGTACTTCTGGCCTGAAAACTTCCGCATCAACGACCTAGTTCAGGAATGGACAGGCCGTGGGTACGCCGTCACGGTGTTGACCGGCAAGCCCAACTACCCGGCGGGTCGTGTGTTCGCTGAATTCCAGGAGAACCCCGACCACTTCGAAGCGTTTCATGGCGCGTGTGTCGTGCGCGCGCCCATGTTCGCTCGTTCGCAGGGTGCAGCGCGGCTGATGGTCAACTACGCCAGCTTCGTCTTGGGCGCTTGCCTTGTAGGGCCTTGGCGCCTGCGAGGCTCGCGATTCGACGCCGTGTTCGTGTTCGGAGCTTCCCCTATCACCGTGGGATTGCCAGCAATCTTGATGGGAAGCATCAAGCGGGTACCCGTGGTGCTCTGGGTGCTGGACCTGTGGCCCGAGACACTTTCGGCGATCGGGGTTGTGCGCTCTCGCCGCGTGCTTTCATGGGTGGGAACGCTGGTGTCCTTCATTTACAGCCGTTGCACTCTCGTCTTGGGACAGTCGCGTGGCTTTCAAGACAGCATCGCAAAGTACTGCCGTAACTCGCAGAAGATCCGTTACTTCCCCAGTTGGTCCGAGGATGTGTTCACACAGGCGGGCGTACAGCCGGCAGCAGAGGTACGAGCGCGCCCCGAGATGTTCAGTGTTCTCTTTGCGGGCAATCTCGGCGAAGCGCAAGACCTCCCAGCAGTGCTCGCAGCAGCCGAGTTGCTCAAGCAGGAATCTGGGATTCGCTGGCTGATCGTGGGAGATGGGCGCAAGTCCGACTGGCTGCAAGAAGAGGTGATTCGACGTGGGCTGGAGCAGCAGGTCCTGATCTTAGGCCGACATCCGGTGGAGCGCATGCCCTCTTTCTATGCACATGCCGATGCGCTGCTGGTATCACTCAAAAAGGATCCGGTGTTCAGCCTGACCATACCCGGTAAGTTGCAGTCTTACCTGATGTCGGGTGTGCCGGTGCTGAGCATGCTGGATGGTGAAGGTGCCGAGATCGTCAGGGCTTCGAAGGCAGGGCTGGCTTGCGCGGCCGGAGACTCGGAGGGACTGGCCGTAGCTGTGAAGAAAATGGCCGCCATGAGCCGGGGAGAACGCGCAGCCATGGGCTCTCGTGGACGTGAATTCGCACGGCGTGAGTTTGGTCGCGAAATGCTGATGAACAAGCTGGAGCGAATGCTCAAAGAGTCCATCGAAATGCACAAAGAACAGAGCGCAGCGGCATGACGATGCAAATCACCGAGGCGAACGACTTTGTTGAACGAACGGTGTGCCGCGTGGCCATCGACGTCGGCTTGCGCGTACGAGGCGCCTTGCGCTGTTCCGGCATGGGGTTTGAGGGGCTTGCGCGGGTGGTAGTCTCGTCACTGGATGACGCGGCCGATTGGACGCAAGCACTCGCTGGCTGCCAAGAGGTTGTACACACTTACGCCCGTGTGCATGTCATGACCGAGTCGGCCAACAACCGTTTGTACGAATTTCGCCGGGCGAATGTTCAGCGAACGCTGCACCTGGCCATTGAGGCCACCGCTTCTGGCGTGCGGCGCTTCGTATTCGTTAGCTCGGTCAAGGTCAACGGCGAGGCCACCACGGTAGGCCACCCCCTCACCGCCGCCGACACACCAACCCCGCAAGACCCCTACGGCTACTCCAACATGGAGGCCGAACAAGGCTTACGCCAGATCGCCACAGAGACCGGCATGGAAGTCGTCATCGTCCGTCCACCCCTGGTCTACGATCCAGGCGTCAAAGCCAACTTCGCATCCCTGATGCGCGCCGTGCAACGCGGCATCCCCTTCCGCTGGCCAACGTCACCCACAACCGCCGCAGCTTCGTCGCGATGGACAATCTGGTCGACCTGCTCATCACCTGCGTCGACCAACCCGCCGCCAACCAGACCTTTCTGGTCAGCGATGGTGAAGACTTGTACACGGCCGACTTGCTGCGCCGCTTGGGCAATACCATGAACAAGCCTTCCCGTCTCTTCCCGGTCACGCCTTCACTGCTTCAATTCGGAGCCAACCTGCTGGGCAAGGGCGACATGGCGCAGCGCCTGCTCGGCAACCTTCAGGTCGACATCAGCCACACCCGCAACACCCTGAACTGGAGCCCACCCATTTCGGTGGACGAAGGACTGCGGCGGGCAGTGGCGGGGCTCGCGCCGTGATCAAGCGCCTGTTCGATCTGGCCCTGGCGCTCCCGGCGGCGCTGGTGTTGCTGATGCCGGTGGCCAGCGTTGCGCTGGCAGTGCGGCTCACGTCGCCTGGGCCCGCGCTGTATTGGAGCGACCGCGTCGGCCGCCACAACAAGATTTTCAAGATGCCCAAGTTCCGCAGCATGCGGGTGGACACGCCCGCCGTGGCCACGCACCTGCTGGCCGACCCGGCGAAGTACCTCACACCCATCGGCTCCTTTTTACGCAAGAGCAGCCTGGACGAGCTGCC
>LNFM01007146.1_pt1 | contig 17721 bp, 14 predicted proteins | sample 596031 | NCBI WGS metagenome assembly LNFM01 (sample SAMN04254537, study PRJNA301005) | activated carbon metagenome | isolation source: dual media filters at the Ann Arbor, Michigan drinking water treatment plant | place: USA: Ann Arbor | reverse complement strand
CCGTGGCGTGCTCGTAGTGCACCATGGCGCTCTTGCCCGTCGGGTAGTCGATCAGGCCGTTCGCCCGTCTCAGCTGCAAGACTCCACCCTCCGCGGGGGCATGGTCATCGGACTCGTCGAGCGGATACCAGGGTCCGAAGCGCATGGCGCCAGTGTACCGTGGTTGGCGTGGACCGCCTCGTCTGTGCCGACGCGCTCGACGTGCTCCCGCACGAACCGGCCGGCAGCTTCGATGCCATCTACATCGATCCGCCCTTCGGGACGGGCCTGGCGCGGGTCGGGCGTGGGCACTCGTACGTCGACCGGGCCGACGATCCCGTCGCCTTCGTGGCCTGGCTCGAGCCGTATCTCGTCGAGGGTAAACGGGTGCTCGCGGAGCACGGCTCGCTCTTCGTGCATCTCGATTATCGCGCCGTGCACTACGTGAAGGTCGCCCTCGATGGGCTGTTTGGCCGGGCGTGCTTCGTGAACGAGATCGTCTGGTGCTACTCCGTCGGGGGAAAGAGCCGGCGCGGCTTCGGCCGCAAGCACGACACGATCCTCTGGTACGCGCGCGGCCCCGCGCACGCCTTCTACGCGGATGCGGTCCGCGTGCCGCGGCGCGGTGGGTCGCACATGCGGGTGGCGCGCGATGCCTCTGGGCAGGCCATCCAGGAGAAGACGGACCGCAAGACGGGCCGCGTCTACCGGTATCCCGTGGCCGAGGGGAAGGTCCCCGAGGACTGGTGGACCGACATCGAGACCTTGAACCACTCGGCCAAGGAGCGGACCGGCTGGCCATCGCAGAAGCCCGAGCGGCTCCTGGAGCGCATCCTCCTCGCCGTGACCCGCCCCGGGGACCGCGTTCTGGATTGTTTTTCGGGGTCCGGAACCACCGCGGCCGTCGCCCAGCGGCTCGGGCGGCGGTTCCTCGCCATCGATCGCGAACCGGCCGCGATCGCGGTCATGGAGACACGCCTGAAAATGACGCAGGAGAAACGCGAGTTTGGCTCCGATCGCTTGCGGCCCACGCCTCGGCGGACGAAGATTGCTGGCCGTTAGTTCCTGTCATGGCTGAACCATCCGACGACACCCCCAGGGTCACGCTCGAAGCGTGGCTCGCTACCGATGTCGGTATGGTCCGCGAGCACAACGAGGACTCCGCCCACAGCGAACCCGATCGCGGCTTCTTCATCGTGGCCGACGGTATGGGTGGTCACGCCGCGGGTGAAGTCGCATCCGCGATGGCCGTCGCGACGGTGAAGGAAGCGCTCCTCGCGTCCGAGCCCGAGATCACGGCGTTCACGAAGCAACCCACCGATCCGGGGCGCCGCGCGCTCGTGCAGCTCCTCCAGAACGCCGTGCTGTCGGCGCATCGCGCCGTGTTCGGCCGCGGACAGGCCGAGCCCGACAAGGCCGGCATGGGCACCACGCTCGACGTCGTGCTGGTCGCCGGCCCCGAGGCGTTCGTGGCGCACGTCGGCGACAGCCGCACGTATCTCGTCCGCGATGGTCGCACCTCGCAGATCACGACCGATCACACCGTCGCCGAGGTCCTCGTCATCGAGGGGAAGCTGACGATCGAAGAGGCGCAGGTCTCGCCGCTCCGCACCATCCTCGTGAATGCGATCGGCGTCTCCGAGGATGTCGGCGTCGAGATGGCGCACGTCACTCTGAAAAAGGACGACCGCATCCTCATCTGCTCGGATGGTCTCCACGACTATTTCCCGGCCGAGGACGAAGTCGCGGAGAAGCTGTCGGAGGACAAGCCCGGCGACGCCCTCACCGAGATGGTCGAGATGGCAAAGACGCGCGGCGGTCACGACAACATCACCGGCATCGCGGTGCACATCACCGAGGTCGTCGAGGCCCCCGTGCCGATCGCGACCGCGCGCGAAGGCACCGAGCCCGTCGAGTCCCCGAACCCATTCGCCGACGAGCCGACCGAGACGACCTACGTCGCGTCGCCGGCGGGCCTCGCGCCGCGCCTCGGCACCGCGCCGCCTCTGCCGTCACCGACCGCGAATCCGCGAGCCACCGTCCCCATGCGTGTCGTCAACGACGACGCACTCGGCGACACCCTCCCCCCGCGGCCGCGCAAGCCGCCCACGGAAGACGGCGGCGACACGGAGCCGACACGTCGCACCGATCGTCCGCCCGAGGCGCGCGCCGAGGTGAAGCCCGTCGTCGACGACACCGTCGAGCCCAAGACCGAGCGTAAAGAGAAGAAGAAGAAGACCGGCGACAAGAAGGCGAAGGCCGCCGACAAGCCGGCCGCGCCCCGCGCCGCATCGCCGCGTCCCGACGTGGACGAAGGCATCGAAGGCCCGACGGAACCTTCGCGCGAGCACGAAGCGGTCAGCGCTGACTCCGGGCGCATCCGCTCCCCCGAGAATTGATCGTCCCGGTCGCCCTCGAAGCCGCTGTTCGCGACGCGACCCGCGTGGCGCTCGGCGAGAGCGTGCTCGGCGTGGCCAGCCTACGCGCGGCCATCGAGGATCGCAGTCGCCGCTACACCTCCGAGCGCGAACGTCTCGCCGCTCCGAAGGACAAGCCGGGAGACCTCGCCGCCCGGGCCGCGTTCTTCACCATCGCGGACGCCATGAAGGTCGTCGTGCCGCTCACCGAGCTCGCCCGCGCCGGGGCGCTGCCCGCAGCGCGTCCGCTGCGCATCCTCGATCTCGGCGCGGGATGCGGCGCGATGACGCTCGGTCTCGTCGCGTGGCTGGCCAAACAGTCCATCGCCGCGCAGGTCGTGGCGATCGATCGTGATGCGCCGGCCCTCGGCATCGCGATGCGGGCCGTGACGACGTTCGCGACATCCGTCGGGGTCGAGGTGCGATTCGAGACCCGTCCCGGTGATGTCCGCGGCAAGCTCACCGGCTCCTTCGATCTCGTCCTCATGGGCACCGTGCTCAACGAGCTCACCACCACCGAAGCGCTGGCCGTCGTCGAGCAGGCCATGCATGTCATCGGCCCCGACGGCGCGGTCATCGCGATCGAGCCCGCGCTGCGCACGACCACGCGCGCCCTCCACGCGATCCGGGACGCGGCCCTGTCCACGGGACTCCACGTGTTCGCGCCGTGCACTCGCCGCACCGCGCCCTGCCCCGCTCTCGCCGACCCCGACGACTGGTGCCATGAAGACCGCCCCCTGACGCTGCCCCCGAGGACGGCCGAGCTTGCCCGGATCACCGGCCTGCGCGACGGCGGCATGAAGTTCGCCTACCTCGTCCTGCGCAAGGAGCCGCGCGACCTCGTCGAGGCGGGGGCTACCGCCTGGCGCATCGTGAGCGCCCCGCGGATCGCAAAGGGCAAGCACGAGATCATGGGCTGCAGCGCGGCCGGCCGCATGCCCCTGCGTCTCATGACGCGACACCGGACCCCGGACACCAAGCCTCTCGAGCGCGCCGATCGCGGCGACGTGGCGGTCATCACCAACGCGACGCACACGCCCGAGCGCGTTGAGGTCACGAAAGACGCGGCGGTCGCTATTGTCCGGATACCGGACACCGACTGACGCGTCCGCGCGCATGCGCCTGTCGCAGGGGGCCGACCCGTATGCGGCGCACGACACTTGTAAGCATCTCGTGATGTCGCAGGGGTCCGACCCCTGCGACATCCCCTGCGACACCTAACGCACCTGTCGCAGGGGTCCGACCCCTGCGACACGGGACTCAATTCTCGTCGAGCTGCAGCGTCAGGTCGGCGACATCGCCGGCTTCGACCGTGACCGTGCCGCGGCCGACGCGCGCCGGTTGACCAGCGCGGGGTGGGAGCCAGGCGGTGACGGCGTGCTCGCCGGGGGCGAGGCTGGCGAGGGTGGCGACGCCGCTCGCATCGGTGACGGCCGCACCGGTCGCGATCCACGCGGTCTCGGAGGGCTTGTCGATCGTGGCGAGCTCGTACACCGCGCCCGGCTCGAGGGCGATGGTCACCGCATGGCCAGCGATCGGGAGCTGGATCGTGCGGCCCTTGGTCTTGTCGAGCGTGCCCGCGACCACGGCCTCGATCGCGCCGCGCTTCGCGATGGAGACGGCCCTTGGCTGACCGACGGCCGAGGCGACGACCAGCGTCCTCGCCGACCCGACGCGGGGGCCGAGGGTGCAGTCGGCCAGGACGACCCGGACGTGCTCGGGTGTCGTCGCGCCGTCGACGAAGACGAGGACGTCGGGGATGCCCCAGGTCGTGGTCGGGGCGACCGCGGCGGCCCGCGGGGTCTTGCATGCCGTGAGGCCGGGCGAAGCGCGCCCCTTCACGGGGACGTCGGTCCACTCGACGCGCACCGAGATGTCCCCCGTGGCGGGTGGGCCATCGGTCACGAGGGTGGCGCCGCTGCCGGCGGTGAGCCCGCCGTCGGCCGATGTGGCCGGTCCGGCCCCCGAATCGCTGATGTGCGCCTCCCCCGTCGACTTACCTTTGCCCGAACACGCCGCGAGCAGGAGTACGAGCGTCAGCCGGCCCACGAGCGCACCTCGTCGACGACGCGCGCCGCATCCGCACAGAGGTCGTTCACGGCCGGGCCCTGATAGTCGGCGCCGGCGAGGACGATGCGATGGGCGCGTGCCACGGCGACGGCCGACCGCACGCGATCGCGATGGCCGACGCCATATTGCGCGATGCCATGTGACCAGCGCACGACACTCGTGTGAGTGGGCCGCGCGGTGATCCCGAGGACTGTCCCGACATCGGCGACTGCGGTGGCAATGAGCTCGCTGTCCGGCAGCGCGGCGGCAGCGGGGTCGCGCCCGCCTCCCATGATGCAGCGTACGAGCACGTGGCCGGCGGGCGCCCGCTGGGCCCAGACCGTCGACTCGAAGACGAAGCCGAGGACACGCACATCCTCGCCTTGCGCGACGAGAGCCCCGAAGCCGTCCTGGACGTCGGGCGCCGCCGTCGCCGGGAAGCCCAGATAGACGAGCGCGGCCGGCGCGCGGCGAAAGTCCCGGAGGCGCGTGGCGAGCTCGGGCACGTTCACCATGCCGACGGCGTGATGCGCGGGGACGGCGAGCACGGCCGCATCGAAGGTCTCGTCGTCGATGACGATCGACTTCGCGCCCTGCGTGGCCGCGATGCTCTCGACCTGCGTGGCAAGGCGCAGCCGATCACCGAGGCGCTGTGACAACGCTTCGATCAAGGCGCCCAGCCCCCCTCGGGGCGCGAACATGCCTCGGCGCGTACGGCTCGGCCCCTCCGCGGTGCGCTTGCCGGTGACACGCGCCATCAACTTGCCGGCGAGACCACGCGCCGCTTGCTTGGCGAGGCCCCGGACGAGGCCCCCGTCGGCTTCGAGGGCCGCGATCCGGGGAAAGCCGGCCTCGAGGCTGATCGAGTGGGCGTCGGCGGCATAGATGCCGGTCACCGCGGGCGCGACGATCGCGCGGGCGGCTTCGGCGCCGAGGCGGCGAGCGGCGAAGGCGTGCACCGACTCGTCATGGTCGCGATCGGTGCGCGCGGGACGAAACGGTTCGCGCACGAGGTCGAGCTTGCCGCGCCAGGTGAGGAGATCGGAGCGCACGAGCTCGACGGGATTGCGGGGCAGCGCACGCAGCTTGCCGTCGATATAGATCCAGCGGCGCTTCGCACGGGGAGACGCTTGCTCGACGGGAACGCCGAGCGCTTCGCACAGCGCGAGGGCGCCGTGCGGCGGACCGCCGAGGAACGAGCTCGCCGCATGCTCGCGGACGTAGCCATCGACCGTGCTCGTGCCGATGACCCCGCCCGCGCGCGCATGCTCCTCGAGCACGTGCACGTCGTGACCAGCCGCGAGCAGCGCGTGCGCCGCGGCGAGGCCACCAAGACCTCCGCCAACCACCGCGACCTTCATGAGCGCGCCGACAGCTCCTTCACCGCCGTCACCATCGCCCGCACGTGCTCGGGGTTGGTCTCGGGCAGGACGCCATGGCCGAGATTGAAGATGTGACCACGCGTGCCCGCGCGCGCGAGGATGTCGGCGACGCGCGTCCGGATCTCCGCCGGGGACGCGAAGAGCGCGCCCGGGTCCAGGTTGCCCTGCAACGCGACACCATCGCCGACGCGGCGGCGGACTTCGTCGATACCGACACGCCAGTCCACGCCGAGGACGTCGGCGCCGCTCGATGCGTAGTCATCGAGGTACGGAGCGCAGCCATTCACGAAGTAGATGATGGGCACCGGCCGCTCGGAGAACGTCTTTGACGAGCGCAGGAGCTGGATGACCTGCTTCGCGTAGCGCAGCGGGTACTCGCGGAAGTCGCCGGGCGAGACGATGCCGCCCCAGCTATCGAAGAGCTGTACGCAGTCGGCGCCGGCGCGAACCTGGGCCTCGAGGAAGGCGGCGCAGTTGTGCGCGATCTTGTCGAGTAGCGCGTGCGCATCCTTCGGCGCGCCGTAGAGGAGCTTCTTCGTGTGGGGATAGTCCTTCGAACCGCCCCCCTCGACGATGTACGTGAGCATCGTCAGGGGCGCCCCCGCAAAGCCGATCAGCGGCACGCGGCCGGCGAGCCCGGTCTTGATCTGCTTGATCGCCTCCATCACGTAGGGGAGCTCGAGCTCGGGGTCGAACACCTTCACGTCGGCGATCGCCTCGGACGTGCGCACCGGCGTCGGAATCTTCGGACCCGCATCGGGGAAGATGACGTCGATGCCCATCGGGGGCAGCGTGATGAGGATGTCCGAGAAGAGGATCGACGCATCGAAGCCGAACTCGTCGATCGGCTGGAGCGTCACCTCCGTGGCGAGCGCCGGGTTACGGCAGAGCTCGAGGAACGACGCCTTCGCGCGCACGGCCCGGTAGGCGGGCAAGTACCGGCCGGCCTGGCGCATCATCCAGATGGGAGTGCGCTCGACGGTCTCGCGGCGGCACGCGCGGAGAAACAGGTGCTCGGACATGAATGCAGCGAGCTTAATCTGCTGGGTCGTTTTCCGGTATGGTCCGCGACGCGATGGAGCTCGCTGCCATCCTCATTGCTCCCAACGGCGCCGGTGGAGCGCTGCGCGGGCTCATGGATCGGCTCGCCGGCGCGGGCGTCGTGGTCACGATCGTGGATGAGCTCGCCACGGCGATCGAGGTGGCGTCGACGCACGCCACGCCCCCGGCCATGCTCCTCGATCTCCGCGACCTGTCGGCCGGCGAGCACGAGGATGCCCGCAAGGCGACCGAGGCGATCCGGCGCTTGCTCGCGGTCGCACCGAACACGCTGCCCATCGCCGTGACCCACGAAGCGGATGCCGCCCTCGTCCTGGCCTGCATGCGCGGGGGGGCGGGTGATGTCATCGACCTTCACCTGGAGGGCAGCGCCACGGCGAAGACCGTCGTCACCCGGGTGTGCCAGCGCCAGGCGGAGCGAGTCCGCGAGGTCGATGCCGCCCACGACACCCGCGGGATGGTCGAGGAGCTCCTCAAGGACCTGATCCGTACGGAGCGGCGGTCGATCGATGCCGAGGAGGCCCTCGCGGCGCGGGCCCGTCGAACGGGCGAGATGCAGGCGGTCACCGGCGCCGACATCCGGTCGCCATCCGTGTTGCTGGTCGAGCACGCGCGCTCGGTCGCCGACGAGCTGGCGGACCGGCTGGAGACGGCCGGCGTGGCCACGTTCGCTTACGTAACGGGCGAGGAGGCCCTGCGCGACGTCGAGCTCCTGGCCTCCACCGCAGGCATCGACCTGGCGCTCGTCGCGGCCCAGCTCCCCGGTATCGATGGCCTGGAGACGGTGCGGCGACTCCGCAGCAAGATCCCGGGGCTGCCCGCCTTTCTCGTGACCTCGGTCCAGGACGCGAACCTCGCGGTCGCGGCCGCGGACCTGGGGGTGGTCGGATTCGTCCAGAAGCCGCTCCACGACGTGGAGACGCTGGTCGTCCGGTTGGCCCAGCTGGCCCGCGATGCCCTGATGCAGACCCGCGAGCGCGTCTACTTGCAGCGCATCAAAGAGCGCCACGAGCGCGTGTTGGCGCGGTACCGATCGTTGCCACGCGAGCCGTGAACGCCTAAGATTTCGCAGATCTTCGATGGCTGCTGGTGCGCTTAGTATCAAGCTGCGTTGTGCCTCCTGGCAGCAGCTCGCGACGATCTACAGGCGCGACCTCAGCAAGGGCACGATGTTCCTCAAGGCATCGACGCCGCCGCCCCTCGGTACGGCCGTCCGGATCGATCTGACGCTCCCGAGCGGATCGGTCGTCGTGCTCACCGGCGCGGTCGAGCAGCACGTCGATGACCCGCACCGTGGCGCGGGCGTGGCGCTGAAGCTCGCGCCGATCGACGAGCGCACGACGTGGATGATCGAGAACGCCCTCGCCGCGGAGTCGAAGACTCGCACCGCGACGCCGGCCTCGGGCATCCCGATCGTGAAGCCACCGCGCGCGCCGACGGCGCCGCCGGTCGAGATGTCGGTCAACGAAGGCGAGGAGGTGTCCGCCGCCGAGCAGGACCTCGTGCGCGCACTCGTGAGCGAGGCGGAGTCGCTGAAGAAGTTGAACCCGTTCCTCGTGCTCGGTGTCGGTTACGAGGCCACCGACGACGACGTACGCGCGGCCTTCGGCGAGCTGACGAAGCGGTATCACCCGGATCGGTTCGCTCGCTACCAGTCGACGGAGCTGCGCTCGACGGCGGCCGAGATTTTCATCCTGATCCGCGACGCGTACCGCAAGCTCGGCGACGAAGCTGGTCGCACGCAGGCGCTGGCCGCGTTCGGTCGGTCCCCGGCCCCGCGGGCGGTCGCCGCGCCGCGTCCGGCCTCGCCACCGCCACCACCGCCGCCGCGCATGACGCAGCGAGTGTCTTCGGCCGCCACGCCCCCAGGAGGCGTCCCGATCGTCACGCCCGCCTCCGGCGGAGCGCCCCCCGTCGCCGTCATCGGCGCCGCGCCCCGGGCCATCGTCGACCAGAAGAGCGCCCCGGTGCGCGTGATCCCGAGCACCCCGGGTGCCGGCCGGCCGGTCGAGGCAGCTCCGCGTCCGATGACCGACCACAAGTCCGGTCCGATCCGCGCCGCCGTCGAGCGCTCGATGCCAAGCGCGGTCGTCGATCAGAAGAGCGGGCCCGTGCGAGTGGTTGTCGATAACAAGAGCGGGCCGATTCGCACGCCCGCCGCGCCCACGACCCCGATGCCTTCGGCGTCGCGCGGGACGGGACCAACTCCCGTCGTGCTCCCGCCGACTGCGAAGGCTAGTTCGAGCCCCACGTCGCCGGTGCCGCGGGTGGGCACGAAGCCACCGCCCCCCGTTCCCAGGTACGACACGCCGACGTCGCAGGGGAACCTCGACACCGCCGGCGGCGCGGTCGACGTCACCGCGCCGACGGAGACGCCCGAGCGCGCGAGCTCCCCGCAGAAGGTGATAGGTCCGATCACCGATGCCGCTGATGCGGGGCAGATCGACGAGTTGCTCGACCTGGGTCGGGTCGAGGAGGCCATGAACGCCTATCGCCTCCTGGCGAAGAAGTATCCGAACGACCGCAACTTCCGCGCGGGCATCGAGCTGTGCGAGGGCCTGAACGCCCTGGCCGCGCGCGACCGGCTGGAGGCCGCTCAGCGGTTCGAAGCCGCGCTCGAGATCGATCCCTCCAACGAGCGCGCCGCGCGCGAGCTCGCCGATATGCGTCGCCAGGCCACGAACGAGCGCAAGGGCCTACTGAGCCGCCTCATGGGCAAGAAGGAGCCGTAGCGTGTCGCGGATCATCGGCATCGATCTCGGTACTACCAACTCCTGCGTCGCCGTTCTCGACGAGAAAGGCGTCCCCCAGACGCTCGCGCAGCCGGATGGGGAGCGCACCACACCGTCGTGGGTGAGCTGGTCCCCGCAGAACCAGATCACGGTCGGATCCCGGGCGCGGCGCCAGGCCGTCACGAACCCCTCCGCCACGGTCTACGGCGCCAAGCGTCTCATCGGCCGCAAGGTGAACGCCGACGACGTCTCGTGGTTCGCGCGCCTCGCGCCGTTCCGCATCGTCGCCGCGCCGAACGGTGATGCGTGGGTCCGCATCAACGGGCAGCCGGTCTCGCCGCAGGAGGTCGCCGCTCACGTCCTGCGTGCCGTCCGCAAGGTCGCAGAAGACGCGCTCGGCGAGCCGGTCACGCGCGCCATCGTCACGGTCCCCGCCTACTTCGATGATGCCCAGCGCCAGGCCACCCGCGACGCGGGATCGATCGCTGGTCTCGATGTCGTGCGCATTCTCAACGAGCCCACGGCGGCCGCGCTCGCGTACGGCGCCCACCGTGTCCGCGAGGGCCGCCGCATCATCGCGGTGTTCGACCTCGGCGGCGGCACGTTCGACATCTCGCTGATGTCCGTGGACAACGGCATCTTCGAGGTGCTCGCGACGGGCGGCGACAGCGCCCTCGGCGGCGAAGACTGGGATCGCCGGATCCTCGAGCGGATCGTCGACGAAGTATTCGACCAGTACCGCGTCGATCTCACCAGCATCCCGATGGCGATGTCGCGTCTGCGCGAGGCATGTGAGAACGCGAAGAAGGCGCTGTCGGCGGCGAGCGAGACCACGATCCAGCTCGCATTCCTGGCGAACGACCAGCACGGCGCGCCCATCAACTACGAGCGGACGCTCACGCGCGACCAGATCGACGCGTACACCAAGGACCTCCTCGAGCGCCTCGAGGCCCCATGCAAGCGCGCACTCTCCGATGCTGGTCTCGAGGCCGCACAGATCGAAGAGGTCCTGCTCGTCGGCGGAATGACTCGCTGGCCGACGGTGCAGGCGATCGTCGAGCGCATCTTCGGTCGCAAACCCAGCAAGGGCGCGAACCCCGACGAGGTCGTGGCCCTCGGCGCCGCGCAGTACGCGGGCATCCTCGCCGGCGAAGCCGATGACGCCGCCCTGCTCGACGTCACGCCGCACGACATCGGCATCAAAGTCGGTGACTCGGCGTTCGCCGTGGTGGTGCCGCGCAACTCGATGTTGCCAGTGCGGGCCCGCCGCCTGTTCGCGACGACGTCCGAGAACCAGACCTTCGTCACCATCGAGCTGTGGCAGGGCGATGCCTCCGAGGACGGCGCCGCCCAGCTCAAGCGCAAGCTCGGTCAAGTCATCCTCGACGATCTGCCCACAGGCTCGGCGGGCTCGGTGCGCGTCGAGCTCGTCGTCACCGTCGACGTCGAGTCGATCCTCTCCGTCACGGCGCGCGAGCTGCGCACGGGACGCGAGGCGAGCGTCACGATCCGCCCCTCGGGTGGTCTATCCCAGCGCGAGGTCGTCGAGATCATCGCGCGCCGGCGTCGCGAGACGCACTCGGTGCTGTCGCATCTCAGCGAGGCCGGTGGTGCGGTGCGCGTGACCACGCGCGAGCACGCGCTGTCGGAGCCGGACGACCCGCTGCCGAAGAAATGACCGTCGATCCGGCTGTCCTGAAGGTCGCCGATGCGGTGGGGGCGCTGATCGAAGCCTGGGGCTTCAAGCGCAACATGGGCCGGATGTGGACGGTGCTGTATCTGGAGGAGAAGGCGTTGACCGCGCCCGAGCTCCAGGAGCGCCTCGGACTCTCCGTCGGCGCCGTCTCGATGCTGCTCACCGAGATGCAGCAGTGGGGCGCGGTGAAGAAGGCGTGGGTGGTGGGTGAGCGCCGGGAGCACTACGAGGCCGAGACCTCGATCTGGAAGCTGGTGTCGCGAGTGCTGCGCGAGCGCGAGCTGAACTGGGTGAACTCCGCGCGCGAGGCCTTCGAGGCCGCACACGCGGAGTTGCCCGCGGATGCGCGTAAGACGGTCATCGCGCAGCGGCTCGCCGGTTTGGTGCAGCTCTCGCAGGTCGGCGCGCACTTGTTGGAGCAAATTCTCCAGGGTGAGGCGGTGGACGCTCTGCCCCTGAAGACGCTCGGCGAACTGACCAAGAAATGATCCGCGTCCAGGACCTGGCCAAGCACTTCAAGGTGCACAAGCGGCCGCCGGGGTTGGTCTCGGCCATGAGGTCGCTCGTGCGGCGCACGTACGAGACGGTGAAGGCTGTCGACGGGGTGTCGTTCACGATCGAGCGGGGCGAGCGCGTGGGCTTTCTCGGTCCGAACGGAGCAGGCAAGACGACGACGCTGAAGGTGCTCTCGGGGCTCCTGCATCCGAGTACCGGCACGGTCGACGTCGAAGGCTTCACGCCGCACAAGCGCGAGACCAGGTTCCTCGAGGCGATCACGCTCGTGATGGGGCAGAAGTCGCAGCTCATCTGGGATCTCCCGCCGGCGGAGACCTACGCGATGAATCGCGCGATCTTCGACGTGCCCGTCGCGAAGTTCGACCAGACGCTCGACGAGCTCACGCAGCTCCTCGATCTCGGACCGCTACTGCAGAAGCCGACGCGGCAGCTCTCGCTCGGCGAGCGGATGAAGTGCGAGCTAGCAGCCGCCCTCCTCCATGGCCCGACGACCCTCTTCCTCGACGAGCCCACGATCGGCCTCGACGTCGCCATGCAGGTCGCCGTGCGCGACTTCGTCCGCGACTACAACCAGCGGCACGAGTCGACGGTCCTCTTGACCTCGCACTACATGGACGATGTCGTCGCGCTCTGTCCGCGCATCATCGTCATCGATCACGGACGGATCATTCACGACGGCGACCTGCGCGGGCTCATCAAGCAGATGGATCCAGATAAGCGCGTGTCGTTCACGACGACGGACACCGAGCCCGACTTCTCCAAGCTCGGCACCGTCATGAAGCGCGACGGCCAGCGCTTCACCCTCCGCGTCGCCGAGGCCGAGATCCCCGCCGTGGTCGGGCAGCTCCTCGGCCCCCTGAAGGTCGTGGACCTCGCCATCGAGGATCCGCCGCTCGAGGACGTGCTTCGCGACATGTTTGGCAAGGCCAAGCCCCCGTGAGAGCGCTGAAGGCCATGCCCACGCTGCTCCGGATCGGCGTCTCGGAGACGGTCGCGTATCGCGGCGAGTTTCTGATCTGGATGCTCACCACCACGATGCCGCTCGTGATGCTGGGCCTCTTCACGAGCGTCGCCAAGACGGGCAACTTCAAGGAGTACTCGAGCGCGGACTTCGTCGCCTACTACCTGGCGATCCTGATCGTCCGCAACCTCACTGGATCATGGGTCGCGTGGCAGATCAGCGAGGAGATCCGCATGGGCACGATGTCCATGCGCCTGCTGCGTCCCATTCATCCCTTCACCGCGATCGCCGCGGGTCACGTGGACGCGATTCCGTTCCGGGCCGTCATCTCCGTGCCCGTCGCCGTGATCCTGCTGGTGACGTCGGGCGCGCAGTCGCTGACCACGGACCCGCTCCAGCTCGCGCTGCTGCTGCCGTCCCTCGCGCTCTCCTGGCTCATCACGTTCGCGTTTCTCTTCGCGCTCGGGTGCCTCGCCTTCTTCGTGACGAAGGCCATGGCGCTGATGAACCTCTACTTCCTGCTGTTCTCCCTGCTCTCGGGGTACTTGCTGCCGATTCCCCTCCTCCCCCACTGGCTGCGCGTCGTCTCCGAGTACTCGCCGTTCCGCTTCATGCTCAGCGTTCCGGTCGAGTTGATGACGAAGGCGATGAGCACGACCGAGGCGCTCGTGCTGATGGCGGCGCAAGCGGGGTGGGCCGTGGCGACCCTCGGACTGGCGCTTGGCCTGTGGCGCGCGGGCGTGAAGAAGTTCGAGGCCGTCGGGAACTAGATGCGCTACCTGCGGCTCATCGGCGTGCAGCTCCGGATCAGCGCGGCGTCGGGGATGGCGTACCGCTCGGACTTCCTCCTCGAGGGCTTCGGCACCATCGCGTGGATGTTCATGACCCTGCTGCCGCTGATGGTGCTGTTCGACGGCGTCGAACAGCTCGAAGGGTGGGATCGCGGCTCGGCGCTGATCGTGATGGCGTACTTCATGGGCGTGCGGGCCGTGCTGGTCGGACTCGTGAGCCCGTCGCTCACCGAGCTCACGGAGCGTATCCGGACCGGCGCGTTCGACTACGTGCTGCTGAAGCCGGTCGATGCCCAGGCCTTGATCTCGGCGTCCCGCTTCGAACCTTGGAAGTTCCTCGAGCTGGTCGGCGCGCTCGTGCTCGTGGTCTATGCGTTCTACTCGAAAGGCACGGTGCCGGGTGGGGGCGATGTCGTGCTCGGTGCGGTGCTGTTCGTCGTCGGCGTGGTCGCGATGTATGCGCTATGGATCGCCTGCGCGGCGTCGGCGTTCTGGGTCGTGCGCCTCGACAACCTGCAGTACCTGCTGTCGGCGATCTTCGACACGGCGCGCTGGCCGGTGCAGGTGTTCCAGGGCGTGTGGCGCGCGGTGTTCACGTTCGTGATCCCCGTCGCCGTCATGACGACCTATCCCGCGATGGCGCTGCTCGGCCGCCTCGACGCGCAGACTGCGCTGGCCACGGTGGGCGGCTCGCTCGCGCTCCTCGTCGTGAGCCGCATCATCTGGCAGATCGCGATTCGCAACTACACCAGCGCGTCATCGTGACTCGGTGATCGTCGCCTTGATGATCGTGTCCCCGACGAGGAGCGAGTCCGCGACCTGCCAGCCTGGGCCGGTCAGCGAGCCTACCCACGTGTAGCGACTGTCGAGGTGCGGGGCCCGCGAGTGCATCACGAACCACTGTGAACCCGCCGTGTCGCGACCCGCATCCGCCATGCCCACCCCGCCGGTCTCGTAGCCTGCCGCGTACCCGTCCACGGGATCCCAGGTCACGTGTGGCTCGGCGGGGAGCATGAAGCCGGGACCGCCCCAGCCCGAGTCGGTCGGGTCGCCGGTCTGCGCGACGAAGTCCGGCACGACGCGGTGAAACTCCCGACCATCGTAGAAGCCCTTGCGCGTGAGCGAGACGATCGCAGCCACCGCCCACGGCGCGATGTCGGGCCGCAGCTCGATCTGGAGCTCGCCCCGCGAGGTGGTCACGTTCCAGGTCAGCTGCTTGCCAACCACCGTCGAGATATCGAGAGGCGGCGGGGTGACGGCGAGGGGTTCGGCGCGCGCCGGAACGGTCTCGCCCAGCGCGCGGAGACACTCGATGGCTCCCGGATCGGTCGCGGGATGCGAGCCCAGCGCAGCGCGACACGCAGCGGCCGCGGCGGGGAGCTTGCGCGTGCCGAGGAGCTTCAGCATCCCTCCGAGGAGCTCGGGGTCCTTCTCGATCGCCACGCGCGCGACCAGCGCCGCGTCGAGGGCGGCCGCGTCGCGTGGTTCGCTCAGCTCGTAGAGCGCCGGCGCCGCTTCGATGGCGGAGCCGGCATAGAGGGCCTCCGGCGACGCGATCGCGGCCACGAGCGCCGTGACGGCCGCTGTACGATCGCGCGCGTCCCCCTCCTTCGCGAGGGGGGCGAGCGTGCCCAGCGCGGCGGCTCGGACGCGCACGTCCGCATGGGAGGCGAGCTTCCCGGCCTGGGTGCGGCGCGCATCGCGAGTGCCAACGCCTTCGATGATCGCGTGCGCGACGAGCGGCAATCGCAGGTGATCGGGCAGGCGGCCGCGACCGCAGCTCGCGATCGCATCGACGTCCCGCTGGGCCGTCGTCGCGAGGCATTCGATCCAGCCACGCGTGAGATCGGGGATGCCGTCCCAGCGGGCGCTCGCGATGGTGGTGATCGCGGCCACACCACGCTCGGTGAGCGGCTTCGTGGCGAGGCCTCGCACCGCCTCCATCACGGGGTGCGCGAAGGGCGGCTCGGCGGCGACCTTCGGAAGCCACGTCGCGATGGCACCGGCGAGCGCATCGCGCCCCGTGTCGTCGGAGTCGGGACCACCGAGCGCGCGCGCGACCTCGACGGCGACCTTCCAGTCCGGGTCGCCCGCCATCGCGATCAAAGCGTCGCGCGAGGCGACGACGAGCTTGCGCTTCCCGAGAGCGGATACGGCGATGGCCCGCACCGCCGCATCGGGGTCGGCGAGGCGCGCGACGAGAGCGGCCGCGATCGCGGGGTCTGGCTCCTCGCCGTCGGGCAGCTGCTCGCGGGCGAAGGCATACGTCGCCGCCCAGCGCACCCGCGGGCTGCGAGATGCCGTCGCGCGAACGAGTGCGGTGCGGAGCTCAGCGTCGAGCGCGATCTTGCGACGACCTAGCCGACCGGCGGCCAGTGCCGCCAGCTCTCCCTGCTCGGGGGTCGAGAGGTCCGGCTGGTCGACACCACTGTTCACCTTGAGGGACAGGTAGGGGAAGGCGAACGTGTCGCCCGCACGTCCCAGGGCTTCGATCAGGATCTTCGAGTCGGTCCCCGTCGCCTCCGCTCCGCGGATCGCATTCGTGTCATCACGATTGCCGGTCTGATCATCGGAGAGCGATGCGTTCACGGCGATCGCATTCGCGGCCGCTTCGACAAGGTAGGGATCACGGCCCGCGAGCACACCACGCAGGACGCTCAGCGCTCGAGCGCCGCCGACGCGCCCGAGCCCACGCAGCGCGAGCGCCCTCACCGCCGGCTCGCCCGTGGTCGCGAGCTCGATCAGCTCGTCGAGTCCGCCACCGCGTCTCGCCTCGGCGTTCGCGATGCGGATGCGCGTGACGACAGGTACCAGGGGACGTCCTGAGGGCGCGCGTGGCGGCTCGCCCTTGTGGGGACAGCCCGCACCGAGCAGGACTGCGAGCACGAGACACAGCGACCGACACGAGGTTGCACGGATCATGCGACGCGCATCGTAGCCGCGACGGACCTCGCGTTTGCCCGGTTCGCGTGACATCGTGACCAGATGCTTCGCTCGATCGAACCGCCTCGCCATGCGGCTCGGCTTCGCGCCGCACTGCTGCATCGCTCGATCGAACCGCCTCGCCATGCGGCTCGGCTTCGCGCCGCACTGCTGCATCGCTCGATCGAACCGCATGCGGCTCGGCTTCGCGCCGCAGTGCTGCGGTGCTCGACGACGTTCGCGTTCATCCTCCTCGCAGCTTGCGGAAAGTCTGCCCCCGATGCGGGTGCGAAGGTCGCGCCGACGACGGGTGGGCCCACGCCGGCCGCGCCGCAGATCAAGAAGCCGATCGACACGACGCCGCTGCCGCCGCTCGCCGCCAGCACGGGTGGAAGCACCGGGACGGCGAAGTGGGCGCTCGGCTTTGGCGGGCTCGGCATCGAGGCGCCGCGTGCGCTCGTCATCGCGGAGACGGGCGATGCCTACATGGCGGGCTACGTGGAGGGCGAGGCCGAGTTCGGCGCGGTTGCCAAGCACACGGCAGGAGCGAAGTCGGATGCGTTCGCGGCGCGCGTCAGCCCCGACGGCAAGCTCGTGTGGGCCCAGGCGTGGGGCGGCGAGCGCGACGACGTGGCGAGCGGCATCGCGGTGAACTCGAAGACGGTACTCGTCGTCGGCAACTTCACCGACACGCTCGCGATCGGCGAGTTCAAGCGCGACTCGACCGGCAATGACGACGCGTTCGTGGCCGCGTTCGATCTGACCGGACATCCGACGTGGATCCTGTCGGGGGGTGGCATCGACTCCGATGGCATGAACGCGGCGGTGGCGACGCCCGACGGCGGCTGGGTGGTGGGCGGCTCGTTCAGCGACACGGCGACGTTCGCGGATCACACCTTGAAGTCGACGGGCCACACCGACGCAGTGTTGATGAAGCTCGACGCCGGCGGCAACATCGAGTGGATCCGTCAGTTCGGTGGTCGCGACGAGGACACGATCCTGCACCTCGCGATCGATGCGCGCGGTGCCGTGTTCATCCAGGGAGCGTTCAAGAACGTGGCCACGTGGGGCGGTGAGGCGCTCGCCGCCGCCGGTGGGGCCGACGAGGACATCGTGCTCGTGAAGCTCGACGCGAACGGTGATCACGTGTGGTCGCGCCGCTTCGGCAGTCAGTTCGACGACGTGCCGGGGGGCATCGCGGTGGACCCCTCGGGGGC
>LNFM01007145.1_pt1 | contig 17722 bp, 17 predicted proteins | sample 596031 | NCBI WGS metagenome assembly LNFM01 (sample SAMN04254537, study PRJNA301005) | activated carbon metagenome | isolation source: dual media filters at the Ann Arbor, Michigan drinking water treatment plant | place: USA: Ann Arbor | reverse complement strand
TCGCACCGCCAGGCTGGTGTCACCCGCGCCCAGCGTGCGCTGCATCAACTCCGTCGACCCCCACTGCACGCGGAGGTTCCACGGCACCAAGGCTCCCACCTGCTGGGCGTCGACCATCACTTCGATCCGGTCCCCCGCCTGCAGAAATCCGGGCGGCAGCGCACAAGCCGCAATCACCTGCGCCGAAGTGGTGCTATTGGTCAACCCCTCCTCCGCGCAAATCACCTGCGACGAAGTATGGGTCTGCCCGGCCTGATGGGTCTTTCTCGCCTTGGCGGCCGAGTTGTACCAGCTATCTCCGTCCACGCGCGAAGTGGGATCTACCGAGAGTCCCGAATCCCGCCACGGCGCCCGAGCCACGGTTGGACTCACCTGCAGCGCCAAACCGGTCATAGTCCCATCGGCCTGCACCGTCGCCAGGTCAACGCCCGACGGATTCTGCCAGCGGCTCAACGGCGCACTCCCCTGGGCCGTCCCGGCTCGCACGAGCAGCCCCGTCGTGCCGGCCTGATCATGGATGTTCGCCGTTGCATCGGCCAAGCTCGAACCAATGGAGAGCCGGCGATTGGCGCCGTCCCAACCAAGCTGGAAGATGTTCTCGCTCAGCATCCCGCTGGCGTTGATAAAGGGTATGGCGCCCGGCTGAAATCCCGTGTAGAGACAGGTATTCCAGATCGCATCTACCCCGTTTGAAGTCAGGCACCGCCCGGCGCTACCGAGTCCGAGCTTCGTCCAGCTGGCCGATGGGCCCTGACCAACGATCAGGTCGCCCCGTGCCACCGTCGCGGCCGTCGTGTCACTGTGATGAACGCTCAGCAAGGGGTGCGCCAGCGGCGTTCGCGCATCGCTCAGCCGGCCATCGCTCGTCGTGACGTACTTATTCGCCGCCGAAGGCACTCCCGCCGTTCCCGAAAGCGCCGCCTTCTCTCCCGCGTTCGGATCGTTGGCACTCGTATGGGTTGGAAAGTTGAGCGACAGCTTACTTTCCACAATGCCAGCCACCGAGGAGATGTTCGCGTTGGAGATCACTCCCGCCGCGATCTGCGGATTCGGATAGTTCCCGGTGAGCGCCCCGCCCGCCGCAGACGTCGGATTCCCCGCCGCCGCCGTTCGATATCTCGCCGTCAGGATATCCCCGGAAACCGGTGTCGCCCCGGCCAACATCGTAATCGAGTTGGCGCTCAAACTGTAATCGACTCCCTGCGTGAGATAAACACCGTTCCGATAGAGCTCCAAACTCAAGGCCGGCGACGGCTGACTGCTCAGCGAGAAAACCGTGTTGGCCCCGTTGACTAAGCCCGCCGGCGTTTCGCCATCCACGAAGCCCGGCCCCGTATAGGACCCGCCGCCGCTCTCGCACGGCGCACTGGTTCCATCCACCCGCACGCAGTCCGTCAGATTCCCACTCACCGCTTCGAGGGCTCCCGTGGTGCCCGTGCGAATCGCGCGATTTGCGGCATAGCCCAAACCCCGCACCGGACGCGCCGCCAGCTCCTCGGTCAAGCCGGGAATCTCGCCGATCGTCACCGACGCCGGAGCCAGCACCCCACCGCCGTTCTGCTGAGCGGCTGCCGCCCGCACGGTCGATAGATTGATGGACGCCGAACTCGGCGGTACGGCCCACATCTCCGAGAATTGAATCCTCCCGTCGCTGTGGTAACGGACGTAGTAGTAGCCACCGGTGGAGCTATTCGTGGTAGGCACAAGCCGGACTTTCAAGTTTCCGTCGACGATGGCGATCGTCAAGCTTTGTGTTGCAATCGGAACTTGGTTCGGGGTCTCGAACGACTTCCATTCGATATAGGCAACGCCGTTAAAGCGGGTGCCGTCAGCTTTGTAAATAACATCTTGAATTGTGGTCAGCGGCGGACCGGCAAGTGCACGCTCCGCGATCAAACCAAATAGCATGAAGTGGAACACGCAAGTCCACAGCTTCCAACCTCGCATTGTCAGGGCCTCCCAGAAAAGAAAAGCCCGCCAGCGGAGTTTTATCCGGGCAGGCCGCAAACGTTACGTTCGCTGACTTAAACCTATCTAGTCTGGTCAAGAGTTCCGGCCTGAAGAAACTCGGCCGACCCAGCTAAGCCTCTTCTATCCAATCGGTTACAGTGGATTCGAAAAAGTGGAATTGGTCGTGAACGCCGTCTTCGCCGTCCTAGCCGCGCGTCACAGAGGGAGCTGTCGGGTATCCTAAAGGGCGACATGCGCGACCCGAGACTTGAGCCTGAACCCGGAGAACTCGTCGTCCTCCTTGATAAAAACCACAGTCAGTCGGAGTTGAGGCAAGTCCCCTATGATCCGGCGCTGCATCGAGAGGGCCTATGGAAAGGCGACATCGCGCGGTGGATCGACAAGATCACCGACGAACAGTGGCGGATCTTTCAGGAAGAAGCGGAGCCTGAGGTATCCTGAAAGTACGTGCTGGTTACCATCGAACCCAAGGTTGAACGGCCCAAGTGGCTCCGCGCTCCCGCCCCGGTCGGCGAAAACTACCGCGACCTGAAGCAGTTGGTAACGGACCTCAAACTCCACACGGTTTGCGAATCGGCGGCCTGCCCCAACATCGGCGATTGCTGGAACCGCCGCACCGCCACGTTCATGATCCTGGGCAACGTCTGCACCCGCCGCTGTGGCTTCTGTGCCGTGCAGAAAGGCGCACCCCTCGAAGTGGACATGGACGAACCGCGCCGCGTCGCCGAAGCCGTTGCCCTCATGGGTCTTCGCTACGCCGTCGTTACCAGCGTCAATCGCGACGACCGCAAAGACGGCGGGGCGCTACTCTTCAAAATGACCATCGAGGCCATCCGTGAGCGAGTACCCGGTTGCCAGGTGGAAGTGCTCGTACCCGATTTCCAGGGCAAGCACGAAGCTATGGAGATCGTGATGGACGCGGCCCCCGACGTCCTCAACCACAATACCGAGACCGTGCCCCGGCTCTACCGCATGGTGCGCCTCGGCGCCCGCTACGAACGGTCCCTCGATATGCTGTCCTATGCCAAACAGCTCCGGCCCCAAACGCCCACCAAGTCCGGTGTGATGCTCGGTCTGGGCGAAACCCCAGAAGAGGTCATTCAGGTGATGAAGGACCTGCGGGCGCACCACGTGGATATTCTGACGCTGGGTCAGTACCTCCGGCCGTCACCCAAGCACCTGCCCATTCTGCGCTACATCCCAGTCGAAGAGTTCAACGAGTACCGGAAACTTGGCTACGAGATGGGCTATGCCCACGTCGAAGCCGGGCCACTGGTGCGCAGCAGCTATCACGCCGATGAGGGCGTCTCGAGCGCTTTTAAAATGGCTGAGACGAAATCGTTGACCACCGCGTGATCAGAGTTCGCTAAAACCACGATCGTCAGTTTCGATTCCGGGTAGAGCACAAGCAGCGTCCGTGCTCCCTGCTGCGAGCCGCTATGAGAGAGTGCCGGGCGCCCGGCGAGCGGCATCACGTTCCAACCCAGGCCGTAGCCGGTTAATTGGCCGTCGAGCAGCCGTTGCCGCTGCGTCATCATCCGCATGGTGGGACGCTTCAGCAGCAAGCCGGATTCATAAGCGTTCGCAAAGGCGACGAGATCAAACACGGTGGCAGCCAGGCCTCCGCCGGGGATCTTGTTGCTCGTATCGGCTAAGCCGGTATTGATGATCCGCCCTTCTTTGCTCTTTGCGTAGCCGCGCGAACGGTGGCGAATGACCTCCGCCTGATGATCAGCCCGGATGGTCACCATGCCAGCGGGCTTGAAGATGTTCTCGCGGACGTATTGCAGAAACGGGACGCCGGCGGCCGCTTCGACAGCGGCGCCGATCAGGTTGTATCCGTAGGTGGTGTACAGGTACTTTGAACGCGGCTGATGGAGCAGCGGATCTTCGGCAAAAATCCGGAGCGGGTCGGTCAGGTTCGTATAGTGCGTCGTCGAGGCCAGTTCCCCGCCCCGGTAGTGGCGCACCCCGGCCAAGTGGCCCAGCAGATCGCGGACCGAGACGCCCCATTGCTTCTGCGGAAAGCTGGGCACGTAGTTCTGCACCGGCGCGTCCAGATTGAGCTTGCCCCGCTCATAGAGCTGAAGCGCGGCGACCGCGGTAATGGGCTTTGAAATCGATGCCAACCGATAGACCGTGTCGGGGGTGGCCACGACATCGTGCTCCAGATCGGCTTTGCCAAAGCCATCGGCAAAGCGCAGCAGACCGTTTTCGGCGATCGCCACACTGAGACCAACCACCTGCTGCCGTTGCCGTTCGGCCTCAATCGCCTGTTCAACGCGCCGCGCCTTGTCCGCCGACCACTCTTCGGCGTGGAGCCATGCGGCCAACAATAAAATTAGGGACCACCGCATAGCTACTGAGTTTAGCCGAACTTTAGGCTGGTAAACTGCGTATTTCCAGTCGAAGGGGGTATTTTCATGCTCAAGTTTCTGCTGTGGTGCATCCTGCTGATCCTGTGCTGGCCGCTGGCCGTCCTGGCGGTGGTGCTCTACCCGGTGATTTGGCTGGTTTTGCTGCCGTTCCGCCTGGTTGGCGTGGCTGTGTCGGGCGTGCTGGAGTTAATCTGGTCGCTCTTCAGTCTCCCCGCGCGCCTGGTCAGGAAGATTGCTTAGCGTCTATCTCCTGCTCAGTATGGCGGTGGGCGCGGCGATCGGGCTGCTGTGGCCGGAGTTCGGGCAAGCATTGGCGCCCGTCGGCCGCATGTTCCTCAAGCTGATCCAATCAGTGATCGCCCCGGTGCTCTTCGGGTCGCTTGTGGCGGGGTGTGCGCGCGGGTCGGGGATCGGAAGATTGGGTGGCCGGGCGGTTGTGCTGTTCGAGATCGCAACGTCGATCGCCCTGCTCCTGGGATGGGGCATGGTCTGGTGGCTTGAGCCCGGAGTAGGAGTAACTCTTCAGGCGCAACCGGTTGCCGCCGCGGTGCCGGTGACCTTCGGCCAAGTGCTGGTGAACCTGTTTCCGGTCAGCATCTTCGACGCGATGGCGAAGGGTAATGTGCTGCAGATAGTTATCTTTAGCGTGATGATCGGGGTGGCCGCGCAAGCGCAGGAGCGGTTCGTCCGGTTCGCGGAATCCGTGGCGGCAGTTTCCTACGAATACATCCGCTACGTGATGCTGCTGGCGCCCCTTGGCGTAGCCGCGTCGATGGCGGCCACGGTGGGAGCGGGCGGATTCTCGGTGATTCAGGGCCTGAGTTTCTTTGCACTCGTAGCCTGGGCAGCACAAGGCATCTTCGTGGGGGTGATCGCGCTGGGACTTTGGTGGGCCCGGGTACCGTTGGGAAAATTCGCCGTGGCGGTGCGAGAACCGTTTCTGATTGCCCTCGGCACCACTTCAAGCGCGGCGGCGTTGCCAAAGGCGATGGAGGCCATGGAGAGCTTCGGCGTCAGGCGGGAGGTGGTGAGTCTGACACTGCCGCTCGGGTTGAGCTTTAACCTTTGCGGCAGTACCATCCACCTGGCGATGGCGACCCTGTTCGTCGCGCAGGCGGCAGGCATCGACTTGAGCTTCGGGCAGCAAGTGATGATCCTGGCCACGCTGAAGCTGACGAGCAAGGGCGTGGCCGGAATCCCGCGGGCGAACTTCGTGATTCTATCCAGTCTCTTCAGCGGGTTCGGACTGCCGCTGGAGGGGCTGGCCATGCTGCTAGGCGTCGACGCCGTCATCGACATGATTCGAACCGGCGTCAATGTCCTCGGCAACTGCGCGGCGACGGCCATGCTGGGAGACGATCAGAACGCGCGCAAATACTGATTCGGCGTACGTGGCGTGGCGCGGAGCGCCTTCGCGGCGTGTAGCGCCCAGTTGGGGTTGCGCAGCAGTTCGCGGGCGAGCAGCACGATGTCGGCCTGGCCGGTGCGAATGATCGTGTCCGCCTGCTCGGGAGAGGTGATCATGCCAACCGCGCCCGTCGCCAATCCAGACTCCCGCCGGACCCGTTCGGCAAACGCCACCTGGTAGCCGGGGCCAAGGACGATCTTTTGCAGCGGGCTATTGCCGCCGGAGGAGCAATCGAGCAGATCAATGCCGTGCTCCTTCACCACCGTAGCCAAGGCGACGGTGTCTTCGATGCTCCAGCCGCCTTCCACCCAGTCGCTGGCCGAGACACGGAGAAACAAAGGACCGGACCACTCCGAACGAACGGCGGCGATGACTTCCAGCAACAGAACGCGGCCATCTGCATACCGGTCCGTCCGGCGATTCGACAGCGGCGAGAGGAACGAGTTGAGCAGATAGCCATGCGCGGCGTGGATCTCGACGAAACCGAAGCCAGCTGCTTTCACCCGGCGCGTCGCGGCCGCATAGGAGTCGACTAGGCCGGCGATCTCATCGGTCGAAAGCTCGTGCGGAGTGTCAGAGCCTTCGTCAAACGGAATAGCGCTGGGGGCGACGATGGGCCAGGCGCCTTCCGTCAACGGGGCGCCGCCCAACCAGGGGACCGACGTTGCGGCCTTGCGCCCGGCGTGTGCGATCTGAATACCCGGCACGGCTCCTTGCCCGTGAATAAACTCCGTGATGCGCGCCCACGGCGCAATCTGCGCATCGGACCAGATGCCTGTGCAGCCGGGAGTAATGCGGCCTTCCGGGCGGACGGCGGTAGCTTCCGCGATCACTGCGCCTACACCCAGCGAACGGGCGCCGAGGTGCACCAAATGCCAATCGTTAGGGACGCCCTCGACGGCCGAATACTGGCACATGGGGGAAACAAAGATTCGATTCGGGAACGTCACGCCGCGAACGGCAAGGGGGGAGAAGAGGGAGGGGCTCACTCTTGATAGATGCTCGCCAGCGCGGCAACGATCCAAGGCTCCCGTTCCGCTTCCACCTTGTCGCCCTCTTCCACTCCCAGGCTCAGATTGATAATCTCCTGCCGGAGCCGGTACTCAATCCATTCGGCGCTCGCGAACCACTCGGAGATCCCAGGCTGAATCTTGTTCTGACTGAGCCAGGAGCGGAACCGATCGAGCAGCGGCTTGGGAAGTTGCCAGCCCGGCGCAATGGCCGGGCGCTCCGCGCGAAGATACTCCGTGCCAAACGCGGCATACGCGCCCGTGGCGTCGAGCACCATTTCGAGGCGCTTATACGGCGGCGGGGTAACGCCCTGATCGGGATCAATGCCGCCGCCTCCCCGGACAGTGCGCCCGGCGTCGGTCTTGTACTCCTGGCGAGGCGCCGCCGTGACGTGTTCGAGCTGCATATCGAGCAGCGGCTTCTGGATGCTCCGGCCGCTCGGCGTGTAGTAGAACGCCATGGTCAGCGCTAGTCCCGTCGACTGCGCGATCGGCAGCACGTTCTGGACCAGCCCTTTGCCGAACGTCGGCTCCCCGAGAATTGTGGCCCGGTCATGGTCCTGCAAAGCCCCGGCGACGATCTCGGAAGCGCTGGCGCTCTTGGCGTTCACGAGCACCGCCAGGCGGAACCGGTATGGTTTGGCCGTAGCGGGCACCTTCTCCTCTCCGTTCATCCGCCGGCCCTTGGCGCTGAGGATGGTCTGGCCGGGCTGCAGGAACAGCGAGGCCGTATCGATGGCGCTGGCTACCACGCCGCCGGGGTTATTGCGAAGATCGAGAACCAAGCCCTTCAGATTGTGGCCGCCAATCCTCTCAATGCCGGCCTGAATGTCCTTCGCCGTCTTATCGTCAAAGCTGGTGACCCGAAGATAACCATAGCCGGGCTTCAGCAGAAACGCCCGCTCGACGGAGCTCGACTGCATCTCCTCCGGGATGAGTGTGAACTGAATGGGCCGGGCATTGCCGGGCTTGCGGACATGCACGACGGCCGGTGCCTGACGTGCCTGGCTCAGCACCTGCGTTAACTGCTCGGTGGTCAACGGCCCCAGAGCGATGTTGTTGATCGCCAGGATCTCATCGCCCGCCGAAATCCCGGCCTTCGCCAGCGGCGCCCCGGGAATGGCCTGGAGCACCTGAACCCGTCCGGGCAGTATGCTCACCACACTGCCGAATCCCTTCGACTCACTCCGCTGCATCCGCTTCAACTGGTCGAACTGGCCCGGATCGAGAAAAACCGAATGCGGGTCCAACTTCCGGAGTAATCCAGGGATGATCCCTTCGTAAAAAAGCTTGGTCGAGTCGGTAGGATCGGCGTGGTTCTCTCTAGCGATCGCATAGACATCGAGAATCTTTTTGACCGAGGCCTCCAACTCATCCGGCTCTTGGGCCGGCAGGAAGAGGCTCGTGGCGAACAGGGCCAGAATGCAGCGAGACGTCATCGGGTAAACTGCGTTGCCTTTTTGCGCTCATGGCGGGCGAGGGCGAGTTGAATCAGTTCTTCGACCAGCGCGTTGAGCGAAACGCCGCTATGCTCCCACATCTTCGGGTACATGCTGATCGAGGTAAAGCCGGGGATGGTATTGATCTCGTTCAGGTAGAGACGCCCCGTGGAAGCCTCCATCAGGAAGTCCACGCGGCTCATCCCTTCGCAGTTGCAAGCGAGATAGGCTTCGACGGCCAGCCGTTGCAACTCGGCGGTCGTGACCGCGTCGAGATCGGCGGGCAGTTCCGTCTTCGCCGCATCCAGCAGATACTTGTCCTCGTAGTCGTAGAACTCGCGGGAGGGAAGAATCTCGCAGGGCGCCGACGCCCGGGCGCTATCGTAGTTTCCCAGTACGGCGCATTCCAGCTCGCGGCCGACAATCGTTCGTTCAATCAGGATCTTCCAGTCGTACCGCGCGGCGAACTCGAGCGCGGCCACCAGCTCCGGATGGTTATGCGCCTTCGAGATCCCCACGGAGCTGCCCAGATTGGCCGGTTTCACGAACACCGGATAAGCGAACACCGCTTCGACCGCATAGGGGTCGAGCGCGCCGCGGTACTGCGTCAGATACTCCGTCACCGGCAGGCCCCGCTCGGCGCAGACGCGTTTGAGAAGCTCCTTATCCATCGCCAGCGAAGACGCCATCACCCCCGGCCCGACGTAGGGCAGATCGGCCAGTTCCAGCAGGCCCTGCACGGTGCCGTCCTCGCCAAACGTGCCATGCAGCACGGGAAAGACGACATCAATCCCCGGGTTGGCGCCGGGCTCGGGCAGCAGCGGAGCCGGGCTCCACTTGCCTTCGAGCGAGATCCGGTACGGGACCACCTCATAGCCATTGGCCTCGAGCGCCGCCGTGACGGACTTGGCGGAGCGCAGCGAAATCTCATGTTCGCCGCTCCGGCCGCCTTGAAGAACTGCAACACGCATTTTCACAGAATTTTCTTTCCTAAGGCCGAGGTCACTACTTCGACGGCCAGGTCCGCCGTTCGGTTAGCAACATCGAGCACGGGATTCACCTCGACGACCTCAAGGCTCACCAGTTGGCCGGAGTCCGCGAGGATCTCCATGGCCAAATGGGTTTCGCGATAGCTAAGTCCGCCCCGCACCGGCGTCCCCACGCCGGGCGCTTCGTCGGGGTCAATCGAGTCCATGTCAAAACTGAGATGGATGCCGGCCGTACCGGCGCTAGCGAGCGCAATCGCTTCCTGCATTACCGCCGGCATGCCGCGTTCGTCAATGTCCCGCATCGTGAACGCCCGCACTCCGGTGGCCTTCACATGCTGGGCCTCTAGCGAATCGACGTCGCGCAGGCCGATCAGCGCCACGTTGCGCGGATCCACCTTCGGCGCAAAGCCGCACAGGTTCACCAGTTCGCCGGGTCCCTCACCAATCAAGGACGCGAGCGGCATCCCGTGGACGTTCCCGCTCGGAGTGGTGGCCGGGGTATTCATATCCGCATGGGCATCCACCCAGATGATCCCAATGGCTTCGTTTCGTCGCTGATAGTATGTGGCCACCCCGCTCACGGAGCCGGCCGAGATCGAATGGTCGCCGCCCAGGATGAGCGGCAGCTTGCCCTGCTCGAGCGTCGCCGTCACGAGTTCGGCGATGCGGGCGCAGGTCTCGGCGATCTCCGGCAGATGATGCGAATTAGAGGGTCCGGCCGGAATCGCCTCGGCTTGCTCCACAGCGACATTGCCGCGATCCTCAATCGTGTACCCCAGGGCGGCCAGCCGCTTGCCCAGGCCGGCGACACGGATCGCCGAAGGGCCCATGTCAACTCCGCGCCGCCCCGCGCCCAGGTCCATCGGCGCCCCGATAATAGCGATGGTGGATTTCGAATGCACTAGGGCCTCGTACGGTAAAGCATGCGCGGATAGGCGATCGTTTCGCGAATGTGTTCGAGGCCACACATCCAAGCCACACACCGTTCAATGCCCATGCCAAAGCCGGCATGCGGGACACTGCCGTAGCGGCGTAGATCGAGGTACCACTCAAACGCCTCTTTCGGCAAATGATGCTCTTCAATTCGCTTCAGCAGCAACTCGTAATCGTGAATCCGCTGGCCGCCGCCAATAATCTCCCCGTACCCTTCCGGCGCCAGCATATCGACCCCTAGGGCGAGTTCGGGCCGCTCCGCATCGGGCTGGAAGTAGAACGCTTTCACCTGCGCCGGGTACTTTTCAACGAGCACCGGCTTGTCGAACTCCTCCGCCAGCAGGGTCTCGTCCGTGCCGCCAAAGTCGCTACCCCATTGAATCTCGCTGCCCTTGCGCTGCAGAATGACGACGGCTTCATCGTAGCTGATGCGCGGGAACGGGCCGGTGATCGCTTCGAGCTTCGTCACATCGCGTTCGAGGATAGCCAGCTCCGCGCGGCGGTTGGCCAGCACCCGCTGCGCGATAAAGCAGACCAGCCCTTCGGCCAACGTTTTGACGTCCTCGAGCGTGGCATAAGCCATCTCCGGCTCTACCATCCAGAACTCCGTCAGATGGCGGCGGGTCTTTGACTTTTCCGCCCGGAAAGTCGGGCCAAAGCAGTAAACGTTGCCGAACGCCATGGCGTTGGCTTCGTTATACAGCTGCCCCGACTGCGTGAGATACACCTTCTCGTCTTCGAAGTAATCGACCTCGAACAGGGTCGTCGTCCCCTCGCAGGCCGCCGGGGTGAAGATCGGGCAATCGACCAGTGTGAAGCCGTTTGAATCAAAATAGTCGCGAGTCGCCTTGATCACTTCGTGACGAACCTTGCCAATGGCGAACTGGCGGCGCGACCGCAGCCAAAGGTGCCGATGGTCCATCAGGAAGTCGATGCCATGATCCTTGGGCGTAATAGGATACGGCACATCTTCCGGCACCCGCTGAATAACCTCGCAGGACTCGACGTCCAACTCGAAGCCGCCCGTGGCGCGCTGCTCCGCGCGGACCTTGCCCGTAATCTTCACCGAGCTTTCCTGCGTCAGGTTCTTCAGCGCCTCAAAGGTCTCTTCGGGAAGATTGGCCTTTACCGCGACGCACTGAATGATGCCGGAACCATCCCGCAAAATCGGGAAGCAGATCTTGCCGCTCTTGCGCAAGTTATAGAGCCAGCCCGCAAGGGTCACGGTTTGACCGTCGTGCTGGGCGATGTCCGCAATCCGGACGTGGGCGAGGGACATTTACAATTTCTCCAGGTTTTCAAAAATGCGTTGAATGGCTTCGAGCGGTTGCGGGAAGTCGGGGCTCTCTTTGAGCTCGAGCAGCAAAGGGTATTGATGCTCGCGGGAGCGGAGCAGGCCCATGGTCTCCGTCCAGTTCACGGTGCCGCCTTCGGCCAGGGTCGGGAACAGGTGCTTATCGTCCTTGCCGTTGTTGTCGTGGACGTGCGTGGATTTGATCCGGCCCTTCATCAGTTCGAATGTCGGAGCCACCCCATCCATAAGATTGGCGTGGCCCACGTCAAGACAATAGCCCAGGTTGAGATGGGTAATCCCGAGGAAGTAGTTCAGCTTCTCTGCCGAACTCAGCCCGTTCGGGATGTTTTCAAGCAACACCTCGACGCCGCGGTGGCGGGCGAATAGGCTGATCTCCTCAAGCGAACTGAAGGCGACATCCAATTTTGCTTCGTCAAAATCATCGACCGGCGCCCCGAGGTGCTGCACGAGATAGCGGCACGGGATACGGTCGGCGATCTCCAACGCCCGCTTGATTTCGTCTACGGCGGCGATGCGCCGGGCCTTGTTGAGATCGGCGATGTTGATGATCGACGAAGGGCCGGTCCTGCCCCAGACCTCGTCATTGAACATCGGCGAGTGCAGCGAATGCAGTTTCAACGGCGCGTCGGAAAACCAATGCGCCAGCTCATTGATCTGGGCCTTATTGTGCCAATCCAGATGCTGCTTAGCGCAGAAGATTTCGACCGCGGGAATGCCAGCTTCATAGATCTTGTCGAGCCAGACGTTGTTCAACCGGTGGTTGACGAAGAAGTGAGTGGAGACGGCGTGATTCATTGGGTTAATATCCGGCGGCCTTGCCTTCCACGCGGGGGTCCGCCGCGCCGGCGAGCCAGCCGCTGGCTTCGACCTGGATGGCCGAGATCTCGCAAATGTTCGCTGCGGTTTCAAGCGTATGGCCTTTCTGTTCAAGCAGGCGACGAGTGTCCGGTGAAAAGCCGGGTTCGAGGTACAGCTTGTCGGGCCGCCATTGATGGTGGAACCGGGGGAAGTTAACGGCGTTCTGAATCGGCATCTGGAAGTCAATCACGTTCTGAATCACTTGCATCACGCTCGTCAGAATCCGCGTGCCGCCCGGAGTGCCAACCACAAGGGCCAGTTTGTCGTCTTTCAATACAATGCTTGGGCTCATCGAACTGAGCGGACGTTTGCCCGGCTGAATCGCGTTCGCTTCGCCGCCAATCGCGCCGTACATATTCGGCGCCCCGGGTTTGACCGAGAAGTCGTCCATTTCATTGTTCAGCAGGAACCCTAAGCCGGGCGCGGTGGCGCCGGATCCGTAACCGCCGTTCAAGGTGTAGGTGACGGCGACGGCATTGCCGGCTGTATCAACAATCGAATAATGGGTAGTTTCGGTGGACTCGTATGGAGCCAGGTTCCCGGGCTTTATCTGATCGGAGTTCGTCGCCGCATTCGGATCAATCGAGTCACGAAGCCGGGTCAAATACCGCGGGTCGAGGAGCTGCTTGGCCGGCACCTTGAAAAAGTCCGGGTCGCCGAGATGCTCCGACCGATCGGCGTAGTAGCGCCGCATCGCTTCCGCTGTGTAGTGGATCGCTTGCGCCGAGCCGGCGCCGGATGCGGCGTAGTTGGTCTGCTCTAAAACCCCGAGCATCTGTAGGATGCCGATGCCGCCCGAACTGGGCGGGGGAGCGGTCAGAATCTCATAACCCCGGTATTTGCCCACGAGCGGCGTACGTTCCACCGCCGCGTAGTTCTTGAGGTCGTTGAGAGTGAACAGCCCTCCCATCTTCTCCATGCCCGCCACCAGCTTGCGCGCGGTCTGGCCCTCATAAAAATCTTTCGGGCCGATCTTCTGAATCCGCTCAAGAACCGCCCCCAGTTCGGCTTGCACCAGGCGCTCACCCGGTTCGTAGAAGTTACCGTCGCGTTGAAAGATGCGCCTGGAATCGGCGAACTGCGGCAGGTTCTTCGAGTTCTTGAGCGTATTCGCGAGGCCGTAACTCACCGGGAACCCTTGCTTGGCCAGCTTGACAGCGGGAGCCACCAGGTCAGCCCACTTCGCCTTACCGTACTTCTTGTGTGCCAGTTCGAAGCCGCGGACCGTGCCAGGAATCCCGGCGGCGCGCCAACCGAGCAGCGAGTCCCGCGTGGGCTTGCCGTCCTTGTCGAGATACATATCGCGCGTCGCCTTCTCCGGGGCGCGCTCCCGAAAGTCAATGAAGGTAGTGCGGCCATCGGCGAACCGGACCAGCATGAAGCCGCCGCCGCCCAGGTTGCCAGCCGAAGGGTGCGTCACCGCCAACGCCAGGCCCACCGCGATCGCCGCGTCGACGGCGTTGCCGCCGGCTTGCAGAATAGAAACACCAGCGTCCGTGGCATGGGCCTCCCGAGAGACCACCATCGCCTTACGGGCGCGAACCGGAACCGCAGCTTCAAGAGGGGCGAGTAGAGTAACTACCGCGAGGGACAGCGCAAGGAGTTGGCGCATTCCTTCTATGGTATCGCTCTACCGGCTGGTTGCAGCACGGCGCCGCCATTCAAACAGAGCGATGCCGGTCGCGACACTTACATTCAGCGATCCGATCTTGCCGTACATCGGAATGTTCACGAGCACATCGCAATTCTTCGCCACCAGGTCATGCAGGCCCGCGCCCTCGGCCCCCACGACAATTACGGTGGGCACATGAAAGGCCACCTTGTCGTAAGTCTCCGTGCCGCGCTCGGTGAGGCCGTAAATCCAATACCCCTGCTGCTTGAGCTTTTCGAGCGTCTGCGCGACGTTGCCGATGCGGACAATCGGCATATGCGCCAGCGCCCCGGCGGCGGCCTTTGCGGCAACTTCGGTGACGGGGGCGGCGCGGCGGTCCGGCAGCAGCACGGCGTCGGCCCCGGCGGCATGGGCCGAACGGATAATCGCGCCGAGATTGTGCGGATCTTCCACCCCGTCGAGCAGAACCAGCAGCTGTGCCTTTTCAGGAATCTCGGCGAACTGCGCATAGCGCTGGCCGGTGGTGAAGGCGACCACGCCTTGATGCGTCGCCGCCTTGCTCGAGCGATCGAGGGCCTCGCGGGGCTCGTACCGGAGCGGCACCTTGGCCTTCTTGGCGAGGTCGATGATCAGTTGGAGCTTGGGACCGCCGGCGCCTTTGGCAATCAGAATACGCTCGATGGGTTGACCGGCGCGGAGGGCTTCCGTGACGGGGTGGATTCCGGAGAGAACTTGCATGGACACCCTATGGTAGCGCCCGCGCCGCCCCCGGGTGCATACTATCCACAAGGTGTCTGCGCGCAACCGGCCAGAATCGATTCCCGAAGGCGAGATCCTTCCGGAGACCCAGGAAATCCCCAACAAGCTCTACTTCCGCATCGGCGATGTAAGTAAGCTGGCGGGGGTGAAGCCCTACGTTTTGCGCTACTGGGAAAGCGAATTCTCTCAGTTACGGCCCAAAAAGAGCGGCACGAACCAGCGGCTCTATCCCCGGAAGGAAGTGGAGCTCATCCTCGAAATCAAGAGGTTGCTCTACGATAAACGGTTTACGATCGAAGGTGCCCGAAAAGCGCTTGAGCAGCGCGGAAAAGCCGTGCCCCCCCCGAAACCGGCCGTAAAACCGCGGAAACAGCAGGCCGCGCTATTTGCCATGGAAGAGGGCATCCCGCGCGAAAGTTGGAGCGAAGTCCAAGCCGAGTTGCGAGCCATCCTGAAGCTGATGAAATAGCCTCAAGAATCCATTGAGCGGGCCGAAAAGCAAGACGAGGCCCCAACTCAAATGATTGCTTTGACCCGCATCAACGGTTTGCCGATGGTGCTCAACGATGACTTGATTGAGCAGATCGAATCGATGCCGGACACGATCGTTCGCCTGACCAACGGGCAGAAAGTGGTCGTGCGCGAAACGCCAACGGAGGTGATCGACCGGGTTGTTGCCTTCCGCCAGCGCGTCAATCAGACTGTTCCGCCGTTGACGGTCGCCCATGGCAGGTAAGGGAAATTTCCGGCCCGATCTGGCGACCCTCGGCGGCTTGCTGCTCGCGTTTCTGGCCATTGTGGGGGGCCTGCTGCTCGAGGGCGGTTCGTTGCATGATGTGGCGCAGCATACCGCGCTCCTCATCGTGCTCGGCGGCACCATGGGCGCCGTGATGGTCCACTATCCGCTACGGACGCTGCGCGGCGGCATTCTGCGGCTGCGCGATGTGCTATTCGAATCACCGCGCTCGAAGCCGGACATCGTCGAGGAGATCGTCAGTCTGGCGACCCGGGCCCGGCGCATGGGGCTGATCTCGCTCGAAGACGAATTCGATACGATCGAGGATCCGTTCCTCCTCAAGGCCCTGAAACTGGCCGTCGACGGGGTCGATACCAACGAACTGCGCCGGATGATGGAGCTCGAAATCATGGTCCGCGAGGCGCGGGCCGAGCAGGAAGCCAGGATCTGGGAGAGCGCCGGCAGCTACTCACCGACCGTAGGGATTATCGGCGCCGTCATGGGCCTGATCCAGGTCATGAAAAACCTCGCCGACATCGACCGGGTGGGCCACGGCATCGCCGTCTCGTTCGTGGCAACGGTCTACGGCGTTGCCTTGGCGAACCTGCTCTTCTTGCCGGCCGGCAACAAGATCAAGGCACGGGCACGCCTCGAAAGCGAGGCTCGCGAAATGATGATTGAAGGGGTGCTAGCCATTGTGGACGGTCTCAACCCGAAACTGATCAAGGATAAGTTGGAGACGTATCTGGACGTTGAACCAGTGGCGGCTACGCGAAATTCGCGGCAGAGGGTGGCATGAGAAGCGGACGCCGGCGGCCGGAAGAACCCGAGAATCACGAGCGCTGGCTGGTCTCCTACGCCGACTTCATCACGCTCCTGTTTGCCTTCTTCGTGGTCCTCTTTGCCAGTTCCCAGGCGGACAAGGGCCGGCAGCAACTGATGTCGGATTCGGTGAAGCGGGCGCTTGAGAATGACCGGCTCGTGGCTAAAATCGCGGGCATTCTCGGCGGCACCGTCGACGACAAGGGAAAGGGCAACGCCCAGTGGCGCGGCCCGGGCGGGAGCCAGCCTGACCTGAAACCAACCCTCGAAAAGCTGCTCACCGAACTCAAGAAGGAAGTGAGCGACGGGTCGATGCAGGTGCAGATGACCCAGCGCGGTTTGGTCGTCAGCCTCCGGCAGGCCGGTTTCTTCCCCTCGGGCGACGACGGCGTCTACGAGACCGCGTTGCCGAGCATCGAGAAGGTGGCGAAGAGCCTGCAGAAACTCTCCAACCCGATCCGCCTGGAGGGCCATACCGACGCCCGCCCGATTCAGACGGCGCGCTTCCGCAGCAACTGGGATCTCTCGGCGGCTCGGGCGATTTCGGTGATGGCGTTGTTTGAAGAACGGTATGGGATTGACCGGGGCCGGATGGCGGTGATGGGTTACGGGGATACGGTGCCACTAGCGGATAACGAAAGCGAGGAAGGAAGAGCGAAGAACCGGCGGGTCGACATCGTGATTCTCAACGCGACCGCCGCGCAACTCGAGCCGAAAAAGTAGAACGGCCGCTCTAGTGAGCGGCCGCCGGTTTTGCTGGTTCTTTTTTGGCATGCTCATCTTTCGCATGCTCGTCTTTCCCATGCTCTTCCTTGGCATGCCCGTCCTTCGCCGGTTCCGCCCCATGCCCGTCCCCGCCCTTCTTGTCCGCTTTCAGCGGCGCCGGCGGACCATCGAGATACTTGATAATGATCGAGATCCGCCGGTTGGATGGGTCCGTCGGATTGTCCGCCACCCGCAGCGCTTGATCGGAAAAGCCACGCACCTGCGCCACCTGATCGGCGCGAACGCCGTACATCTGCATCACCCGCCGGGCCGTGTTAGCCCGGTCCGCCGACAGCTCCCAGTTCGTATAATCGCCGGTAAAGGGCTTCGAATCGGTATGCCCCTCAATAAACACCTTGTTGGGAAGCTTGCCAATCTCCTGCGCTAACGTGCCCAATAGCACCGTCGCGCGTTCTGTCGGTGCCGGACTGCCGGATTCGAAAAACGTGCCGACATCGCTCTCGAGCAGCTCCACCCGAAGACCTTCGCCCGTTACGATCATCTTCACCTGGTCCTTGATCTTCTGGAACTGCGGCGTATCGCGCATCGCCTCTTCCAGCTTGTCCTTGAGCTTCTCCATGTCGTTCGCCGCCAGACTGATCGACTCCCCGCCCGCGCCGGCCTGCTGCGTGCCAACCTGTTTCCCGTTGCCTTCGGGGTCGGAGAAGTATCCGCCCACCGCCTTCTGCACCTCCTCAGACGAGCTTAGCAACCACAGCACCATGAA
>LNFM01007143.1_pt1 | contig 17722 bp, 19 predicted proteins | sample 596031 | NCBI WGS metagenome assembly LNFM01 (sample SAMN04254537, study PRJNA301005) | activated carbon metagenome | isolation source: dual media filters at the Ann Arbor, Michigan drinking water treatment plant | place: USA: Ann Arbor | reverse complement strand
CCGGCCAGGTGGTCCTGCAGCACGGCCTTGCTGTCCACCAGCAGGCGGCCGATCAGCGTGCTCTTGCCATCGTCGACCGAACCGCAGGTGATGAACTTCAGTGCGGATTTCAGGTCATTTTGGCCTGTAGACCCCGCCAGTCGGGGGTCTCCCGCTATCAAATCAGTAGTGCTCATCAGAAGTACCCGTCTTTCTTGCGCTTTTCCATGGAGGCATCCGACGTCTTGTCGTCCATGCGTGTGGCGCCGCGCTCGCTGACATCGGCGGCCAGGGTTTCGATCACGATCTCGGCGGCGGTGGCGGCCGGGCTGTCCACCGGGCAGGTGCAGGTGATGTCGCCGACGGTGCGGAAACGCACGGTTTTTTCGACCACCTGCTCGCCCTCGCGCGCCGGCGTCAGATCGGTCACCGGCACCAGCAGGCCCTTGCGCTCGACGACCTTGCGCTGGTGCGCGTAGTACAGCGAAGGCAGGGCGATCTGCTCGCGCGCGATGTATTGCCAGACGTCGAGTTCGGTCCAGTTGGAGATCGGGAACACGCGGAAGTGTTCGCCGGGCTGCAGCCGGGTGTTGAACAGGGTCCAGAGTTCCGGCCGCTGGGCCTTGGGCTGCCACTGGCCGAAGCTGTCGCGGTGCGAGAAGATGCGCTCCTTGGCGCGGGCTTTTTCCTCGTCGCGGCGCGCGCCGCCGATCAGCGCGTCGAAGCGGAATTCCTCGATGGCCTCCAGCAGGGTCACCGACTGGTGCACATTGCGCGACTCGCCGGGATGGGCCAGGCGCACCGTGCCGCGTTTCATGGAATCTTCGACATTGCGCACGATCAGTTCGGCGCCCAGTTCCTTCGCGCGCAGGTCGCGGAAGTCCGTGACCTCGTGAAAGTTGTGGCCGGTGTCAATCATCAGCAGCGGGTAGGGAATGCGGCCCACGCCGAAGGCTTTTTCAGCGCACTTGAGCATGACCAGCGAATCCTTGCCGCCCGAAAACAGCAGGGTGGGACGCTCGAAGGCGGCCGCCACCTCGCGCAGGATAAAAATCGTTTCCTCCTCGAGCGCATCGAGGTGGGAATTGGACAGCCGCGCGATGGAGGTCGCGGGGTCGGCTGGCAGCAGGTCGGAGGGTGTGCGGGCGTTCATAGTCAGTGTGCGAGGTGCAAACCGCATTCGCGGTTGTCCTCGCCCTTGGTGGGGTCGACGTAGTCGAAGTTGTTGGGCAGGCCGTGGGTCTCGCAGTACTGGTAGAGCTCCCTGGACGACCAGTGCAGCAGCGGCGCGACCTTGAGCAGCCCGTCCCGATTGACGCTGACCGGGTCCATCTGGGCGCGCACGGCGGTGTCGGTGGCGCGCAGCGCCGTGAACCACACCTGGGGCGCAGTTTCGCGCAGGGCGCGGGCAAAGGGCTCGAGCTTCACCTCTTCCGTGAAGGCGGCATGGCGGGGGTCGTCCAGCGCCGGGGTCAATCCGTCCACGGCCTCGCGGTGCGCACGCGAGCGGCGCGGCAGGTAAATGTGCAGGTCCAGCTTCAACAACTTCGTGACTTCGTCGGCGAAGCGGTAGGTCGCTTCGGTGTTGTAGCCGTTGTCCATCCAGACCACCGGCACTTTCGGGTTGGCACGCGTCACCATGTGCAGGATCACCGCCTCGAAGGGGCGGAAATTGGTGGTGACAATGGCGGGCCGGTCCAGTCCGACGGCCCAGTCCACCAGGCCCTGCGCGTTGTGGCCGAGCTCGGCATTGATTTTTGAAAGGTCCAGGCTCATGGTGTTCAGGCCGCAGCCCCTTCCCCGGTTTCCCTGAAGTGGGGCTGGATGTCGACAGCATCGCCCTGGTATTTGCCGACCCCGTAGCCCGGGTAGGACGCCAGCACGCGCCGGGCTGTCGCCGGGTCCTGGTCGGCACGCAGCACGGCCACGTCGAAACCGCTGCGCTCCATTTGCGCCAGCTGGTCAACCAGCACGTCACCGGTGGCGCGGATCTCGCCCTTGAAGCCGCGCCGGCGGCGCAGCAGGAAGGCCTGGCTGAAGGCGCGGCCGTCAGTGAACTTCGGGAAATGCAGGTCGATGCGGGCCACGCCGTCCAAGGAAGGGGACAGCGGGTCGGCGTCGTTGGGCAGAACCAGCGTGCGGCTGTCGTCGGCGACAGCGTGATCGGTCAGTGGCAGCAGTTTCATCATGAATCCTCAGGCGGCCACAGCGGCGGCGGAAAAACGCGCGCCATTGGCGGCGGTTTTGAACGGCTCAATGCCGGTGCGGCGCAGGGTGGCGATAAAGGTTTCGCCGGCCTCGCGTTCCTTGCGGTAGGTGTCCAGCACGGCTTCGATGACTTCCGGCACTTCGGCGGCCGAAAACGAGGGCCCGACCACCTTGCCGGGCACCGGGGCGCCGCTCAGCGCGGAGCCGTCGGAGCCGCCCAGTGTGACCTGGTACCACTCCTTGCCGTCCTTGTCCACGCCGAGGATGCCGATATGGCCGCTGTGGTGGTGGCCGCAGGAGTTGATGCAGCCGCTGATGTGCAGGTCGATCTCGCCGAGGTCGTGCAGCTCGTCCATGTCCTGGTAGCGCTCGGTGATGGCTTCGGCAATCGGGATGGAGCGCGCATTGGCCAGCGAGCAGAAATCGCCGCCCGGGCAGGCGATCATGTCGGTCAGCATGCGGATGTTGGGGCGCGCAAAGCCCGACTTGCGCGCAGCCCGCCACAGCTCGGGCAACTCGTCGCAACGCACCCAGGGCAGCAGCAGGTTCTGGTCGTGCGTGACACGCAGCTCACCGGCGCTGAAGCGGTCGGCCAGGTCAGCCGCGGTGTCGAGCTGATCGGCGGTCGCGTCGCCCGGCGCCTGGCCCAGGCGTTTGAAGGACAGCGTCACCGCGCGCAGGTCGGGGTTCTGGTGGGGCGCCACGTTCTGCTTGAGCCAGCGGCCGAACTCGATGTCGTCCTCGGCGGCAGCACGCAGGATGTTGGCGATCTTGGCGTCGGCGCTCTTGCGATCACAGTTGAGGGTGGGCGGCACAAAGGAGGCGGTGACGCGGTCCAGCTCGGCCTGGGTGATGGTGTGCGGGCCGCCGTCGTGGTCCATGATCTGCCGGTATTCGGCCTCGACGTCGTCGATGTATTTCTGGCCTTCGGCCTTGACCAGGATCTTGATGCGCGCCTTGTACATGTTGTCGCGCCGGCCGTAGCGGTTGTAGACCCGCACGATGGCCTCGATGTAATTCATGATCTGGTGCCAGGGCAAAAACTCGCGGATCACGGTGCCGATGATGGGCGTGCGGCCCATGCCGCCGCCGACCTGGACCCGGAAGCCCAGTTCGCCTTCGGCATTGCGGATGAGGTGCAGGCCGACGTCGTGCCAGCCGGTGGCGGCGCGGTCTTCCTTCGCGCCGCTGATGGCGATCTTGAACTTGCGCGGCAAAAAGGCGAACTCGGGGTGCAAGGTGCTCCACTGGCGCAGGATTTCGCCGAAAGGCCGCGGGTCGGCGATTTCATCGACCGCGATGCCGGCGCGTTCGTCGCTGGTGATGTTGCGTATGCAGTTGCCGCTGGTCTGGATGCCGTGCATGTTGACGCTGGCCAGCAGGTCCATCACGTCGGCCGACTTGTCGAGCGGAATCCAGTTGTACTGGATGTTCTGGCGCGTCGTGAAGTGCGCATAACCGGCGGTCAGCTTGGAGGCCACCGACAGGCCGCTTTTGAGTTCGACCGGGCCGAGCTTGTCCTGCGCCGCCTGCGCGTCTGCGAACAGCGCCGCGTTGGGCTGGTCGTACTCGCGGGCGATTTTCGCCAGCACACGCACCTGCGCGCTCGACAGCTCGCCATAAGGCACGGCCACGCGCAGCATGGGTGCGTAACGCTGGACGTACCAGCCGTTTTGCAGGCGCAACGGGCGGAAGTCGTCTTCGGCCAGCTGGCCGGCCTGCCAGCGCGTCAACTGGTCGCGGTACTGCTCGGCGCGGGCTTTCACGAACTGGCGGTCAAAGTCTGTGTATTGGTACATGGGCTGTCAGAGATCAAAAAAAGATTCAGATGGCGATGAGCTTGACGCCGGCATAGGCCAGCAGCAGGGAAAGAAGGGAACGTATCCAGCGGTCGGGGGTGTGTGTCACCAGGCGCGAGCCCAGCCAGATGCCGGGCAAGGAGCCGGCCAGCAGCTTGGCCAGCAGCATCCAGTCGACCGAGCCGATGGACGCGTGGCCCAGGCCGGCCACCAGCGTCAGCGGCACCGCATGCGCGATGTCGGCCGCGACGATGCGCGGCAGGGGCAGGGCGGGATACAGCAGCATCAGCACGATCACACCGATGGCGCCGGCGCCGACCGAGGTGATGGTGACCAGCGCGCCTATCACCGCGCCGAACAGCAGCGGCAGGGCCCAGTGCCGGGCCCGCGTCGCCGCGCCCAGCGCAGCCCTGTCGATATGGCGCGGAGCCGCCTTGCCGTAAACCGCCTTGTAGAGCATGGCTATGGCGGTCAGCAGCAGGGCCACGCCCAGGGTGGTGGTCATGACCGCATGGGCGGCCGGGCTGGCCGGTCCCAGCAGGTGCAGGGCGTACAGGGTGGCCAGCGAGGCCGGGATGCTGCCGGCGGCGGTCTGTCCGACAATTTTCCAGTCCACGGTGCGCGCGCGCGCCAGGCTGACGGTGCCGCCCATCTTGGTGAAAGCGGCAAACAGCAGGTCGGTGCCGATTGCCAGGTGCGGCTTGACGCCGAAAAAGAAGATCAGCAGGGGCGTCATCAGCGAGCCGCCGCCGACCCCGGTCAGGCCAACCACCAGGCCCACCGCAAAACCGGCAAAGACAAACGCGAAATCATGCATAAGGGAAGGACTTTAGGGTCAGTCCTTATGAAAACAAACTACAGATTTGTTGTTCACTTATGCGAATAAGCTTATTCGCCCGTGATCATGCGCTTTGGCCACTTGCCTTCCACGAGGTCCCGCTCGCGGCATGCCGCCGCTGCAGGCCGCAGCATGCGGGCAAGCCCGCTGGAAGCGGCGCCCCGCGCCCCGCATAATCCACACCAACAATATGAGGGCGGTGGGACTGTGAAGCGGATTTTCGTCAAGTATTTCGGTTTCAGCGAGGCCGAGCGCCATGCGCTGGACACGCTGTTCCGCCTGTCCGAATCGGGCCAGACCGCGTATTCGCCGTGGACGCCTGCCGCTCCCGAAGCGCCGGCGGTCCTGCTGGTGGAAGGCGACAGCTGGGAAGCGGCGCTGGAACTGGCCAATCCGGTGCACGACGGCATCCGGCTGGTCTGGGTTGGCGATGGTGCGCCGGCTGAAGCCTGGCGGGTGTTTGCGGCGCCGGTCAAATGGTCGGCGGTGATCGAGGCGCTGGACACCGAATTCTCCCCGCCGGCCGCCCCGGCCGTTTCGCTGGATCTGGATCTGGCCCACGACCAGGACATGGACGTGCATCTCGATGGCGGGGACGACACCCAGCCCATGGCCCTGGACGGCACGCCGGCCAGCACGCGGCGTGTGCTGGTGGTGGACGCCGGACGCGATGCGCGCCTTTACCTGCGCGCCAAACTGGCCGGTGCCGGACTGTACGAAGTGGATGAGGCGGCCAGCGGCGCCGACGCGCTGGCCCTGCTGGGCGAAAAGACCTACCACCTGGTCACCGTGGACCTGGGCCTGACCGACATGGACAGCTGGCAAGTCGTCAAGGCGGTGGACGGCACCCGGCCGGCGATCGCCCACATGTTTGTGACCGGTGAGGAGCCGGTCTGGCGGCGTGGCCTGCAGGCCCGGTTTTCGGGCGCGCAGGTCTATCTGCCCAAGCCGCTGGATCCTGAAAAACTCCGGATTTTGCTACAAACTTTGTAGCATCATCCCCATGCCCGGCATGGGCTGGAGGCCGAAAAGACCCTCAACCCCCGGGGTTTAACGCAGGAACCGGCTGGCCGACAGCGCCTGCGCCAGGCGCAACTCCAGCGGCAGCGGTTCGCTGTGCAGTCTGGCTGCCAGCAACTCGCCGCTGAGGACCGCAAAACTCAGTCCGCGCGAGCCCATGGCCGTGCTGAGCCAGAGGCCGGCTTGCCCCGCCGGATCGACGGCGCCCACCAGCGGCAAGCGGTCGGGCGAGGCGCAGCGCACACCGGCCCAGGCTTTGGCCGAGCCGTTGTCAAAAACCGGCGCCAGTGCTTGCGCGGCGCCCGGCAGCAAGGCTTGCAGCCTTTCAAGATTGGCCGTCTGCTCGTGCGCGCGTGTTTCCGCGCTGTCCTGATCGCGCTGAAAACTGGCACCTGCCAGCCAGGCCAGGCCCTGGTCCGTGGGCACGGCCGGGATGAAACTGCCGCTGCCGTTCACCACAAAAGGCGGGAAAGCGGCTGTATCCGGCACATCGTCATGCAGCCCCCAGGACATCTGGCCGCGAATGGCCTGCAGCGGCAAGCCGCCCTCGACCAGCAGGCGGCTCGCATGGCCGGCGGCCAGCACCACCAGGGCCGCCTGCGCCAGGGTCTTGCCCTGCGCATCGAACACCGTCCAGTGGCCGGTTTCCAGGTTGCGCCGCAATGCTGCGGCCCTGAACCCACCGCGCCAGCGAATGCCGGGTTGCGCCAGCAGCGCCTGCACCAGACGCGCCGGCTTGATCCAGCCGGCGCGCGGGTGCCAGCAGGCCGGACCGGCGTCGGCCTCGAGTCCGGCTTCAGCCCGTTGTGCGGCATCGGCGATGTCACTCCAGGCGCGCCCGGCCTCGGGCCAGTCCGGAGCCAGCCCGGCACTGCCATCCAGCCGCCGCTCCAGCACGCCGCTGGCCTGCCAGTCGCTGCCCGCCTGCAGCAGCGCCTCGGCCTGTTGCCAAGTGGCGCGCACGCCGCAGCGCGACAGGCGTGACAACAGGCTGTCGTCGGGCGAGACATGCGGCACCAGCACGCCGGCCGGCAGCCCCGAGGCGCCGCCGGCGGGCGCATCATGGGCGTCCAGCACCTCAACCTGCCAGCCGCGCCGCGCCAGGCTGGCGGCCGCGGCTGCGCCGGCCAGGCCGCCGCCGATTACCACGCAACTGGTCGGGTTGACTGCGCTGAAGCGCATGGCCTTGCGCGGCTCCCAGCGCGGGTCGAACTCGCCCTGCAGGTTGTCGCGTTTGGGCGGCAGGCCCGGTGTCTTGCGGACCACAAAACCGCATTGCGCGAGGCCGTCCAGCACCGCCCGCGCTATGGTCCAGCTCGCAATGCGGGTGCCGCGGCGGCAGCAGCGCGCCACCGCCTTGAGCGTGTGGAGGTCCCAGATGTCCGGGTTTTTGGAGGGGCTGAAGCCATCGAGGTAAACCGCGTCGGCTTCGAAGGACTGCTCGCGCAGCACGGCCTGGGTGTCGCCTATGCACAGGCTCAGCAGCACGCGGCCTTCTTCGAACACCAGCCGGTGCACGCCCGGCAGCAGGCCCCAGCACTGCGCCTGCAGCTGCTGCGCCAGGGGCATCAGTTCGGGATGCGCGGCGGCGGCACGCAGCATGTCGGCCGCGCTGGCCGGAAAGGCTTCGGTCGAAACAAAGTGCAGCAGGCGCGGCCGCGCCGGGTCGGCCTTCCAGGCCTGCCAGGTCACCAGGAAATTCAGGCCCAGGCCGAAGCCGGTTTCCAGGATGCGCCACTGCGGCTGGTGCGCCCAGGCCTCGGGCAGGCCGCAGCCGCGCAGAAACACCTCACGCGATTGCGCCAGCCCGCCGAGCTCGCTGCGGTAGCGGTCGCCGAAGCGCGGGCTGTAGGGCGTGCCGTCGGCCAGCCACTCGATGCGCTCGGCCATGCGGCAAATCAGGGGGTGGGCGGGATGTAGCCCTGGACCTTGTCGGCGCCGGTGCCGAAGAAATGGTTTTCCATCTGCCGGGCCAGGTACTGGCGCGCACGCGCGTCGGCCAGGTTCAGGCGGTTTTCATTGACCAGCATGGTCTGCTGCTTCATCCAGTCGGCCCAGGCTTCCTTGCTGACTTCTTCCCACAGGCGTTTGCCCAGCGGGCCGGGATAGGGCGGGAAATCCAGGCCTTCGGCTTCGCGGCCCAGTTTGATGCAATTGACGGTGCGTGCCATGGGGGATGTCTTTCGTGAAATGTCGTTATAGATGTATTGGGTATTAAGAACTGAATTTATATTCGTTCCTGTTTTGTGCCGGCGCTTCCAGAATCCAGTTTCTTCTTTCAATCACATGCAAATGCACTGGACTTCAGGAAACCCGACCATGACCACACGCCGCCATTTTATGAATGTTTCCACCCGCCTGGCAGTAGCCGTTGCGCTGGCAGGGTCGGCCGCTGCCGCACTGGCCCAAAGCCCGGCCCCCAAACCGCCGGTGACGCTGCTCAATGTGTCCTACGACCCGACGCGCGAGCTCTACGTCGAGTTCAACGCCGCTTTTGCCAGACACTGGAAGGCCAAAGCCAACCAGGACGTGACCATCAAGCAGTCGCACGGCGGCTCGGGCAAACAGGCGCGTTCCATCATCGACGGGCTGAATGCCGACGTGGCGACCCTGGCGCTGGCCGGCGACACCGACGCGCTGGTCAAAAACGGCGGCTGGCTGGCCGCCGACTGGCAGAAAAAGCTGCCGCACAATTCATCGCCCTACACCTCGACCATCGTGCTGGTGGTGCGCCAGGGCAACCCCAAAGGCATCAAGGACTGGGATGACCTGATCAAGCCCGGCATCAGTGTCATCACGCCCAACCCCAAAACCTCGGGCGGCGCACGCTGGAATTACCTGGCGGCCTGGGAGTTCGCCAGGCGCAAGTTCGGCGGAGACGCACAGGCGAAGGACTTCATCGGCAAGCTCTACGCCAATGTGCCGGTGCTGGACACCGGGGCGCGCGGCTCGTCCATCACCTTTGCCCAGCGCAACCAGGGCGATGTCTTCATTTCCTGGGAGAACGAGGCTTACCTGATCGAAAAGGAATTCGGCAACAAGGTCGATGTGGTCTACCCGTCCTTGTCCATCCTGGCCGAGCCGGCCGTCGCCGTGGTGGACAAAAACGTCGACAGGAAAGGCACACGTGCCGTGGCCGAGGAATACCTGAAGTACCTGTATTCCGAAGAGGGCCAGGACATTGCCGGCAAGAATTTCTACCGCCCGGCGGTGTCGCAAAAAGCGATCGCCAAATACGCCAAACAGTTTCCCAGGCTGAACCTGTTCAGCATCGACCAGGCCTTCGGTGGCTGGGCCAAGGCGGACAAGGCGCACTTTGCCGACGGCGCCAGCTTCGACCAGATCTACTTGCGGAAATAAACCGCTTTCGGCAGCGTGGGCTCAGGCCAGGTGCTGCCGCAGGTAAGGCGCGGTGCGGCTGTCCTTGCTCTTGCAGATGTCTGCAGGCGTACCGGTGGCCACGATGCGGCCGCCGTGTTCGCCGGCCCCGGGGCCGACGTCGATGACCCAGTCGCTGGCCGCGATCACGCGCAATTCGTGCTCGACCACGATGACGCTGTTGCCGGCGTCGACCAGGCCCTGCAGCTGCGCCATCAGGCGGTCCACGTCGGCCGGGTGCAGGCCGGTGGTCGGTTCGTCCAGCACATACAGGCTGTCGCCGCGCTGCGGGCGCTGCAGCTCGGTCGCCAGCTTGATGCGCTGGGCCTCGCCGCCGGACAGCTCGGTCGCCGGCTGGCCCAGCCGCAAATAACCCAGGCCGATGTCGCGCAGCAGCGCCAGTGGCTTGTACACGGCCGCCTCGGCTGCAAAAAAGTCGCAGGCTTCTTCGACCGTCATGCCCAGCACGTCGGCAATGGTCTTGTCCTGCCAGGTGATCTTTAACGTGGCCTCGTTGTAGCGCGCGCCGTGGCAGCTGGGGCAGGGCGCATAAACGCTGGGCATGAACAGCAGCTCGACACTGACAAAACCTTCACCTTCGCAGGTCTCGCAGCGGCCCTTGGCGACGTTGAAGGAGAAACGCCCCGCGTCGTAACGATGGGCTTTGGCCGCGCGGGTCGCGGCAAACAGCTTGCGCACGTTGTCGAACAGGCCGGTGTAAGTCGCGAGGTTGGAGCGTGGCGTGCGTCCAATGGGCTTCTGGTCGACCCGCACCAGCCGGCGCAGGCCGTCCATGCCGCTGCTGATGCGGCCGCCGGTCCGCGCCACCACCCGGGGTTCGCCCTCCACCTCGGTGTCATCGGGAGCAGCCGGTTCATGGCCCAGGTGTTCACCCACCAGTTCGACCAGGGCCTGGCTGACCAGGCTGGACTTGCCGGAACCCGAGACACCTGTCACCGCGGTGAACACGCCCAGCGGAAAAGACACGTCCACGCCATGCAGGTTGTTGCGCCGTATGCCCTGGAGTTCCAGCCAGCCGGCGGGCTTTCGTTCGCGGCGCGGCAGCGGCGAGTGGGAGCCGAACAGGTAAGGCGCGGTGCGGGATGCGGCAACGGTTTCGAGACCGGCCGGCGGGCCGCTGTAAAGCACCTGGCCGCCGCGTTCCCCGGCATCGGGGCCCACATCGACCAGCCAGTCCGCGCGCCGCATCATGTCCAGGTCATGCTCGACCACAAAAATCGAATTGCCCGATTGCCGCAGCTGGTCCAGCGCCAGCAGCAGCGCCTCGTTGTCGGCCGGGTGCAGGCCGGCCGAGGGTTCGTCCATCACATACACCACGCCGAACAGGTTCGAACGGATTTGTGTAGCCAGCCGCAGGCGCTGCAACTCGCCTGACGACAGTGTCGGTGTGCTGCGCTCCAGCGCGAGGTAACCGAGACCGAGTTCCTGCAGGGTGGTGATGCGTGCCAGCAAATCCTGCGCGATGCGCTGGGCGGCGATGCGTTTTTCTTCGGACAGGTTCGGCGTGCGCCGCACGTCGGGCGCCGCGTCGTGGGAGGCGCCTCCGGCCGCCACGCGGCGTGCCTTGTCGGCGCCAGCCTGTTTGCGGCTCAGTGTGGCACTGTCTGTGGCCATACCAAACTCGCCGCGCGCCACCGGCGCCAGCAGCCCGGCCATGCGGTCCAGCGGCATCTGCGACAGCGTGCCGATGTCGACACCGGCAAAAGTCACCGACAGCGCCTCGCGCTTCAGGCGGCGGCCATCACAGACCGGGCAAAGGCTGCCGGCCATGAAACGCGAAACGCGTTTTTTCATCAGCGCGCTCTGCGTGGTCGCAAAGGTGTGCAGCACGTATTTGCGCGCGCCGGTGAAGGTGCCCTGGTAACTCGGCTCGGTCTTGCGGCGCAGGGCCGCGCGCGTCTCGGCGGGCGTGAAGCCGGCATACACCGGCACCGTCGGTTGCTCGTCGGTGAAAAGAATCCAGTCGCGGTCCTTTTTGGGCAGCTCGCGCCAGGGTGTGTCCACGTCGTAACCCAGCGTGACCAGGATGTCGCGCAGGTTCTGGCCGTGCCAGGCCGGCGGCCAGGCGGCCACCGCGCGCTCGCGGATGCTCAGGGAGTCGTCCGGCACCATGAGTTTTTCGGTCACCTCGAACACATGGCCGAGGCCATGGCAGTTCGGGCAGGCGCCCTGTGGTGTGTTCGGCGAGAAGTCCTCGGCATACAACATGGGCTGGCGCGGCGGGTAGTTGCCGGCGCGCGAATACAACATGCGCACAAAACTCGACAGCGTCGTGACGCTGCCGACCGAGGAGCGGGTGCTGGGTGTGCCGCGTTGCTGCTGCAGCGCGACCGCCGGCGGCAGGCCCTCAATCGAATCGACATCAGGCACACCGACCTGGTCGATGAGACGACGCGCATACGGCGCGACCGATTCGAAATACCGCCGCTGCGCTTCGGCATACAGCGTGCCGAAGGCCAGCGAGGACTTGCCGGAACCCGACACGCCGGAAAACACCACCAGCGCGTCGCGCGGGATGTCCAAGTCCACATTCTGGAGGTTGTGTTCACGCGCGCCGCGCACCTGCACGAAGCGGCTGCGTTCCGGACTGGCCGCGTCGGCGGGCGCGCGGGGCCGGGAGGGTGGGGACATCAGGGTTCTTTCAGGGGCGGGCCGGACCGCCGCGATCCGGCGCGGCGCTTGTTCAGCAACAGGGTCAGCAGCACCAGGCTGCCGGAGACCGCACCGTAAACGGCGGCACGTTGCCCCAGGCTGGGGGCAATGGCACGCCGGTGACGGGGCAGGGCGGGTTCGGGGGCAGCCGGAATTGCCTTGCCGGCTGTTTCGGTGCGGCGTGGCGCCTCAACTGCCGGCGCGAGCACGCTGCCCGGCTTGTCCACGGGCGGGGCCGCAGCTTCAGCAACTGCGGCAGCATGGGCATCGGCCTTGGTGTCGGCCTGGCCGCGCCGTGAGCCATGTTCGTGGGCAAACACCCAGGTGAATTCCGCGCCCAGCAGGAAAATCTGCGCCGAGTAATAGACCCAGACCAGCAGCACCACCAGCGAGCCGGCCGCCGCGAACGAGGAGGTCACGCTGCTTTTGCCGATGTACAGGCCGATCAGCGCCTTGCCGATCTCGAACAGCACGGCGGTGACGGCGGCGCCGACCCAGACATCGCGCCAGCTCACGCTGGCCTGCGGCATCAGCTTGAAAATCATGGCGAACAGCAGGCTCGAAATGCCCAGCGAAATCGCGGTGTTGACCAGCTGCAGCAGCAGTTCCCAGCCCGGGAACAGCCCGTTGGCCCAGCCGCCGAAGGCCGCCACACCCGCACTGAAGACCAGTGACACCGACAGCAGAAAGCCCAGTCCCAGGATGAAGCCCAGCGACAGCAGCCGGGCGCGCAGCGTGGCCCAGATGCCCGAGGCCTTTTGCGAGGGCGGCACGTCCCAGACCCGGTCCAGCGCGCTTTGCAGCTCGGCAAACACCGTGGTGGCGCCCACCAGCAGCACGCCGACACTGATCAGGGTGGCGATCACGCCCTTGGCCGGCTTGTTGGCGCTTTCGATCAGGGCCTGGATGCCCACCGCGCCTTCCTGGCCGATCAGGCCGGTCAGCTGGGCCACGATTTCACCCTGGACGGCGTCGCGGCCCCAGACCAGGCCGGCGACCGCGATCACGATGATCAGCAGCGGCGCGATGGAAAACACCGTGTAGTAGGAAATCGCCGCCCCCATGCTGGGCGCGTAGTCGTCGATCCAGGCCGTGATGGACTGCCTGGCGAGGCGGTAGAAAAGCTTGAAGTGCACGCGGAGGTCCTGGAAAACGCCGGCAATGGCTGGCAACAGCCCAAGTGTTTCAGGGCTGCCCTGCAGGCGCCGTCGTCCCGGGCTGTATCTGCGTGTAGGCGGGCTGCGCTGGGCCGATACCCCGGCCCAGGCGCCGGCGGCCACGGTTTGATCCGGGTTGCCGCAAGAAAATGCCTGCCAGCCCTTGTCCTGCTTGCATGAGGTGCTATAAAAAAAAGAGTAGGCCGGTGCCGCGCCGGGATCGTGGGAGCTCCCCGCTGCTGGTAAAATGGCCGTCCCGGTGCTTGATTTGCGCGCCGGAGCCCCCAGCTTTGATGCATGACCACCACCCATACCCCTTCTCCCAGCACCAGCCTGACCGTGACCCACGTGCTGGCCGATCTGCTTGAGCGGCTGGAGCACAGCCAGGAGCCGGTCGGGCCGGAGCAATACCTGTCGGTCGTGAATCACCTGGTGGAGGCGTTTGCTGACGTCCGGCCAGGCGCCGAACTGGGGGCTTTGCTCGATACCCACCCGGCCGCGGCCGAGTTGTACGAAAATATGAACTACCAGTACGCGGGCTTGTGCCGCTCTCCGCTGGAAACATCCCTCAGCGCCGAGCAGCAAGCCAGGCAAGTCATCGAGCGCGCCATGCGCTCATCCAACAAAGGAACCCCCTATGGCCAGAGCTGATGCCAAAACCACTGTCCTCGCCGACGGGCTGCGCTACAAATCCAAGGTGTCGGGTTCGCCCTTCGTGGCGTCCGCCTCTTTCGGCGCGGCCACCATGTCGTGTTTCATGTGTGGCAAACACCGCCCGCGCTCGCAAATGGGCACCCGCAAGGTGCTCGGCAAGTCCCATGCCGTCTGCGCGCCTTCCTGCAAGGCGCTGGATGAAGCCGGCAGCTGACGGGCTGCTGAAAACCACACCGGGCACCCACGATGGCTGACTCCCTGCACATCGTCTGCCCGCATTGCCACACCACCAACCGGGTGCGGCAGGACGACCTGGCCAAGGCGCCCGACTGCGGCAGTTGCCACAAGATGCTGTTCACCCGGCATCCGGTGGCGCTGGATGAGGCGGCATTTGACCGCCACATCAGCCGCAACCAGATCCCGGTGCTGGTTGACTTCTGGGCGCCGTGGTGCGGCCCCTGCCTGCAGATGGCGCCGGCTTACGAGCAGGCCGCAGCCCAGCTCGAACCCGCCTTCCGCGTCGCCAAGGTGGATACCGAAGCCGCTCCCGCCCTGGGCGCACGATTCAACATTCGCAGCATCCCGACCCTGGCCCTGTTCGTGAACGGCCGGGAGGTCGCGCGCCAGCCCGGCGCCATGGGTGTGGCAGACATTGTGCGCTGGGCCAGGTTCCACGCGCTCTGACCATCCCGGCCCCGGGGACTGCCATGCACGCCTGGGTTGCCGGCGCTGCGCGGTTGCTTTTGTGCCCGGCAGGACGGACACGCGACAACATCTGGCACGCCCTTGTCATGCGCGCGGTGCACCATCAGGGACTTTTCTCCACAATGCCGCACCGGCAGCCATGATCCGCACCCGCTCCCTGTGCCCGCACGCGGCCTGTGTATTGCCGCAGGCTGGCTGCTCTGGTGATCCAACTGGTGAAGGCCTGTCATCTCCAATTGCCGCAGGTGTTTCTGAACTGGGTGGCGGAGAAGGCCACACCGCTGATCGAGCAGCAGATCGGGGATTGTTTTGACCATCCGGAATTTGTCGCCAGCCTGCGCCAGCGCGACCACCGCCTGGTGCTGGCGGGATGGATGCACCCATGGCTACGGCCGGGCCTGCCGGTTCCGGCCTGAGGCGGCTGCGGGCTGCTTGAGAGCTATCGATTCGATAGCAGCTGGCCCATGAACGACATGGGCTGGCGCCTGATTTGATGCATAAACGGCGGCATGTCCGGTTCCGGCCAGCCAGCACAGGCGAGGACGCCTACGCTTGGATATCTGCCACCCGATCCGCCTGTCCATGTCTTCTTTTTCCGAAACGCAGCCCCAAAGCCTTGCCAATACGCTGCACAGCCGCGGCCATGCCGTATTGCCGCAGCTGTTGACTCCGGCCGAATGCGCCGCCCTCAGCGGCCTCTACCCGCAGGCCGGGTGCTTCCGCAGCCGCGTGGTGATGGCGCGCCACGGTTTTGGCCGCGGCGAATACCAGTACTTCAGCTATCCGTTGCCGCCCCTGGTGCAGCGCCTGCGCAGCGCGCTGTACCCGCAATTTGTCGATGTCGCGAACCGCTGGAACGAGGCCATGGGTGTGGATGTGCGTTACCCGGCGGACTCTGCGGCTTTTCTGGCGCGCTGCCACGCGGCCGGGCAAACCCGGCCGACGCCGCTGCTGCTGCAATACGCCGAAGGCGACTACAACTGCCTGCACCAGGACCTGTACGGCGAACATGTGTTTCCGTTGCAGGTGGCCGTCCTGCTGTCGCGTCCCGGCACGGACTTCAACGGGGGCGAGTTTGTGCTGACGGAGCAGCGGCCGCGCATGCAGTCGCGCGCCATGGTCGTGCCGCTGACGCAGGGCGATGCGGTGGTGTTTGCCGTACACCAGCGGCCGGTGGCCGGCAGCCGCGGTTTTTACCGCGTCACCCTGCGCCACGGCGTGAGCGAAGTCACCGCAGGCCAGCGCCATACGCTGGGCATTATTTTTCACGACGCGCCATAGCGGGGCGACGGGGACAATGCAGCGGTGACTGCCGACCTTTTTGAAAACATGGACGCCCTGGAGCCAGCGCAGCAGGCGCTGGCGCCGGGAGCCGCGCTGCTGCGCGGCTTCGCGCGCGAGACCGTGCCGGCGTTGCTGGCGGCGCTGGAAGACGTGCTGGCCGCCGCGCCGCTGCGCCACCTGGTCACGCCGGGCGGTCACACCATGACGGTCGCCATGAGCAACTGCGGTGCGCTGGGCTGGGTTTCGGACCGGCGCGGCTACCGCTATGCGAAGGACGATCCGCTGTCCGGCCGGCCCTGGCCCGCCATGCCGGCGGGTTGGCGTGATCTCGCCGCCCGTGCTGCCGCCGATGCCGGCTTTGAGGGCTTTGCGCCGGATGCCTGCCTGATCAACCAGTACCTGCCGGGCAGCAAACTCTCGCTGCACCAGGACAAGGATGAAGGTGATTTTTCGGCCCCCATTGTCTCGGTGTCACTGGGCCTGCCGGCCGTTTTCCTGTTTGGCGGCTCGCAGCGCCAGGACCGGCCGCAGCGCTACCGTCTGCAGCACGGTGATGTGGTGGTCTGGGGCGGGCCGGCGCGGCTGGCGTATCACGGCGTGGCGCCGCTGGCTGACGGCCAACACGCCTTGCTGGGACGGCGCCGCATCAACCTGACTTTCCGGCGGGCAGGTTGATTATTTGGCCCAATTGGCCTCCAGCCCCTGCGGGACGAGCGCGGCCAGCTATCAAAACAAGAGCAAAAACACTCAGCGGCAGATGCCGTAACCACCGGTCTCCAGGTGAAAGTGGTCCTTGTGCGCCGCGTTGTAGTCCGGCCCCAGCACGCCCTTGAAGTAGCGGCAGGCGCCGCGGTGCGCTTCCTTCAGAAACAGTGCGTCGGGCGCGGCCACGGCAGCGGCCTCATCGGCCTGCCACTGCCGCAGCACCGAGATGGACCTGCCGTTGGCCAGCGTGAAGCCGGCGATGTCCAGCGCATCGGCGGTGGCGTGCTGGCTTCGGTTGCCAGCCGGGGCGTTGGGCGCCGCACCTTCACCTGTGTTGACGTTGCGGCAGGCGTAACTGCCCATGTGGGTGATGGCAGTCACGCGCTGGCTCACATGCAACCCGGCCGCCGCTTGCAAGGCATGGCGCTCCCACATCGCAAACGACAGGGCCATGGGGCAGCTCAGCGACACCGGCGCACCCAGCTTCACGCCGGCTTCCCGCAGCAGCACCGCATTGGAAAAACCGCAGCCCGGCCCCGTGACACGGTCGGGCAGTGGGCTGTAGTTCATGCCGGTCTGCGCCAGCGCAGCCAGGCAGCGTTGCGGGTCGTTGCGCGCCCGTGCAAGTTTGACCGGCGTCAGGACGTTGGGCGGCGCTGCCACATCCAGCGGCGCCCAGGGGTTCAAACGCCCGGGGATGGTGATGAGACCGACGTACACCGCGTAGCCGCCGGCCATGGCCGCGCCCCACAGCAGCGCAAACATCCAGCGGCCCCAGCGGATCCGGCGGGGCGCGGAGTGAGGGGCGGGCGGCTGGGGCGGTGCGGGCGGGGCAGGGGGCATGCCTGTTTATAGGCCCGGGCAAAGCCACAGCTTGCCAGACGATGCCTCCCCATGTTGAAAGGCCGGGTGAAAATCAGCGTGCTTGCCGCCGGCGATTCTTGACGCAGTGAGCGCAGTCGGGGGTCCGCACTGCCGGACAACGTGGGCTAGGGCCTGTGAACAGGCCCTAGAAATGTTCTGCGTCCAGAACCAGCGGATGGTCGGCGGTGTAGGCCACACCTGCCATGATCTGGTCCGCAGCTCTCGCATGAATCATCTCGGCGTCAAGCGCATAGGCTTTTGCCAGCGCGTCCGGCCCCTGGGCGGCGTCGAAGTGTTCTTCCATGGCCGCGCGGGAAATTTTGACTGGAATGATGCTGCCGCCGTGCGCCATGCCAAAGCTGAGCCAGTCGCCGTGGTCTATCACTTCTGCGGACGATGTCATGTGATGCCTCCTGTTGTTGTCGCGAGAATAGCCGACCGCCCAGCAGGCGTACAGA
>LNFM01007142.1_pt1 | contig 17722 bp, 21 predicted proteins | sample 596031 | NCBI WGS metagenome assembly LNFM01 (sample SAMN04254537, study PRJNA301005) | activated carbon metagenome | isolation source: dual media filters at the Ann Arbor, Michigan drinking water treatment plant | place: USA: Ann Arbor | reverse complement strand
GCGTTCGAAATTTGTGGCGTGTACGTTAATTTTAAACAGCTGATGTAAAAGTAAAATGTTTAAAATCCGCGACGGGTTTATATCCAATTTTTTGATAGATTCCGTTGGATACGGGATTCGCTAAGTCTGTAAAGAGCATTCCTTTTTTTCCGGAAGCTAGGATTCGCTCACTGACAAATGCAGTTAAGGCAGCACCATAGCCACGTCCGCGAAGTTCGTGGGGCGTGTAGACGGGTGCTATCCAACTCTCGGTGGGCGTCTCTCGTCTTGAACCGACAAGGCAGACGATGTTTCCTTGATCTTCCCAGACGAAGAACTGCTTTTCAGCGGTGCCTGCATCGATACTTTTAAAAAGGTCTTCGTCGCTTGGAATTGGATCGTGTGGGACCGCCTCAGTGCGAAAGGCCCGGAGCCACTCAAAAATGATGGTGCGATCTTTAAAGGAGGCCACGCGTGCGGAACCGCTTGGTTGTTTTGGTTGCGACAGCGATGTCAACTCAAAGAGTCGTAAATTTGTACTGATCGTGGCTGTTGCGTCACGTAGGTTCGTCCACCTTTTTGCAAAGGCATCGACAGCAGGGGCGGGGCCGTTAACTCCCGGCAGTTCAATTAATTTTTTTGAAAGTAAGTCGGCGAAATGAATAGCGGCGGACTCTGTGCAGTTCGAGATAATGAGCACACGATCCATTTCTGTTTGAATGCCTGCGGCAATCAAATGTCCATCTTGATCGACGAGCCGAGCTAAAAGCGACATTGGCTTGCTTGATTGAATGTATCGTGACGTGAGGCTCAATAAAAAAGAATGAATGGATGATTCCTGCCCGAGCTTTGTAGAGACTTCATCCAAAAAAAACTGAGGGTATTCGTCGAAGAGCAGTTGCGTTTTTGTATGGGTGTTCATGGAACCTCCACACAAAATTCTATAGCATTCTGCTCAGCTGTCATGTTCTGTCGCGTTGCTGCGAGCTGAGAACAAAAAATGATGCTCCGAGCGCCAGGAGTTTTCGACCATTAAAAAATCAGAAAACGTGTGGCTGTTACTTTTTTATTTCGAATCACAATTCACATTGCGACTGTCGGTTTGAATCAGCATTTCACTGGCTAACTTATTTTTTAACAGCAAAAGGCATTTATGAATGCTGCTCGCAAATTCTTTTTCGGCGGCAAGGTCCTGAACCTGACAAACGCCGTTGCTGCCGGAGGTGTACATCACATGAAAGCCGTTTCCAATGCTGTTAAGTCCGATGTAAACCGAGCAGTTGCTGACAGAGTAATTGACGACTTCTTGCTTCCCAATATTCTTAATGAATCCGCTCGACTGGGCAGCGTTGGCCGCGCATGGGTTGGTAACTTGCTGGCGTACTAATTCATTAAAGTCGTTCGCAATGGCAATGGTCCCATCAGCGCATCTTTCGACTCGGATGTAGTTGGCTGTCTTTCCACCTGTTTTATTGAGCGCATTAATGGTCGATTCCGCAGAGTATGCAAACGGTGCGATCAAACTAAGTCCTAACATAAGTTTTAGTAAGTTCATTTTCTCTCCTAGATTGTTGTCTTTATTTTATGTTTTTATAAAATTATTAATAATGCTGCGACTTTTCGTTGATCTTCATCGGTAGTTCCAGCTTGCGGGGATCCATTTCCACCTGATTCGTTGCTACCACCGTTAGGTGATGGATCGCTTTGATCGGAGCCACCGATTTCGGACGCGGACGTCGAACTCGCGTTACTGGTTGAAGATTCTGTGTCAAATTTGATGGGGCTGCAGTTTTGAAAGACAGAGAGTGCAATGATCGAAGAGATAGCGATTGCAGATAGCATGAACTTGGACTTCATAGATCCCCCTGAAATCAGCATGACATGAATTTTTAATTATTCCATGAAAGTTCGCTCGGATGTTTCAAAGTGAGTCGATCGATGATTTGGCTTCACTATGGATGTCGAAGATTTAAATAGAGATGAAATCAAACCGGCTAGCGCCTCGTCGGCTGTCAAGATTGTTTTCGCGTCATTCTGCGATCAATGCTGGATGGCAGAGTGTGAATTCTTCGTTCGAAATGACCTGGAACATCCGCAGGTATTTAAATCTGCATTATGATTTAGGAAATGGTTCGCTGCTAAAAACTTTGATGATGCCGGATGCGGACGTCTTCGCTGTGAATAACGAAAGACTATAAAATATCGACGTAGGTTGTGCCTTTTGCAAGCGCCGATGAAGGCTTCGCACGTTGTCCTTTAATTTGGATTTTCCCCGCTAAAAAAAGATTCTTTAAGGCTTGTCTTGAAATATTTCGCATCTCGGCGTTTTCGGTTTGTCCTTTAAGAGCGTTAAGTAAGGTCGTGTCCATACGGCTGATACTCGAATTTAGTTCAAGTGTGACGCGGAATGAATTGGCTGGCTGTGGTGGGGGCGTTTCTTGTTTCATATGATGTTTTTGTAGACCAGAATCGTCACAAAGTGAACTCATTGAGTGAGTTTTCGCACAACGAACAGTAAGCCTTGATAATTTATTCACCCACAAAATTGGAATTTACGAGCATTTGGACTTAAACGTTAACCCAATTGCCAACTCCAAGAGAAATAGTCACCTTCGACCGGTCGATTTGGGTTGTAACATAATCCTTCTTAAAAGCTAATACCGACGCGGGCGCTGGCAAAGCCGGAGGTCCTTTTCACGAATGTATTTTGATCATCTTCAAAATATCTTGTTTGATAATCCGACTGTGAATAGCTATTTCGAATATTCTTAATTTTTGTGTAAGCTGGGATTCGAAGGCCGATCCAGTCAAACCCAAGTGTCAAATTTTCGATTTGCCATTGATTCCCGATGGAAATGAGAACGCCAGCAGAGTCTGCAGTAAAGGACTGTTCGCCGTTGATGGTGGTGTCAAATAGGTCGCGGTCGAGACGGTAGTAATCATGCTGGACATAATCGAATCCGCCGCGAAGAAAAAATGAATTGCCAGTGTAATACTTGTAACTGACCAAGGCGCCAGTCGCTTCCGTTTTTGACTGATCGCCAAAGATTTCATTGATCGTGTCAGTCCATGTGGCGCGACCACTCAAGAATTCAATTTGAAGGACTTTGTTGCGATCAAGATAATACTCAAATCCAAGCTCATAGCCTGAAACATTCGAATATGCGTGTGCACCAATGAAAACATTCACTTTTTTATTAAGACGGTGAAATTCGCTGGTGTTGCGAACGATGACCGAGCTATCGGGGCGATCCACGATTTTATAGTCCTGCGCCTGGCTTGAAAGTCCAGATAAGAGAAATGTGAATACGGTCGCGATGTGGGCGGGTGAGGCCATTAATTTTTTCATGATCTCAAGATACCGTTTTTTTGATGGGAGTCGAATTCCAAATGGATTCGTTACGATCGTTGGGAAAAAAGTCGCTAATTGTACAAGTCATAGACACTTGTTTACAGATCGGTGGATTCATATCCCAGACTCGACTTGAATCAAAATGCAAAATTGGCTATCGTTTTTGGAAATGAGGAGTCTGCATGAAAACGCATTTCATAATGGTGCTATTTTTGTTTTCGCAATTAAAGGCACTAGCTGGTGCAGAGAGTAAAGCAAACCAAAGAGATTTTATATTAATCTGTGAAGTTTCTAAAATGGCGAGATCGCTCAAGCAGCAGCCTGGCTTTGAAGATCAAGCCGAGCGCGTCTTAATTCATGCAAAAGCTATTGAGGCTCTGATCCAAACCGATGAAGTGAGAAATGTCGTCAAGGCTGTCAGTGTAGCTTCACCAGATCAAAAAATTCCTCTTTTAAAAAAGGCCGCGGCGGAGACTGGTCTGAAGAATTGGAAATGTCCGACTTTAAAATTTTTGTATTAAAAGTTTGAAATCATTTTTGGTCACCACGGAAGTTCTTTGCCGCTAAATCCAAGAAACGAGCCCGATTTATATTTTTGAGGTTCTAAAATAATTTTCAGCAAACTCTCAATGGACTTTTCTTTTTTGATTGGAGCTTTCGCGCCGCCCATATCGGTTTGGACCCATCCCGGATGGACGCATAAAGTTTTGATCTTGGGATAATCCACACTTAAACTTTTGGTGAACATGTTTAAAGCCGTTTTGGACATGCGATACGCATAATAGCCGCTGCTTGTGTTTTCGGTAATGGATCCTAAAACACTGGATAAGTTGACGATCAGCGCGTGGTCACTTTGACCTAGCGCTGGAATTACAGACTGAGTGACAAAGACCGGTCCCAAAAGATTCGTTTCCAAGGTCTTTGTCACTGTTTGCGAGGTTAGATTTTCAAAGCTAAGTTCTGCATCTAAAAGCACACCGGCATTGTTGATGAGAACGTCTAAGTGCTCGATCCGGCTTGCGGCTTTTTGAATTTCTTTTACCTCTGTGACATCGACGTAATCAATATGTAGTCGGTCTTCATGCTCAGCTTGTAAATTCTTGAGGTCTTGCGATCGATCCGGAGATCTGCACCAGGCGATGACGTGGTGGTTTGCCGCCAGTAATTGCGTCACGAATTCAAGACCAAGTCCGCGGCTTGCGCCAGTCACTAGAAAAATCATCTTCATCTCCCGCTTCTGATTGAGTCCATATTTTTGTCAATTAAAGTTGAACCTTCAATATTGAAGTTAGGCCTCGTCTTCAAGTTTTGCATGTTTGAGTCGCGAGACCACAAGTCCAGCTAGAAAAAATAGGATTAAACTCGACACAAGCATCACCATTTCGAACGATTCGATATACGCTGTATGCACAAGTGTTTTGAGTGGCGCTGCTATTTCTAAAGGTAGTTTCTCGACAGCTCGAAGCGTGCTTTCGAGCGTTCCATTGATCGTCATTTCAGGGCTCGCACGTTCAAATTCCAAAGCCGCTTGCGCTAATTTGCGTCCGTACAAAAAAGTTCCTAAACTTCCTAAGATCGCTATACCGAGTGCGCCTCCAAGTTCATTGCTGGTTTCCGATAATGCCGCTGCGGCTCCAGCTTTTTCTGGAGGCGCCGAATTCACCAACATTCCCGTTGTAAATAGCAGGACCGGTGAGCTTCCCAGCGAGAATAAGAAGGTTCCGATTCCCATCATCAAAATGTCTTCGGCTCCTTTGACCTGCGAGACCAGAATAAAACCCAAAGCTCCAAGCATTAAGCCTGCGGCCATGACATAAGCCGGGCGTGTCCAGCGCACGATCCAAGGACTTAATAATGAACTAATAATGAATCCTGCTGAAAAGGTCATGGACCACAAGCCGGCGCGAATTGGACTTAGGCCCATAATCAACTGCATGTACTGAGACGTGAAAATAAAAGTTCCAAACACCACAAACATGGTCAAAAAATTTGTCGTCATCAAGGCATTGAACTGAGCTTGTGCAAAGAGCTGAATGCTGACGAAAGGATCCTTTAGGCTTTTTTGGCGACGGAAAAAAAACCAAGCTAAGAATAAACCAAGTCCCAAGTACAAAAATGGAGCGATTTGCAGACCGTGTTCGGCAATGAGCTTTAAACCCAAAACGATCAATAAGACTCCTGCAAGAGAAAGCCCGGCGCTGAGGAGATCTAATTTTCCAGAGTCAGGATTCTTGTATTCCGGAAGTAAAATAGGTCCCAGAAGAATCATAACTAGCATGATGGGGACGTTGATGAGAAAGACAGATCCCCACCAAAAATTTTCAATCAGAAATCCGCCTACCAAGGGACCGATCAGTCCACCGATCGAAAAGCTTGTTCCCCAAATTCCAATCGCCACCGAACGTTGTTTTGGATTTTTAAATAAAACTCGAATCAAGGAAAGTGTCGATGGAGCTAAGGTCGCACCGGCCATGCCTTGCAAAGCGCGTAAAAAAATCAACATTTCTGGCGAATTTGAAAAGGCTGCAATGGCCGAAACTAGTCCAAACAGTCCGCCACCAATCAGCAGCAATTTTCGGCGTCCAATTCGATCGCCAAGCGTTCCCATCGTAATGAGTGATCCTGCTAGAAAGAATCCATAGACATCAACAATCCAAAGCAGTTGGGACGGAGTCGGTTGAAGATCTTGACTAAGTCTTGGCACAGCCAAATTCAGGACGGTCAGGTCCATCGAATACAGCATGCACGTGAGTGCAAGGACCACCAGCCCCAGCCATTCTTTTTGACTGGCTTTTATTTCAGTCATCAAGCGTTCGTCATGTCTGGTGTATCAAACACTTGTGCCTTGATCGCAGCTGGACGCTTCATCAAGCGATCCATGTAGCGCTCAAGTGCAGGTTCGCCTTTCACCAAATAATCCCAGGCACCAGGTATCACGGCCGCGAGCATAATATCCGCTGCGGAAAATCCAGACTTCAAAATAAAGTCCTGCTTTTCCAGAACCGGTACCAATGCAAGTTTGAAAATTCGGCATTGATCTGACACATACTTTTTGATTTCGTTAACTTCACCTTCAGATTTGCCATCGAAAGTAAACATTCGTGCAACCACCGATTCCAAAGAAGCAACGGACCAAACCATCCACTGATAGTAGTGGCCTCGCTCTGGTGAATCAAAGCTTGGCGCTAACTTATTCTTAGATTGATAGCGATCTGCAAGATAAAGCGCGATTCCCACGGATTCAAATAAGACGGTGTCGCCTTCGACGATCGTGGGGACTCGACCCATGGGATTGAGCTTGCGATATTCTGGAGTGGCAAGTTCACCTTTTTTCCGACTCAAAAAATGGTCTTGATAATCAACACCCATTTCCTCTAGGAGCCAGCGGACGCGATCGCTTCGGTCTTGTTTTGCCATGCAATAGATATGAATTGTTTTAGGATCTTTCATTTTCGTATCTCCATTTTCTCAAAATTTTCTTAATGCTTTGGGCTATTCTTATGAACAAAAATGAGCCTGTCAACCGGCCTTGCGAACACTATGTCACAGGACGAAAACTATGTGCTTCTCATCAAAGTGACATCTTGTAATCATCCGGAGCTTTTTGGAAAAACGATTTCATGAAAAATTTTGAAACTTGATGGAAAGAATTTGATATTAGAAAGCAGCTCGACTTCAGGCAACAAGCGAACTGTTTTAGTGTGGAAAAAGACAGCTCAGATAAAGTGATCCAAATTTTTCCTCTTGATAGGAAAATTTCCCTTCTTAATTCTAGAAAAGCGAGACGCTTAGCAATTTGACAGTGTTAGATCGGATACAGCCGTTGGTTTGACTTTTGCTGTAGGCAATGTTCTATATAAAGAACTGTTGAACGGAAATCTTCCGTTCAACAGTTTCAAAAATAGTATTTACATTCATTATTCACCGGCAAGTGTCTATAAGCAGTATTTACATAAAGTTTCTACGAAAGTAGTCACAAAGGATGTCTCATGGTTTTTTCTCGATTTTCAAAAAGTGTCTTAGCGATTTCAATTTCGATCTTGATTTCTAATGTTCCACAGATCGCTGTTGCGACAGTGGCAGTCAAAATGATTCCAGCTCATGTCGTGCTCGCAGAACTTTCCCGTGTCGAAACTGAAAGAGAAATTCAGAATTTTTTGCAAAATTCAAATGTACAGAAAGAACTAATCATGCACGGTCTGACTGCAGAAGAAGCTTCAGCGCGAATCGCAAATCTTTCAGATCTAGAGATTCGTCAGCTCAGCAGTCAATTACAAGAAGCTCGGGCTGGCGGAGATATTCTTGTAACAGTCCTTATCGTGGTTTTAACTCTATTTCTATTGAATCGTATTTAATTTGATTCCCCTCAAAAGTATCTTTCCGACTCTGGCATTTTTGCTGGGGTTCGGCTGTGCTAGCCGCGCCATTCAGACTGAGAACTTGCTTCTGAATTCCGAATCCTTACCTAAGAAAGTTTGGATTCAGAATGTTAATTTCATTAACCAGTCCGAAGGCTACTGTGGACCAGCAACACTCACGATGGCTTTGAACTGGGCTGGTCACGAAGCAAGTGTAACTGAAGTGGCAGCCCTCGTCTACACACCGGGCCTGAGCGGCACCACTCAGGCCGACATGATCAGCGCTGTGCGAAGGCGCGGGATGTTTGCTACGCCTCTTCATAATATGAAAGATCTTTTTTCCGAAGTAGCCGCTGGAAATCCAGTCATCATTTTTGAAAATTTAAGTTTATCTTGGTTTCCGAAGTGGCACTATGCCTTGGTCGTAGGTTTCGATTTGGAATCACAAAAAATTGTCATGCATTCTGGACCCGACGAAAACTATCATTGGGATCTGAAAAAATTTGAGCGTTCCTGGATGCTGGGCGAATATTGGGGCCTGGTTGTTCTGCAACCTGGCCAGTTGTCGGCCTCAGGCACAGAGCTTCAACATGCGTCCGCTGCAGTAGGCCTTCAGCAAGCGGGACAAATTGCAGCAGCAGAGAAAAGCTTTTTGAAAATTTTAGAACGATGGCCTCAAAGTTTAGTTGCCTCCATTGGACTCTCAGAAATTCTGTACAATCGCGGAGAGGCTAAAAAAGCGGCCACAATTCTTAGAAAAGCTCAAAAATTTCATCCTGAATCTGAAGCTCTTCGTCATAATTTGACTGTTGCAGAAAAAAATTAAGCCGAAGAAACAATTCTCGTTACTCATTTTGAAATTATGACCTGTCAAATTTCTATCTAGCGGGGATTTGATGCTTATCCGCTATACTGCGCCGACAAGGGTGCGGTGATGGTTCAGAATACAAAAGTTTTAGTCCTCGTTTGGTTCACGACTTTATTCGTTCCACTTTTTGGATGGACGAATTCTGCAATCCTTGCCTTTAATTGGGGAGGCAGTGAGAGCGTGGAGAAAGCTCTTTTGGCTGCCAAGTCGGATGGTCTTGAAAGCGATCGTGGTTTTGCCATTGGTGAAAATTTCTGGAAAAGTTTATCCAATGCGCAAACATATGCCGATCATAATGCCGGAGACGGTCTTTATTTTTCGACCCAACCACTGGATAGTGCGCGCTTTGGTCCGAGTCTCATCATCGTTGAGGTGGAAATTTCGGATATTAGAGATGAAAAATTATTTAAAGTCATGACGGGTGAAGAGGCCCAGGTTCATCCGGATCGGTTGCCGACACTCGTTCGGTATCGCGGAAGCTGGCACGTCGTGAAGAGTCTACCAAAAAATGATCGTATCAGAATTTGGGTTCGAAACCCAACGCGTGATGATGTGGATAAAATATTTCAAAATTTTCAACTCGAAACAAACAAGGCAAAGGTGTTAGAGCTGATCACGCAAATCGGAAGTCGCTATGCGGCTAGGTTTTTAAAGTACGAAAAAGCGGGGGGCATTCCCGAAAATCAACGCGACAACGATTCAACCCAAAAGTTTATAACACATCTGATATCGCAGCTCGTTGACCGCGGACTGAATTTCCCTTCGGCTTCCAATTTGGCAGCTATCGATATGAATTTATTTTCCAAGCAGCTCACCCATACGCTTCACATTCTACGGCAAATTGAAAATCAAAAAGCGATTTATGGGTTCAATATGACAAAAACTATTTATAAAAAACTGCTCACTCAGTCCGTGGAGTGGACTCCGGAAATTCTGAAGACCCTTCGTTTTTACCACGAAGACTATTTTGCACGATACCGAACTCTTGATTTTCGTCGATCTTGTGTTGCGCTATTTTAGTTGAGATTCTTTAACCACCGTTTTCATGCATGGTCTTCATTTTAAATCGACCACCTTTTTCAAAGAAAAACGTCAGCATAAATTTGCCGCCGGCAAACGAAGATGGAACATTGAACGTTTTGACTCGGCGAACCATAGCGACAGCTCTTTTGTCGTAGCTCGGGTCAAAACGTGCACCTCTGACGATGTCGACGTTTAACACGTTTCCTTTGTAATCAAGTTCCACGGAAACGACGACAATTCCCTCGAAGACACTTTCAGGTCTGACAATGGCTTCTTTATCGCCTAATATGAGAGCTTCCGTGGTGATAAGTTGCGCCGCTCGTTTTGCTAAATCTTTGGTTTCTGCCGAAACAGAAAATTCACTTTGTGAATACGCGGGCCGTTGTCGACTTGGTCTGCTTGTTTCTGCCAACAAGAATTTCGAAGAAATCACTAAAACGAAGACGACTGCAAAATGCTTTTTCACTCTTTACCCCTGTCAGACGCCGTGGTGTTTCGCGCGTCGTAAAGGGGTTAGCTGCAGCATTAGGACCTTGTCTCAAAAGGATTCGGATCAATTTGGTGAAAAGTCTTTGCAAACCTTTTCGAACGAATCAGAAAGCGCTTGTATCAAATCATCTTTTGAATTGTGTTTACCACAAACAAGCCATACTCGATATTTCCAGTATCCATTTTTTGGACCTAGAACACGCAGTGATTTTTCGCGAATTTCACGAGCGATATAAAGTAAAGGCAAAAATGCCAATCCCACTTCATCGATGACGGACCGAACAAGCGAGGCCATCACATCACTTTCAAAAACGATTCGTCCTTTCAGTTGATTGACTTCAAAAAAACTGTCAATTTCAGTTCGCAGTTTAAATTTTGCGGTTGGCATCACCCATTGGGCGTAGCTTCCTCCAACGATCGCTTCGATGGCGGCGTTTGCTTTCAAATTTTTCTTGTTAGTTTTCATTTTCCATTGAGTCGAACAAACCAGGGCTACGGGGACTTCAACTTTGGACAAATTAATGAGGTCTGGATCGGTCATCGCAAGCTCGCTGATCATGACATCGATTTCGCGAAATTTCAGTTTTTGCACAAGCTCGGCGTGAGTGCCTGAAACGAGTGTGACCTTTGGACGCTCAGAAAGTGTTCGCGTTTTTAAAAAATCACTGACGATTTCAACAATAAAAGGCCGGTCCACTTCTTCGGAGACACCGATTTGAATTCGCCTTGTGGCCGATGGAACTTTGAGAAGAATGGCCTCTTTCATTTCTTCAGACAGTTCAAACATCTTGCGGCAGTATCCGTAAATCATGACTCCCTGCCGAGTGAGCTCATTTCGACGACCAGTCTTCTGAAAGAGTGGAAGGTCTAACGCCTGCTCGAGAACCTTCAATTGGCTACTCAGGGAGGGTTGGCTGATGCGTAAATGCATGGCTGCAGCTGTGACGCTTCCAGCTTTTGCAGTGATATAGAAGTAATAGAGGTGATTGAAATTATACATAGTTATATCCTATGTATAGCATACATATTATATATTTTTACTATTTATTTAAGTATGGCAGTGTCATTGCAATACAAATTTTAATTGTTAAGGGCCATCGAAATTCTTCGGTGACCCGAAATCTTGAAAAAGAGTATGTGAAAGTCCTTTAAAATTTTTTAAAGGCGTTCAAAAAGAAATGATCGGGTAAATTCATGATAAAAAGAAAACAGATCCTCGTCAGTGTTATTGCCATAGCCAGCATGCTCTTCGTAGCGTGTAGCTCCAATGTCAAAAAAGCCTATATTCCAAACACGGCAAATCCTCAGGAAGAAATGACAAAACTTGAAACAGAACAAGCGACGGCTGTATCAAATAATATTGATGTCTTAGCTTCTAAAGAATTTAAGCTCAGCACAAAATGGTTAGAGGAAGCAAAATCAGATCTTCGCGACAAAGACAGTCAGGAAAATATCCTAGATGACCTCCGAAAAAGTCGGGGAGCCTTAGAAGATGCTTATCAAGCCGCGCAAAAGCGGTCCGAGCGAGCACCAGGTCTATTTGCAGCTCGTCAGGCCGCGATGGCAGCTGGGGTCGCACGATTTGCAGAACTTCGCCCTGATCTGAATGATGTCGATGAAGATACAAGTGACGTCGCCCCGGAGCTTCAAAGCACCTCCACAGAGAAGATTAATACTCTTCGCGAACGGTATGTGACGCTTGAACGAAAAGCGACAGTTTTAACCCAATTAGGTAATGCGCAAGCGCAGTTTAATGGGGCTAAAAAAGATGGTGGTAGTAAACTTTTGCCTGCGACTTTTAAGAAAGCGGACCTTTCTTTGAAAAATGCTGAATCTGTGATTTCTGCAAACGTGCGAAATCCAGAAGGTTACCGTACCGTTGTTGCTGGAGCTGTATCTGATACAGAGCTTTTGAATGATGCGATGCTTGTGATCAAGCAAAATGGAAAAAGCTTATCAGAAGCTACCGCTCTGAAAATGGTTTCGCAGAATCGAAAGATTAAAACTTTGAATTCAGATCTTTCTGATTCCGAAGCCGAAAGTCTTGCGAGCAAGAATTCGATGAATCGCAAGAATGATGCTCTGTCAGCGGAGCTTGAAGACAAGACTCAAGATTTGCAATCAGCAAGTGCGACGATGCAAACGCAGCGGGCGATGGAAGAAGCTCGTAGTCAGTTTACTTCTGATGAAGCCGAAGCGTACCAACAAGGTCCAAATCTTTTAATCCGGATGAAGAAAATGAGCTTCGTGAGTGGTCGAGCTGATTTACCTGAAGAGTCACTGCAGCTTTTAGCCAAAATTTCGAATGTAGCAAAAACAATGCGGGCAAAAGAAATTAAGGTCGAAGGTCACACCGATTCAGTTGGAACTGCTCAGCAGAATTTAGGTTTGTCAAAAAGTCGTGCGGATGCAGTTGCTACTTACTTTAAAACAAATGGATTTAGCCAAGTGACTTCACAAGGTTTTGGTTTTGAAAAGCCACTAGCGACGAACAAGTCTTCTGAAGGACGTGCGCAAAATCGACGGGTTGATATCATCATCACACCGATGGAAACAACAACTCAAGAATAGTGATCTTAAAATCCTTGGTCGCAAGCATTGTGATTCAAATCACAAACGAGCGACCAAGGATTTTTTATTTTAAGGAGGCTTTATGCTATGGACTTTATTGATCGGCCTACTGGTCGGAATCGTTGCGAAATTTTTTATGCCCGGACGCGAACCATCAGGTTTTATCCTGACCATACTCTTGGGCATTGGCGGAGCCATCTTTGCCAATTGGGTCGGGGCGGCTTTGGGTTTTTACACTCAAGGACAATCGGTCGGCTTTATCGCTTCAGTTCTGGGCGCGATGGGTCTATTAGCGATCTTTCAAATGTTTACAAGTTCTAGACGAACATAAAAAAAGGAAAATAAAATGAAATTAATTTTAATCAATTGTCTTATCATCAGTTCACTTTTTGCAGCGATGCAAATTTCTGCGGAAGAAACATCATCAGAAAAAGTTGAAGCCACGGTCAACACCGGAAAGCGGTCAGCAAAGAAGGCCATGAACCGCACCAAAGAGGCTCTTTGCGGAAAGCTCACTGGAGATAACAAAGTTCAATGTTTGGCAAAGCAAGCAGAGAATCGAATTATTGAATCAGCGGATGCGGTCAAAGATAAAGCGACCGAACTCAAGAACAATGTCGATACGGATATCAAAAAATAGATTTAATTTCGTCAATTAAAATGAAATAGCCCGGCTCTAATGCCGGGCTTTTTTTTTGAGTCTTCGAATTGAAGCCTTCTGAATATTAGAACTCGATCCTTTTCGTGAATTCAACTTCACTTAACAGCTCTCCACCAGAGCGTTGAACACGCATCACTAAAGAATAGCGCTGTTTGCTCGAGAGCTTTTCATTCAAGGTGACTTTGTGATTTCTCACTTTATCACTCACGAATTGATTGAGAACTAAGTCACCAGACGAATCGTAAACCGAAATGAAATATCTCGTGCGGTAGGTTGGACTTTGCGCGCTATCAGCAAAAGTTAAAACAGTCGCATTTGATCCGATTGTAACACGAAGCTTTTGAATAGAATCTGGACCTAATCCCAACGATGGATCCACAGGGTCAACAGGATCGACTGGCCAAGGAGTTGGATCGACTGGAGTTGGATCAACAGGGTCTGGTTCCCAACATTGACGAGGCACTTGAACGTATCCGCAATCTTGGATCGGACGGTTGTCACAAACCCGTTCATCCGAACATTCGTTTCGTGAGCCCGAATTTTCACAACGTTCCACATAGCCGCATTCTTGCGCAGATCCACCGCCAGAACAAACTTGGCGATTTTTGCAAATTGGTTGTCCAAGTGCATTCGTTCCACATTCTTCGACCATTCGACAGTCGGGCTGTACAGTCCGAGTTTCACAGATGCGCTCTTGTCGGCATTGTCGTTCGCCTGGAACTTGATAACATCTTCGCTCGGTACTGCAATTTTGTTCGTAACGAGTTTCGCAGCGATATTCGCTGTCGTAACAGGTCTTGTAGCGTGCGCTGGATTCGATCGACATCAAAATGCCAATCGCGAAAGCCGCAACTGATGCGGCTCTTAAAATAAATGGTGCCATAATTTCCCCTTTTTTTCTTTTTTGGTTAACGAAGCTTCGTTCAGCAAGGAGGGGACCAAAATAAAAAATCGAACTGGTGCCTGTGCGTGCCTTTGATTGCAGCACTAATTCTTTGCATTTAGATTTTTTTGAAAAATGAAAAATTAATTTTTTTTAAAAGAGTTCACGGCTTCACGAGTTGAATGGCGAGGCGGAGGCGGATTCCAAAGCCTAATGACGTCAGTCCATTTTGAAGATTGTGCTTTTTTTCGAAAGTAAAACTCATGATCCCATTCGACTTCGGCCATTTCAATCAAGCTTTCAACGAACTGGTGTTCGCCGCACAGAATGGCTTCACGGGCGCCAATTTCATATTCGATAATATTACCTTGTTCAAGTTTTCCGGCCCCGTACATGGACATGAACCATCCAAAATTAAAAAAGTTGAACCAGCCACCAAGTCTGCATAATCCAAAAATAACACACCCGATAAGCGTCATGAGAAGTTCACGACAAGGACGGGGGCTGGCCCCAAGCGTTTCAAGCATGTCTCCGATGCATCGACGGTGTTCCCATTCTTCCTCTTCAATTTTGAGAAGTTCGGCTTTCTCCGTGGGATCTGAGACCGACAGAGCGTGTCCACGATACGCATAGGCCGCAGCTTTTTCACCTGAGTAGGCGTTTTGAAGCAAACGGATAAGTTGGGATTTCGCTGCCATGAAATCAAGTTACCTTTGGTTTTTCATAACGGCAAGGATCTGCTACTTCGTACTAATCCAATAGTGTCGCTTATGCGGTTTTCCAGCGCCTGCCTCGACTTTTTTATCAAATAGACCGCCATTTTTTTCGATCGTTTTGATCGAAGCGACATTATCATCATCGCAGGTAAGAAGGACGTCCTGTAAACCCAATTCCTGGGCGAGCGGCAAAGCTAATCTCAGCATTTCAGAAGCGATACCCTGTCTTCGATAGGAAGGTCTGACCTCATAGCCAATATGCCCGCCAAGTTTTCTCAAATTGTCATTGAGTTCATGGCGAATCGAGATGCGACCCACAAATTGATCGTCTTTGATCGCCCAAAGAATGGATTCAGGCACGATGGTTTCGGTGCGAAAATTTTTTCGGTTTAAAAGATCAGTAACATAGTTATCAAATGTACCATCGATACGGTAGTACCAGGCAATCGATGCCGAGTTTTCACTTTTGAATTCAGCAATAGCGTCCAAAACACTGCTTTCATATCTCGTATCTGGATAGCAAAGCTGGGCGTTCCGCATTGGGCTCTTCTATTGAACGACTCGTGTAGAGACACAATTAAGATTCATCATATCAGCTCGAGTACTTTTTGTCTTATCCGTAAAAAGATTAAGGGATATAAGTTTTTTATTGTAACCTAGCACTTCGTCTTCAATCATTTTCTTACAGGCTTCTGCTGCTGAAGCCAGGGCTGCTTGTCGATCATTCGCGCTGATAGATTCTATCTCAGTATTAAGTTCAGTGATTCTGATATAATAGGTTTTGTTGGCAGTATAGGGATTCAGGGCAGACTCAACTGTTCTTTCAAAATTCGCTTCACAGAAGGTCTTGCAGACGATTTCGTCTGAGCCAGTTGCATTTGCGCTACAATAGATGACGAATGCTGTGACGGCTATAAACACATTTCTCATAGAAGCTCCTCTAAAACGATTTTGACTTAACGTCTCAAAGTACATTGCAAAGCATGCCAACAACTTTCCTGGTCTAATTTTGTGTAGTTACTTTACACAAACCATTCGATTTTTTGAAATTATAGAGACATTTTGAGGGCTTAGCACTGAAGTGTTGATCCATGATCCTTAATGCCATAAATTGTGATTTTTCCAGTCTATCGTCTTCAATGCGCAAAGAAGTCGATGGACACTCGCACCCAAGTATTATTCACTTAAAGCATGAAGCTCAAAATATTTTTTATCATCTTCATCCTTCCTTCGCTGTCTTATGCGGACGGAGTCATGATTAATCATTACACTTTGGATGTCTTCAAAATGGCTTTGTTGGCAAAGGTTCTTCTTTACGATCCACAAGCCTTTTCTGTGAAAATCAAAATTTTAAAAATTCTGCATCGCAAGCCCAAGAAATCTGGCGCCACCGTTGTTGTAGGTTACAATTTGAAATCAAATGACATTTTACAACCATCTCAGTGGATCAATCTAAAAGAAGGTGACGAAGTCAAAATTCAGATGAATGCGGGCCCTGGATTTCACCCCGGAAAATGGGTTCAACATTCACAATATTGGGATCAAGTATCGAACCTTAAAAATGATCAAAGTTTTATCTTTCTTTCGCAGGGATTCGAATTCGAAGCCACCAATCAGAGTTCGGAGAAACTGAAAAAAATTGAACTTTTTTTCGATGAAGCCAGTTTCGAAAAGAAAGTAGCAGAATTTTCCGATAAAGAGCTTCATCGATTAGTCCTAGACCAAGATTACTTCGTCTTTGTTCTGGACGAAATCATGCGACGTAAGACGTTGAACTTAAAAACCATGATTGAGTCCACCGATTCCCAGCTATTCGGGCGTATCCTTCATTACGTTGCGACCAAGTTTCCAGCGGCGCTTCATTTCGATTTTTGGCGCGAATTGGCTCAGATCGTGGAACGTCAAACGTTGCCTCAGCAAATGACTTTCGTGCAGCAGTTTAATCAACATAGTCGGCAACTTCCGATGAAGCAGCGATTTTCCATCCTGGAAAAGTTTTCGGTCGAGGACAAAGAATTAGGATCCTTAGTATCGATGATTTTTTACGAAATAAAAAATCAAGTAAAAGAAGGAAAGTTCGACGCACTTCCCATTTCAACCAACCTTTTTTTGAAATTTTACAAAGAAAATCGAACCGAGGTTGGGTCGGTTTCGATAGCAGATTTCTTCCTTCATTTGCCTGCAGAAGAAAAGAAAGCATTTTTCGAGCAGCTATCGAATCTGGCTTTGAATCATATTCAAAAAAGATTCTACTTAGATCAGTATTCGAGGCTTTTGGACTACTTCAACGAACACGGAACCGCAAAAACAGCCTGGATGTGGACCACATTGCCGTTTGAAAAATTGGGTAGTCAGGAGCGGGATAGGCTTTTAAATGCCGTCCTTTCAATGCTTTTGAAGTTTGAAAATTTGGAATCAGCAGTTACAAGAAAGAAGGTTTTAGAGTGGATCAATCCTTATGTCGCTTGGGCACAGTATCCGGCGTCTCTTGATGAAAAGACAAAAAAAGCCTATTTGGAATTAGGAGGATACGTCTACTCTGAGCTCGATATTTTGCCATTAGATTTACAAAAGAATAATACAGAACTTGCCGCAAAATTTCGATACTACTTCGATCGCGCCATCTATGTGAATGTTAGCCGTTTAGAAAAGCGATCTAGTTTTAGCACAATTGAAATTCAAGTTCTGGACGCTTGGGGTGAAGCCGATGAAAAAATCAATAATCCCAACTCTAAAAGTGTTTTTGTCACCAACAGTAAATTAAAAAAAGATCAGACTTTATTTCTTGCCATCTCGAAAGAATCTGTCGATATCATCGAAAA
>LNFM01010921.1_pt1 | contig 17725 bp, 18 predicted proteins | sample 596031 | NCBI WGS metagenome assembly LNFM01 (sample SAMN04254537, study PRJNA301005) | activated carbon metagenome | isolation source: dual media filters at the Ann Arbor, Michigan drinking water treatment plant | place: USA: Ann Arbor | reverse complement strand
CCGTATTACATGAGCCCCGAGCAGGCCGGCGGCCGCGCGGTGACGGCCAGCACCGACCTCTACAGCCTGGGCGTGATGCTGTTCGAGATGCTGGCCGGCCAGCGCCCTTTTGTGGCCGATTCGCTGGAGTTGCTGCTGGCCAAGCACCTGCATGCCGAGACGCCGGCCCTGCCGCCGGCCCACGCGGTGCTGCAACCCATCGTCAACCGTCTCATGGCCAAGGACCCCGGGGCGCGTTATCCCTCCGCCGCTGCGCTGCTGGCCGACCTGGCGCGCGCCGCCTGAGCGAAGGCCTGCAGCCTGACAATAATTAACCGACCGAACGGTCGGTTAATTGATATACTGGGCCAAATCGCCTGCGAGGCGAGCCCAGCGACAGGAGACAAGCCATGTACACCCAATCCCTCGACCTGCCCGACGCGGCCGCGCCGGCGCCGTCCGCCCTTGCTGCGGCGTCCGATGCGCTGCAGACCCGTTTCGACGAAAAAATCGACGCCGACCAGAAGATCGAGCCGCAAGACTGGATGCCAGAGGCTTACCGCCGCACCCTGGTGCGCCAGATCAGCCAGCACGCGCACAGCGAAATCATCGGCATGCAGCCCGAAGGCAACTGGATCTCGCGCGCGCCCTCGCTCAAGCGCAAGGCCATCCTGCTGGCCAAGGTGCAGGACGAAGGCGGTCACGGCCTCTACCTGTATTCGGCCGCCGAGACCCTGGGCGTGGGCCGCGACAACCTGCTCGACGCGCTGCACACCGGCAAGGCCAAGTACAGCTCCATCTTCAACTACCCGACCCTGCTGTGGGCCGATGTCGGCGTGATCGGCTGGCTGGTCGACGGCGCGGCCATCATGAACCAGGTGCCGATCTGCCGCTGCTCCTACGGCCCGTATGCGCGCGCCATGATCCGCATCTGCAAGGAAGAAAGTTTTCACCAGCGCCAGGGCTTCGAAAGCCTGATGGTGCAGATGCAGGGCACACCGGAACAACGCGCCATGGTGCAGGACGCGGTGAACCGCTGGTGGTGGCCGGTGCTCGCGATGTTCGGCCCGCCCGACGCCGCCAGCACCAACACGGCGCAAGGCATGCGCTGGGGCATCAAGCGCATCTCCAACGATGAGTTGCGCCAGAAGTTCGTCGATGCCACGGTGCCGCAGGCGGCCATCCTCGGCGTCACCCTGCCCGACCCCGACCTGAAGTGGAACGAAGAGCGCCAGCAGCACGACTACGGCGCCATCGACTGGGACGAGTTCTGGGAAGTGGTCAACGGCAACGGCCCCTGCAACAAGGAGCGGCTGGCCCATCGCGTGAAAGCGCATGAAGACGGCCAGTGGGTGCGCGATGCGGCCCAGGCGCATGCCGCCAAACAGCGCGCCCGCCAATTGAAGGAGGCCGCATGAACACAACAGCAGGCAAGCCTGTGCCCTCCCCTGAGCAGGCGAGGGTTGGGGAGGGGACGGGCCAGAAAGGGCCAGGGGCCAGCGCGTCCGCAGGACACGACTGGCCGCTCTGGGAAGTGTTTGTGCGGTCCAAGCAGGGCCTGGAACACAAACACTGCGGCAGCCTGCATGCTGTGGACGCCCAACAGGCGCTGCAGATGGCGCGCGATGTCTACACGCGGCGCCAGGAAGGTGTGAGCATCTGGGTCGTGCCCTCGGCCACCATCACCGCCAGCGAGCCCGACGACAAGCCGGCGTTTTTTGAGCCCATGGCCGACAAGATTTACCGGCACCCGACGTTTTATACGATCCCCGACGAAGTGGGCCACATGTGATGGACGCCGTCGTCTCACCGGTTCACGCCCCGCTGGATCAGTTGCTGCACCTGGCCGACAACGCGCTGGTGCTGGGCCAGCGCAATGCCGAGTGGTGCGGCAACGGCCCGGTGCTCGAGGAAGACATCGCGCTGGCCAACATGAGCCTGGACCTGATTGGCCAGGCGCGCATGGTGTACCAGCATGCCGCCACGGTGAAGGGTGATGGGGCCACCGAGGATTCGTTGGCCTACTTCCGCGATGCGGGCGAGTTCCGCAACTTCACACTGCTGGAACTGCCGCATGCCTCAACCGCATCGGCGCGCGATTACGCGGTGACGATTGTGCGCAACTTCCTCTACAGCGCCTTCATGCTGCTGCAGTGGGAAACGCTGCAATCGTCCAGCGATGCGCAGCTCGCGGGCATTGCCGGCAAGTCACTCAAGGAAGTGGCTTACCACTTCCGCCATTCGCGCGACTGGTTGATCCGCCTCGGCGACGGCACGGCCGAATCGCAGCAACGCACCCAGGCCGCCCTGAACCTGCTGATGCCTTACACCGCGGAGTTCTGGGCCGATGCGGACCCGGCCATGCGCGCGCAGTGGGACGGGCTGGTCAACCATGCCCTGACCGAAGCGGGCCTGTCGCGCCCGCCGCTGCTGCAAGCGGCACTGCCGCAAGGCCGCAGCGGCCAGCACAGCGAGCACCTGGCCCCGCTGCTGGACGAGATGCAGTCGCTGGCGCGCGTCCATCCGAAGGCTCTGTGGTGAATACTGCGCGCTCAGCACGAGCTTCAGCAAGCTTTGATGGAACACCCCCCGCAAGCGGGTGGTGGTGGTGGTGATCATGCAAGCCACCAGCCGGGTGCAGCAGGTCTGGGACGCGCTGGATGCGGTGCCGGATCCCGAAATCCCTGTGGTGTCGATTCGTGAACTCGGCATCCTGCGCGATGTGCGTGAGGACGATGCAGGTATCGAGATCGTCATCACGCCAACCTACAGCGGCTGCCCGGCCATGGACCAGATCGCCGACGACATCCGCACCGCGCTGGCGCAGCGGCAACTCAGCGCGCGCATCACCACCCAGCTGGCGCCGGCCTGGACCACCGACTGGATCACGGCGGCCGCGAGGGACAAGCTGCGCAGCTACGGCATTGCGCCGCCGCACACGCTGGCCCCCGGCAGCGACCGGGTCGTCAGTTTTGCGCCGCGCCGCGCCGACCCAGCCGTGGCCTGCCCGCAATGCGGCTCGGTCAACACCACCGAGACCTCGCACTTCGGTTCGACGGCTTGCAAGGCTTTGTACAAGTGCCTCGATTGCCTGGAACCGTTCGACCACTTCAAGCCCTACTGATCAAACACCCCCATGTCGGTCCCCCACTTCCACCCGCTTGTCATCACGCGCGTCAGCCCCGAAGCCGCCGGCGCCGTCGCTGTGAGCTTCGCCATCCCGCCCGGCTTGCGGGACGTGTTCCGCTTCACGCCCGGCCAGTTCCTCACGTTCAAGGCCACCATAGGCGGGCAGACGGTGCGCCGCAGTTATTCGATCTGCAGCAGCACGCAGCGATTTGAGATGCAGGGCGAGATCGAGGTCGGCATCAAGCCGGTCGAAGGCGGCATGTTCTCCAACTGGGCGACGCAGCTGCAGCCCGGTGACACGCTGGAGGTGATGCCGCCCGAAGGCCGCTTCACGCCGCGCAGCACGGGCGCGGTGCACCGGGTGGGCTGGGCCGCCGGCTCGGGCATCACGCCACTGCTGTCCATCATCGCCAGCACCCTGGCCGGTGAGCCGGACTCGCGCTTCACGCTGGTCTACTGCAACCAGCGCAGCGGCACCATCCTGTTCAACGAGGCGCTGCAGGACCTCAAGGACCGTTACCCGGCGCGCCTGAACCTGATCCACCTGCTGTCGCGCCAGGCCCAGGAGGTCGCGCTGTTCAACGGCCGGCTGGACGCGCGCAAGGTCAGCGAACTGCTGGCCAGCCTGGTTCCGGCCGCCTCCATTGACGAAACCTTTGTCTGCGGCCCCGAGGCCATGATCGAAGGCTGCGAGCACGCGCTGCTGGCCGCCGGCGTGCCGCGCGAGCGCATCCACAGCGAACGTTTCACGAGTGCCGGCCAGCCTGCCAACGCTATCAAATCAGGAGCTGTCACCCCTTGCGAGACAAGGGCTGGAGGCCCCAATGGTTTGCAATCCGCGGCAGCTGCCGGTGCTGTGCGCCTGTCGGTACAACTGGACGGCAAATCGCACGAACTTCGGATGCACGCGCATGAACGCGTGCTCGACGTCGCGCTGGCCGCCGGGCTGGACCTGCCCTGGAGCTGCAAGGGCGGCGTCTGCTGTACCTGCCGCGCCCGGGTGCTGGACGGCCAGGTGGCCATGGAGAAAAACTTCACGCTGGAAGACTGGGAAGTCAAAAAAGGCTTTGTGCTGAGCTGCCAGGCGCGTCCGTTGACGGACCACATCAGCATCAGCTACGACGACCGTTAGCGATTTGTCATGGCGGACCTGATCCGCCATCCATGCGCATGGACCCATGCCGGTGGTTGTTGATGCATGGATCCCGGGTCCAGCCCGGGGTGACAGTCAGCGCGTGCGCGAATTCCAGATGTGCAGTTCGAAAAACGCGTTCTGGGTGGCGATTTTCATCTGGCGGAACACGGAGCGTTTGGCATGATCGGCGGCCTCTTCCCAGCGGGCAATCGCCTGCAGCTCCTCGCTGGAGCGCGGAATATGCGGGTTTTCGGCACGCATGGAACGCACCGCCAGCCACTCCACATAGGCGCCGCGCACGGCGGAGGCGCCACCCAGCACATGCTCCAGCACCTCCAGGAATTTTTGCTCGGCGGTCTGGCGCTGCTCGTCGCTCAGGCCTGCGGCCGACTGCAGCGATGCGTTGTATTTGCTCTGCGCTCTCATGAGGATACGGTGGGCAAGGTGGGGAAGGCACCCATTTTATCGCCGGCGCCCCCCGGTCTTCAATACTTGAGTGCCGCGCTTTTGCCCCAGAACACGCGGTAGGCAAATACGGTGTAGCCGATGATCATGGGCAGCACCACCACCGCCCCGGCCAGGATCACACCCATGGCGGCGGGCGCTGTCGCTGCCTGCCAGATGGTGATGCGTTCTATCACCAGCCACGGGAACAGGCTGTAGGCCAGGCCGTAAAACGCCAGCAAAAAGACACCGACCGTGGCGCCAAACGGCACCCAGGCGCCGTATTCGTTGCCCTGGCCCAGGCGCACCGGCAGGCGCTGCAGGCTGCGCCAGATCACCGCAAACAGCACGGCCGTGGCCACCGGTATCGGGATCAGCAGCACGATGTTGGGAAACGCAAACCACTTGGCGAAAATCACCGGGCTGACCAGTGGCGTGGCGACCGAAATCGCCGCGATGCCGGCCATGGTGAACCACAGGCTGTCGGACTTGATGATCAGCCAGCCCGCGCCCATCAGGCAGTAGGCGGCCACCAGCGCCGCGCCTATCAGGGCGTTGAACAGCATGTTCCACCAGCTGTCGGCAAAACCGGTGATCAGCGAGCCCAGCATGTAGCCCTGGCTCCAGCTGGCCAGCAGCGAGCCGCTGTAAAACAGCCGGTTCCAGAGCGGCTTGTGCGCCGCGCGCGCCTTCACGCGGAAGTCGAAAGCCACGCCGCGCAGGGTCAGGCCGACCAGCATGAAGGCCACCGGCAAATACAGCGCGCCCAGGATCACGCCGTGCGCGACCGGGAACACCGTCAGCAGGATGCCGACGCCCAGCACCAGCCAGGTTTCATTGGCATCCCAGAACGGGCCTATGCTGGCAATCATGGTGTCCTTGTCGTCGTCGCTGGCGCGGCGCATCAGCACACCGACACCGAGGTCGTAGCCGTCCAGGATCACATAGGCCAGCATCGCCAGGCCCATCACCACCAGGAACACAATCGGCATCCAGCCGGCCGCCTGGCTCAAATCGGGGGCGAGATCAAGCATTCGGCGCTCCTTGCTTTTCGGGATAGTTGACGACGTTGAGTTCCTTTTCGGTCTCGCCCGCCGTTTGATCGTCCCCAAAGGGTTTGTCCGCGTGTTTCTTGTGCCGTGCCAGGTAGAACAGCACCGAGACATAGGCAGCGATCAGCGCCGCATACAAGCCGAGGTACATCACCAGCGTGAAGGCAATCCGCGGCGCCGGCACGGTCGACGCGGCTTCCGCCGTGGTCAGCACACCGGTCACCAGCCAGGGCTGGCGCCCGATCTCGGTCACATACCAGCCGGCGATCAGCGCGATCCAGCCGGCAAAGGTCATGGCCACCAGCAGCTTCGCGTGCCAGTCCCTGAGCTGCCGGCCGTTTCCGGCCTGCCAGGGTTTGAGCTGCCAGACACTGGCCCAGCTGACCAGCAACATCAGCACACCCATGCCGACCATGATGCGGAAGGCCCAGAACACCGGCGCCACCGGCGGGTGTTTGCCCTCGAACCGGTCCAGGCCCTGGACCTCGCCGTCCCAGGAATGTGTCAGGTAGAGCGAAGCCAGTTTCGGGATCGCGATTTCGTAGCGGTTGGTTTTGGCCTTTTCATCGGGCAGCGCAAACAACACGGCGGGCACACCCTTCTCCGTCTTCCAGATCCCTTCCATGGCCGCCAGCTTGGCCGGCTGGTGTTCCATGGTGTTCAGGCCGTGCAGGTCGCCGGCGATGATTTGCAGCGGAATCAGCATGGCGGCCATGTAGACACCGGTTTTCAGGCTGGCCAGAACTTCAGCTGTCTTGTCGTCGCGCAGCCAGCGGTAGGCGGAAATACCCGCCACCAGGAAGGCCACGGTCAGGCCCGAGGCCAGCAGCATGTGCACCAGTCGGTACGGAAACGAGGGGTTGAAGATCACCTCCAGCCAGCTGGTCACATGCGCCTGGCCGTTGATCATTTCAAAACCGGCCGGCGTGTGCATCCAGGAGTTGAGCGCCAGGATCCAGAAAGCCGAGAGCGTGGTGCCACCGGCCACCAGCAGGGTGGCCAGGGTGTGCATGCGCTCGCTGACGCGTTCGCGCGCAAACAGCATCACGCCCAGCATGGTCGCTTCGAGGAAGAAGGCGGTCAGCACCTCATAAGCCAGCAGCGGGCCGGCGATGTTGCCGACCTTTTCCATGTAGCCCGGCCAGTTGGTGCCGAACTGGAAACTCATGGTGATGCCGCTGACCACACCGAGCGCAAAGGTCAGCGCAAAAATCTTGACCCAGAACTGGTAGGCATCCATCCAGTGCTGCTGGCCGGTCCTGACAAAACGCAGCTTGAAAAACAGCAGCACCCAGCCCAGCGAGATGCTGATGGTCGGGAACAGGATGTGAAAGGTGATGTTGGCCGCAAACTGGATGCGCGCCAGCAGGAATGCGTCGAGTCCGTCCATCATCAGCTCCGGTGGGTTTCTTGGTCAGGAATGCCGGCCGGCGGAGCCGCCAGCTTGGGTGCTGCGGCGCGGCCTGTCAAGCCGGCCTTCACGTTGCCGGCCACTTCGAGCAGCTTCTGCACCTTTGCGCCCATTTTCATGAGCTTGATCAGCGTGGCCGAATCCATCTTCTGCACCTCGGCCAGCCAGCCGGTCATGAGTTCGATCAGGTCGTGCATCTGTTTCATGCGTGCCTGCGCGTGGATGTCGTCGCCGGTGGACGGCTGCTCCATCAGCGCGTCACGCAGCATGGACAGCGTCGGGTCGATCTCGCGCTTGCGCCGCTCCTCGGCCAGCGTGCGGAAGATGGCCCAGACATCCTCGGGCGCCTGGAAGTACTCGCGCCTGTCGTTGGGCAGGTGCTGCAGCCGCACCAGGTTCCAGGACTGAAGCTCTTTCAGCCCCATGCTGACGTTGGAGCGCGAAAAGGCCAGCGCCTCGCCGATCTCGTCGGCATTGAGCGCGCGCGGCGAGACGTACAGCAGCGCATAAATCTGCCCCACGGTCCGGTTGATGCCCCAGCGGCTGCCCATTTCGCCGAAGTGCAGGACAAAACGCTGGGTCAGGGGGGCGAGGTTCATGGCGTGGTCTTATTGAATTTTCAGGAATTACTGAAATTCTAGGAAATCGAGGCGCGTCGGGCCTGCGCTGACTTTTTGCCATACCCGCCTGTGTGGCTATTGCCACCCAACTGCCCGGCAAACGTGATGTCCTCCCGGCGCCGAACCTGACCATCGACCTGTGAGACCTCCCCGACCGGGGCCGGCGCCTACCGGGCCGACCCGGGCTTGACCGGCGCGATGTTGTACTTTGGCTTTGCCGAGGTGCCCACACTCAGGTGGTTGATCACGCCCATGACATCGTCGACCAGCATCACCGCCTGCTCCATGGCCCTGGCCTGCTCCTGCGTCTGCACGCAGCCCATCAGTGTCACCAGCCGCCGCTCGCCGAGCACCCAGACGCTGGTGTTGTTGAAGCGTCCGTCCTGCTGCAGGTAGCTGGCGATGCGGGGAATGATCTCGCTGTCGTAGAGATAGGAGTTGGGCAGGCGGCAACGGCCCGAGCGAAAACAGCTGCCGCCATGCTGGGCACGCACATGCGCTTGGGCGCGCAATTGCTCCGGTGTGATCAGCGGTCCTTCGGGCACAGGACAAGCGGGCATGGCCGAGGTGACCTGCATGAAGGGGTCATTGAAATAATTTTTCCGCTCTTGCGCCAGCGCGGCAGGCAACAGCCCCAGCAGTCCGCCCATGCACACGATCAGGCTGCCCGGCTTCATGTGTGACCCCCGTCAAGCTGCGCCATGGGACATATTCAGCGACACATCCGCGACTTGGGGCGCATTGTCCGCGAACTACCCTTCCCGCTTCCACTTCTCGCGCCGCGCCAGTTCGCGCGCGCTGGGCTGCGCCGGCACGAAGGACCCGGTGCGGACCGCACCGTCGCGCCGCCAGGTGCCCATGGTCACCCCGGTGCCCGACACCCGGCTGTCTGTCAGCTTCAGGGCGGCGGGCAGCGTGCCCTTGCCAAACAGGCGTTTGCCCGGGCCCAGCAGCAGCGGAAACACCATCAGCCGGAACTCGTCGACCAGGTCCTGGGCCAGCAGGGTCTGCACCAGGTCGCCACTGCCCTGGATCAGCAGGTCCGGGCCCTCTTCGCGCTTGAGCCGGGCAACATCGGCCGCGGCATCGTGCAGCGCGACCGCCTTGCCCCAGGGCAACGGCGCAGTCGATGAAGTGGCCACATACTTGGTCACGGCATTGAACTTGTCGGCGATGGGCTCGCCCTGGATGTAGGGCCAGTGCGCCGCAAAAATCTCGTAGTTCTTGCGGCCCAGCAGCAGGTCGAAAGGCGCGTCCATGGTTTTTCCCAGGACCTGCTCCATGGTCGGGTCCCAGTAGTTGACGGTCCAGCCGCCGTGGGCAAAACCGCCGGTCGGGTCTTCGTCCGGCCCGCCGGGCGCCTGCATCACACCGTCCAGGCTCAAAAAAGTGGCTGCAATCACCTGCCTCATGGTGGGCTCCTTCGCTCAGGGCTGGGGCGGCGGCGCGCCCAGCAACTCGCACAGCTGTTCGGTGGCCTTGCCCCAGCCTTCATGAAAGCCCATCTTTTCATGCGACTCGCGGTCCGCGGCGCTCCAGTGCAGCACACGCGCGGTGTAACGCGTTTTGCCGCCTTCGTTGTCAAACGTCAGTATCCCCGTCATGAAGGGTTTGTCGGACGGGGTCCAGGCATCGGTGAAGGCGTCGGTGAACACCAGGCGCTTGTTGGGCACGATCTCGAGGTAAATGCCGCGGTTCGGGAATTCGGTGCCGTCCGGCCCGCGCATCACGATCAGGCTGGCGCCGCCAGGCCGCACATCGGTCTCGGCGCGCACGGTTTCCCAGGGATGGGGGGTGAACCATTGCACGATCAGGGCCGGGTCGGTCCAGGCCTGGAAGACCTTGTCGGGCGCTGCGGCGATCAGGCGCGTCAGCACCAGTTCACGGTCGGAGGCGGGGGTGGCGGCAGTCATGGCTGGTTCCTTTTTGGGGGTTGCACAGGGGCCTCTTTCAGGCCTCTATGCACACGACGATGCAGACCCCCGAGTTTCGACAAGCCCACGGCAAAAACCGGCCATGGATACCGATTTTTACAACAGCGGCCGCCGACCCCTCTTGCCAATGCTACATATTTAATAGCTACTTACCCTTGCTGGACATGGGCTGAGGGCCTGTTTGACGCAAAACGCGGCACGCGCGGCCTGGATCCCGGATCGAGTCCGGGATGACAAGCGGTGTTCAGCGCAGGCCGGGAGCGCGCTTGATCGCGCGTGCGCGGCTGGTGCGCGCTGGCGGCTCGGCCAGCGGCGCGGTGGACTCGGGCACCAGCAGCAACACGTCCTTGACACCCAGCCCCAGCATGCCGATGGCCTCGGCGGCGGCGCGGCTCAGGTCGATCACGCGGCCACGGCTGAAGGGCCCGCGGTCGGTGATGCGCACCTCGACCTCCTTGCCGTTGACCAGGCTGCGCACCCGCACCCGCGTGCCGAAAGGCAAGGTCCGGTGCGCGGCGGTGAGTTCGTTCATGTTGTAGCGCTCGCCGCTGGCCGTGCGCCGGCCGTTGAAGCGCGGACCGTACCAGGAAGCCTTGCCCTGCTGGAACTCGCGCGGGGTTTCGCCGGCCAGCAGGCCTGCTTCGCTGTCCGGCGGGTCCGCCAGGGGCGTGTTGTCGGGCAGGGTGATGGCCGCAGGCGCCGCCACGGTCTCCGCAGCGCGTGGCCGGGCGCGGGATGTCGGGGTGTCGGGGGATGGGCCGGGCTCGCTTGCCGGCGGCGTGGTACATGCCGACAGCGCCAGCAGACTTGCGATGATTCCCCACCTGACGACGTTCTGGGTCATGGGGCGCGCCATTTTCAGGTCTTCAATCTGCGGATGATTTCAGTGGTCGCAGCGGCCTGGTTCATGGTGTAGAAGTGGATGCCCGGCACGCCCGCACGCTGGAGCTGGTCACACAGGGCGGTGATCACATCGAGCCCAAAACTTTTGATCGAGGCCGTGTCGTCGCCGAAGCCCTGCAGGCGCAGGCGTATCCAGCGCGGGATCTCGGCGCCGCAGGCGTCGGAAAAACGCATCAGCTGGGTCGAACTCGTGATCGGCATGATGCCGGGCACCACGGGGATGTCCAGCCCCATCTTCTTCACGTCGTCCACAAAACGGAAGTAGGCATCGGCATTGAAGAAGTACTGCGTGATCGCCGAGTTGGCGCCGGCCCTGACCTTGGTCGCAAAGGCCTGCAGGTCGGCGTCGGCCGATTTGGCTTGGGGATGGATCTCGGGATAGGCCGCGACCTCGATGTGGAAGGCATCGCCGGTGAACTCGCGGATGAAACTCACCAGGTCGCTGGCGTAATGGAACTCGCCGCCCATGCCGTAGCCGCTGGGCAAGTCACCGCGCAGTGCCACCAGGCGCTTCACACCCATGGCCTGCAGCGAGGCCAGCTGCTGGCGCACCGTGGCTTTGGTCGCGCCCACACACGAGAAATGGCAGGCCGCCGCCACGCCTTCCTTGAGGATTTCACCGACCGTGCCGAAGGTGCCGTCCTGCGTGGAGCCGCCGGCGCCGAAGGTCACCGAGCAGAACTCGGGCTGGTGCGCATACAGGGCCTGGCGCGCCAGCCGCAGCTTGTCGGCGCCTTCGGGCGTCTTGGGCGGGAAAAATTCAAAACTGATGGGAAGGTTCATCGCAGTCATTTCTGTCTGTATGTCTGTTCATTCGTCGTCGGGTGTGTCGCGGCGTTTGCCGCGGGCCGGGCCGTGCTGGCCGGCATGGGCTTCTTCGGAGTCCTCATGCGCCGCATGCAGGGCGCGCAGCTCGCTGCGCGGTGTGCGTTTGGCAGCCTTGCGCGGCGGCGGCGCCGGCAGTGGCTGGTCTTCGCCCACATTGTTGTGGCCCTTGACCGCGTGGATGAAGAACTCGCGGTTGCCGTCGCCGCCTTCGATCGTCGATGCCAGCCAGGCTTTCACTTCCATGCCGAGCGCGGTGCAGGCCTCACGCAGGCGCTGCTCGACAAATGCGAAATGCGCCGCATCACGCACAATGCCGCCCTTGCCGATCTGGCCGGGCTGCAGCTCGAACTGCGGCTTGACCAGCATCAGCGCATCGCCGCCCGGTTTGAGCAGGCGAACCACAGCCGGCAGCACCAGCGTCAGCGAGATGAAGGACAAATCGGCCGTCAGCAGGTCGAAGTTGGCCTCGATCGGCGGCGCCTCTTCTTCATCCACAAATTCATCATCAAATTCGGCCTCAGCCCCTGTCCCGCCTGGGCTGGGAGCTACCAAATCCATAGCAGTCATGGCGCGTGCGTTGACACCTTCGATACACACCACGCGCGGGTCGGCGCGCAGGCTGGGGTGCAACTGGCCGTGGCCGACGTCCACGCCCACGACCTGCACAGCGCCCTGCTGCAGCAGGCAGTCGGTGAAACCGCCGGTGGACTGGCCGATGTCCAGGCAGCGCAGGCCGGTCACATCGAGGCCGCGGCTTTTCAGCGCGCCCTCGAGCTTGAGCCCGCCGCGCGAGATGTATTTCGCTTCGGTGGTGTCGGGAATCTCGACTTCGGCGCCCGCCGGAATCTCGTCGCCGTTTTTCGCGACTTTTTTCCAGGGCGCACTTTCCTCGGCGCGCCAGCGCACGCCCGAAGCAATAAGACGCTGGGCCTGGGAGCGGGTGGCGGCAAAGCCGTTGTCGACGAGGAAGAGGTCAGCGCGCATGAAAGCTTTCAATGACGCCACACAGCATGTCATTGCGGGCTTGACCCGCAATCCATGCCACATGCATCGCCAGGGGTGGAAGACATGGATGCCGGATCGAGTCCGGCATGACACGGCTTGTGATTAATACCTGTACGAATTTGCCTTGTAGGGGCCAGCCTTGCTGACACCAATGTAGGCCGCCTGCTCATCGCTGAGCTCGCTGAGCATCGCGCCGACCTTCTTCAGGTGCAGGCGCGCGACTTTTTCGTCCAGGTGTTTCGGCAGCACATAGACCTTGCCCACTTCGTAGTCGGCCTGTTTGGTGAACAGCTCGATCTGCGCAATGGTCTGGTTGGCAAAGCTCGACGACATCACGAAGCTCGGGTGGCCGGTGCCGCAGCCGAGGTTCACCAGGCGGCCCTTGGCCAGCAGGATGATGCGTTTGCCGTCCGGGAAGATCACGTGGTCGACCTGCGGCTTGATCTCTTCCCAGGTGCATTTTTCCAGCGCGGCGACATCGATCTCGTTGTCGAAGTGGCCGATGTTGCAGACGATGGCCTGGTCTTTCATGGCCGCCATGTGTTCATAGGTGATCACGTTCTTGTTGCCGGTGGCCGACACGAAGATGTCGCACTTGTCGGCGGCGTATTCCATGGTCACGACCTTGTAACCTTCCATCGCGGCCTGCAGCGCGTTGATCGGGTCGATCTCGGTCACCCAGACCTGGGCCGACAATGCGCGCAGCGCCTGGGCCGAGCCCTTGCCCACGTCGCCGTAACCGGCGACCAGCGCGACCTTGCCGGCGATCATCACGTCGGTGGCGCGCTTGATGGCGTCGACCAGCGATTCGCGGCAGCCGTAGAGGTTGTCGAACTTGGACTTGGTCACCGAGTCATTGACGTTGATGGCGCGCAGGGCCAGCGTGCCCTTGACCGACATCTCGTTCAGGCGCAACACGCCGGTGGTGGTTTCCTCGGTCACGCCGATGATGTTTTTCAGGCGGCGGCTGTACCAGGTCGGGTCTTGCGCGAGCTTGGCCTTGATCGAGTTGAACAGGCAGATCTCTTCTTCGCTGCCGGGCTTGGACAGCAGGGAAGCGTCTTTCTCGGCCTTCGTGCCCAGGTGCATCAGCAAGGTCGCGTCGCCGCCGTCGTCCAGGATCATGTTCGGGCCTTCTTCAGGCGTGCCCTTGGCGCCGCTGAATTCGAAGATGCGGTGGGTGTAGTCCCAGTAGTCGGCCAGGGTCTCGCCCTTGATCGCGAACACCGGCGTGCCGGCGGCGGCAATCGCGGCGGCGGCGTGGTCCTGCGTGGAGAAGATGTTGCACGAAGCCCAGCGCACATCGGCGCCCAGGGCCTGCAGCGTCTCGATCAGCACGCCGGTCTGGATGGTCATGTGCAGCGAACCGGTGATGCGTGCGCCCTTGAGCGGCTGGGCTTTCGCGAATTCCTCGCGGATGGCCATCAGGCCGGGCATTTCGGTTTCGGCGATCTTCAGTTCCTTGCGGCCCCAGGCGGCAAGGGAAATGTCGGCAATGATGTGGTCAGGGGCAGCGGGTTTCAAAACGGCGTTCATGGGATATCTCCAAAATCAAGAGTCCAGACGGCAAAATAGCCACGACCGCAAGGCGTCAGGTCGGCGGGGAGGGTTGTCAACTCACCCGGCTTGAAAGCACTTGCGGGTGAGCGTGGTTGCAGATGAATATCCTGAGCCTAGACCACATGCCGTGGGTTGCAACGCTCCTCAGGAAGCCTGGATTATACCGACCCTTTGGCAATGTGTGCCCGGGGACCGCGGAACTTGCCTTGCCAGGTCGCACACGCCTCCTTCGACAGGCTAGGAAGAACGCAACCCCCTCGGGGCTGGAGCCTGCGGCGCCAAGGCTGCCTGCGCAGCTTTGGACAGGCGACAGAAGCGAAGCCTCTGGAGCAGCGGCCTGCAAGGTGCAGCGACCACACGCAGTGCGGAGCTGGGGGCTCTTCTTCATGCGAAAATTTCACGATGCAAGAACTGAGCACCTGGGCGGCGAGCGAGCGCCGCACCATCACCGGCGTTTTCACCGACATCGACGACACCCTGACCACCGAAGGCGCGATCACCGCCGATGCATTGCAGGCGCTGGCTGACCTGAAAGCCGCCGGTCTGCATGTGATCCCGATCACCGGCCGCCCGGTCGGCTGGAGCGAACCGTTCGCGCTCAGCTGGCCGGTCGATGCCATCGTGGCCGAAAACGGCGCCGTAGCCCTGATTTCAAGCCAAATCGAGCCTCAGCCCATGTCAAATATGGATAGTTTGCTATCAAAAAGATATCAGCAGAACGAAGCAACACGGCTTGCCAACCATGTCCGCATGCAGCAGGTGGCGGCCCGCGTGGTGCGCGAGGTGTCCGGCGCGGTGATCTCGCAGGACAGCCCGGGGCGCGAAACCGACATCGCGATCGACCACAGCGAGTTTGTGCACCTGCCGCCCGCCGCCATCACACAGGCGGTGCAGATCATGCAAAGCGAAGGCATGAACGCGACCGTGAGTTCCATCCACATCAATGGCTGGTTCGGTGCGCACAACAAGCTCGAAGGCGCGCGCTGGATAGCCCGCGAGTTGTTCGGCCGGAACCTCGATGCGGAAATGGACCGCTGGGTCTATGTCGGCGACTCGACCAACGACCAGCTGATGTTCGAGGCCTTCCCGCATTCGGTGGGCGTGGCCAACATCCGGCGCTTCGAAGCCGAACTGAGCCACAAGCCGCGTTACATCACCAGGGGCGAACGTGGCGCTGGTTTTGCCGAAGTGGCGGCGGCGCTGCTGGCCGCACGCGACGCTTAACGGGCGGCGACCGACAGTGCCGATGGAGGGGCCGCGCTTAGCACCTTGCCCCCGGCGGCATTGCTGACCATCTCCAGCCGCAGGCTGTAGTCACCGGCCGGCGGATTCAACCAGGTTTCGGTCTGGCCGGCGGTGAAATCGAGCACTTCCGGCTTGCGCCCGGCACGCTCCATGGTCAGCCGGAAATGCCCGGTGTCCGCCGCCTTCGGGCCGGCATGCGACACGTTGTAGCCCGTGGCATGGAACTGGACCCGGAACGGGCCCTTGACGGTTTCGCGGTCCGCGGGGCTCAGCAGTTCGACGCGAGGTGGCCCCTGCACCGCAGCCGCAGTCACCGCCTTGTTCTGTTTGCTGACGGTCACGCTCAGGGGCTTGCTGTAGACAAAGTAGGGGATATGGCCCTGGTCTGCCAGCAGCAGGCGGAACGTGTACTTTCCGGGCGGCAGGTTCACGACCATTTCCATCTGGCCCTTGCCGAAGTGAATGTACTGGTCGGTGAAAGGCAGGGGTTTCTTGAAGTCCAGCGGCAAATCCTGGTTCACCAGCAAGTGGTGGTGACCGGCGCGGCCTGCGGTCTGGCCGGCGGGCACCAGGCCGCGCATGGACAGGCCGAAGCGCGCGACAAACGGCGACTCGTAAGTGCCGCCGTCTTTGAGGTTGGTGAAATAGGTTTCGGCCGCGCGCGGCGCCGGCACCACCCAGGGATGAATCGCCGTTTCCACTTCGTCGGTCGGCGCCACCGCGCTTTGCGCCACGGCGGGTACAGCGGTTGCCAGCAGCAAGACCGCCAGGGAAAAACCGGAAACAAGGGACTGCGTGAGGGTGATGATCATGGTGATGGCCGTCAATTTTGAACCGATCAGTAAGAAATGCTACTGATTGGTAATTTTATGTCCTGATCATTCGCTCATCTGCCAAAGCGCCCATGCCCTTTCGTTTCTGCAGGTCTTTCCGCTAACGTGCCAGCACCGGCGCGAGCGCCTTGCCGGTATGCGTGCCGAGCTTGACCACGGCCTCCGGCGGCGCCGAGGCCACCACCTGGCCGCCGGCATTGCCGCCGTCCGGCCCCAAGTCGATCACCCAGTCGGCTTCGGCAATCACGTCGAGGTCGTGTTCGATCACCACCACGCTGTGGCCGCCATTGACGAGGCGGTGCAAGACGTGGATCAGCTTTTCGACGTCGGCCATGTGCAGGCCCACGGTCGGCTCGTCCAGGACGTAGAGCGTATGCGGCGCCTTCTGGCCGCGCCGCGTGATGTCGTCGCGCACCTTGGACAGTTCGGTCACCAGCTTGATGCGCTGCGCCTCGCCGCCCGACAGCGTCGGTGAGGGCTGGCCCAGCGTCAGGTAACCCAGGCCCACATCTTTCAGCAACTGCAGCGGGTGTGCGATGTTGGGCATGGAGGCGAAAAAGCCGACAGCTTCATCGACTTCCATGGTCAGCACGTCGCCGATGTTTTTGCCGCGCCAGGTCACGGCCTGGGTTTCGGGGTTGAAACGCGCGCCGTGGCAGGTTTCGCAGAGCACCTTCACGTCGGGCAGAAAACTCATGCCGATGGTGCGCACGCCGGCCCCTTCACAGGTCGGGCAGCGGCCTTCGCCGGTATTGAAGCTGAAGCGGCCCGGGCCGTAACCGCGTGCCTTGGCCTCCAGCGTGTCGGCAAACAGCTTGCGTATGGTGTCCCAGAAACCGATGTAGGTGGCCGGGCAGGAACGCGGCGTCTTGCCGATGGGCGTCTGGTCCACCTCGAGCACGCGGTCCACTGCCGCATAACCCTCGATGGCTTCGCAGCCGGTCCAGATGGGCGGTTTGCCCTTGTCGTCGGCATCGCGGCCGGCCTTGGTACTGCGCAGCATCACACCGGCATGCACATTGGTCAGCAGCACATCACGCGCCAGCGTGGACTTGCCGGAGCCCGAGACCCCGGTGACCGCCACCAGCCGGTACAGCGGCACCGTGACCGAGACCTTCTTCAGGTTGTGCAGATCCGCATTCACGACCTTGAGCCAGGACGTGAAAGGCCCCGCCGCGACCGGCGCCGCGTTGTGCAGCGCGCTGGCGCTGGCCGCCGCGGCCTTCAGCGCCGCCGCCTTGAGCAGCGCCACTTTCTGTTTGCTGACCGGCTTGGCCAACACATCGCTGACCGCCTGCGCGGCGACCGGTGCCGTACCGGTTCGGGTTTCGCGCCGCAACTGCAGCGGATGAATCAGCGGATTCGCGAGGTAACGCCCGGTCAACGAATCGGGCAAGGTGGCCAGGTGCGCGGCCGTGCCCTGCCCCACCAGCTGGCCGCCGCGTTTGCCGGCGCCGGGGCCGATGTCGATGATGTTGTCGGCGCGGCGTATCGTGTCCTCGTCGTGTTCGACCACCACCAGGGTGTTGCCGCGTTCGCTGAGTTTGCCCAGAGCGCGCAGCAGGATCTGGTTGTCGCGCGGGTGCAGGCCGATGGTCGGCTCGTCCAGCACATAACAGACGCCCTGCAGGTTGGAGCCGAGCTGCG
>LNFM01009251.1_pt1 | contig 17728 bp, 18 predicted proteins | sample 596031 | NCBI WGS metagenome assembly LNFM01 (sample SAMN04254537, study PRJNA301005) | activated carbon metagenome | isolation source: dual media filters at the Ann Arbor, Michigan drinking water treatment plant | place: USA: Ann Arbor | reverse complement strand
GATGTGGGTCAGCCGCACTCCCTATGACCCGGCCCGCCACGGCAACCTCCAGCGCCTTCTCGCCACGGGGGGTTGACACAGGACGTCTCACGCGCCCACCCGGCGGGCCGCGGCGACGCCGTCGTCGTAGACGCGGTGGTGGTCGGACGTGCCGAATCCCGCCCCGGTCAGGGTGTCGCCGGCCACCACGATGCGGACACCGGGCGGATTGACCGCGCCGGCGTCGGCGCGCCCGTCGGGCACCGCATAGCGCCAGCGCTTCACCTGCACCCAGTCCGGCGCGGCGGCGGAGCCGCCGAGCGCCGCTGCCAGCGCCGGAAGGGCGCGCGCGAGGACCTCCTCGTCGGACGCGTCGAGCAGCTCGGCGCTCTCGCGCTCGCCCAGCCGGGCGACGACGGGAGACACCCCGTCGCGGGGAGGCCGCCCCTTGCCCGCCTCGCGGCGCACCTCGGCGACCGGGCCGTCGGCGGGCCGGACCACGTCGGCGGCGCCCGCGGCGTCGTCCCTCATCCCCAGGAGGATCATCACGGCAGGAGCGTAGGCCACCGCGCGGAGCGCCGCGACCCGCGGCCCGCCCTCGGGGCTGCGCTCCAGCAGGTCCGCCGCCTGGGGCGCGGGGGCGGTGACCACCACCGCGTCCACGACGCCGTGGGTGTTGCCCTGCTCGTCGCCCAGCTCCAGCGCGGCCCCGGCCGCGCGGAGCGCGGCGAGCCGCACGCCGAGCCGCACGTCGAGGCCCTCGGCCATCAGCTTCGCAAGCCGCGTGGCGCCCGTGGCGAAGGCGACGCCGTCGGGCAGATCGACCCGGTCGGGCACCTCGAGGCCGTCGATCAGCGCGCGCAGCGCGGTGCCGGCGGGGGCCGCGACCACCCGGCTGCCGTGATCGAGCACGGTGCCCTCGGCCCGCCGCGCGGCCAGGCGCCCGCCGAGGCCCCGGCTCTTCTCGACGACCGTCACCTCGTGCCCGAGCGCGGTCAGCTCGCGCGCCGCCGCCAGGCCGCAGAGGCCCGCACCCACCACCGCGACCCTCATCCGCTCCCCCGATCCCCGTCTCGCACGTCGGCACGAGGCTACCCTGGGGGGAATGCCTCCCGTCCAGGATCCGACGCCCGTCCCGCCCTCGGGCGGCCTGCTGCTCCTCACCGGGGCGAGCGGCTACGTCGGGGGCCGCCTGCTGGAGCGGATGGAGCAGGCCGGGCGGCGCATCCGCTGCATGAGCCGGCGCCCCGAGCAGATGGCCGCGCGGACGGCGCCGACGACCGAGGTGGTCGCGGGCGACGTGCAGGACCCGGCGTCGCTACCGGCGGTGCTCGAGGGGGTCGACACCGCGTACTACCTGATCCACTCGATGGGGGGCGGCACCGACTACCGTGAGGTCGACCGGGCCGGGGCCGAGGCCTTCGGGGCCGCCGCGCGCGCGGCGGGCGTGCGGCGCATCGTCTACCTCGGCGGCCTCGGCGAGGGCGACGACCTGTCGAGCCACCTGGCCAGCCGCCAGGAGGTCGGCCGCATCCTGGCCGAGTCCGGCGTGCCGACGCTCGAGCTGCGGTCGGGCATCGTGATCGGCTCCGGCAGCACCTCGTTCGAGATGATCCGCGCGCTCGTCGACCGGCTCCCCGTGATGATCTGCCCGCGCTGGGTGGCGACGCGGACCCAGCCGATCGCCATCGAGGACGTGCTCGAGTACCTCCTGGAGGCCGCCGACGTGCCGCTCGAGGGCAGCCGCGTGGTGGGCATCGGCGGGCCCGACCAGGTCTCCTACGGCGACCTGATGCGCGAGTACGCGCGCCAGAAGGGTCTCCGCCGCGCGATGATCCCGGTGCCGGTGCTGACGCCCCACCTCTCGAGCCTCTGGCTCGGACTGGTCACACCGGTCTACGCGCGCGTCGGCCGGGCGCTCGTGGAAGGGCTCAAGAACGAGACCGTGGTGCGCGACGACGGGGCGCAGGAACTCTTCCGCATCCAGCCGCGTGGCGTGACGGAGGCCATCGGCCGCGCGCTGGTCAACGAGGACCACGAGTTCGCCGCCACGCGCTGGTCGGACGCCCTCTCCTCGGGCCCCCGCCAGCGCTCCTTCGGGGGGGCCGCGGTGGGCTCGCGGCTGGTCGACTCGCGCATCGCCCGCGTGCCGCTGTCCCCCGAGCAGGCGTTCGCCCCGATTCAGCGGATCGGCGGCCGCGAGGGCTGGTACTACGGCAACCTCCTGTGGAGGCTGCGCGGATTGCTCGATCTCCCCTTCGGCGGCGCGGGCACGCGCCGGGGCCGGCGGGACCCGGTGCACCTGCTGCCCGGCGACACGGTCGATTTCTGGCGGGTGGAGGCGATCGAGCAGAACCGCCTGCTGCGCCTCAGCGCCGAGATGAGCCTGCCCGGGCGGGCGTGGCTGCAGTTCGAGGTCGAGCCGTCCCCGGGCGGCTCGATCATCCGCCAGACCGCGATCTTCGATCCGGTCGGGCTGCTGGGCCGGCTGTACTGGTACTCGATCTGGCCCATCCACGGATTCGTCTTCAACGGGATGATCCGGGGGATCGCGCGCGCCGCTGGCGACCAGCGGCCGGAATGACCGACACACGGTGAGGACATGACGACATCTCCCGAGACGGGCCTGGCAGAGCGGCTGGTCCGCTGGATGGCCGACAACCGCGCGGGCCTCGACGCGATGATGGTCGAGGAGGGCTCGCGGGCGATCCACGAGGAGTTCCTGCTGGCCGAGGGCGGCACCCTGCCCGATCGCGCGACCCGCATCGAGCGCGCCCGCGGCGCCAGTGCCCGCGCCTGGATGCGTCATCTCGGTCACGCGATGGCCGAGGTGTGGCCGGGAGCCGACGCCTCGCTGCCCGAGCGGATGAAGCGCTGGAACGCCGACCACCCGGAGCGGCTCGAGGCGCACGTCCTCGAGGAGCACGCCGTGCTCGAGCGCCGGGGCGCCTCGGGCGACCCGCACGCCGACCAGCGCGACGTCGAGCTCGCCGCGCACTGCCGCCTGTTCGCCGAGATGCTCGCCTCGCTCTCGGAGCCGCTCAAGGAGTCGCCGGAGCCGGCCCCCGACTTCGCCCGGCGGGTGGCCTCGTGGTCGCGCGGCCAGGAGGCCCACCGGCGCGAGATCGAGGCCGAGGCGCGGGCGGCGTGGGGCGCCGGACCCCCGCCCGGAACCGAGCAGGCCATGAGCGCCGCCACCAGCGCGCCCGAGCCCGACGAGATGCGGGTCGCCGAGGCCGCCTCGGTGTGGGCGCACGTCCAGGTCCTGGCCGAGGCCCTGGAGCACGCGCTCGGCGCGCGTCCGGAGGCCCCGGCCTGACGGATCCCCCAGGATGGACGGAACCGCCCACCCTGGAGGATCCCGGCAACCGCGCTGCGGCTACCGGACGCTTCCGCGCACGTCGGCGATCCCGAGCGGGAGCCCCGCCGTCAGCGCGGTGACGCCGAAGGCCTGGTTCAGCGCCGTGGCGGCCTCGCCGGTCAGCGACACCTTGACGCCGCGCACGACCGCAGTGCGGGCCGAGATGCCGGTCCTCGCCGCGCTCAGGTCCAGGGCGAGGTCAACGCGGGCCGGCCCGTCGCCCACCTGCGCGCTGAGCGCCGGCGTGGCGTCGATGCCGATGCGGAAGTTCTTCAGCTCCACGCGGGTCGTCCCCGCGGTCAGCGCGATGCCGCCCGAGTGCGGGATCGTGCCGGCGAAGGTCGAGGCGTTGAGGCGCCCTCCGGTGATCGGGAACGCGAGGCCGGCGGCCTCCGCCGTGCCCGGCGCGATCACCGACGGAGCCACGCCGAGCGAGGTGAGCGCCGCGGCCGTGCCGGCGTCGAGCGCCAGCGTGGTGCTGCCGCCCTTGAGGACGACCTGCGACGGCTGGGCGCGCAGGTCGACGCGACCGATGCGCACGCCGGCCGGCAGGTCGGTGCCGAAGGCCGCGTTCAGCGCGGCGGCGGCCTCGGCGCGCAGCGTGGCGTTGACCCGGACGACCCACGTGCCGACGCCGCCGGAGCCGCGGCGAAGCACCCGTGCATCGGACGTGTCGATGGCCAGCAGCGGGATGCGCGCGTTACCGACGGCCGCCGTGAGCACAGGGTTTGCACGGTTGGTCAGGACCGTGAACGAGGTCAGGCGCACCGTGGTGCCGTGCGCCGAGAAGGCCAGTCCGCCCGAGTGGGTGACCCGCCCGGCGGCGTTCTCGGGGTTGATCGTCCCGCCGGTGATCGGGAAGCCGATGCGAAGGCCGGAGGCCCTGGCCGGGCCGATCGGCGCGACCGAGAGGCCGGCGTCGCCGAGCGCGCCCGCGGTGGCCGCGTCGAGGTGGAGGTTGGTGACGCCGCTCGCGACCGGGACCGTGGCCGCGCTCGCAAGGGGTGCGGCGATCGCGGCGCCGGCGGCGACGGCCGCCGTGGCGAGACCGAGACGCCTGCCGAGCTGTGCTGGTGACACGTGGTTCCTCCTGTGATGGGGTACGTGACTGCATCCGAGTGCGGAGGCACGATCGGTTGAGTCATCCGGAGACGCGTCGGCGCGCGTACAGATGTTCATGTCCTCCATCTCCTATGGCGTCACGGGGTGGGCCCCGGCGATGGCGCGCCCCGTGATCGGCCGGCGCCGCGAGCGCCGTGAGGATCCGCCGGCCGGGGACGCGGGCACGCTGGTCGGCGGCCTGCGCCGGGGCGATCCGGACGCGCTGGCCGAGATCCACCGCACCTTCGGGGCGGCCGTGCTCGGCTATCTGCGCGGAGCACTCCGGGACGGCGCGACGGCCGAGGACGTGCACCAGGAGGTCTTCCTCGAGGTCTGGCGGCGCGGGCCGTCGTTCGATCCGGCCCGCGGCTCCCTCGGCACCTGGATCATGCTGATCGCCCGCAGCCGGGCCATCGACCACCTGCGCAAGCGCATCCCCGAGCCCATCGACCCGGCCGGCCCGCGGGCCACGACGATGCAGCAGGAGGCGGACCCCTCGGCCTCGCCCGACACCCTGATCGAGCGCTGGCGCATGGCCGTCCTGGTCGCCCAGCTGCCCGATGACGAGGCACGCATGCTGCGGATGCGCTTCCACGAGGGGCTCAGTCAGTCGGAGATCGCCGAGCGCACCGGCATCCCGCTCGGTACGGTCAAGACCTACATGGTCCGTGGCCTGCGACGGCTCCGGGATCTGATGGAGGACGGCGGATGAGTAGCCGCGACGAGGACATCGTGGACTACCTGCTGGACGAGCTCTCGCCGGCCGACCGCGCGCGCGTCGAGCGCGCCATGTCCGACGATCCGGCCCTCCGTGACGAGGTGGACCGGATGCGGCCGCTCGTGGCCGATCTCGACGCGCTACCCGAGGGCGCCTGGGGAGGCGGCCACGAGGCCATCCCGCCGCTGCCGCCGCTGCCGCCGCTGGCGCCGGTGTCGGACCTCGGCGAGCGGCGGGCCGCCCGGCGCCTGTCGCTGCGCCCGGCCGTCGCCGTCGCCGCATCGGTCGCCGCTCTCGCGGTCGGCATCGCCATCGGGGTCGTCGTCACGTCGGATGACCCGGCTCCCTCCGGACCGGAGATCGCCCTGGAGCGCTTCGGGGAGGGCGGGCCCGACGCCTCGGGCGTCGCCCGGGTGGTCTCCTCCGACGGCGAGCAGCTGCGCCTGAGCGTGGACGGCCTGAGCCCCTCCGAGGGCGGGCTGTTCTATGAGCTCTGGTTGCTCGACGGCCCCGAGAAGGCGGTGTCGCTCGGCTCCTTCCGGGTCCCCGACACGGGCACGACCCAACTCAGCGTGCCCCTGCCCTTCTCGATCACCGACTTCCGCTACATCGACGTGTCGATCGAGCCGGAGGACGGCGTGGCGACCCACTCGGGGCGCTCGGTGCTGAGGGCGCCGACCGCCGTCTGACGCCGGGCGGACGCCGGCGCAGCCCCACGGCGGCGATCCCGCCGCGGGGTCGGGGACACACGTCCGGGGTCACGGACGTGCGGCCGCCCCGCACACTGCGGGGCGACGCCCCCCGGATCAGCCCGAGGTGCCCACAGACGCGTCGCTGGGCTCGGCGATCCCGTCGAGGAGGACGTCCACGTGCGCCCGCAGGCTGTCGGCGTCGAAGCCGTCGGAGCCGAGCACCATGGCCCGCACGAGGGGGCCCGAGAGAAGGTCGGCGGTGCCCTCGGGGTCGATCCCGCCGCGGATGCGGCCATCCTCGACGCCCTGCGCGATGATCGCCGCGAGACGCTCCCGACGCGGCCCGAAGACGGTGTCCTCGAGCTCCCGGCCCAGCTCGGCGTCGGAGACGCTCTCGAACAGCACCGAGCGCAGGAACCGCGAGTGCTCGCCGCCGACGTACAGGTCGTGATCCTCGGAGAGGGCGCGCTGCAGGTCGCCGCGGGTGTCGCCGCTGTGCTCGGTCTCGACGGGGCCGCGGAGGTCGGCCACGGCGGCCACCATCAGGTCGGCGCGGTTGGCCCAGCGCAGGTAGATCGTGGGCTTGCCGACGCCGGAACGGTCGGCGATCGCCGACATGGAGGCGCCCTGGATGCCGAGCTCGGCGGCGACGAGACGCGCCGCGTGGAGGATCCGCCGGTCCGCACCGGGGTCGCGCGGACGTCCGCGCTTGCGCTTCACGGGCGGCTCGGTCCCATTGGCGTGTTCGATCGGGATTACCCCTTTCCGTTCCTGTGACGAGAGCTTACTGCCTCGGCACCTTAGTGCGTAAGGGTGAGGCGAAGAAGGACGAAGGCCCGTCATCGCTCGCGGTGAAGCGCGTTTGCGCGTCGTTCGGTCACGTTCACGCGCAACGACACCCGTGCAGGCTCACAGGCTTACGCGTCTGAGACGGAACCTCCCTCGACGGCGCCCGTCGCGGCGGGCGCGCCGACGTCCCCCGTGACGAGGAAACGGACCCGGGCGCCGATCTCGGCGGCGTTGTTGGCGACGCGCTCGACGTGGCGGGCGACCAGCACGGCCGCGGCCGACCAGGCCCGCATGTGGGTCCCGATCGAGGTCCGCGTGACGGCCTGGAGCACCTGGTCGAGCATCGGCGCGACGGCGTTCGCGTCGCGAACGGCGCGCTCCCCGGCATCGACGTCGCCGCGCGCGACGGCCTGCACCGCGTCGGCCAGGGCATCGACCGCGCGCTCGCCCATCCGGGTGATGAGGCGGCGCACGGCGTCGAGCTCGGGGTCGGGCGGGGGCACCGACCCCGCGAGCCGTGCGATCTGGACGGCGAGGTTGCCCACCCGCTCCAGCGCCACCGCCACGATCAGGCCGACGTGCAGCAGCCGGAGGTCGGCCGCGAAGGACGCCCAGTTGCGGTGCAGCGAGAGGATCCTCTCCTCCAGCGCCGCGCTCCGGAGATCGACCTCGCGGTCGGTGGCCGCGACCACGTCGGCGATCGACGCATCCGAGTCGTCCCATCCCGACACGGCCCGCTCGACCTGCGCCAGCACCAGGCCCGCGAGCTCCGCGAGATCGTCACGGAGGGCGCCGAAGTCGGCGGCGGGATCGGTGCGCGGGGGGCTCACGGACTCAGGTTACGCCGTCACCCAGCGCCGCCGCTGACACCATCGTCCGGTCCCGTCCCGCCCCCTTGGCGCGATAGAGCGCCTCGTCGGCGAGGCGGAAGAGCTCCGACTCGTCGTGGCCCGCCTCGAGCGCGGCGACGCCGGCCGAGACCGTGAGGCGCAGCACCGCGCCGAACGCCGCGTCGCCCACCGCGACCCGGAACCGCTCGACCGCCACGCGCGCGCCGGGCATCGCGGTCTGGGGCATCAGCCAGGCGAACTCCTCGCCGCCGATCCGTGCGATGACGTCGATGCCGCGCGCGTGCGCCTGGAGCTGATCCGCCACGCCGCGCAGGGTCTGGTCGCCCACCTGGTGACCGTGCGCGTCGTTCACCCGCTTGAAATGGTCGATGTCGATCACCGCGAGGCTGAGCGGGTGGCCGTAGCGCGCCGCCCGGGCGACCTCCTCGCAGAGGGAGTCGTGGAAGGCCCCGTGGTGGGCGAGGCCGGTCAGCGGATCCGTGCTGGCCTGGCGCAGCAGCGACTCCCGCGCCTCCGCGTTCGCGATCGCGATCCCCACGAAGTCGGCGAAGCGCTCCAGGCGTTGCTCGGCGTCGTCGGCGAGACGCCCGGGGTCGCGGCTCACCACGCCGAGGACGCCCCAGAGACGGCCCTCCACACGGATCGGCGCCGCCGCCGAGATCCGCCAGAGATGGGGCAGCCCCTCTGCGGACCCCGCCAGCTGGGCGTAGTCGACCCGGCTCGGCATGCCGGTGGCGTAGACCCGGGCCGTCGTCCCCTCCCCGCGCAGGGGGAGCGCGTCGGAGACCTGGGCGCCGAGCACCGGGTCGGCGGCCCAGCGGCCCACGAGGCGCGCCGTGTCGGCGTCCTCGAAGCGGGCCACGCCGGCGCCGTCGGCGCCCACGACCCACGCGACCTCCTCGGCGACGCGCGCGAAGACCCGGCGCGTCTCGTCGCCGCGGGTCACCGCGTCGGCGACCCGGTGGAGGGCGGCCCGCTCGGCCTCATCGCGCTTGCTGCCTCCGATGTCGGTCAGGGTGACCACCACGCCCGACGCCTCGTCCTCGATCGGTGCGACGGTGACCGACACCCAGCGCCTGCCCGCCTCCGAGGCCAGGATGCGGGCCTCCACGGCGGGGCCGGCACCACAGGGCAGCCGCCGGTGATCGGCGGGGTCGATCAGCGACCACCACTCGACGCCCCTCGTCGGGAGGTCGGCCCCCCGGCACATGGCGTTCCAGCGCGCGTTGCCCTGCACGACCACGCCGGTGCCGTCGACGATCGCGATCGCCGCCGGCACGCCGTCCATCACCGAGCGGAGCACGGCGGCGGCCGGGGCGCTGCTCACGGACCGCCGCCGTGCGACCAGACCGGCTGCCGCTTCGTGAGGAAGGCGGCGATGCCCTCCTGGGCATCGGCCGTTACCGCGTTGACGCACATCACCCCGCTCGCATGCGCGTACGCCTCGGCGAGGGGCAGGTCGAGGTTGTCGGCGATCGCCCTCTTGCCGATCGTCAGCGTCGACCGGCTCGAGGCGGCGATGCGCGCGGCCAGGGCCGCCGTGGCCCCCTCGAGCTCGTCCGGCGCCACGACCTCGGCCACGAGGCCCCACTCACGCGCCGTGACGGCGTCGATCGGATCGCCCGTGTAGAGCATCAGCGCAGCGCGGGAGCGGCCCACCGCCCGCGCCACCTCGACCATCGGGGTGCTGCAGAAGAGGCCGATGCGGACACCGGGCGTCGCGAAGCGGGCACCCTCGGCGGCCACGGCGAGGTCGCAGGCCGCGACGAGCTGGCAGCCGGCCGCGGTGGCGAGACCCTGTACGCGTGCGATCACCGGCACCGGCAGCCGGTGGACCGCGAGCATCAGCTCGGCGCACGCCGCGAACACCTCCTCGAGGGCCGCGGCGTCCTCCGTCGCGAGCTCCCGGAGGTCATGGCCGGCGCAGAAGACGGTGCCCGACGCCCCGACCACGACGGCGCGGACGCCCGGATCGTCCCCCGCGCGGCGCAGCTCGGCCGTGAGCGCGCGCATCGTCGCGAGCGACAACGGGTTGCGCCGCGCCGGCTCGTCGAGCACCAGCGTCGCGACGGCGCCGTCGCGGGTGGCGATCACAGGTGCTGCGGCCATGTCGTCCTCGGGGATCGGCGCCTCCGCGGTGGGCTCCCTCGGGCGAGGTTAGCGCCCCCGGGGGGTGGTCTGCCGCAACCTCGTGTCGTCGGACATGATGCGCCCATGCGCGTTCATCTGATCGATGGCACCTACGAGATCTTCCGCCACCATATGGGCCTCCCGCGGGAGGTCGCCGCGCGGTCGACCAGCGCCGCCACGCGGGGCGTGCTGCGGTCGGTGCTCGACCTGATCGAGGGCGGGGCCACCCACCTCGGCGTCGCATGCGACTCGGTGATCGAGTCGTTCCGCAACGACCTGTGGCCCGGATACAAGACCGGGGAGGGGATCGAGCCGGTCCTGCGCGCCCAGTTCCCCGTGCTGGAGGAGGGCCTCAGTGCCCTCGGCGTCACGGTCTGGGGCATGATCGACCTGGAGGCCGACGACGCGCTGGCCACCGCGGCGGCCCGTGCGGCCGCCGACGAGCGCGTGTCACAGGTGATCATCTGCACGCCCGACAAGGACCTCTCGCAGTGCGTGCGCGGTGAGCGCGTGGTGCAGCTCGACCGGCGCGCCGACGCCCTCCGCGACGAGGCGGGCGTCTGGGAGCGCTTCGGCGTCGGGCCGGCCTCGATCCCGGACTACCTCGCCCTCGTGGGCGACTCGGCCGACGGCTTCCCCGGTCTGCCGGGATGGGGCGCCAAGAGCGCGGCCACGCTGCTGGCGCGCTGGGGCGCGATCGACGCCGTCCCCGACGACCCGGCCGACTGGGACGTCACGGTACGGGGCGCGGCCCGCCTGGCCGGGTCGCTGCGCGAGGGCCGTGAGCTGGCGGCGCTCTTCCGGACCCTCGCCACGCTCCGCGACGACGCGCCGGGCGTGCTCGCCGGCGGCGTGGACACGCTCGAGTGGCGCGGACCGGGCGACGGTCTCGTGCGGTTCTGCGAGCGGATCGACGCGGCCGACCTCGCGCGCCGGGCCCGCGCGCTGAGCCCCGGCTAGCCCGGGCACGTGGGAGACGCCCTCACACTGGCGGTGGCCTTCGGCGTCGCCGTCTCGCTCAGCCCGTTCCCGATCATCGGGATCGTCCTCATCCTCGCAGCGCCGGGCGGCCGCGTGCGCGGCCTGGCCTTCCTCGGCGGAGCAATCGCCGGGGTGGGCGCGGCGGGCGCCCTCGTCCTGGCGGTCGAGTCACAGGCCGACCCGACCGACGGCGGAGGCCCCGCCACATGGGTGTCGGTCGTGAAGCTCATCCTCGCCGCAGCCCTGGTGCTGCTGGCCGCCCGCAAGTGGCGCGGCCGCCCCCGGCGCGGGGAGGCGCCGGTGCTCCCCGGCTGGATGACCGCGGTGGAGACGCTCACGACGCGCCGCGCGGCCGCGATGGGCGTGCTGCTCTCGGGGGTGAACCCGAAGAACCTGGTCCTGATCGTCGCCGCGGTCACATCCATCGCGGGGAGCACCGACGACGCGGCGGCGCGCGTCACCGCGCTCGTGGTGTTCACGGTCATCGCGTGCGCGGGCGTCGCCCTGCCCGTGGCGGCCGCGGCGATCGCCGGCGACCGCGCGGCGCCGGCGCTGTCGGGCGTGCGCGAGTGGATGCTCCGCCACCACACCGTCATCACCGTGGTGATCGTGCTCCTGATCGCCGCGAACCTCGCCGCCGACGCCATCGGGGCACTCGCCGGGTGACGACGGGCCCGCCCGGGTCCCGGCCTCCACCGAGCGGACCAGCAGCGCCACGGCGGCGCTCGCCCCGATGACCACCATCAGGGCGAGCGCGCCGGTCATGCCGCGACGGTCTCCGGCCTGACCTCCGACAGCAGCTGCGTCAGCAGCTCCCGCAGCGGCTGCCGCAGCTCGTCGTCGAGCACCCCGTCCTCCCCGAGCTTCTCGTGGGCGTGCCCGAGGGCGAGATCGCCCTGGACCACCCGCGCGCCGGAGGCCCCCAGCACCTTGCGGAGCTCGGCCTGGGCCCACACGGCCCCGAAGGCGCCCGTGCTGGCCCCGATGACGGCCACCGGTGTGAAGCGGAGCGGGCTCGTGTCGCGAGGCCGCGACGCCCAGTCGAGCGCGTTCTTCAGCTGCCCGGGGATCGACGAGTTGTACTCGGGCGTCGCGAACAGCACGGCGTCCGCCTGCGCGATCGCCTCCCGCAGCCGCTGCACGGCTGCGGGGGCGGGGTCGCGATCGTCGTCCTCGTCGTACGGCGGGACGTCCCGCAGGCCGTCGAAGAGGTGGAACTCCACCCCCTCGGGCAGCTCGCGCGCGGCCGCGCGGAGCAGCCGGGTGTTGTGGGAGTCGCCACGCAGGCTCCCGGAGATTCCGAGGACGATCATGGGGCTAGGCCTTCCCGAGCTCGAGGTGTGCGGTCAGCGTCACGTCGTTGCCGACGGCGAACCCGCCGGTCGGCAGCGGCGCGTTCCAGTCGAGGCCGTACTCGGTGCGATCGATGACGCCCCGCAGCTCGACGCCGATCGCCTCCGTGCCGGCCAGCCCGACGACCGGGCCGACGATCGAGCCGGTCAGCCGGAGCGGCTTCGTGGTGCCCTTGAGGGTGAGCTCGCCGTCCACGACCAGCTCCTCGCCGTCACGGGCGATCGAGGTGGAGACGTAGCGGACCTCGGGGAAGCGCTCGGCGTCGAAGAAGTCGGGCGACTGGATGTGACCCGTCAGGTTCTCGTCGGGCGTGACGACGCTGTTGACGCGGCCGGCGGCCTCGAGCCGTGCGGCACCGTCCTCGGCGCCCGTCAGAGTGGCGTCGAAGTCGGCGAGCGTGCCGCGGAAGGTCGCGACGACCATGTGCTTGACCGAGAAACCGAATGAGGAGTGGGTGGCATCGCTCGTCCAGGTTCCAACGGGTACCGCGGTCGTGATCTCTGTGGTGCTCATCGTTTTATCGCTCCCGGTGGGATAAGATTGACTCCGCAACCAAACTAGCGAGAAGACGTTGACCGGTCAAGTATTGAGTCCACAAGTTACTGCTGCCGTGACGGCGTGGGTCCGCCTGATGGGCGCGCACGCCGCCATGACGCGGTCGTTCAACGCCGACCTGCAGGCCTCGAGCGCCATCACGGTCACCGACTTCGAGGCGCTGCGGCGCCTGGCGGCAGCCGACGGCGGGCGCATGCGGCGCGTCGACCTCGCCGTCGCCGTCGGGCTCACGGCCTCCGGGATGACCCGGCTGCTCGACGGCCTCGAGCGCGCGGGGGCCGTGTGCAAGGAGCACTGCTCGAGCGACGCCCGCGTGACCTACGCCGCGATCACCGACGCCGGCCGGGCGCTGCTCCACGCCGCCGCCGAGTCGCACCTGTCGGCGCTGGCGGCCGTCTTCTCCGAGCGCTTCTCGCCCGCGGAGCTGGACCAGCTCGTGGAGCTCCTCGGCCGGCTGCCGGGGGCCGAGGAGGACGCCTCGTCCTGCCCGGGAGCCGCAGCCGAGGACTGAGGCTCCCGGGGCGCCCGCCTAGCGGGGGGCGGCGCTCCCGCGCTTGTTGATCTTGGCCCGCCCGGTCGCGGTGAGCTCGACCTTGCGCAGCCGCACCGACGACGGCGTCACCTCGACGCACTCGTCGTCGCGCACGAACTCGAGCGCCTGATCCAGGGAGATCCGCTTGGGCGGGACCAGGCGCACCAACTCGTCGCTCGTGGACGAGCGCATGTTGGTGAGCTTCTTCTCCTTGGTCGGGTTGACGTCGAGGTCGTCGCCCCGGCCGTTCTCCCCGATGATCACGCCCTCGTAGACGGCCTCGCCGGGGCCGACGAACAGCGTCCCCCGCTCCTGCAGCCCGAAGAGGGCGAAGTTGGTCGTCTGGCCGGCGCGGTCGGCGATCAGGCTGCCGCGCGGACGGGTGCGGATCTCCCCGAGCCACGGCTCCCAGCGGTCGAACACGTGGTGCAGGAGCCCCGTGCCGCGGGTCTCGGTGAGGAACTCGGTGCGGAAGCCCACCAGTCCGCGAGCGGGCATGAGGTACTCCATGCGCGCCCAGCCGGTGCCGTGGTTGACGATCTGCTCGAGGCGGCCCTTGCGGAGCGCGAGGAGCTGGGTCACGACGCCGAGGAAGTCCTCGGGCACGTCGATCGACGCACGCTCCATCGGCTCGCAGATCTTCCCGTCGATCTCGCGGGTCAGCACCTGGGGCTTGCCGACGGTCAGCTCGAAGCCCTCGCGGCGCATCGTCTCGACCAGCACGGCGAGCTGGAGCTCGCCGCGGCCCTGGACCTCCCACGCGTCCGGGCGCTCGGTGGGCAGCACGCGCAGCGACACGTTGCCGACGAGCTCCTGATCGAGGCGGTCGGAGACCTGGCGGGCGGTGAGCCGCTTGCCCTCCTTGCCGGCGAGCGGCGAGGTGTTGATGCCGATCGTCAGCGACAGGCTGGGCTCGTCGACCGAGATCACCGGCAGCGGGCGCGGGTCGTCGAGGTCGGCGAGGGTCTCGCCGATCGTGACCTCGGGAAGGCCGGCGACGGCGACGATCTCGCCCGGGCCGGCCGACTTGGCGGGCACGCGGTCGAGCGCCTCGGTGACGTAGAGCTCGCTCACCTTGGCGGGGACGATCGTTCCGTCGGCGCGGCACCACGACACGGTCTGGCCCGTGGAGATGGTGCCCTCGTGGACCCGGCAGATCGCCAGGCGCCCGACGTAGCTCGACGCGGCGAGGTTGGTCACCAGGGCCTGCAGCGGCGCGCCCTCGGTGTAGCTCGGCGCCGGGATGTGCGTGCGCAGCACGTCGAACAGCGGCTCCAGGTCGGTGCCGCGGTCGTCGGGCGTCATCGACGCCCGATCTGCGACTCGTCGGCGTCGAGGTCGAGGAAGAGCTCGTAGACCTCGTCCACGACCTCCTTCACCCGGGCGTCGGGCCGGTCGACCTTGTTCACGACGAGGATCACCGGCAGCCGGGCGGCGAGCGCCTTGCGCAGCACGAAGCGCGTCTGGGGCAGCGGGCCCTCGGAGGCGTCGACCAGCAGCAGCACCCCGTCGACCATGTGGAGGCCGCGCTCGACCTCTCCGCCGAAGTCGGCGTGCCCGGGGGTGTCGATGATGTTGATCTTGAGCCCGCCGTGGTCGACGGCGGTGTTCTTGGCGAGGATCGTGATCCCCTTCTCGCGCTCGAGATCGGTCGAGTCCATGACGCGCTCGTTGACCGATTCGTTGTCGCGGAAGGCTCCGGACTGCCAGAGCATCGCGTCGACGAGCGTGGTCTTCCCGTGATCCACGTGGGCCACGATGGCCACGTTCCTGAGGTCTTCTCTAGTCGGCATCCGGGGGATGCTACGCGCTTCGCGGCGGATCACCGCGTCACATGACGATCAGCCCGCCTGGCGCCGCTCCTGGCCGAGCGCGACGAGGCGGCCGCCGACCTCGTCGAGGCGGCCGGTCGCGATCATCAGGCCAAGGGCCACCTGCAGCGCCTCGGGCGACACGGCCGTGCGGGCGACGCCCAGCTCGTCGGCCACCGCTCCGGGGAGCGAGCGGACCAGGATGCCGCCCGGCGTCACCGCCACGCAGACCGCGATCGCGGCCTCGATCGCCGCGGTGTCCGACACCGGGCCGTCCCCCACCGCCCGGAGGCGCCGTGCCTGCGAACCGCTGCGTGCTTCGTCCATCATCAACGCCTCCGTGGGGCCTCGTGGGGCCGGGGATCCTACCTCGCGCCCCGGTCGAACACATGTTCGCACCCGGTCGGTGGTTTCCTTCCCGGGTCTTTGACGCCCCCGGACCCCGGCATTAGATTCTCCGAAATCCCGGCATTATTTACTGTGTTTCTCATCCCGAGAGGAGCTCGATGAGCACCGCGCCCCCGTCTCCGCGCCCGGAGACCATCTCCCTTCACGGCGGCCAGGTCCCCGACCCGACCACCAACGCGCGCGCCGTCCCGATCTACCAGACCGTCGGATACGCGTTCGACGACGCCCAGCACGCCGAGGACCTGTTCGCCCTCGCCGTCCCGGGCAACATCTACACGCGGATCATGAACCCGACGTGGGACGTGCTCGAGCAGCGCGTGACGGCGCTCGAGGGCGCCGTGGCCGCGTGCGTGACGGCCTCCGGGCAGGCCGCGGTGACCTACGCCGTGCTCAACGTCTGCCGCACCGGCGACAACATCGTCGCGCTGTCGACGCTCTACGGGGGCACCTACAACCTGTTCGCGCACACGCTGCCGCAGTACGGCATCGAGGTGCGGTTCGTCGATCCCGACGCCCCGGGCGACCTGGCCCAGCACGTCGACGACAACACCAAGCTGGTGTTCGCCGAGACGATCGGCAACCCGCGCGTCAACGTCGTGGACATCGACGCGTGGTCGGACGCGGCGCACGGCCTGGGCCTGCCGCTGGTCGTCGACAACACCATCGCGACGCCGATCCTGACCCGGGGCCGCGACCACGGCGCCGACATCGTGATCCACTCGCTGACCAAGTTCATCGGCGGGCACGGCACCTCCATCGGCGGCATCGTCGTGGACAACGGCACCTTCGACTGGACCGCCCACGCCGACCGCTACCCGGGCCTCACGAAGCCCGACCCGTCGTACCACGGCGTGGTGTGGAGCGACGCCCTCGGGCCGGCGGCCTACATCGGCCGCGTGCGCACCGTGCTGCTGCGCAACACGGGTGCCGCGCTGTCGCCGTTCAACGCCTTCCTGTTCCTCCAGGGCATCGAGACGCTGCCGCTGCGCATGGAGCGCCACTCGGAGAACGCCCTCGCGGTCGCGACGCACCTCGAGTCCCACCCGCAGGTGACCTGGGTCTCCTACCCCGGGCTGGCCTCCTCGCCGTACCACGCGGTCGCCGACCGGATCCTGACCGGCGGCTACGGCGCGATCCTCACGTTCGGCATCAAGGGCGGCCGCGAGGCCGGCCGGAAGTTCATCGACTCGCTCGGCCTGTTCAGCCACATGGCGAACATCGGGGACGCGAAGTCGCTGGCGATCCACCCGCCCACGACGACGCACTCCCAGCTCAACGAGGCGGAGCTGGAGAAGGCGGGCGTGTCCCAGGACATGGTGCGCCTGTCCGTGGGCATCGAGCACATCGACGACATCCTGGCCGACATCGACCAGGCGCTCGCCGCCGCCGGGGGCTGACCCACCCGGACGGTGGGTTGCGCGGTGCGGGCCGCGAGGGGGAGCATCCCCCCGTGGCCCGCACCCGCACCATCCACGCGGCATCGCTCACCTGCGCCGCAGCGCTCGCGGCCGGGGCGATCGCCCTCGGCGCGCCCGGCGACCTGTCGCTGGTGTCCGTCTCCTCGGGCGGGGCCCTGGGGAACGCGCCCGCGGAGGCCGCAGCGGTGTCGGCCGACGGCCGCTTCGTCGCCTTCACCTCGTCCGCCGCGCTCACCGGGACGCCGACGGGCGGCGCGGTGCAGCTCTACGTGCGCGACCGCTCCTCCGGCACCACGGCGCTCGCGTCCTCGTCGGCCGCCGGAGCCGCCTCCAACGGCGCGGTCGACGCGCAGGACGCCGGGAACGTGCAGTTCTCGATCTCCGGCGACGGCCGCTACGTCGCCTTCGCATCGACCGGCTCCAACCTGACCCCCGCCGACCCCGATGCCGTGAAGGACGTGTTCCGGAAGGACCTGACCACCGGGGCCGTGGAGCTCGTGTCGGTGAGCTCGGCGGGTGTCCCGGCGAACGGCGCCGTCGCGGGCGACCCCGACATCTCGGCCGACGGCACACGGGTCGCGTTCGGCTCGGGCGCCGCGACGAACCTCGCGGGGGCCGACGCGAACGCCGCCCTCTCGGATGTGGTCGTGCGCGACCTCGCGGCGGGCAGCACCGTGCTCGCGGCCCAGACCACCGGAGGCGTGCAGGCCAACAGCACCACCGAGCGGCCGGCCATCAGCGCTGACGGCCACGTGGTCGCCTTCGAGGCGCCCGCGGGCACGTTCAACCTCGACCCCTCCGACGCCCCGGACCGGGGTAACGACGTCTTCGTGCGCAACCTCGTGGCCGGCACGCTCTCGGCGGCGAGCGACCCCGCGGCCGCCACGGGCTCAGGCTTCCCCGACGTCTCCGGCGACGGCCGCTTCGTCGTCTTCGAGACCGGCCACGCGTACGACGCGACCAACGACGCCTTCGTGGGCAACGACGTCTATCGGCGGGACATGGGCACCGGCGCGATCACGCTCGTCTCGGCCCGCAACGGCCTCGAC
>LNFM01007944.1_pt1 | contig 17730 bp, 17 predicted proteins | sample 596031 | NCBI WGS metagenome assembly LNFM01 (sample SAMN04254537, study PRJNA301005) | activated carbon metagenome | isolation source: dual media filters at the Ann Arbor, Michigan drinking water treatment plant | place: USA: Ann Arbor | reverse complement strand
AGCAGGAGGGTTCAAGGAGTGATCAACGTGGGAACACTGGCAAAGATCCGCAGGATGCACCTGCGCGACGGCCTTCCAATCAAAGAGATCGAGCGGCGCACGGGCCTGGCCAGGAACACCATCAAGGTGTGGCTGCGCAAGGGCGAGATGGTCCAGCCCAAGTACCCCCAGCGGGTGGTGGTGAGCAAGCTCGACGGTTTCACCGAGACGCTGGCAACTTGGCTCAAGACCGATCAGCATCGCGGCAAACGCGATCGCCGCACCATCAAGGCCCTGTACGAGGCCCTGGCCGAGCAGGGCTACCCCGGCGGCTACGGCCGGGTGGCCGCCTTTGCGCGGCGCTGGCGAGAAGAGCAGTCGGGCAAGGCCGGCAAGGCCGCCTTCGTGCCCTTGAGGTTCGCGCTGGGTGACGCGTTCCAGTTCGACTGGAGCACCGAGTACGCCTGGGTGGGCGGGCTGCGCCGGCGCCTGGAGGTGGCGCACACCAAGCTGTGTGGCAGCCGGGCATTCTGGCTGGTGGCCTACCCGACCCAGAGCCACGAGATGCTGTTCGATGCCCATGCCCGGGCGTTTGCCGCACATGAAGACCGCCGTGGACAAGGTGGGCGCGGGCAAGAAGCGCGTGATCAACGCGCGCTTTGAAGCCATGACCGGCCACTATCTGTTCGAGCCCGAGTTCTGCAACGTCGCCAGCGGCTGGGAGAAGGGCATCGTCGAGAAGAACGTGCGCGACCGGCGCATCAGCATCTGGCACAAGGCGAACAAGCAGCGCTGGCCCAACATACAGGCGCTCAATACGTGGCTGGAGGGCGAGTGCCGCGCTGCCTGGGCCGAACTCAACCACCCTGAGTGGCCGACGCTGAAGGTGGCCGACGTGCTGCAGGACGAGCAGCAGCGCCTGATGCCCAACCCCCGCCCGTTTGACGGCTACATCGAGGTGCTGGCGCGTGTCTCCAGCACGGCGCTGGTGCACCTGCAGCGCAACCGCTACAGCGTGCCCACCGAGCACGCCCACGAGGTGGTCAGCCTGCGCCTGTATCCCGAGCGCATCGATGTGGTGGCCGAGAACGCCCGCATCGCCAGCCATGTGCGCAGCTTCGAGCGCAGCCAGACCTTCTACGACTGGCGCCACTACGTCAGCCTGATCGAGCGCAAGCCCGGCGCGCTGCGCAACGGCGCGCCCTTTGAGACGTTGCCCGATCCCCTGAAGAAGCTGCAGGCCATCCTGCTGCGCCACGAGGGCGGCGACCGGGTGATGGCCCAGGTGCTGGCGGCCGTGCCGGTGCACGGTCTGGAGCCGGTGCTGGTGGCCGCCGAGTTGGCGCTCGAGAGCGGCAAGCCCAGCGGCGAGCACGTGCTCAACGTGCTCGCGCGTCTGAAGGCCGGCAGCCAGGCAGAGGTGAGCGCGGCCAGAACGCCGCTGACCCTGACGGTGGCGCCGCAGGCCAACGTGCAGCGCTACGACCGACTTCGCTCGGTCGGCGACGATGACGCACAGGAGGTGCGCGCATGAGCCAGGAGATCATCGGCGCCCTCAAGGCCCTGAAGCTGCATGGCATGGCCGCCAACTACCCAGAGGTGGCGGCGCAGGCACGGCACACCGACTTCAGCCCTGAAGCCTTCCTCAGTCAGCTGCTGCGGGCCGAGCAGGCCGAGCGTTCGGTGCGTTCGATGGCGTACCAGATGGGCGCAGCCCGCTTCCCGGCCCACCGTGACCTGGCCGGCTTCGAGTTCAGCCAGGCCCGTGTGGACGAGGCACTGGTGCGCACGCTGCACGGCGGCGCGTTCATCGAGGCCGGGCACAACGTGGTGCTCATCGGCGGTCCGGGCACCGGCAAGACACACCTCTTCCACACTAAGCAGAAGCCTCTGTCTTTCTGACAAAACGAAATAGCCGGGACGAGCAGGCTGCCTTCTTGCCTCCAGCAGGCTCTCCCAAATCATGTTGTCGCAAATTTCGAAAACCGTGCTCCATGGCATGTGAGGCAGATCGGGCGATGAAGAAATGCGCACGTTCGACTCCAGGTAATTCATCGCATTTAACTTACCATCGTCTTTTATGTACACTTCTGCGAATTCCCCCCAAAGCTTTGGATGAAATGTATTTCTTTCGACTTTGGTGCTGGATTCCTATTGGGATCCCCCCGGACGCTGGTCTGACGAACACAGGGTGCCCGTATGCGTGGGCGGCTCGAGATGCTGTGAACACACCCAGCCTCACGCCGAGGCGCGTTCAAAGTCCTACTGGCTAACACCGCCCAGGTCGCTGGGGAGTCGAATGGGGCGATATAGCGCTTCGATGCGGTCAAGGAGATCCGCAAGCGCTGTGGAAGCTCCGCAAAAGTCCCTGCGCCCGAGGCCTGTTGGGAGACTTTGACGGTGTGAATCAGCCGAGCCTAGGCGAGAGTGGACTCGAGCGCTAGGGCCGTGGCGACGAGCAAGCCCGAGCCCCTAGACAAGATGGACTTGGTGGTGCCCTGGGCTGAGCTGGTGTGGCTGATCGCACCGCATGCGTCAGAGTCGGCTACCAAAGGCGGGCAGCCAACCGGTTTGTCGTTATAGGTTTGAATTACGTTTGACGCACTGGCGCGTATGAGCTCGGTGCATCAGCAATCGGCTCGCGCGCTCGACCGGTATGCCCACAGCACTGGCGTTGGCTGCGAATTGGATGAGTTGGTCCTCCACTTCGTGCGGCAGCGCTGGGCGCCCTATGAGAATGTGCTCACCCTGCCCCGAGCCCCAAAGGGCACGTGCACGACGTGTCACACGAGACAGCTCACCACGGCGTCTACCCCCCTCCGCCCATAGGCGAACTCAAGACAAGCTGAAGCTGTTCCAAACTCACAACAAGCGCGTTCACCGCGTCAAAGGACAGGACCGGCGAGGACAGATACCGGACCTGAGCATCTCCCCTGCGCTCGCCCGAGATTGCAGACCGGCCGCCCCTGGCCACCGCGTCAAACTGAGCAGGATGCCATTGCGTTGGAACTTCCGCACGGGGCGGGCTTGTGGGCGCCGTCATTGAAGCAGGGAGTGTTGGCGTAGTTGCAGGGCTATGTTCTGAGCCGCAGCTTTCGGCTGATGGTGCTGGGCGAGCGACTCAAGACTTAGGCCATGGCGCGATCGCTGCATTTTGCTGGACCAGACTGGCCAGCTTCATGCGGTCTCATGGCTGGAGTTGTTCATACCGCTTGGCGGAGGTGATTTACATCTTCGGGCCCGACTTGGTGCCATGCGTGGCACTTCAAACTCAAATCCGCTTGGTGCAGCTCTCTGGGTGATCAGCGCACCCATTCTTCAAACGATAGGCAGAAACCTCCGGGCTTTCGACCCATTCGCCGTTGATGAAGTTGGCAAATTGTTGTGGCATGGCTATACGATTCAAGCGGTTCATAGAAAAAATGCCCAGCCGCTCAGTGCGGCGCACTTAGCAAACCGCGTTCCGCCAAGTTGCGGTACAGCGCGCGCGTGCCGAACGTCCAAGGCGCAATGTCCGTGGCAAGACGCACGGTGTTCACGAGAGTGCCCAACGCTGGTGTGGAGATCGAGACGACATCGCCCAAGTGGTGGGTGAAGCCGCCGCCCTCCGTATCCCGGTCCTTGATCGGCGAAAACATGGTGCCAAGAAAGAGCATGAATCCGTCGGGGTACTGATGGTGGGCGCCATAGGTCTGACTGACCAGATCGAGCGGATCGCGGCTGATCTCGCGCATATGGCTGACGCCTTCGAGCACGAAGCCATCATCGCCCTCGATGCGCAACGACACGCTCGCGTTGCGCACATCGTCGATGGAAAAGCCGTCATCGAACAGGCGGATGAAGGGACCGATAGCGCAGGAACCATTGTTGTCCTTGGCCTTGCCCAGCAGCAGCGCCGAGCGGCCCTCGATGTCGCGCAGATTGACATCGTTGCCGAGCGTGGCGCCTACGACCCGGCCCGCGCTGTTGACGGCCAGCACGATCTCCGGCTCGGGGTTGTTCCAGGCCGAAGCCGGGTGCAGGCCGATGTCAGCGCCCAGGCCCACGGCGGACATGGGCTGGGATTTGGAGAACACTTCGGCGTCCGGCCCCAAACCCACTTCCATGTATTGCGACCAGGCATTGCGGCGCTGCAGTTCGGCTTTGAGCTTCAGCGCCCCCTCGGAACCAGGCTGAATTTTCGCCAGATCGGTGCCGATCAGTTCGTTGATCATGCCGCGCACCTCGGCGGCCTTCGAGGCATCGCCGCCAGCCTGCTCCTCGATCACCCGCTCCAGCAGGCTCACGGCGAACGTGACGCCGCAGGCCTTGATGGCCTGAACGTCGCAGGGCGCCAGCCACTGCAATCCCGGCGCCCCGGCGAGCAGCGCCTGGACCGTGCCCAGGGGCTCGCCCGGCGCCGTGCGCGCCACGTCCACGGCGTCGCCGCGCTCGAACAGATCGGCCGTGGTGGGCGCAAAGCGCGTGATGTCGAACACCTGGCCGCCGCGCACGACGACGACCGACGGGCCGTCGATGGGCGCCGGCCGCCATACGCGCCCGATCAGCAGGGCGCGATCCAGGTCTTGGGGCAGGCAGGGGGGAAGGGTTGGGTGCATTTTCAGAATTCCAGTTGCGTTGAAAGTTGGCGGCGCAGTCACATCACCGCGCCAATCTGCCACGGCACGAATTCGCTTTGGCCATAGCCGTGGCGCTCGCTCTTGCTCTGCTGGCCCGAGGCCGTGGCCAGGATCAGCGCGAAGATGCGCACCCCCATCTCCTCGATGGAGGCCGTGCCGTCCACGATCTCGCCGCAGTTGATGTCCATGTCCTCCTCTTGCCGCTGCCACAGCGCGCTGTTAGTGGCCAGCTTGAGCGAAGGTGAAGGCGCGCAGCCGTAGGCGCTGCCGCGCCCGGTGGTGAAGCAGATCAGGTTGGCGCCGCCCGCTACCTGGCCGGTGGCGCTGACCGGATCGTAGCCCGGCGTGTCCATGAAGACGAAGCCATGCGCGGCCACCGGCTCGGCGTACTCGTAGACCGCCTCTAGGTTGGTGGTGCCGCCCTTGGCCACCGCGCCCAGCGATTTTTCGAGGATGGTGGTCAAGCCGCCGGCCTTGTTGCCGGGCGAGGGGTTGTTGTTCATCTCGCCGTCGTTGATCGCAACGTACTGCTCCCACCAGTGGATGCGGTCCACCAGTTTCTGACCCACTTCGCGCGAGACGGCGCGGCGCGTCAGCAGGTGCTCCGCGCCATAAACCTCGGAGGTCTCGCTCAGGATTGCCGTGCCACCGTGCGCCACCAGTAGGTCGACCGCCGCGCCCAGTGCCGGATTGGCGCTGACGCCGCTGTAGCCGTCCGAGCCGCCGCACTGCAGGCCGATGCTCAAGTGCGCTGCGCTGCAGGGTTCGCGCTGCACTGCGTTGGCGCGCGGCAGCATCTCCTGGATCAGGGCAATGCCCTTGTCCACGGTCTTCTGCGTGCCACCCACGTCCTGGATGTTGAAGACGCGCAGGCTCTCGCCCTCGGCCAGGCGGCCGGTGGCGAGCCAGGCGTTGATCTGGTTGGCCTCGCAGCCCAGGCCCACCACCACCACGCCGGCGAAGTTGGCATGCGTGGCATAGCCGGTGAGCGTGCGCGACAGGATGTCCATGCCCAGCCCTTCGGAGGCCATGCCGCAGCCCGTGCCATGCGTGAGCGCCACCACGCCGTCGACATTCGGGTATGCCGCCAGCGCGGCCGGGTTGGTGCGGCGCGAGAAATGCTCGGCAATGGCCCGCGCCGCCGTGGCTGAGCAATTCACGCTGGTCAGGATGCCGATGTAGTTGCGCGTGGCCACGCGGCCGTCGGCGCGGCGTATGCCCATGAACGTGGCCTCGCGCCGGGCGGGCGCAGGCTTCACATCCGCGCCGAAGGCGTAGTCGCGTGCAAAGTCGCCCTTGTCGGGCCCCATGTCCAGGTTGTGCACATGCACGTGCTCGCCGGGCGCGATCGGCTGGCTGGCAAAGCCGATGATCTGGTTGTAGCGCCGCACCGGCTCGCCCTGGCCAATGGCGCGCACGGCAATCTTGTGGCCCGGCGGAATCAGGCCCCGGCTGGTGACTGATTCGATAGGCGTGCCGCCGACGAGCTGAGTGCGGGCGATGACCACGTCGTCGGCGGGGTGGAGTCGGATGAAGGGGATCATGTGATTTATGAGCAAATGGGGCGCTAGCGCCCGGCTGGCAGGGCGCTAACAGCTCGCATAAAAAGAGCCTTCAAGAACCGGCATTCAACACTTCTGCGGGAAGATCCATTTGGTGGTACTTCTTGTAGATGGCATTGAGCTGCCCGTTCTTCAGGTTGGTGCGCACCCAGGTATCGATTTTTTCCTTGAGGCGAGGCTCTCCCTTGCGCATGCCTACGGCCGCCATGTTTGCCTTGATCGTGAACTTCACCTCGAGCTGCCGGGATGGGTTTTTTTCGTTGACGGTCCTCATCAGCATCGGAGTCGTCACCCAGATATCCGCCTGGCCGCTCACCATGGCGGTGAGCGACGTGGCATCGTCATCGAAGCGAGTGATCTGCGTGCCAGGGGGGGCAATCTTGGTCAGCTCCTGATCATTGGTCGTACCCCGTGTGGAGATGACTTTCTTGCCCGCCAGATCGGCCGGCCCGGTGATCTTGATGTTTTTGGGCGCGGCAACGATCACCAAGACCGGCGCATAGGGTACGGAAAAATCAATCACCTTTGCTCGTTCCGGCGTGATGGCGAACACCGACACCACGATGTCGGCCTTGCCGGTCTGCAGGAAGGGAACGCGGTTGGACAGCACCGTCGGCACGAACTCCAGCTCCAGCCCCAGGTCCTTGGCCAGCAGCTCGGCGGTTTCCACGTCGGAGCCGATCAGCTTCAGCTTGTCGTCCTTCATGCTGTAGGGCGGCACGGCCATGTCGATGGCCACGCGGATCTTCTTGGCAGCCATGATGGTGTCCAGTTGGTCTGCGTGGGCCATTCCTGTGCCGAGTGCGGCAGCGCCCAGCAGCAAGCAAAGTTGGCGGCGAATCAAAGATGTAGACATGTATCTCTCCGGGTTTCAGATGGTTGATGGGGTGGGGGTGATCAAAGTCCGTTGCCGACGAACTGGCGCAGCTCGGGCGTGGAAGGGTTGGCTAGAATCTCGGGGTCGCCCTGCTCCCAAACTTGGCCCTGGTGCATGAAGATGACCTGGTCGGCCACGTTGCGTGCAAAAGCCATTTCGTGCGTGACGAGAATCATGGTCATGCCTTCGGCGGCCAGTTTTTCCATGACCTTGAGCACTTCGCCGGTCAGTTCCGGGTCAAGTGCCGAGGTCACTTCGTCGAACAGCATCACCTGCGGCTGCATGGCCAGCGAGCGAGCAATCGCCACGCGCTGCTGTTGACCGCCCGAGAGCTGCTCGGGGTAGCTGCCCGCCTTATCGGCCAAGCCCACGCGGGCTAGTACATCCAGCGCCAATTCACGCGCTTGCGCCGCCGGCATGCGCTTGACCGAGGTCGGCCCCAGTGTGATGTTCTGCAGCACTGTCAGGTGCGGGAACAGGTTGTAGCTCTGGAACACGATGCCCACGTCGCGCCGCAGCGCACGCTTGTCGAGCCCGGCATCGTGCACCTGGTGGCCGCAGACGCGGATCTGACCCTCGTCCACGCTTTCGAGCCGGTTGATGCAGCGCAGCGCCGTGCTCTTGCCCGAGCCGCTCTTGCCAATGATGGCCACCACCTGGCCCTTGGTGACGGAGAACGACACCCCGCGCAACACATGCAGTGCACCGAAGCGCTTGTGCACCGATTGCAGATGGACGACAGTTTCAGCGGCGACTTGCATTGAGTTTCCTTTCAAGTGCCAGGCTCCAGCGCGACAGCGGATAGCTCATGGCGAAGTACAGCAGCGCGGCAGCGCCGAAATAGACAAAGGGCTGGAAGGTGGAGTTGTTGAGCACCTTGGTGTTGTAGGAGAGCTCGGCAAAGCCGATCACAAGCGATGCCACCGAGGTGTTCTTGATGATCTGCACCGCAAAGCCCACCGTGGGCGGCGTGGCCAGGCGCAGCGCCTGGGGCAGCACCACTTGGCGCATGCGCTGCCAGCGCGTCAGGCCCAGGCATTCGGCGGCCTCCCACTGGCTCTTGTGCACGGCCTGGATGCAGCCGCGCCAGATTTCGCCGAGAAAGGCGCTGGCATAGATAGACATGGCCAATGTCGCCGCCAGCAGCGCGGGCACCGAACCGATGCCGGCAATGTTGGGACCATAGAAGCACAGCCCCATCAGCACCAGCAGCGGTGTGCCCTGAATGAGCTGTATCCACGCGGCCGCGGCCACCCGCACCGGGCGGGCCGGCGAGATGCGCGCCATGGCCAGGGCCAGTCCCGCAAGCCCGCCGATCGCAAAGGTCAGCAACGACAGCACCAGCGTGCCCCAGGCGCCTTGCAGCAAAGAGAAGAATTGTTCGCTCGTCATAATCGAACTTCCTTCACAGCGGCGTGCCCAGCTTGCGCCGGCGCGTGAACACCATCAAGCCTAGTAGCCAGAAGCCCGTGCGCATCAGGTATGAGAGCGCGAGGTACAGCCCCCACAGCACGAGAAAGACCTCGAAATTGCGGAAGGTGTCGGACTGGATGCGGGTTGCCACACCCAGCAACTCCTCCGCCCCCACCGAGGACATGATGCTGGTGGCCAGCATCATGAGCACAAACTGGCTGGTCAACGCCGGCCACACGCGTTCCACGGCCGGGCGCAGTACCACATGCCAGAGGATTTGCACATGCGACAGTCCCAGGCATTCGGCTGCCTCGATCTGGCCACCGTGGATGGACTCGATGCCCGCGCGCAGGATTTCGCAGGTGTAGGCGCCGATATTGATCACCAGCGCCAGCACCGCGCCGACCATGATGGGCATGGTGGCGCCCACCGACGACAGCCCGAAGACCAGAAAGTAGCTCTGCACCAGCAGCGGCGTATTGCGGATAGCCTCCACATAGGCCCCCACCAGCCGGCGCAGCCAGCCATACCGGCTGCCGCGCCCCACGGCGCACAACGCGCCCAGCACAAAGCCCAGTACCGTGGCCAGGAAGGACAGTTGCACGGTCGTCCATGCCCCCTCCAGGAACAGTGGCCACTGCGCCAGTACGCTGGCGAAGTCAAACTCGTATTTCATATTGGCTCCTCAGCGCAACCACCATCAAGCCCGCGCGGCTTCGGTTAGGCACGCCCTTTACACTCGAAGCGGCAGACGCCATGTTGATGATGGAACCGCCGCCGCCGGCCAGCATGGACTGCAGATAGGCGCGGATGGTGCGGTACATGGCCTTAGCATTCAGATCGAAGCTGAAATCCCAGTCGGCCTCCTCGCATTCAAGGATGCTGCCGTGGTGTACAAAGCCGGCGCAGTTGAACAGCACGTCCACCTTGCCGGTGCGTGCAGCAAAGGCCTGCACCGCTGCCGTGTCCAGGACGTCCAAGCGGCCCGTCTTCAAGCCGGTCAATCCAGCCTTCACGGCCTCGGCAGCCAGTTCCGCCAGCGCCGAATCATCTACATCCGTAGCCCATACCGTGGCGCCTTCACGCACTAACGCCAAGGCACTAGCCCGGCCAATCCCCTTGCCTGCGGCTGTAACCAGAGCCGTCTTACCTGCTACACGCTTCATTGCGATGACTCCATTGTTGTAATTTGAGCCCATCAAATTGCTCGTAAATAACTCTGGTCTACCTGCGAAAGATCGGGACAACCCATCAGCCCAAGCACTCGATCGATTTCGCTACGCAGGATCTCAATCGCCCGCCCGGCCCCAGCTTGCCCCCCAGCCGCCAGGCCGTAGGTTGTGGCTCTACCGACCAGCACCGCATCAGCGCCCAGCGCCACCGCCTTCACAATGTCGGAGCCGCGCCGGAATCCGCCATCCAGCATCACGGCCAATCGTCCCTGAACCTCGGCTACGACTTCAGGAAGCACATCCATCGTTGACAGCGCGCCATCCAATTGCCGCCCGCCATGGTTCGACAACACGATGCCATCCGCACCAACTGAAATCGCCCGAACCGCGTCCTGCGCATTCATGACCCCCTTGATTACGAGCTTCCCTGGCCAGATGTCCCGCAGCCATTCGACATCTCGCCAACATAGCGATGGGTCAAGCGACTGACCGATCATTGAGGACGCAGCACCACGGACGCTGGTCTGCCCTGGCGGCAGCAGGTCGCCAACGTTTGCGAAATGAGGAAAACCGTGCGGAAACAAGATGTCGAAGATCCAGCGCGGATGCCGAATGACGTCGATCTTGTTTCGCCAGTTAAGGCTTAGTGGCCCAGAGAAGTTCCGCACATCCCACTCGCGCTTGCCGTAGATCGCGCTATCGGTAGTGAGTACCAACGTGCCAATTCCTGCGTCCTGGGCCCGGCGTGCAATCTTCTCGACAAACTCGCGGGTCCTGTACATGTAAACCTGCATCCATACCCGGGCATCCGCTCCTGCTCGCCGCACCACTTCCTCCAATGATGTCGTCGAAACATTGGTGAGCACGAAAGGGATGCCTGCCGAAGCTGCTGCACGTGCCATTGACACGTCGCCTTCGCGCGATAGCAGTCCGCTGAACCCCGTCGGCCCAATCAGGAACGGCGATGCAATCTCCTCACCAAGCAGTCGCCTACGTTGATTGCGCACAGTGACGTCCACCAGAGTTCGCGGTTGAAACGCGATGTTCGAGAAGACTTCACGATTCCTACGCAAAGTAGCCTCGTCTTCCGAGCCACCTTCAACGTACTCAAAACAAAAATTAGGCACCCGCCTGCGGGCCATCCCACGCAGCTCCTCGATGCTCTGAGCGCGACTTACATCCCGCCCGGTATACAAACGACGCTTCAAGTCTCAACCCCCAAAAGTCTCTGCACATCCACAAGATGCGACCGTTCGCACTCTTCAAAATTGGTCATGCCAGTTGTAAGTTTATTAAAATATGCAAAACTGGTCAAGCCAATTTTAGCCAATCAATACTAGGGAAATCCCTAGATTGGATCGATGCTCAAGGTTGGGTGTAAGAAGATGAGAGGTTTGCTCTCACTGGGGCTCAGGCGAGTGCTGGCCCTACACCGCACGCGCCTTTCATTCAACAAATAGGCTAGACGCACTAGCTCGGAGGACCAAAGTGAACACAAGATCGACCCCTTCCCGCCGGCTCTATCTGCAGATCGCGGATCAATTGCGGACGCTGATTTACGAGCCGGACTTCGCCGTCAATGGCCGTCTGCCGCCCGAGCGAAGACTCGCAGAGCAGCTTGGCGTTTCACGGCCATCGATTCGGGAAGCGCTCGTTGCGCTCCAACTTGAGGGCAGAGTCGAGATCCGGATGGGTTCGGGTGTCTATCTTTGCGACGTGCCCCCCAGCTCCAAGGAGGCCGCACAAGACAATGTGGAGATGGGAGACAGCCTGATCGACATCATGGGTGCCCGCGCGATCCTCGAAGGTGCGATTGCAGCGTCCGTGGCACCGCTGGCTAAACCAAAGGATGTGAAGGCGCTACGGGCCATCTATCAGACGATGGAGCGCGAATGCCAGGCAGGGCAGATTCCGATTGCAGCAGACCGTGCATTCCACGTGCGAATCGCCCAGATGTCGAACAACGAAGTGCTCACTCGAACCGTCGGGGCACTGTACGACGAACGACAAAGCCCTATGTCATCAAAGCTGCTTGGTCTGTACGAGCCAGTGGACACATGGTTTGTCGCACTCGATGAGCACCGAGAGATTCTCGAAGCGATCGAAGCTCGCGATCCCATTCAGGCTCAAGCGGCAATGCAACGGCACTTGAAAACCTCACTCAAACGGACAATGGCACGCCGCGATCATGGCTAGCAACAGAGCGCGCCATAGCTTGGAACAGATGCCAATAATGGAAGACTTGAGCGCATCCGGCACGTGCGGGATCAGCGTTGCGGCATCGACCGCTTCGCCATAGGTCTGCGCATGCAGCGAGGCGTAGCAGTGCTCGGCTTTCAGGGCAGCGGGAAAATGAAAATCAGTTCATGGGCTAGCTTGGACCGCATTCCTAAGTGGACCATCTCCTGCCCGACTGACTTGATGGTGCTGACTTGTACCGTGATCGCGATGCGATTACCATCTTGCGAAGTATCTAGCTGCGCCAAGCTCACGGAGTGCTACTTGCCTGACCAATGTGCAACTGACCATGGGACTTCCTCTATCGGACGACCGGTGGCCAAGTACGGATGTTTTCGAGGACCCAATCCGCCATTGCATGCCGCGTCGCGTGCGTGCCGCTGCCGATGTGAGGAGCCAGTACAACGTTGTCCATCGCTTCAAGACCCGGGTATGGGCGTGGTCGTCCTCGTACACATCGAGCCCGGCGCCAGCGATTCGCCCGTCCTGCAATGCATGTACGAGTGCTCGTTCATCGACCACGCTGCCACGCGCCACATTGATGAGAAAGGCAGTCGGGCCGAGCGCATCCAGTACGTTCGCATCGATCAAGTGACGCGTCTGCTCGCCACCTGCCACGGTCACAATGAGAAAATCGGCCCACTGGGCCAACCCATGCACAGATTCTGTATTGAGATACGGTGAACCTTCCACAGGCTTGCGCTTGTGATAGCTCACCTGCATGTCGAAGGCTGTGCCCCGACGCGCCACCGCATGGCCTATGCGTCCCATTCCCAGGATGCCTAGACGCTTCCCATACACACGGTGGTGAATGCCAAAGCGCTGCTGTGACCAGTCGCCACGCCGCACAAACCTGTCACCAGCACTCACGCCCCGAGCCACGTCCAGAAGCAACGCAAAGGCCATGTCAGCCACACAGCCGTCCAACACGCCCGGGGTATAGCCGACGCAGGCCCCCCGGCGCAGCATGGAGGCACTGTCGAACGCATCGAAACCGGCTCCAAAGCTGCTGACGAATCGCAGGTTGGGCAGTGCTTCGACCAGGGCCGCCGATGCCCCCATGACTGCCGAAGTAACCAAAATTGTTGGCGCCGACCGAAAACTGAGCCACTTTTGAGGGTAGTGCCGACCCAAAACTGAGCCAGGTGAACAACCTACTCTGCTGTTTTTTTGTGCAGCAGAGGACAAGGAGTGATCACCATGGACATGATTGGCAGGATCCGGCATTTGCATGCCCGGAAGAACAAATCGGAGCGCGAGATATCGCGCATGACAGGGCTCTCGCGCAACACGGTGGCGAAGTGGCTGCACGGCGAGGTGGACGGCCCACCGAAGTACCGGCGCGGCGAACAGCCCAGCAAACTCACGGCGTTCCATGACGCGCTCAGGCAGGCCTTGAAGGCCGATGCACGTCGGCCCAAACACGAGCGGCGCACGGCCAAAGCGCTGTACGCCGAGATCAGGCGCGCGGGCTATGAGGGCGGGTATACGCGGGTGACCGACTTCATCCGGGCATGGCGCCAGGGCGAAGGTCAGGGGTCTGCTGGCAACGCCTTTGTGCCACTGGCCTTCGAACTGGGCGAGGCCTTCCAGTTCGACTGGAGCGAGGAAGGCATGGTGATCGGTGGCATCTACTACCGGGTGCAGGTCTCACACATGAAGCTGTGCGCCAGTCGGGCCTTCTGGCTGGTGGCCTACCCCAGCCAGGGCCACGAGATGCTGTTCGATGCCCATACCCGGTCGTTCGCAGCGCTGGGCGGTGTGGCCCGCCGGGGCATTTACGACAACATGAAGACGGCGGTGGACAAGGTCAAGAAGGGCAAGGGGCGCATCGTCAACGAGCGCTTTGCCACCATGTGCGCGCACTACCTCTATGACCCGGACTTCTGCAACGTGGCCAGCGGCTGGGAGAAGGGTGTCGTCGAGAAGAACGTACAGGACAGCCGGCGGCGCATCTGGATCGACGCGGCCAAGATCAAGTTCGCCAGCTTCACCGAACTCAACGCCTGGCTGGGCCAGCGCTGCCGCGCGCTGTGGGACGAGGTGCGCCACCCCGAGCACACCCAGTTCAGCGTGGCCGAGATGCTCGAACACGAGCGCGCGCACCTGATGCCCATGCCGGTGCCCTTCGATGGCTACGTCGAGAAACCCGCGCGAGTCTCCAGCACGTGTCTGGTGTCGGTGGCGCGCAACCGCTATTCGGTGCCGTGCGAACGGGTCGGCCAGTTGGTCAGCACGCGGCTGTATCCGGGCAGCGTCGCCATCGTGGCCGGCGACTCCATCGTGGCCCGCCACGAGCGGCTGAGCAATGCGGGAGAGACCCGTTATGACTGGCAGCACTACATCCCACTGCTGCAGAGGAAGCCTGGTGCCCTGCGGAACGGCGCGCCCTTTGCCGACATGCCCGAGGCCCTGCAGCGGCTGCGCCGAGGGCTGCTGCGCAACCCGGGTGGCGACCGGGTGATGGCGCAGGTGCTGGCCATTGTGCTCAGCGCCGGTCTGGACGCGGTGCTGGTGGCCATCGAGCTGGCACTGGAGAGCGGTCCACCGGGCAAGGTCAGCGTGGAGCATGTGGTCAACGTGCTGAACCGGCTCAACGCGCAGCCGATACCGCCCACGGCGGCCACACTGTTGAAGGTGAGCACGCCGCCGCTGGCGAACACGGCTCGCTACGACAGTCTTCGCTCGGACACAGTGGGTGTCACCATCGAAGGAGCCGACCATGAAGACTGACGTGCTGGTCGAACTCAAGGCACTGCGCCTGCACGGCATGGCCGGCGCGTGGGCCGATCTGGTCGAGCAAGGCGGTGGTGAGGCTGGCGGTGTGGGCATCGAGTCCTCGCGCTGGCTGATCGAGCACCTGCTGCAGGCCGAGGGCACGGACCGGGCGATGCGCTCGGTCAGCCACCAGATGCACGCGGCGAAGTTCCCGGTGCATCGCGACATGGCAGGCTTTGACTTCGAGGTCTCGCCGGTGGACCGCAAGCTGGTGGAGACCTTGGCCACCACGGCCTTCACCGACGAGGCGCACAACGTGGTGCTGGTGGGCGGCCCGGGCACAGGCAAGACCCATCTGGCCACGGCCATGGGCGTCTCGGGCATCACCCGGCACGGCAAGCGGGTGCGCTTCTACTCCACGGTCGATCTGGTCAACGCACTGGAGCAGGAGAAGGCTCAAGGCAAGGCCGGGCGCATCGCTACCAGCCTGCTGCGCATGGACCTGATCATTCTGGACGAGTTGGGCTATCTGCCGTTCAGCCAGGCCGGTGGGGCGCTGCTGTTCCACCTGCTGAGCAAGCTGTACGAACACACCAGCGTGATGATCACGACCAACCTGGACTTCGCCGAGTGGTCCAGTGTGTTCGGCGACGCGAAGATGACCACCGCGCTGCTGGACCGTCTCACGCACCACTGCCACATCGTGGAGACAGGCAACGAGTCGATCCGTTTCAGTCGCAGCACGGCCGCAGCCAAGAAGCGCATCAAGGCCCGCGAGCAGGCGCGAAAGAGTGCCTCGACGCAGGCCGAGCCCGACCCATTCTGAGCAAGTGCCGCGCTGTGCAAGCCGCTACGGGCTACGCCCTGCGCGGCTTGCACAGCGCCTTCAACACAACAACAAGGAGATCGCCGAACCAGGACAGCACCTACACTTATCCACAGCCGACCCCACAAAAGTCGGCTTCCACCCCTGGCTCAATATTCAGTCGGCACAGTGGCTCAAATTTGGATCGGCGCGGACACTCGACGACGAGGACGACGGCCTGAGCGATGACGGTGCACAGGCCTTGCACGAAGAACTGGACCGGCTGGGCGATCAACTGGACGTCATTGAACAGACCCTGGTGGTCTACGACCCCGGCATCGTCGCCATGGCCGGGGCGGTGGTGTCGGTGGACTCCATGGGGGCCTTGGTGGTGCATCGTGGGTTGTTGCGTGAGGAGCAGTTCAAGGCGCTGCGGGCACAGGCGCAGCCGACTCCGGACGCCCAAGCCGGAGGCGAGGGGGTACAAGTAGAAGCACCCGCCAGCCGGGGCGGGCTGTCCGAGAAGCTGATGCGGCGCCTGAGTGCACACCGCACCGCCGCCCTGCAGGCCGAGGTGGCCTGCCATCCCCGCATCGCCCTTGTGGCCCTGGTGCACCAGTTGGTGCAGCGGGTGCTCCTGGGTGGCTACGGTGTATCGCCGGTCAACATCATCGCCACGCCGCAGGACCGTCTGGAACAGCATGCTCCGGACGTTGCGGAGGCACCGGCTGCGCAGGGCCTGCGAGCCGTGCGCGAGGCTTGGGCGTCGCGATTGCCGGAAGACCCGAAAGCCCTTTTTGCCGAGCTGCTGGCGATGGAGCACGACGAGCTTCTGTCGCTGTTGGCCCTGTGCGTGGGGCTGACGGTGTCGGCCGTTGCTCAGCGCGAGAACGAAGCCCCCGCCGCGCTACTGGCGCAAGCGGTGGAGCTGGACATGCACAGTTGGTGGACGCCCACGGCGGCGGGTTACTTCGACCACGTATCGAAGGCGAGGGCGCTGGAGGCTGTCCAGGTTTTCGCGCCGGGTGAGGTGCAACGGCTGGCGAAGCTCAAGAAGGCGCAGATCGCCAGCGAGGCTGAGCGGCTGGCCGCTGGCTCGGGTTGGTTGCCGCAGATGCTGACCGAGCCTGTGCAGGCCGGTGAAGCGCTGTACGAACACCAGCCGGAAGATCATGAGGCCGCTTGAAACAGCGACAAGCGTCTGAACCGCTCCATTTCATCCCGGCCTCGGCCGGGATTTTTGTGCGTCTCCGGCGCAGCCGGACCGCGCTCTGGTGCTGCGCATCGAGCCACCAGGCCACAGGTGCCCCGGCGTCTCGACCCTGTCGGGCGCCGATCGCTGACGCCTCCGGCCAAGGGCAAGCCCTCGGCCTGCGCGCTGCGCTTGCCATTCTCACGCCTGCAGGTGTGGTGGGGCTGGCTTGCTGATCCCTTCATCCTTGCACAGCTGGCGGCCGTTCGGCCGTCTTCGAACCTGTGACCGCTGCGCTGCGGCGTGCCGGTTCCGGTCTCGGGCAATCCCGCCCGATCACCGGAGTTGATCATGCAGCACGATCTGTTTTCTTCCCTCGATTCCTTCCTGTCGGTGCCCGCTGGTTCGGGCGGTTTGCTCATTCGCGACGTGACAGGGCAGTACCGTCTGGCCGAGGCCGACGAGGTTCTGCTGGCCGCGCAGCGCTTGCTGGCCGCCCAGGTGCGTGGCAGCGACCTGATGGACTCGCCTGCCGTGGTCAAGGAATTCCTGCGTTCTCGCTTGGGCCATCTGCCGCACGAGGTGTTTGCGGTGATGCACCTGGACTCACAGAACCGCGTGCTGGACTACGTCGAGATGTTCCGCGGCACGGTCAGTCAGACATCGGTCTACCCGCGTGAGGTGGTGCGCGATGCCCTTCTGCGCAACAGCAGCGCCCTGGTGCTGGTGCACAACCACCCCAGTGGAGAAGCGCGTCCATCGCGGGCCGACGAACACCTGACGCAGACGATCAAGGCCGCAGCGGCGTTGGTCGATGTGCGGGTGCTCGACCACTTCATCGTGGCGGGCGAGGTCATCTGCTCAATGGCCGAAATCGGCCTCGTTTGAGCCAGGGGGCTTCGCCCCCTTTTGTTCTTCGTTGAAGTGCGCGCTGCGCGCGAGCGCAGGGGAGGGCAGAGCATGGCCGGTGTGTATCGGCGGCACAGGGGGCAGCTGCCCTCTCCCGTGCCCGGGGATCGCGGTCTGGATTCCTTCCCGCTGCGCGGGAACGAGCCCGCTGAACGAACTGACGTTCGGGCCGCTCCCGCCGCTGCGCTCTGGTCCCGTCCCGCTCGCCAGATCGTCCCCCCGGTCACCCGCCATGCCCGATGCCGG
>LNFM01015415.1_pt1 | contig 17733 bp, 19 predicted proteins | sample 596031 | NCBI WGS metagenome assembly LNFM01 (sample SAMN04254537, study PRJNA301005) | activated carbon metagenome | isolation source: dual media filters at the Ann Arbor, Michigan drinking water treatment plant | place: USA: Ann Arbor | reverse complement strand
CAAACTCGTCCTCATTCGCCACGGCGAATCCACCTGGAACCTGGAAAACCGCTTCACCGGCTGGACCGATGTCGACCTCACCCCCACCGGCCTGAACCAGGCACTGGCCGCGGGTCGGTTGCTGAAAGCCGAGGGTTACGACTTCGACCTGGCCTACACCAGCGTGCTCAAACGCGCCACGCGCACCCTGTGGCACGTGCTCGACGAGATGGACCGCACCTGGCTGCCGGTGGTGCACAGCTGGCGCCTGAATGAGCGCCACTACGGCGCCCTGCAGGGCCTGAACAAAGCCGACACCGCGAAAAAATACGGCGACGACCAGGTCCTCGTCTGGCGCCGCAGCTACGACACGCCGCCACCGTCGCTGGAAGTGGGCGACCCACGCAGCGAGCGCGGTGACCGCCGCTACGACCGCCTCAAGCCCGAAGAGATCCCGCTCACCGAATGTCTGAAGGACACCGTGGCCCGCGTTCTCCCGTTCTGGAACGAAGCCATGGCGCCGGCGATCAAGGCCGGCAAACGCGTGGTGGTGGCGGCTCACGGCAACAGCATCCGGGCCCTGGTGAAGTACCTCGACGGCATTTCCGAGACGGACATCGTCAACCTCAACATCCCCAACGGCATTCCGCTGGTCTACGAGCTCGATGCCGAGCTCAAGCCGATCAAGCGTTACTACCTGGGCGATGCGGAAGCCGCGGCCCGCGCCGCCGCGGCCGTGGCGGCGCAAGGCAAGGCCTGAACAAGGGGCCGGTGATTGGGGAACCGAACCGGTCGCTCATGCTCATAGGTGTATATTGGTTCGCCATCGGGCCAAGCCGCCCGGCGTGGGCATTTTTACTGGGGTAATTCAATGGCAAAACAGGTGAGTCACAAGCTGAAGATTGCAGGCTGGGTGGCCATTGGTGCGGTCGCGGGTGCGCTGACCACGGTGCAGCTGCAAGCGGTGGCCCGCGGCACGCTCGCGCCCTTGCCGCTCGAAGAGCTGCAGCAACTCGCCGCCGTGTTCGGCATGGTCAAAACCGACTATGTGGAGCCGGTGGACGAGAAGAAGCTGATCAACGAAGCCATCTCCGGCATGGTGGCCAGTCTGGACCCCCACTCCCAGTACTTCGACAAGAAGTCGTTCAAGGAATTCCGCGAAGGCACCAGCGGCCGTTTCGTGGGCGTGGGCATCGAAATCACCATGGAAGACGGCCTGGTCAAGGTGGTCTCGCCCATCGAGGACTCGCCCGCGTTCCGCGCCGGCCTCAAGACCAACGACCTGATCACCAAGATCGATGACACCAACGTCAAAGGTCTGTCGATCAACGACGCTGTCAAACTCATGCGGGGCGAGCCCAGGACCAAGGTGCTGCTGACCATCTTCCGCAAGGACGAGGACCGCACATTCCCGGTGACCATCACCCGCGAAGAGATCAAGACCCAGAGCGTGAAGTCGCGCGTGGTGGAGCCGGGCTACGCCTGGGTGCGTGTGTCGCAGTTCCAGGAACGCACCATCGAAGATTTCGCCCGGAAGATGGAAGATCTGTACAAGGCCGAGCCCAACCTCAAGGGCCTGGTGCTGGACCTGCGCAACGACCCGGGTGGCCTGCTCGATGCGGCCGTGGCCCTGTCGGCCGCCTTCCTGCCCGAAAACGTGACCGTGGTGTCCACCAACGGCCAGCTCGAAGACAGCAAGTTCATCTACAAGGCGATCCCGCAGCACTACCTGCGTCGCGGTGGCAACGACCCCATCAAACGCCTGACCGACAACACCAAAGGCACTTTGAAACGCGTTCCACTGGTGGTGATCGTCAACGAAGGGTCGGCTTCGGCCAGCGAGATCGTCGCCGGCGCCCTGCAGGACCACAAACGGGCCACCGTGCTGGGCAGCCAGACCTTCGGCAAGGGCTCGGTGCAAACGGTGCGTCCCCTCGGTCCGGACACCGGGCTGAAGCTCACCACGGCGCGCTACTACACGCCACTGGGCACCTCCATCCAGGGCAAAGGCATCGTGCCCGATGTGCTGGTGGACGAAACCCTGGAAGGCAACGTGTTTGCCGCGCTGCGCACCCGCGAAGCCGACCTGCAGAACAGCCTGACCAACGGCAAGGACCCCAAGGCAGCGGCAACACCGATGACCGACGCCGCACGCGCGGCCGAACAGGCGCGCAGCGAAGAGCGTGAAGTGGCGCGCAAGCGGTTGGAAGAAGAAGCCCGCAAGAACCCGGGCCAGCGCCTGGTGCCCGAGTTCGGCACCGAGAAGGACTTCCAGCTCGTGCAGGCCCTCAACCAGCTCAAGGGGCGTCCGGTCATGGTCAGCAAGAGCCAGACCGTGCGGACCGAAGAGAAAAAAGAAAACTGAGGACACAGCGGGCCGAACAGCCCGCTGTGATGCTTTTGGACGACGCACAGCTCCTGCGCTACTCGCGCCACATCCTGCTCAACGAACTCGGTGTTGAAGGCCAGGAGGCCTTGCTGGCCTCGCACGCGCTGATCATCGGCGCCGGTGGCCTGGGCTCACCGGTGGCGCTGTACCTGGGCAGCGCCGGCGTGGGCCGCATCACCGTGGTGGACCACGACGTGGTGGACGAAACCAACCTGCAGCGCCAGATTGCGCACAACCTGGCCCGGGTGGGCGATCCCAAGGCCGAATCCATCGTGGCGGCCATCGCCGCGATCAACCCCGACGTGCGGGTCACGCCCGTTGTGCAACGGGCCGACGAGGCCTTGCTCGGCGAACTCGTTGCGCAGGCCGATGTGGTGCTGGACTGCACGGACAACTTCGCCACCCGCCACGCCATCAACCGCGCCTGTGTGAAGCACCGCAAACCCCTGGTCTCGGGTGCCGCGATCCGCATGGACGGGCAGCTCAGCGTTTTCGATGCGCGCAGCCCCGGCAATCCCTGTTACGCCTGCGTGTTTCCCGAATCGGCGGACCTGGAAGAGACCCGCTGCGCGACCATGGGGGTGTTCGCACCGCTGGTGGGCATCGTGGGCACCATGCAGGCGGCCGAAGCCTTGAAGCTGCTCACGGGTCTGGGCTCGCGCCTCACCGGCAAGCTGCTCATGCTGGACGGACGCGACCTGGCCTTCAACGAAATCACACTGCCCCAAAACCCACAGTGCGCGGTCTGCGGCCACCCGCATTGAATCAACCGCGCGGCGGCATGGGGCACGGCCCGTGGCGCTTGCGGAAGTCGCGCGGCAATTCGGCTTCGGGCTCCTTGAACACGCCCCGCTTGTGCAAGCGAGCCGCGGCCTCTTCGTCAGCCAACGGCCCCAGGCTGCGCCGCCAGCGGTACGACCAGGCGTGCCCCGCCGAGACCATCCAGGCCGCCACATCGTCGCCCTGGTGAACGATGCGCGCCACGCCGCGCCCATAGTCGTCTTGCGCGCGCACGCGCACCTCCACCACCTGGTTGAGCACGCGCCGCGCCAGCGCATCGCGCGATGCTTCGCCACCGCGCTGGCAGATCTCGGGCGCGTCGATGCCTTCCAGCCGCAGCTTGCGGTACGGGCCGCCGGTCAACGGCTTCACCCACACGGTGTCCCCGTCGAACACACGGCTGACGCGAGCGCTGTAGGCCTCATCCAGACCTGGTGCATCCAGCGCGCCAGCGCTCAAAGCCATCAGCGCAAGACCCACACCCGCGCACCATCGTTTCATGCGTTCGCCTTGTCGATGTCGCGCAGCAACTTGTCCAGCCGCGCGGAGAGTTGTTCGGTGCTCAGGCGCTCACGCAAGCGCTCCACCATGAGCGGCAGGCTCATCGGGCTCGGGCGTTCCAGCGCCACGCTGTGCAGGCTGTGGGTGGCCATGCCTTGCAGGCAGGTGCGCAACCGGTCGATGTCCAGCTCTTGCGACAGCACCTCGCGCTCGGCCTGGCCCAGCAAGAGGTTGCCCGGGTCGTACTTGCGGAACACCTCGAAGAACAGTCCGCTGGAAGCCTGCAACTGTTTGAGGCTCTTGGGCGCACCCGGGTAGCCGCTGAACACCAGGCCCGCCACCCGCGCGATCTCGCGAAAACGCCGCTGGGCGAGTTCGCCCGCGTTGAGCGACGCCATCACATGCGCCAGCAGATCGTCGGCATGGAACAACGAGCGGTCCAGCAGCCGCGAGAGGTCGGCCGGCTCGCTGCTCAGCAGCTCCAGCCCGTAGTCGTTCACCGACAGGCTGAAGGTGTTGGGCTGCTCGCGCGCGAGCCGCCAGGCCAGCAAGCTCGCCAGCCCCAGGTGCACGTGCCGCCCGGCGAAAGGGTACAGGTACAGATGGTGGCCCTCGCGGGATTGCATGTGCTCCAGCAGCAGCTCGTGCGGCCTCGGCAGCCGCGACACACGGGCCTGGGTGTCCAGCATCGGGTCCGCCGCCAGCGCCATCTGCACCAGCACGGCATCGGCCAGCTCGGTGGACAGCGGCATCTTGCCGCCCTGCCACGAGGGCACGGCGCCCTTGGTCTTTTCTGCCTTTTTCACCCAGGCCGTCATTTCGTGCACACGGATGAATTCGAGCAGGCGACCGGCGAACACGAAACAATCGCCCTTGCGCAAGCGAGCGATGAAGCCCTCCTCGATCGATCCGATGCGCCCGCCGTTCATGTACTTCACCTGCAGCGACGCGTCGCTCACGATGGTGCCCACCCCCAGCCGGTGGCGGCGCGCGGTGGCGCGGCCTTGCGGCGTGTCGGGCACCCGGTACACGCCGGCTTCATCGGGCTGGATGCGGTGGTAGTCGGGGTAGGCGTTCAGGCTTTCGCCGCCACGTTCACAAAAGGCCAGCGCCCAGTCAAACGACTCGCGCGAGAGCTCGCGGTACGCGAACGCGCTGCGCACCTCGTCAAACAATTCGTCGGGCTTGAAACCACCGCCCAGCGCCACGGTCACGAGGTGCTGCACCAGCACGTCCAGCGGTTGTTCGGGGCTGCGCCGGCTCTCCACCCGCCCGGCCAGGGCCGCTTCGCGCACGGCCGCAGCCTCCACGAGCTCGAGCGTGTTGGTGGGCACCAGCGTGACGCGGCTGGGTCGACCCGGCGCGTGCCCGCTGCGCCCGGCGCGTTGCAGCAGGCGCGCCACCCCTTTGGCCGAGCCGATCTGCAGCACCCGCTCCACCGGCAAAAAATCGACCCCCAGGTCGAGTGAGGAGGTGGCCACCACGGCCTTGAGCTGGCCGCTCTTCAAACCCTGCTCCACCCACTCCCGAACAGCCTTGTCCAGGCTGCCGTGGTGCAAGGCGACCTGCCCGGCCCACTCGGGCCGCAGGGCCAGCAGCATCTGGTACCAGATCTCGGCCTGGCTGCGCGTGTTGGTGAAGACCAGCGCGGTACTGGCAGTCTCCAGCTCGCGCACCACCGGCACCTGCATGCGCGCGCCCAGGTGGCCGGCCCACGAATAGCGACCCGGCTCGGACGGGATCAGCGTGTCGATGGCCAGCGCCTTGTCCACGCGCCCGCGCACCAGTTGTGCGTTGTTCGGGCTGCAGAGCACACGCAAAGCTTCGTCCAGGTTGCCCAGCGTGGCACTCATGCCCCACACCTGCAAACCCGGCTGCCAGCGCCGCAGCCGCGACAGCGCCAGCTGCACCTGCACGCCGCGCTTGCTGCCGATGAGCTCGTGCCATTCGTCCACCACCACCGCGCGCACGCCCGCCAGCTCGTCGGGTGCGCGGCTGCGTGCGAGCAGCAGCGAGAGCGATTCGGGTGTGGTGACCAGCACGGTGGGCCAACGCCGGTCTTGCCGGGCACGCTCTGCGCTGGGGGTGTCGCCGGTGCGCAAGCCCAATGTCCACGCAGGCGCCAGATCGGTCAACGGTGCGCGCAAGGCCGATGCGCTGTCGGCAGCCAAAGCGCGCATGGGTGTGATCCACAGCACCGTGAGCGGTGCGGGCTTGTGCGCGGGCAGGAACCGCAGCAGGTGGTCGATCAGACCCAACCAGACCGCGTAGGTCTTGCCCGAGCCGGTGGTGGCATGGAGCAGACCACTCCGACCCGCACCGATGGCGGACCAGACCTCGCGTTGAAACTCAAACGGTGTCCAGTGACGCGAAACCATCCAGCCCGCTGCGCCGGACGGCGGCGGGCTGGATGGTTCGGGGGAGCGCGGTTGGGCGAGCGGCTTGCGCGGCATCGGCTGACCAACAGATGCCCGGGCGATCAGCCTTTCTTGCCGCCCATCACCAGCAGCGCAGCGCCGACGACGATGGCACCGATGCCGGCCCACACCGGTACGTTGACGGTTTCCTTTTCCTTCACGGTGAGCTCCAGCGGGCCCAGCTTCACGGCCGAGGTGTCCTTGGTGTAGCTGAAGCTGCCGTAGATCAGACCGATGGCGCCTGCGGCAATGAGAAGGATGCCGACCAATTTGGCTGTGTTCATGAGAGTTTCCGTTCCGTGAAGCAGCACTTCCGTCATCGGGCCAAAGCGGCCGCGACGCAGCGCAGGCAGCGATGATGCATCAATTGCCGACGAGGCTCAGCCCGGATCGCGGTAACGCGCGGCGGTGATGAACTGGCCGAAGGTTTCGCACCAGACGATGACGCTGGTGTAGCGCGCGGGGTCGGTGCCTGTGGGCAGCGCCACGATGAAGTTCTCGAAGGTTTTCACGTCGCCCACGCGCTGCATGGAGGGCTTGAGTCGCTCGAAGTCGGCCTCGGTCTCCACGAACTCGGGCGAGAGGTAGAGCTTGTAGTCGGGTCCGGGCGCGAGCCGCCCCTTGAACGCAATCTGCCGCGCGCCCACCGTGACCGTGCCCTCGCCCCAGTGCAGAGCGTCGCTGTCTTTCAGATCGCGGCGGAATTCGCCTCGGAACAGACCGCCGGCCTTGGCCTGTGCCACCTGCTCGGTGCTGGGCCCGGGCGGCGCGGTCAGGATGGGCAGCGCATAAATGCCGGCACCAAAGCCCACCAGCAAGACCAGTGCGTGCGATGCGAGCAGCAGGGCGGTGCGGCGACGCGCGGCACTGGGAGCGGAGGCTGTCATGGGTGGTCTCCTTCGATGTGACCCCGGTTCGTCTGGCCAGGACCGCAAGCCTTACACGCCACCCGCGTTTCAGGACAGCATGGCCTGCACACGCAACAGCCCGGCCACGGTCTGCAGACAGGCCTGAGCGGCTTCGGTGCCCTGCACCGCGAAGTGGCGCATGAAGTAACGGCGGTGCTCCACATGCTGGTGAAAGTGGTGCGGTGCCTGCACGGCCGAGATCACCGGCACGCCGGTGTCGAGCTGCACGTCCATCAAGGCCTGCACCACGGTTTGCGCCACGAAGTCGTGGCGGTAGGTGCCGCCGTCCACCACCAGCGCGCTGCCCACCACGGCGGCGTAGCGGCCGGAGCGTGCCAGGCGCTGGGCGTGCAACGGGATCTCGAACGCACCGGGCACGTCAAACACATCGATGGCATCGGCCGAGACACCGCCCCGTGCCATTTCTTCGAAGAACGCATCGCGGGCCTGGTGAACGATGTCGGCGTGCCACGAGGCCTCCACAAAGGCAAAGCGCAAACCGGCCGGCAATTCGGGCAGCACGGGAAGTTCGGTCGGGGTGGTGTTCATGGCGTGGGGTGTGGAGGAAAAACAAAAATGATTGTAGGCAGCGTGCGCGCTCAGGCGGTCACGATCCAGCCTTCGAGGGGGTCGAACTCGGGCAGGCCCCAGCGCGGGTGCCCGGCCTCGTGCTGCACCTGCGCCCAGGCCGCCTGCAGCAGGCAGAGCACCGCATCGAGGCTGTCGCCGCTGGCGTCGTCGGCCAGCGCGTCTCGCTGCGCGTGGGTCAACTTCAATCGCAGACCGCAGGCCTGCAACAGCGGTGCCTGGCCGTTCTCCAGCGCGTTGATCAGCGTCTTGCGGGCGATCAGCCGATCGGGCGTCTGTTTGGCCTTGTCGTCGCTCTTGTACGAGGTGGCGCCGAGCACGCTGCGCGCCAGCAAGCCGGGGTAAGCCTCCAGCCCCACGCGCGAGCCATCACCGGGCAGCAGGCCGGGCAAGGTCAGGCCCGCGGCCATGAGGCGCGGCACACCCGCGTGCAGCATGAAGGCCACCGGCGGGTTGACCCACTTCATGCTGGGGCTGGAGCCGGCCGGGCCGTCGGTGGCGCGGTGGGCAAATTTGCCACCCACCGGGCGGGCATTGCAGAAACCCGAGAAGGCCTCGCGGATGGCCTCTCGGCTGAGGCCGGCGTAGTGGGCCATGCACGCAGACCAGTCGGTGGGCCAGCGCAGCGTGGTGACCAGCTCGCGCGGCAAACCGAATGGCAGGTCAAAACCGCCCACCCAGTGGCCGGGCTCGGTCATGCGCGCCAGCCAGCCGTCCAGCGTCTCGAAGCGCTCCAGGCCGTTCAGGACGACGCGGTGGCGGTCGGTGCGGCCCACGGCCAGGGTGATGGGTTTGCGGCGGCTCGGTGCGCTGGTGAAATCGCAGCCCAACAAGGCCCGCGCAGGTGAAGTGGTCATGCCGCGATCATCCCAGCGCCAGCGCCATCACGCCGGCGGCGATCAACATGGCCCCGAACAGGCGCGCAAGCCGGTCGCCCTCGCCCAGCAACTGTCCACCGATCAGCGCGGCAAACAACATCGACACCTCGCGCGCGGGTGCCACATGCGACAACGGCGCCTGCTGCATGGCAAACAGCACCAGCACATAGGCCACCGGGCTCACCACCGCCACCAGCAAGGCGTAGCGCCACTGCGTGTGCCAGAGCTGGCGGGCCGTGGGCAGGTCGCGCAGCACGCTGGGCGCGAGCAGGGCCACGCGCACGAAGTTGCCCATGTAGTCCACCAGGATGGGCGACATCAGGACCACCTTGACCGCGTACCCGTCGACCACGGTGTAGGACGCGATGAACACGCCGGTGACCCCACCATAGGCCATGCCCTTGTGCACGCGCTGGCGCGCCACCGGATCGTGCGCCGCGCGCAGCAGGCCCGGCCCGCCGGCAATCAGGAACACACCACCCACCACAGCGGCCACACCGGCCACACCCAGCGCGGAGATCTGCTCGCCCAGCAGCACGATGGCCACCAGCGAGGACAGCAGTGGCCCGGTGCCACGCGCCATGGGGTAGACCACGGTCAGGTCGGACTTGCGGTAGCCCCGCAGCAGGATCACGTAGTAGATGACGTGCAGCACACCGCTGGCCAGCACCAGCAGCCATTCAACGTGGCCCCAGCCAGGCACGTCATCGCGCCCCACCCACCAGCCCAGCGGCGCCCACACCAGCATCATGAGAAAGGCGCTGAAGAAGGCAAAGCGCGCGTCACCACCGGCCTTTTTGGCGGCAATGTTCCAGCCGGCGTGAATCAGGCCCGCGAGAACGATCAGACCCAGTGCGGTCAGGGACACGGCGGCACCAGACGGAAAAAAACCGCAGCGCCTGCGAGGCTGGCTGCGGCTTCTGCGGACACCGGCTTCAGGCCCTGCCGATGATGCTCGCGGTGGCCATCAATTCTTCTAGCAGGGCCAGGGAGACCTTGCCCGAGACCGCGTAGGGATCGAATTCGGGCTTCTCCGAATACTTCAGCACGATCGAGGTGTTGAGCTTGGACAGGTTGACCTGGCCCATGGTCCAGCCACCGAATCGGCGCTCGGTGATTTCTTCGTAGTGCAGCAGCTCCACACCGGTGTGGCGCTGGTCGGCCACGATGTGGTTGTAGAGCTTGTTGACCGCGCTGCGCCCGCCTTCGATGGCTTGCAGGAACACACCGCCGCCGTAGCACAGCACACCGGTGATGCCATTGCCCATGTTGTGCGAGCGCGAGGACTCCAGAATGGACTCGATCAGGCGGGGGGAATCTTTGTCGACAGCGCGGCTGACGTAGAGGAGGCGGACGAGCATGGTGTTCTTCTTCTGGACGATCGTTGAATACAGAGGGGTTTCAGCGTGGAATCAGCGAGAGGAATTCGCGGCGCAGGTTGGGATCCTTGAGGAACACGCCGCGCATGACCGAGTTGATCATCTTGCTGTCCATGTCCTTCACCCCGCGCCAGGCCATGCAGTAGTGGCTGGCCTCCATCACGAGCGCCAGGCCATCGGGCTGGGTCTTTTCCTGGATCAGGTCGGCGAGTTGCACCACGGCCTCTTCCTGGATCTGCGGGCGACCCATGATCCATTCGGCCAGCCGTGCGTATTTGGACAGACCGATCACGTTGGTGTGTTCGTTGGGCATGACGCCGATCCAGATGCGGCCGATCACGGGGCAGAAGTGGTGGCTGCAGGCGCTGCGCACCGTGATGGGCCCCACGATCATCAGTTCGTTGAGGTGCTCGGCGTTCGGGAATTCGGTGATGCTCGGCGCCTTCACGTAGCGCCCATTGAACACTTCCTTGATGTACATCTTGGCCACGCGGCGCGCGGTGTCGCCGGTGTTGTGGTCGTTGTCGAGATCGATGACCATGCTGTCGAGCACGCCCTTCATCTTCTCGGCCACCTCGTCGAGCAGCAGCTCAAGTTCCCCCGGCTGGATGAACTCGGCGATGTTGTCGTTGGAATGAAAGCGCTGGCGAGCCGCTTTCACGCGCTCGCGGATCTTGACGGACACCGGTGTGCCGATGTCGTCTTCTGGGGTGGCTGGGGTCATGGGGGCGTCGGATGTCATGAGCATCCGGCATGCTATCACCCGACTTCACGCGGACCCGCCTCCATGGTCTTGACCGATTTTTGCTGGGGTTTTCACCAGCAGTTGTTCCAGATCCTGCAAGGTGCTCGCCTCGTGCAGCGGTTTGTCGTGGCGGATGCGCTGCATGCGGGGGAAGCGCAGCGCCACGCCGCTTTTGTGCCGGGTGCTGCGGGCGATGCCTTCGAAAGCGAGCTCGAACACCATCGTGGGCCGCACGCTGCGCACCGGGCCGAACTTCTCCAGCGTGTGCTGGCGGATCACGGCGTCCACCGCCTTGAACTCGGCGTCGGTGAGGCCGGAATAGGCCTTGGTGAAGGCCACCAGCTGCAGCGCACCGGGCACGGCCGGTTCGCGTCGGGCAATGGCATCCACCACCGCCTGGGCCTCTTGGGCGCTGGCCGGCGCGCGGTTCCACACAGCGAAGGTGTAGTCGGTGTACACAGAGGCGCGACGGCCGTGGCCGGCCTGGGCGTAGATCAGCACGCCGTCGATCGCCAGCGGGTCGATTTTCCACTTCCACCAGGCCAGCACGCCGTCTTCGGTGCTGCTGCCCGGGCCGGCCCAGCGCTTCTGCCGTCCGGTGCCGTAGGTGCTGCGGCGGTGTTTGAGCATGAGGCCCTCGACGCCGAGTTCGCGCGCCTTCAACCGCTGCTCGGCGAGCGCAGCCCAGTCGTTGCCGACGACGCAGGGCGACAGCCACAGGCGTGGGCCGATTCCCACGTTCACATCCGCTGCAAGGGCCTCCAGGCGATCGCGGCGCCCGGTCTGAGGCCACGCGCGCAAGTCCTGTGCGTCCGCTTCCAGCAGGTCGTAGGCCATGAAGCTCACCGGTGCATCGGCCAGCACCTTGGCGTTGAGCGTCTTGCGGCCAATGCGTTGCTGCAACAGCGCAAACGGGGCGGGTCGGCCGGGCCGGTCACTGCCGGGCAAGGCGCTGGCGCTGTCCTCGTCGTGCCAGACCAGGATCTCGCCGTCGACCACGGTGCCGTCGGGCCAGCGCTGCGCCAGGGCCTGCAGCTCGGGAAACCGGTCGCTCATGAGTTCTTCACCGCGCGACCACACCCACACCTGCCCGGCACGTTTGACGATCTGGCCGCGGATGCCGTCGAACTTCCATTCGGCCAGCCAGTCGCTGGCCGGGCCCAGGCGCGCCTGCATGGCCTGCGCGGTGTCGGTGCTCGCCACCTCCAGGTCGAGCAGGTCGTCGCCGGGCTCAAAGCCCAGGGGGCTGGCGAGGAAAAACGGGTAAGGCTGGCTGGGTTCTCGTGCAGTGTGTTCAGCGCCCGACGCCTCGGCGGGTGCGAGCAACGAGCGGTACTGGGCGGCGGTCGGCAGTCGCTTGCCGTCGGTGAAGCCCATCATGCGCGCGGCCACCTGCTTGGCGTCCAACCCCGCGTGCTGGGCGATGGCGCGCTGCACCAGCAGCTTGCTCACGCCCACGCGAAAGCCGCCGCCCACCAGCTTGACCAGCAGGAAGCGCCCGGTGGCATCGAGCTCGCGCCACCAAGCGCGCAGGGCCACGGCCACCGCATCCTCGCCCTGCCCGCGCAAGGGCAGCAGGCGTTGCTCCATCCAGTCGCAAAGGCTCGCCTCAAGACCGTCGGCGCTCTCGGGCGCCGGCAGCACGAGCGCAATGGTTTCGGCGAGGTCGCCCACGGCCTGGTAGCTCGCGTCGAACAGCCACGCGGGCAGGCCGGACGCCTCTTCGGCCAGCGCACGGAGCTGCGCGGTCTTGATCAGCTGACGCGGTTTGCCCCCCGACAGAAAGTAAACGGCCCACGCGGCGTCGGCGTCGTCCACCGCGCCCAGGTAGCGCTGCAGCGCCGTGACCTTGGCGCTGGTCGAGGTGGTCGCATCGAGTTCGGCGAACAGGTCGGCGAATCGTTTCATGCCGCGGGTGGGTCCATGGTTGCCGGCGCGGTCTCGGCGCGGGTTTCGTGCTCGTCGCCGTACTCGGTGTCGAAGCCCTCGGCCTGCAGGCCCTGCTCCTGCAGGTAGCGCACCAGCACTGGAATGCTGCCGTGTGTGACGATCACACGCTCGGCGCCGCTGGCACCGATGGCGCCCAGCAGCCCGGGCCAGTCGGCGTGGTCGCTGAGCACGAAGCCGCGGTCATGGCCACCGCGCCGGCGCTGGCCGCGCACCTGCATCCAGCCGCTGGCGAACGCGTCGGAAAAATCGCCGAAGCGTTTGATCCACGGCGTGCCCAGCGCGCTGCCCGGGCAGAGCACCAGCGCGCGCTGCAGGCTGGCCTTGTCGGTCACGTCGCTCACCATCAGTGTGTCCGGCAACGCCACGCCCACGGCGCGGTACGCACGGTTGAGCGGCTCGACCGCGCCGTGGCAGACGATGGGGCCGATGGACGCATCGACCCCGCCCAGGATGCGCTGCGCCTTGCCCAGGCTGTAGCACACCAGCACGCTGGCGCGCCCGGCCGCGGCGTTGTCAGCCCACCACTGGTTGATCTGGCCGAACAGCTCGGCGTCGGGCCGCCAGCGGTAGACGGGCAGGCCGAAGGTGGACTCGGTGATGAAGACATCGCAACGCACGGACTCGAAGGGCGTGCAGGTGCGGTCGGGTGTGGCGCCGCCCGGTGTGGTGCGGTAGTCGCCGCTGGCCACCCACACCCGCCCGCCGTGTTCCACCCGCACCTGCGCCGAGCCCAGCACGTGGCCCGCGGGATGCAGCGAGATGCGCACGCCGTTGTGCTCCACCGCCTCGCCGTAAGCCAGGCCCTGCAAGGTGATGCCCTGCCCCAGGCGCGAACGCAGCAGGCCTTCGGACACCGCGGTGGCCAGGTAGGGTGATCACCGCACGCTCGACCTTGCGCCAGGGGTCGATGTAGAAGTCCCCCGGCGGGCAGTACAGGCCTTGCGGGCGCTGGACGATCAGGTCGTCGTTCATGCGGGGATCCGCCGCCGGGCCGCCCCAAGGCGGATCAGCCCCCTCGGGGGGCAGCAACCCGCGCAGCGGTGGAGCGTGGGGGCAGTCATCAATAACGGTGACCGGTGACAAAAAGCGTGGCGCGCATGATGCCGAACGCGATGCGGTCGAGCACCCGCTGCGTCCAGTGGCGGCTGCCCAGGGCCTGCACATCGACCATGTCGCCGGCGGTCTGCACCAGGCCATCGAGGTGGCTGCGCAGCAACTCGGCAAAGCGCCGGTCGGTGGTCATCACGTTGGCCTCGCGCGCCAGCAGCAGCGACAGCGGATCGAGGTTGGTCGAACCCACCGTGGCCCAGCGCTCGTCCACCACCGCCACCTTGGCGTGCAGCGCGCTCGGTGCGTACTCGTGGATCTCGATGCCGGCGCTCACCAGGTGCTGGTACACCGGGCGCGCGGCGCGGTACTGGAAGAAGTTTTCGTATTTGCCCTGCGACAGCAGACGCACCCGCACGCCCCGCGCAGCCGCCAGGATCAACGCTCGGCGCAGCTTGCGCCCGGGAATGAAATAGGCGTTGACGATCACGATCTCGCGCCGCGCCGCGCCGATGGCCTTGAGGTAGGCGCGCTCGATGTCGTGGCGGTGGCTGACGTTGTCGCGCAGCAGCAGCGTGGCGCGGGCGCTGTCCACGCCCAAGGGCACGGCACTGCTGTCGCCGAACGTGTTGTCGCTGTCGGCGCCCTGCACGCTGCTGCGGGCCGTGTCCAGCTTTTGCAACAGGCGCGAGAAATCGCCCACCGGGCGGGACTCGCGCAAGGCCTCCCACGCTGCCTTGAACTCGCGCCGGCGGGCGCTGCGCGCGGCCTGCAGGCGCCACCACAGCTGCTCCATGGTGTCCCCCATGTCGTGAACCAGCGGGCCAGCCACGCGCAGCGAAAAGTCCAACCGCGGTGCGTCCAGCCGGCCCAGGGCCACGTCGTCCTGGTCGTCGATGATGTTGATGCCGCCACAAAACCCCACCGTGCCATCCACGACGCAGAGCTTGCGGTGCAGGCGTCGCCAGCGGCTGGGCAACAGCAGGCCGAAGCGGCCCAGCGGTGCGTAGATGTGCCAATGCACGCCGGCGGCATCAAAGCGGTCTCGCCACGCTGGCGGAATGGCCGGTGTGCCCACGCCGTCGATCACCAGCCGCACCACCACGCCGCGCTGCGCCGCTCGTTCCAGCGCCTCGGCCACGCTCAGCGCAGACCCGGCAAATTCAAAGATGTAGGTTTCCAGATGCACCACGCGGCGCGCGGCGTCCATGGCGTCCACCAGGGCTGGAAAAAACTCGGCACCGCCCTGCAGCAGCAGCAACTGATGACCACCTCGCAAGGCACCGTGCACGGCGCGCGGGCGTCGCAACGGGTGGTCTGTGCCTTTCACAGCTCCAGCTCGGCGATCAGCGGCAGGTGGTCCGACATGCGCGCCCAGGCGCGTCCGTGCGGCACTTGCGCGGAGACGGGCCGCAGTCCACGCACAAAGATGCGGTCCAGGTGCAGCAGCGGCAGGCGCGAGGGGTAGGTCGGCAGGCGAATGCCTTCGAAGGTGCGCAGGCCCAGATCGGCCATGGGTTTGAGCAGCTGAGCGCCCCAGTCGTTGAAATCACCCGCCACGATCAGCGGCGCGGTTTCGGGCACGCCGGTGGCGACGTACTCGCCCAGGCGCTGCACCTGGCGCGAACGGCTGGCGTGGATCAGGCCGAGGTGGACCACGACCACGTGCACCTCGATGCCGTCGATCAACAACTGCACGTGCAACAGGCCCCGCTGCTCGAAGCGGTGGTCGGACACGTCGGAGTGTTTGCTCTCGATCACCGGCCAGCGCGACAGCAAGGCGTTGCCGTGCTCGCCGTGGCGCGTGGTGGCGTTGGTGCGGTACACGGCCTCGTAGCCGTCGGGGGTGAGGTAACTGGCCTGGTCCAGGTCGGGCCAGCGGGTGAAGTGTTTTTCCAGCTTGCGGTTGTGTTGCCGCACCTCTTGCAGGCAGACGATGTCGGCGTCGAACTGCTCCACCGCATGCGCCAGGTTGTGGATCTCCAGCCGCCTCCCGGGGCCCAGGCCCTGGACGCCTTTGTGGATGTTGTAGGTGGCGACGCGAAGAATGCTCATGGGCAAATCATGCCACCAACCCCAGGCGCGCCCTGCGTCAATCAGTTCAACCTCGCTGCCATTCTGGGCAGCCATGAAATCGCCTCGGCATTCGACGGCGAGAAACAACGCTCGGCCGCCTGCGCCCAGGGCAACCAGACCTGATCGCGGTGCTCGCGAGGGCTCAGCAACACCGGCACGGCGCGGGGAATGCACAGGCCGAACAGGTGCTCGGTGTTGTGCGTCACGCCCTCGGCATAGCGGTGGCGCCACTGCGGGTAGATCTCGTACACGTTTTCCAACGCCCAGTCGGTGAGCGTGTGGCCAGGCGCTCGCACATCGAGCCCGGTTTCTTCGGCCACCTCGCGCGCAGCGGTGAGTTCGAAGGCTTCATCCAGCGAATCCTTGGAGCCGGTCACCGACTGCCAGAAACCCGGCGCATCGGCGCGCTCGATCAACAACACCTCCAGTGCAGGTGTGTGGATCACCACCAGCACCGACTGCGGGATCTTCGGCGGCATGGACGCGGGGCTCAGAACAGGCGGGAGGCGGTGCTGCCCACCGTTCGGGCGCGCTGCAACAGCTTCCAGCCCGACCACAGGCGCAGCGCCAGGCCCAGCGAGCGGCGCGGGCGCCACGCCGCCACGGCAAGAACGCTGCCGGCCACCACCAGCGGGTTGGCACGCAACCAGATCCAGGCATCCTGCAGACGGTCTGCCCACACCCAGACGGGCTGCACCACCTGCAGTTGGTCCGCCACCTGGCCGCGGAGCTGACCAGACCGCAGCACCAGCATCTGGCGCCGGCGGGCCAGTTGTTCGGCGCGGCCGGGTTCTGCTGTGCTCATGAGCGCAGCTCCTCGCGGTCCTGCTTGAGCTCTTCAACCGTGGCCGAAAACAGCCGGGTGCCGCTGCGCAAGCGCTCGCGCGCCAGCCACGCCGCGACCCCACCGAGACCGATGAACACACCAGCGAACGCCGCGAGCGGCAACAGGCGGTGCGTGTCCCACAAGGCGACGGTGATCAACATGGCCAGAAAACCCAGCCCCAGGCTGAGAAAGGCCACGGCCACCGCACCATAGACCAGCAGGCCGCCCACGCGAATCACCTCTTCTTGCGCCTCCACGCTGAGCAGCTCCAGCCGCAGCTGGAGCAACTCGAGCACGGTGGCGGTCAGCCCCTTGAGCGAGGCCGAGAGGCGGGTCGGTGGCACAGGCATGCCGCGGGTGTTCAACGACGGCTGATCAGCAGACCGATCACCAGACCGATGCCGGCGGCGGTGCCCACCGCGCGCCAGGGGTGCTCGTGCACGTAGTCGTCGGTGGCTCGCGCCATCTCGCGGGTCTTTTCCTTGATCGCGTCTTCCGCGTCCAGCAGCTTGTGGCGGGCCAGGCGCAGGTTTTCGTTGATGCGCTCGCGCAGTTCCACCACCTTGCCTTCGGTCTGGTGGGCGGTGGCCACCATCAGCTCTTCGGCATCGGCGATGACGCGCTGCAGATCAGCGACCAGTTTCTCTTTGTTGGCCAGGGTGTCTTGGGCGTTTTTGCTCATGGGTAGGCTCCTTTCAAAAAGCCATCCTAACAAACCCTCACCGGTACCCTGGCCTACGTTTCGTTACCGCACCTCGGCGGTGCGGAACCCGCAGCGGACCAGCAAAAAAGGGCGGCTTGTGCCGCCCTTTCTGTGTGACCGACCCGACCGATCAGGCGGATTTGGACAGCTCCGTGTTGCGCAGGCGGATGTGCAGTTCGCGCAGCTGTTTCTCGTCCACCAGGCTGGGCGCCTGGGTCAGCAGGCACTGTGCACGCTGGGTCTTGGGGAAGGCGATCACGTCGCGGATCGACTCGGCGCCGGTCATGAGCGTGACGATGCGGTCCAGACCGAAGGCCAGACCACCATGGGGCGGCGCGCCGTACTGCAGCGCGTCCAGCAGGAAGCCGAACTTGACCTGGGCTTCCTCGGGCGTGATCTTGAGGGCGTCGAACACCTTCTGCTGCACGGCGGCGGTGTGGATACGCACCGAGCCACCACCGATTTCCCAGCCGTTGAGCACCATGTCGTAGCCCTTGGCGATGCACTTCTCGGGCGCGGTGACCATCCAGTCTTCGTGGCCGTCTTTCGGCGCGGTGAAGGGGTGGT
>LNFM01007137.1_pt1 | contig 17738 bp, 14 predicted proteins | sample 596031 | NCBI WGS metagenome assembly LNFM01 (sample SAMN04254537, study PRJNA301005) | activated carbon metagenome | isolation source: dual media filters at the Ann Arbor, Michigan drinking water treatment plant | place: USA: Ann Arbor | reverse complement strand
TTCTGTATGCTCCCATCCTGCTGGACGATCTGGGTCTCAAGCCCTCCCGGCACGCGCTTGCCGAACACCATGAGATCGACGAATGCGTTGAGGCGTTGGTGAAGGCCCGCAAGAAGCCGGAGGCCTGGCCCGAGCTGGCCAAAAAGCTGTCACACGAGGTGCACCACCACCTCAAAGAGGAAGAGACCAAGTTTTTCCAGCTCTCGGGCAAGATCCTGAGCGACCGGCAGAAGAGCAGCCTGGCTGGCAAGTACCGGCGCGACCTGAAGCGCATGCGTACCGTGCAAGCCTGATGGCCGAGGGGCCGACAAAGGGGCTGCACAAAAGAAAAACGGGCCGTGAGGCCCGTGTTTGCTTGATCCCTGGCGGGAGGGCGTCGTTCACATCGTGCCCTGCAGCGCACGGAAATGCTCAATTTAGAATCTGGCAGTTTTTGAAGTACCACCAAAAATACCACCACCAGATCGGGTCTGAGTTCGTGCTGATAGACATACCCGTCTTGGCTCCGAGCGCCCAACTGATTGGAGCCCTTGCGATCGCGGTGTGTTGTCACCACGCGTCAGGGTATCCGGCAGGTTCGTTGCCGTTATCGCGCTCGAAGTGGGGCGAGCCTTATCCCGGCACAGCGGGTCAGTGGTTGTTGTCTTCGAGTTGATCGCGCTCAGCGTTGATGAGCACATCTGAAGCAACCATCGATCGTTGGCGGCGCTGCTGCGGAGGCAAATCACCGCTGAACATCAAGCGGTAGGCGGTCGGCATTCGACCGTATGCATGGGCACCTCGTCGATGCCCTGCAGGTCCAGGCGCACCGAGCATCCGCCCACATTGAGGAAGATGCGCGGGTCGGTGATCTGACGGCCATTGACCTCAATCGTGGCCGGTGCCACGAAGCGCGCCTCACCGGTGAGCACCTCGGTGTGAGGCAGGCCACGCATCCAGGCTTCCACCGCTTGGCGCGAGTGCAGCACGATGCCTTCCTTGCGCGCCTTCACCCGCGCCATGTTCACCCGGATGTCAACCGCGTCGAAACCGTACTCGGCGCCGCGTTGTGTTGATTCATCAGCTCAACTGAGATGGTCAGTTTTCGGTCGGCGTCAACACCCCCAGTGCTGATTGGCTGCGCGATGGTGTCAGTCAGTAGCCATCTCACACGGCCAGCACTGGCGCCAGGTTTCCTTCGAACTCGGTGGCGTGCTCAAAGCGAGCCGGCTGAGAGTCGCGTCCTCAAGGCCAGCCAAGGTTCGATGGCGTCTCGCCCCACAGAAGTACACGCGAGCTAACCGTCGACACCCATTATGTCCACCACGAGTTGGCCTTACGTACGAGCAAGCAGAGGAGCGGGCCTGAGAAGTTACGCCGAAGCAGGCCAACGAAGAAGACGGTGGAATCATGCCGCGTGGCTGGATAGGCGAAACACTGCAACCGAGGTCACCAGGTCGGTGGCCTGTGTACGCAGACTGCTGGCTGCTGCCGCCATTTCCTCCACCAAGGCGGCGTTCTGCTGAGTGGCTTGATCCATCTGTGTCACAGCCTCGCCGATCTGGCCCACACCGTCACTTTGCTCTTTACTGGCGGAGCTGATCTCACCCATGATTTCGGTCACCCGACGCACGCTGCCGACCACCTCGATCATTGTGGCACCCGCCTTGTCCACCAATGCCGTGCCGTTTTCGACGCGCTCCACGCTGTCATTGATGAGTTGCTTGATTTCCTTGGCAGCCGACGCGCTCCTCTGGGCGAGATTGCGCACTTCACCGGCCACCACCGCGAATCCGCGGCCCTGTTCGCCCGCACGCGCAGCTTCCACCGCGGCGTTGAGCGCCAGGATGTTGGTCTGGAACGCAATGCCATCGATCACGGAGATGATGTCGCTGATCTTGCTACTGCTTTCGTTGATGCCCTTCATGGTCTCAACCACTTGGCCCACCAACTGGCCGCCTTCGACCGCCACCTTGGCCGCGCTCTGAGCCAGCTTGTTGGCCTGCAGTGCGTTGTCGGCGTTCTGGCGAACGGTGGAAGAGAGTTCCTCCATCGATGCGGCTGTTTCCTCCAGCGCGCTCGCCTGACTTTCAGTGCGGGAGCTCAAGTCCTGGTTTCCTTGCGCGATTTGTTCGCTGGCACTGGACACGGATTCCGAGCCGCTGCGGACGCGACCTACCACCTGCACCAGTCCGGTCTGCATGTCTGCGAGGGCCTGCATCAGTACACCGATTTCGTTTTTTGACTTCACGTCGACCACATGGGTCAGGTCGCCCGCGGCCACAGCGCGGGCAAGTTCAACGGCACTGTTGATGGGCCCAGTGATGGAACGGATGATCCAAGCCGCAACTACCGCTGCGACCATGGCTGTGAGCAGCACGGCTGACACGATGGTGAAGATGAGCTGCTTCACAACGCTCTGTGTCGACTGGCTAGCGGCCTGAGCGCCCGCGTTTTGATAGCCCACCGCTTCGTCAATCGCTTTCAGGTAGCTCATTTGCACGGGTCGCACGGTGTCGAACAAAAAGGCGACGGCAGGATCGCGTTCGTTGTTATCGACCAGTGCAACAAACCTGTCCACAGAATCGTCGAAGGGTTTTCGGGTCTGTCGCAGTTGAGCCTGAATTTCTTTACCTTTGGGAGAGATCACCAATGAATCGAGTTCGGCAGCCATCTTGTCCACGGCGATCCGCGAATCTCCAATGGCTTGTTTTTCTTGCGCCACTTTGGTCGGGTCGGTAAGAAGAGCGATATTGCGGATCGCGCGGGCCTGCAAGTTAGTTTCATTTCGCACCAACTCCATATCGGCGATGACCTTCATTCGGCGCTCAGTGATGTCAACCAGGTCGGCTTGCACCGCCATGGTGCGCACAACGCTGAGTGCACCGATTGCCAGGAGCATGAATACCAGCAACGTGAACGCACCCACGAGGCGGGTGGAAATCTTGAGATCGTTGAACATGTCTGTTTCCTTTTAACATGTGTCGACTCGATACGGCCATTCAGCTCTTCAACTGGCCAGCGCACCGGGTCGACGCGGTCGTAATATGACGACTTGTAACATTTCGACGTCCTGGGCTCGAACTTTAGGCGGGCATCTAGAGAATTGACGCGTTTTTTCGACTCATATGGTTCCTTTATGGGTGGTCGAAAGTAAACGCTTGGCAAGCACATCGCCATACAGCCGGGTGCTTCCGTCAGCTTGGGATGGCTGGCCGCTTGCTGATGTGATGGCATGTCTGTCCATTCAACAGCCCGCCTGATTGGTGAACTTCTTCCGCACCGCTGACGGCCAGCACCATAACGGATTCGGGATCACGGTACCGAGGTTTACCGTCAAGCTGGGCTCGCCGCTCGCTTTCGTCCGGACTGCCATAGATTGTTCTTGATTTCATTGGCAACCCCTGCGCTGCGCCAGGTTCTCATCCGCGGAGTTGCGCCGTGAAGCGGTGTGTTCTCAAGCCCGCATCGCTTCCATCGTCGTCGCGAACTTTCTCGCAAATCGCGTTGGACTGTCTGCCGTTACCCACGCCCGAGAGTGTCAGAGCTGTCTAGCCCTGCCTCATTTGGATATAGGGAGGGCCAGTGCGCCCACGCTACGTACCAACCGTCTTCCACGATAGCCCCCAGGTAGCGGCCCTGCAGCGCGGACTCAATGTCGGGAAGACCAAACGCTGCAGCCACGAAGTCGGCGCAGTTCGAGAGCCCCAAACCATTGCCGCTCCGGGTCAGTCCCCCGCGAAACAGGCGAGACAGGTCTCCGTTCGTTTCGTGAAGGAGCCACTTCCCCTGTTCACGGGTGATGGGATTCGCAACGATCCACCTGACCGTCTGTCTGCCGATGGGCAGGATGTCCATGCGGATGCGTGGGCCGGCGCTGAAGCGTGTGGCGTTGTTGATGTAGTTGTAGACCACCCGGTCGACCGCGGACGCCTCCAGACAACACGAGGCCAACAGTCCGTCATAGTCGCAGGATACGTCGATCTGACCTGGCTGCCGGTCAACGCCTTCAAAGCGGAAGCCATCCCACTTTTCCACCACGGTCTGCATGAAGTGGGGCTTCTCGGCCTCATCGGCGCTGCGCACCTCAGGGTCCAGATCGGGAAGGGCATTGCGCATGATCTTCGCTTGATCCCGGGCCAGGTAGGCCGCACTTCTCAAATGCGCAGGGTCTGCGTCCCATTCGGCCATGTGCGCATAGAGCTGAAGCGACATCAGGGCTCCACCGCGCAAATCGTGCAGGACCTTGCTCAGCGCCAGGGTGGCATCGCTGTCGCTGCCACGGGCCATGGTGTCGCGGCCCAGCTCCTTGGCGGCCTCGCGAAGCGAAGGCAACAAGACAGCCAGCACCTGGGTTCGCAGAACACCCCAGTCCGGCGCATCGCGCATCGACAGCCAGCAGAGATGCACACCTTTGGCGTACCCGTACAACAGCCGGGTACGTTCCTGATCGTCAGGGCTCAGCACCGACAGCAATGCATCCTGGTCCTGGCCTTGGTAGCGGTTTGCACGCAGATTCTTGAAGTGGTCCGGGAGATGGTCGAAGAGACCGCGGTATTGAACCGAGCGCACGTCATCAAAGAATGGGGAACTTGTGCAAGATTGAGCAGGGTGAGGGTGGGTGCTTGTCATTTGTCCTCCAGCGGTGGGCGGCTTCAACAAGCAAGTGTTGTTCAACCACGCAAACACGTAAATCAGAAAATGACCAGAATTCAAGGCCACTTGTTCGCTTCACTCGGGCAGGGGGTGAGGAAAATGATATTCGTTTCTGCTCGTGAATGCCCGCAGGACAACGCCAAAGTGATGCATCTTCCGTGCGGGGTGGGTTGAATCTCATGGATGATCGAGAACTTTTTTCCGTGCAATAGAAGGTAACTATCAAGTTTGAACGCGTGCTTCCGAAAACAACTCACACGGGGCGTATTGTGGGCAGTCGACATGCCAGTCTTCAGCCGTCCACCCCGGTTGACCTCAACCACAAAGGATCACAAATGAACTTCAATCGAATGACAGTGGGCAGGCGCCTTTACATTGGCTTTGGCGTACTTCTTGCCGTGCTTGTCGCGGTAACGCTGGTGGCCATCACCAAGGTGCAGGCGATCAACTCGGCACTCAAGGTCAACAGCGAGGAGCACGCAGCCATCCAGCGATACGCGATCAACTTTCGCGGTTCGGCTCACGACCGGGCCATTGCAGCGCGCGATGTCGTCCTCAGCAGCTCGGCTTCTGAACGCCAGAAAGAGATCGCCTCGATTGAACAGCTGGCGCGCTTCTACGCCGAGTCTGCAGGTCCGCTGGAGGCTCTCTTGCAAACGTCGGCAGACGCTGCAGAGCTGCGGGTGCTCTACGGTGCGATCAAGGACATCGAAAAGCAAGCGGTGAGTTCCACCCGGGCCATTGTGGACAAGGTGGAGGCGGGTGACACACAGGGCGCGCAGCTGCAACTGTGGAGCGAGGCCAAGCCGCAGTACGTGGCCTGGCTGGCAGCGATCAACAAGCTGATCGACTTTGAGGAGTCTCGCATTCAAGCGCAAAACACCATCGCCATGGGTGAGGCGGGCAGTTTTCTGGCGGTGATGCTCGGCGCACTGGTGGTGGCGCTGCTCTGTGGTCTCGGCTTGGCCTGGACCATTCCGCGCAGCATCATTCGCCAGCTGGGTGCGGAACCCGTGGAACTGGGGCAGGTTGCCCAACGCGTGGCTTCAGGCGATCTCAGTCCCGTGACTGGCTCCGGGCAGGCACCGCAAGGCAGTGTGCTGGCTTCGTTGGGCGCCATGCAGGCCAGCCTGGCCCATGTGGTGGGGCAGGTGCGGCAAGCTTCCGACTCGATCGCCACGGGTTCGGCAGAAATTGCCGTGGGCAATGCCGACCTGTCGCACCGAACCGAGCAGCAGGCTTCCAGTCTGCAGCAGACGTCCGCCTCAATGGCCCAGATGAGCACGGTGGTGCAGGGCAACGCCGACACCGCGCGGCAAGCGACTCAACTGGCCACCTCGGCCAGCTCGGCGGCGGAAAAGGGCGGCGAGGTCGTCAGCCAGGTGGTCCTGACGATGGACGACATTGCCCAGAGCTCGCGCAAGATCAGCGACATCATCGGCGTGATCGACGGCATCGCTTTCCAGACCAACATTCTGGCGCTCAACGCGGCCGTGGAAGCGGCACGCGCGGGCGAACAGGGCCGAGGGTTTGCCGTGGTGGCCGGTGAGGTGCGCAACCTGGCCAAACGCAGCGCCGATGCTGCCAAGGAGATCAAGGGATTGATCGGCACGAGCGTGGAGAAAGTGGAGGCCGGTACGCGGCTGGTGAGCGATGCCGGCACGACGATGGAAGACATCGTCAGCCAGGTTCGCAGGGTTTCCGACCTCATCAGCGAGATCAGCGCATCCACGCTCGAGCAGACCACCGGCATAGGACATGTCAGCTCGGCGGTCACCCAACTGGATCAGACCACACAGCAGAACGCGGCGTTGGTGGAACAAAGCGCCGCAGCGTCGGCCAGCTTGCAGCAACAGGCAGCCCGGTTAACGAGTGTCGTTGGAACGTTCAAGTTGGGCTGATACACACTGCGAAGACGGTGTGGAGTTGACCCGGCTCGGTGGACGGTTAAGGAAGGTCTGCACAACCTCCCCGTTGGCACGGGACGTGCAACATTGACGCCATGAAACAAATGAGCCTGAGCGAGAGCGGATACGAGCGCAAGACCAAGCGGACGCGCAAGCGCGAGTTCCTGGACGAGATGAACCTGGTGGTGCCGTGGGCCGAGCTGGTGTCGCTGATTGCGCCGCACGCACCCGCACCCGGTGCCAAGGGCGGGCGCCCGCCGTTTGCCGTCGAGACGATGCTGCGCATCCACTTTCTTCAGCAGTGGTTCAACCTGTCGGACCCGGCGATGGAGGAGGCGCTGTACGACAGGCCGATGTTTCGCGAGTTTGCCGGGCTGGACATGGGCGAAGACAACCTGCCCGACGAGAGCACCATCCTTCGGTTCCGTCATCTGCTGGAGAAGAACAACTTGAGCCTGCAACTGCTGGCCACGGTCAACGCCACGCTCACGGCCAAGGGCCTGATGCTCAAGAGCGGCACGGTGGTCGATGCCACGCTGATTGCCGCACCGAGTTCGACCAAGAACAGCAGCGGCGAGCGCGACCCGGAGATGCACCAGACCAGGAAGGGTAACCAGTGGCACTTCGGCATGAAGGCGCACATCGGCGTTGATGCAGATTCGGGTCTGGTGCACAGCGTGGTGGGCACGGCGGCCAACGTCAACGACGTGACGCAGGCCAGCGCGCTGGTGCACGGAGAAGAGAGCGATGTGTTCGCTGACGCGGGCTACCAGGGCGTGAGCAAGCGTGAGGAGACGCGTGACATTGATGCGAACTGGCATGTGGCCATGCGCCCGGGCAAACGCAAGGCCCTGGACAAGAGCACGCCTATGGGCGAGATCATGGACAAGCTGGAGCAGACCAAGGCACGCATCCGGGCGAAGGTGGAGCACCCGTTCCGTGTCATCAAGCGCCAGTTCGGACATGTGAAGGTGCGTTACCGGGGACTGGCGAAGAACACGGCGCAGTTGCACACGCTGTTTGCGCTCTCCAATCTGTGGATGGTGCGCCGAACGATTTTGAGAGAGGCCCTGGGATGAGTGCGCCCGCAGCGGCCCAAGGGGTCGGCAAATGGCCGCAAATCGGCCCTCGAATGACCGAAATCGCACTGCGGTTGCCGCCATCTGAAACATCGGGCATCAGCACTCGCCGCTGCGGGTGTTGTGCAGACCTCCCTTAACGGTTTGATTCTCAAGCAACCGTACCTCTAGTTTTAAAAAGTCCGGAATTCGGGGGAGACGTCAATCGCCAAGTCATTGATTGAAATGCAGGGTGGCGAATTGACCCTGCATAATCGAATCTCACCTCGTGGTTGGAGTGTCGAAGTGCGGTTGCTCAAACCAAACCTTTCTGGTGCTGCGTCTTTTTCTCGATTGGTCTGAAGGTTTTCAAAGTTTGCGGCTCCAGCAACAAGGGGCCAAAGCATCGCCGGGCGCTCCATCTGCTGGAATGCCTCGCATAAACTCTGTGCCATATGGCCTCGGATCCTCCTTCTCTGCGATCACGACGCGCGATGCGTTCTGAAGTCCCTCCTGTCCCAGTCGCTGTGAAGAGTCGAAAACGCTCTCAGCTCTCCACCGAAAACTCGCCCTACTATCAGATATGGGTGCTGACCAACCTCACCGGAAAACCTTTTGGCACTCTGTTCGGCGAGCGCTTCGATCTCAATCTCACCGAGTGGCGCATCTTGCTTACGCTGGCGGACAAGCCAGACCTGACAGCGCAAGGCCTCTCCGACTACACCGGGCTGGACAAGATGAGCATCTCTCGTATCGTGCGCAAGCTCGAATCTCAGGGCAGGTTGCTGCGTGAGAACAGCGAGTCAGACCGGCGCAGTTACTCTTTGAGCCTTACCAAGAAGGGTTGGGCTGTCTATCAGGAAATCGCCAGCGCTGCGATTGCCCGGGAAGCAGACATCTATGCTGGCCTCAGCGCTCAAGAACTCGAGATGCTGCACAAACTGCTGGGCAAGCTCTCGGCACGGGCGCGAATGGATCCGACCGCTGCCTGAGCTAGAGAAACAGTCCCTCAGAAGCCATAGGGCTCAAGTCGCACTTCACCGCCCGCATGCGCCGGACCCTCGGCCCATGCCAGCAGCGAGCAGCCAAAGGTGGTGGATACGCTGAGCGTTGCGCCTGGTTCGATCACCACCACGGAGGGCCCTGTCAGGCGAGTCTGTCCGACGTTCAGGTCACCCGCCAACAGCAACCAATCGGTAAGTGCGGTATGCCGAAGATCGGGCATTGACGCACCAGGCCACATTTGAAGCGCGCACAAGCGGCGCTCATTCCCGGTGCCGGCGTAGTCAAACACCGGGCGGCGCAACACGCCTGCGAACGGCGTGGCCACGGGGGTGACGCTGTCAAGTACCACGGTGATGTCGGGCGGTGTGAAGGGCGCAGCGTTGACCAGTGGAGTCTTCTGCGCATGTGGATGAATGGCCAAGCCGTCGGGCTCGATCACCACCGGCCCTTCCAGCCGGGAGAACAGCGTGCAACCGCCGAATGTGACGGCGTCGTGCGTGGCCCCGCTGAGGTTGATGCCCACTGCGCCGGCACGGGTAGTGCACTGAAAGTCGGTCAGTTCCCCCGAGAGGAAATAGCTGCTGGCGGTGCCGTGGTGTTGGTGCACACCGGATCGGCTCATGGGGTCAAAGGCGATGAGACCCAGAAACAGCCCAGCGGCATCGTCGCGGCGAACGGCTTTCTCTCGCGCAGTGCCGCGAGGCGTTTTTCGCCAGGGAAGACTCTCCAGGTCGTAAGCGTGAACGCCTGGGTGGACTTCATGGCCGGGCAGCAGGCCGATGGTGGCTTCGTTGCCGACGTTGGTCTTGGGATGCGGGGCATTCATGGCAGGTCCTACGGGTAAACGAGGGGATTTGTTTTTTGGTAACGATAGTTACTATATGACGAACGCGCCAACCTGTCATCTCTTTCAACATCAACATGCCTACCGCTAACGAAACCCGCATCGTTGCCATCACGGGCGCTGCCAGTGGCATTGGCGCAGCCACGGCATTGCTGCTTGCCGAGCGTGGATACCGTGTGCTGGCAGTCGACCGTTCGTTACCGCAGGATGAGGTTGCAGTCGCCATGACCCGCACGGGTGTGCACACACATCGGTGCGACATCTCCAGCGAGGACGAGGTGGGCGCCTTGTTCTCCGTCATCGCCCACGAGCACGGGCCCTTGCACGGGTTGGTCAACAGCGCAGGCGTCGAATCGCGACTGCTGCTTCGGGACATGGCCGCTGCCGCTTGGGACCGCGTGCTCGACGTGAACCTGCGCGGCACCATGCTTTGTCTGCGCGAGGCTGCCTTGCTCATGGCTCCAGGCGCATCGGTGGTCAATGTGGCCTCCATCGCTGGCAAGCGCATGTCGTACTCCGGCGACGCCGCCTACACCGCTTCCAAGGGTGCTGTGCTGGCATTCACCCGCCACATGGCGTTCGAGTTGGCGGGACAAGGCATCCGTGTGAACGCCGTGTGTCCGGGGCCCACGCTCACGCCCATGATCGAACGCAGCCTGACTGCTGAACAGATCGATTCGGTGACCCAAACCGTTCCGCTGGGGCGCTGGGTTCGGGCACATGATGTGGCCGAAGCGATCGCTTTTTTGCTCTCCCCCGCCGCCACCATGATCACCGGCAGCACGCTCGATGTGGATGGCGGGGTGCTGGTGTCCAACGGCACCCCTTACCGGGCTTACGTGGCCGCTCGGCAAGTGCCCTGAACTGAGCCACCCTCCTGGAGAAAACGCCATGAAATCGATCCGTTCACTGTTGGGCATTGCGGCCCTGTCCTCGCTCTCCCTGCTCACTTTGGGCCACGTGCAAGCGCAGCCCACTCTGCGCATGGCCTATGTGGCACCTCCCCCGGTGTGGGGCCCGATTGCCGAACGCTTTGCCAAGGAAGTGGCCGACCGCACCCAGGGCCAACTCAAGATCCAGTCGTTTGGTGCCGGTCAATTGGGCAATCTGCCGCAGAACTACGCGGGCCTTCGCACTGGCCAGATCGACATGATGCTGGCTGACACCGGCACGCTGGCACTGGCGCGGGACGGCAAGGATTTCAACGCACTCTTTGCGCCCTACGTGTTTCGCGACAACGCCCACTTTCGGGCGTTCATACAGTCCGACACCTTTCGCCAGATGCTGGCACCGGTCGAGCAGGCTGCTGGCTTCAAGTACGTGGGTTACGTATCGGATCGCCCACCACGCCAGCTCACCACCTCCAACCGCAAAGTAATGACCCCCGACGACATGAAGGGCCTGAAGGTGCGCGTGCCGGAAACCCCAGCCATTCTGGAGGTGATGAAGGGCTGGGGTGCCTCGCCCACGCCGGTGCCCGCAGCCGAGCTCTACCTGGCAATGAAGCAGGGCCTGGTGGACGGCCAGGACAACGGGTTCGATGCGATCGCTGGCGCCAAGTACTTTGAGGTGCAAAAGTACGCCATGAAGATCGACTACATCCAATCGGGGCTCATGGTACTGATGGCGGCCGACAAATGGGCACGACTGTCACCGACCCAACAAAAGGCCATGACGGATGCCGCCGCCGCGACTGAGCAATGGGCCAGCCCGATGACTTGGGAGGTGGCGGAGAAGTCAATCGCCACCATCAAAGCCAGCGGCATGGAAGTCGTTGAACCCGACTTGGCCGCGTTTCGCCGCGCAGCCGACAGCATCACCACCGGATTCGATGGGCAACTCTGGAGCAAAGGCACCTTCGAGAAAATTCGCGCGGTCAAATGAATGCTGACTGCTTGTGCCCGGAACACTCCAAGGATTGCATGTGATGCGTCTCTTTTCTCTGCTCGATCGGCTGGTATTGGCTCTGTTGGGCGCAGCCTTGGTGATGCTGGTTGGCGTAGGTGGTACGCAAATTGTGCTGCGGGAAACCATAGGCACCCCTTTGCCATGGGCCACCGAGTTCAGCGTGGTCCTGATGATCTGGGCCACCATGCTGTCGGGCTATGTGGGCGTTCGGCGCAACAGCCACCTCAGCGCCGACTTCCTGGGTCTGAGCTTGTCGGAACGCAGGCGACGCGTGCTGCGTACGGCGTCGCTGTTGCTCTCGCTTTTTTTTGTGGTGATTTACGGTGGGCAGAGTTTTGTGGTCATTGACGCCATGGAAGGCATTCCCTTCACCTCCTTGCCTATCACCCAGCCCGTTCTGTATCTGTCGCTACCAGTGGGGGCGGTGTTGATGGCACTGGCTCTGCTGGAACGGCTGTGGCGCGATCTGTGTGCCGAGGTGCCTCTCTGATGGAACAGGTGTTGCTCTTTGGTCTGTTGATGGTCGCCTTCATGGCGTTTGCCATCGTGGGCGTGCCGGTGTTTTTCGCCATGGGTCTGGCCGCACTGGTGTTCATCGCCTTCAGTGGCGGTGCGGTGCCATTGAACATCGTGGCCTCTTCTCTCGTGCAGGGCATGGACTCGTTCGCCTTTTTGGCGATTCCATTCTTTTTCCTGGCGGGCGAGTTGATGAACACAGGTGGAATCACGAGGCGCCTGCTCAACTTCGCCAGTGCAGCGGTGGGACACATACGGGGCGGGCTCTCCCACGTCGCCATTCTTGCCAGCATGGTGTTCTCCGGTGTTTCCGGCTCGGCCGTGGCCGATGCGTCGGCCATCGGTACATCGATGATTCCCGCCATGAAGGAGAAGGGCTATCCCGGCGCCTATGCCGCTGCGGTCGTTGCCGCCGCCTCCACCATGGGCCCGATCATTCCGCCATCGATTGCATTCGTGATCTACGCGCTGGTGAGCGACGTGTCGGTCGGTCAGTTGTTTCTGGCGGGCGCAGTGCCTGGTTTGTTGATGGGCGTGTATCTGCTGGCTGCAGCCAGTTGGGTGGCGCATCGCCGCCAGCTTCCTTTTTCTGAGCGCACCTCCATGCGGGCGGTGGCGCACGCCATGTGGGATGCGCTGCCGGCGCTGGTCATGCCGGTCATCATCATCGGCGGCATCGTGGGCGGTGTTGTCACTCCAACCGAGGCCGGAGTACTGGCTGTGCTCTACGCCATCGTCACCAGTGTGTTTTTCTACCGCGAGCTTTCACTTCGCAAGACGTGGGAGATCTGCTGCGAGTGCATGGTCAACTCCGGCATCATTCTGTTGACGATTGCAGCATCGGGCATCTTCTCGTGGCTCGTGGCCAACATGGCCATTGGTGAAACGCTGGCGACCACCCTCAAGACGCTCACCGACAACCCGTGGGCGATGCTTGCGCTCATCAACATCGCGCTGCTGCTCTGGGGGCTGGCGCTGGAGCCAGCAGTGGCGCTCGTGACACTGGTACCCGTGCTCATCCCCATCGCCAACGCCTACGGCATCGACCTCGTCCACCTTGGTGTGATCGTGGTGCTGAACCTCATGATCGGACAACTCACACCGCCGTCGGGCGTCATAACATTCCTCACCGCGCAAATCGCTGGCGCTCCATTGCACTCGGTTTTCAAGGAAGCCTTTCCTTTCACCTTGGCGCTTATTGCGGTTCTGATCATCGTGACCTACGTGCCAATGGTCGCTCTTTGGTTGCCTGGCGTGATGGGGCCATAGGTACACCCAAGATGGAAACTCCAGCTCTGATCTGCTGACGTTTGGCTGGGCTGCCTAAGACGAAGTACGCAGCAATAAGATCGCATATATTCGCCGAATCAAAGCTAAGGCGCACAATGAACCGCTTGGATGCAAATCGTCACGATTGTGATACTTGCGGCTCGATTCAATCCATCTGATTGAAAACACTTACATTGCGGCTTGTTGAAGCCAGCGCAGGTGGACGCGATCTGTGGGAACGCGCAAAGTACCCTCCGAACAGTGAGCGTCGGTCACCCGGCGAGTGGCTCTCCATTCATGCTTTTTCGGATGCTTTCAATGTATGGACCGATTTCATCAAAACCTTGAGCCAGGGTTGGATTATGCAAGACACTTTGAGCAACCAGTGATGAAGATTGTCCGACACTTTCCACGGCATTCAGCAATTCGTGGCAAGAGGATTCGATTGAGACAAAAGCTTGATTGAATCGAAGATCCAGCGCTCGCGATTGAATTTCGACAGCGAATTGATGCATTATGTTGGCGATCGTGATGCTTTTTAACTGAATTTCTTCCAATAATGGCACTAGGAGTCCAACATCTTCCCATGCTTGATTCGTGGTGCGACATGCAATGTCGTCCTGAAGGCACTGCACCGCAATGAGCAGATGACGTAATCGCGAACAAGCGTCGTGGTAAAGTATGAATTGTTTATCCATAGTGACGGGTATCAAATTTATGTTTAAAGACCCAGATTCTGAACTCAGCGTCTAGTGTTGATCAACAGCGGCTGATGATGTCGTGGGCAAGGTAATACAGAAAGTCGCTCCACAGTCTGGCTGAGACTGAGCATAGATGGTTCCTCCATGGGCTTCGATGATCCGTCGCGCTTGTGCCAAGCCGATCCCGCTGCCTTCAAAGCGCTCATCCGAAGTCAGTCGCTGAAAAATCTCAAACATCCTCTTTGCACCATCAGGATTGAATCCGATACCATTGTCCTTGATGCAATAACAAAGCTGATGACCAACTCTCTCTGCAAAGAACTCAATCTCAACCACTGCGCGAACAGCGGAGTACTTAATTGCGTTATCGATGAGATTGATCCACAAGGTTTGCCAAAGCACCTTGTCGACGAAGACGGGGGGGAGCTCGCCAGTGATCCTCCATTGGACCTTGGATGCGCCTTGCGATGAAAACATGTGTGTCATCAAATCGGAGATGAATTCACCTTGATCGATTTCGACATATTCAAGAGCTCTATATCCCACTTGTGAGAAACTGAGCATTCGATCAATCAGGTTCGCCATGGTGGTGGCTGCAAGCTGTATTCTCTCGGCAAAGTCCAAGCTCATTGAGCTGTCACTCTGTTGTAATGCTTCTTTGAGGAGTTCAGCGTAACTGTGAACGTGGCGCACAGGACGACGAAGATCATGAGAGAGAGCGTAAGCAAACTCTGTCAAAGCGCGATTGGCTTGCGCCAGTTGCCGGTTACGGAGTTCCAGTTGATTATTCAACACAGCCATCTGGGTTCGATATGGCGTGACATCCTGGATCGACCAGCAGTGAGGAAGCTTTCCAGCGCTGTCATATTCGCTGGAAACGCTGTGACATCGAATCCAGCGAATACTGCCATCATCTCCTGCTATACGAAATTCAACATCGACAGGTTCTCCAGACTTGACGGTACGGGCAATACTCAGTGCAACCGCTTGGGCATCGTCATCAAAAACGATTCCTCCAATTTCCTCCAAAGTCCACTCGGATTTCTCCTCAGGCAGGTGGAACAAAGTCCGAACCTCCTTGGGAACGGAGTAGTGTCTCTCACCAGGGCGGCGGGAAACTGTGAAAGCACCAGCCAGCTTTTTCAGAACGTCCAATTGTGAGATCGCGAGTAACTTCCCCTGCAATGGAGCTGTATCTGTCGTGATATCTTTTTGAACGCAATTGAAACCGATCACTTCAGCTTCACGGTTCCTGACGGTCTCGATGCTGACCAATAGAAGATCGACGAGCGTTTGATCGTTGACAGCACTCATGCTATGACACTCCAAATTTTGAGAGATGATTCCGCGTCCGCGGGCTCATTGGTATTCTTTAGGATGTCAACTTGTATTCATCTGTTTATTTATACAGTTCAATAAGTTCTCCATCCTCGTTTCACCCTAGAAAATATCGAAATTTTAAAGCAAATTCATCATGAGCGGTCCGAATTAGGGCAATCATCTTCTGTAGAAACAATGAGATGCAGACAACCACAATGATTTCCAAGGCTTGCAGTGCATTACTCAAAAGTTTTACAATGCATCGCCATCAGATTTTCCCGATGATGATCCAGTTGTGGGCTGCAGTACATGGGGTTTTGGCGTGGGTCTGTCCGAGTCGCCCAACCCCTTCAGCGAAGTCTTTTTGGCCAGAGGCATATTGCGGTGCGAATCAGCGGACATGCCCGCGTCGTCGAACTGTTTTGTCCAAGAGTACCTCGATGGAAGAAAGCTACTCGCAGGGCCGACTACGCCGGCCTACGCAAGCTTGAAGATCGAAACGGCTTGCACCAACTGATGGGCTTGCGATTTCAGACTCTCGGCAGCGGCAGCGCTTTGCTCGACCAGCGCGGCATTCTGTTGAGTGGCTTGATCCATCTGCCCAACCGCTTCCCCTACCTGCACCACGCCAGCACTCTGCTCTGTACTGGCGTTGCTGATTTCGCCCATGATGGAGCTTGTGCGCTTGATTGCAGTGACGATCTCGTTCATGGTGGCACCTGCTAGGTCAACCAACACAGTACCCTGTGCGACCCGTTCAACGCTTGCAGCGATCAAGGCCTTGATCTCCTTGGCCGCTTCTGCCGAGCGGCTGGCAAGGTTACGCACCTCCGAGGCTACGACTGCGAAGCCCAGGCCCTGCTCGCCCGCTCGCGCCGCCTCAACGGCAGCATTCAGGGCAAGAATGTTGGTCTGAAAAGCAATGCTATCGATCACGCTAGTGATGTCGGCAATTTTTTTGCTGCTGTCGTTGATACCTTTCATGGTCTCGACAACCCGACCGACGACCTCGCCGCCCTGGATTGCGACTTTGCTGGCATCCAATGCAAGTGTGCTGGCCTGACGTGCATTCTCGGACGTTTGCTTGACGGTGGTGCCAAGTTGCTCCATGGATGCAGCGGTCTCTTCCAGGGCTGAGGCCTGCTGTTCGGTTCTTGCGCTGAGGTCGCTATTGCCCTGTGCGATCTCGGTTGAACCGGTGGCGATGCTGTCGCTGCTCAAGCGAACTTGCGTCACGATTGAAGCGAGAGACAGGCTCATTTGCGACATGGCCGCCATGATGCTGGTGCGATCCCCTGGGGTAACTTGCACCCGGATCGACAAATCCCCCTGAGCCACAGCTCGCGCCATGGACGCCACTTCCGCGGGCTCTCCGCCAATTGCCGCCCACACGACACGGCGTATCCAGAATCCCATGACGGCCAAACCAACCGCGGCCGTGAGCAGCAAAGCCAGCTGAACGTACTGCGTGTTCTGGGCGTTGGACTCGAAGGCAGAAATCGAAGCGCTTGCGAAGCTCAAAGATTCGCTCACTGTTTCGTCTACGCCAGCGCGATGAGCGAGGTAGGTACTGTGGGCAGCATTCAGATCCGAGGGCAAAGTGAACGCATCGGCATTGGCCACTGCCGCTTCCACAATTTTGACCGCATTCGAGATGAACGCCTTCCCTGCCTCGTGCTGTTTGCCCAAAAGCTTGGTCTCCAAGCCGTGAGGTGGGTTGTCCTTCCAGAATTGGACACGCTCCAGATACTCGCGTTCTAGGCGCTGGACTTCACTTCTCGCCGCCTCAGGCTTTAAGGTGCCTTCAACGACCTGCGAAAGTATGAGCCGCATTTCAATGAGGTACATCGGTGGCGGTAGGATGTCTGCCGTGACATCTTTGGCGACAAACGCTTGAGTGGCTGCTTCCTTTGCGTTGAGAGCGCTCCACCAGGCTACACCACCGAGCACTGCTGCGCTCGAAATGGCGGTGGCCGTGAATATTGCCAATAGAGCTCGCAGCCCTACTGGGCGCCTCTCGACTGCCTGAAGTGCTGGGTTGTGACGCATTTTTTCAGTGCTCCAGAGTGCGGTTGATTTCACAACTGAGTCGAGCGAACAACTTGTCGGTGTCTCGAGCGACCAGAGGCAGCAACGGGGCGTTCATAGGGAGCTACCTCCGCCAGGTTCGAGGCGTGTTCTGTGGAGCGTTCATATATGCCACGGTTGTTGTATCTCTATCGACAGTTTCCATCGCGACTTGATGCTTATGAGCTTCTGAAGTTGAACGCTTGGGGAGCTCATGAACCGCCTAAATGGTCCGCCCGAGGAAAACAAGTTTTCCGCGTCATGATTGTTTGAAGGGTTTGCTGCCTTACATTCGTGCTGTTTTTGCAGTTGGTGCTTCTCACCATGATGGCTATTCGCGGTTGATGAGCATCAGCCGCCAGCGCCTGGCCCACATCCGGGATATCAACTGCCGCCGTCGCTTTACGGTGACCAAGTGCGTATTCCACGCGATGGCGGACACGATTCCAGGCTGATGGCGGACAGTGTTCCACCGCCATGGCGGACACCGTTCCACGGTGATGGCGGA
>LNFM01007136.1_pt1 | contig 17738 bp, 18 predicted proteins | sample 596031 | NCBI WGS metagenome assembly LNFM01 (sample SAMN04254537, study PRJNA301005) | activated carbon metagenome | isolation source: dual media filters at the Ann Arbor, Michigan drinking water treatment plant | place: USA: Ann Arbor | reverse complement strand
ATGGGCAACAGGCAAGGTGCGCGTTCCCACCCCAGCGCGGAGGTTACTCCGCGCGACGAGACGCATCGCTGCGCGATGCTCCTCAGGGTGAGGTTATCGGGCATGTTCGGAGCCTGTTGGTTTGGCTGAATTCATTTCCGGCCAGACTCTCAGGATGAGGTTAGTGCTTGAACCGATTCAGCTCATACAGGGTCTGCCTCTCAGGCCCCTATTCCTCCGGCTCGGTGCTGAACTCCAGCGGATGGCCGGCGCTGCGGGCCAGGTCGTTGGCCTCGCTCGCCTTGGATTCGGCGATGTCGCGGGTGTAGGTCGCCACGACGCAGGCGCCGCGCTGATGGGCGGTCATCATCACGACGTAGGATTGTTCCTCGGTCATGCGGAAGACGGCCTTCAGGACGACGACCACGAACTCGCGCGGCGTGTAGTCGTCGTTCAGCAGGATCACCTTGTAGAGCGGCGGCTGCTTGGTCTTGGTCCGCTCCACCGCCTGTGGCTTGGTGTCGATATCGCTCATCGATCTCCCTTCAGTCTCCATTGAAGAGCACCAACGAGCGACAGTCTCACCCCACCGGCATCGTCTCGGCAAGGGGCGGCAGCTTCACGACCTTGTCGTACCAGGCTTCGAGCGCGGGATGGCCCGGACGCCACGGCTCGTTGGCGTAGCGGAAGTCGAGGTAGCCCAGTGCGCAGCCGATCGTGATCTCGCCGACCGTGGTCAGCAGGCCCAGCGAGGGCGCCTCCTTCTCCAGCAGGTCGAGCGAGCGCACGACCTTGCCCTGCTGCAGGGCGATATAGCTTTGGCGACCCTCGTCCTGCGGCAGCGCGATCTCGCGGCGGCGCGGCTGGGTGGCGTCGAGAATGCCGTCTCCCAGCGCCTGCTGGGTGAGCGCCTTCCAGCGGGCCGCGCCCGGTGCGGGGAACAGTTTCGGCGCACTGCCGAGGCTGTCGAGATACTCGCAGATCACCGGGCTGTCGTAGATCGACATGCCATCGTCGGTGATCAGCGTCGGCACCTTCGACAGCGGATTGACCGGCAGCAGCGCCGGATCGGTCGTGCCGACCTTCCAGCGCTCGATCTTGTCGTTGAGCCCGCGCGCGATGGCGCAGGCCATCACCTTGCGGACATACGGGCTTGCAGCGGAATAGGCGATCTTCATGGCGTTTCCTCAGGGGTCGTCGAAGCGGCCGCGCACGTTATCCCGCCTTCCGGCAGATACGCCATCGGTTTCCCGACCGAAGCCGCTCAGTCGTCGCCTTGATAGTCCGCGAGAACGGTCACGTAGCCGGCCGCCACGTCGGCGGCGAGCGCCGCCGCCGCGCGCAGTTTCGGATCGCCATGGCCGCCGCCGCCCGGCGTACCCAGCGAGACCGTGTCGCCCTTGTTCAGCACGTACTGCCTCTTGGGGTCGGTCTTCTCGCCGTTGATGCGCAACTCGCCCGGTGCGCCGTCCCTGCCGCCCTCGATGCCGAACGCGGCAAAGATGGTGCGTTCGGCGAGGAACGAGACGGCGATCGGCGTCTCGCTGCGGCTCTCGATCAGGATCTCCTGGCCCAGCCCGCCGCGATGACGGCCGGCGCCGCCCGAGTCGGGGCGCAGCTTCTTGTGATGGAAGCGCAGCGGCGCGATGTGCTCGCTGATTTCGATCGAGGTCGAGCTGACATTGGACGGCCAGGAGAGACACGTGACGCCGTCGCGCTGCGTGTTGCCGCCCATGCCGCCATTGTAGAAGAACATGTTGGCGTAGGGCTTGCCGCCTTCCCGCACGCCCGACTGGTTCATGCCCCACATCGGCGAGCCGCAGGCCGCCATCACGCGTTCCGGCACGATCTGGCCCAGGCAGCCGAACACCAGCATCGGGATGTAGTGGCCGATCAGCATGCGCGAGCCGCCCGGCGCGGGGAATTGCGGATTGACGATGCAGCCCGGCGGCGCGGTGAGCGTGATCGGCCGCCATGCGCCTTCGTTGTTGGGCAGGTTGGAGTTGGTGCAGACCTTCACCCCATACATGCACATCGCGTTCGTGTAGCACATGGCGCAGTTGATCGCCCGATCGACCTGGGCGTCGGTGCCGGCGAAGTCGATCAGGATCTCGTCGCCCTTGATGGTGAGCGCCATCCTGATCGTGATGGGCTTGTCCATGATGCCGTCGGTCTTGAGCTCGCTGTGATAGGTACCGTCGGGCAGTTCGCGGATCGCGGCCCGCATCGCGGCCTCGCAGCGGCCCTGGATCTCGCGCGCCAGATCGGTGAGATCGGGCAGGCCGTAATTCTCCATCAGGACCAGCAACCGGTCTTCCATGAGATCGAGCGCCACGATCTGCGCATAGAGATCGCCCATGGTCTGGTCGGGCGTGCGCACGTTCTTGCGGATCAGCGCCACCAGCGTCTCGTCGGTCTTCCCTGCCGCCATCATCTTCATCGGCGGGATCTGCAACCCCTCCTCGAACACCTCGCGCGGCTCGGGGCTGCGGATTTTGCCGCCGATGTCGGGCACGTGCGCGGTCGTGGCGCTGAAGGCGATCAGCTTGCCGTTGCGGAAGATCGGCTTGGCCAGGGTGACGTCGGGCAGATGGCCGGTGCCCAGCCAGATGTCGTTGGTGATCAGCACGTCGCCCGGCGAGAGCTGGTCCTCCGGGAAGAAGCGCAGGAAGTGCTTCACCGTCTCGGGCAGGGTGCCGATGAAGCTCGGGATGCTCTCGCTCGCCTGGACCAGCGACTGACCCGCCGCGTCGGTCACGACACAGGAGAAGTCGTAGCTCTCGCGCACCAGGGTCGAGAAGGACGTGCGCACCATGGCCGCCGCCGCCTCGTCGACCAGGGAGATCAGCCGGCGCCACAGCAATTCCAGCTCGATGGCATCGAAAGTGCGCGACATCAGTTCGCCTCCGCCAGGATGGAGCCGTCGGCCAGCAGCCGGGCCGTGGAGTTCGGCCCGACGATGAAGGTACTCTCGTTCTCCTCGAATACGGCGGGCCCGTCGATGCTGACGCCGGGTTCGAGCGCGTAGCGGTCCCAGACACGCGTCGAGATCATCTTCCCTTCGTCGGGGAAGAACACGGGCCGCGTGCCCTTGAGCGCGGTCGCCGAAGCGTGGCGCGGCAATTCGAGCTTGCCGCCGGTGCCCGGCATCGGTGCGCTGACCGAGAGCCGCAGAGCCACGAACTGGATCGCCGCGCCGGGTGGCGTGCGCGCGAACAGCGCCTTGTAGGCCGCTTCGAACGCGCTCTTCACCTCGGCCTCGCTGAGAGCCTGGGGCAGGACGACGGTAATCTCGCTGCCCTGGCCGATGTACCGCATGTCGGCGAGGCGACGGACGGTGCGGCCCTCGATATCGGCACCGGTCAGGCGCAGCACGTCGAGCGCCTCCTTCTCGAGACCCGCGAATACGCGCCCGGCCGCGGCGAGATCGGCCCCCGCCAAGGGCGTCGTGAAACTCGTCACCCGATCGACGCGCGCCGGCGCCATCAGCATGCCGATCGTGCTGCCCGCCCCCGCGCCCGGCGGACAGACGACACGACTGACGCCGAGCTTGCGCGCCACGTGCCAGGCATGGACCGGCCCCGCTCCGCCTGTTGCAAGCAGCGCATATTCGGAGGGCACGCGGCCCCGCTCGGCGATGGCGACCCTCGCCGCGCCGGCCATGTTCTCGTTCACCACGTCATGCACACCGAAGGCGGCGCGGCCCGGCTCGACGCCCAGCGCGCCGGCAAGCTTGTCGAAGGCGGCGCTGGTCGCCACCGAATCGATCTTCATCGCACCGCCCAGGAAGAAGTCCGCGTTGAGATAACCCAGGGTCAGGTCGGCGTCCGTCACCGTGGCCTCGGTGCCGCCGCGGCCATAGCAGGCCGGTCCCGGCTGGGCACCGCTGCTCTCCGGGCCGACATTGAGTGTACCGAGATCGCTCTTGTGCGCGATGGAACCGCCGCCGGCGCCGATCTCGATCAGTTCGACGGTGGCGATCTGGATCGGCAGGCCCGAACCGCGCAGGAAGCGCTTCTCGCGCGCCGCCTCGAAGCCCCAGGCGACCAGCGGCTCGCCGTCATCGACCAGCGCCAGCTTGGCGGTCGTGCCGCCCATGTCGAAGGCCAGCACGCGCTCCAGCCCCGCGTTGCGACCGAACCAGGCGCCGGCCAGTGCGCCCGCGGCCGGCCCGCTTTCCAGCAACTGGACCGGCGCCCGCTTGGCTTCGCTCACATGGGTGAGGCCGCCATTGGAGAGCATCAGGAACAGACCGCCCGGGATCCCCTCGGTACGTAGCGCCTGCTCCAGCCGCTCGAGATAGATCTCGGCCAGCGGCCGGACATAGGCATTGGCCACCGTGGTGCTGGCCCGCAGATATTCCCGGATCTCCGGCGCGATGTCGGACGACAGCGAAATCGACAGGTTCTGGAACCGCTCGGCTACCGCCGCGCCGATCTGCCGCTCGTGCGCGGCATTGGCATAGGAATGCAGGAAGCAGATCGCGAGGCTCTCGACTCCCTGCGCCACGAGGTCGGCCACCTCGGCGAGCGCCGCATCGACGTCCAGCGCGATCTCGACGCTGCCGTCCGGTCCCAGCCGTTCCTTCGCCTCGCGGCGCCAGGCACGTTGCACCAGCGGCCTGGGCATCTCGATGAAGAGATCGTAGAGTTCGTACTTGCGCTCGCGGGCGATCTCCAGCACGTCGCCGAAGCCAGCCGTGGTGAGCAGGCCGGTCTTCGCGCCCTTGCGCTCGATCAGCGCGTTGGTGAACAGCGTCGTGGCATGGACGACGCGGCCGATCTCCTGGGGCTTCGCGCCTGCTTTCTCCAGCACGCGCCGCGTGCCTTCGAGTGCGCCGCGGGCCGGATCGTCCGGGGTCGTGCTTTCCTTCCAGATGACGGCCCGCCCGGTGCGCGGATCATGAATGACGAGGTCGGTGAAAGTTCCCCCGATGTCGATCCCGAGGGAAAGCGGCGCACTCATTACACGTCCTTTGCTATTGGGCTTTCACGTTGCCCTGCTTGGCGACCCTCGCCCAGCGCTCGCGGTCCTTCGCGATGTAGGCGGCGAAGGCCTCGGGCCCCTGGCCGATCGGCTCGAGCCCCTGCTTGGCCAGCGTTTCGGCATTCTTCGGATCCGCGATCGCCTCGATGAACAGCTTGGCGAGCGCCGCCTTGATATCAGCCGGCAGGGCAGCGGGTCCCACCAGACCGAACCAGTTGTTGATGTCGAGGGCTGGGATGTCCTTGGTGAGCAGCGGCAATTCCGGCGCCAGCGCCGAGGGCTTAGCCGAGGCAAGCGCCAATACGCGCACCTTGCCGCCCCGCGCCTGGCCGATCAGCTCCGACACGTTGCCGAAGAACATATCGACATTCCCCGCCGCCACGTCGGCGATGGCGGGCGCGCCGCCGCGATAGGGCACGTGGATCAGCTTCAGGCCGCCCGCTTCGGCCGCCAGGAACTCGGCGCCGAGCTGGTTGGTGGAGCCAAGACCGGTCGAGGCATAGCTCACCTTGCCGGGATTGGCCTTCGCGTAGGCGACGAATTCCGGGATGGTCTTGAAGGGCGCATCCACGCGCACGATCAGGGCCATCGGCACGCCGACGAGATTGCAGATCGGCGTCAGCTCCTTGTCGAGGTCGAGCGGGATCTGCGATCCCGGCACCACGGGGCCGACCGCGAGCTGGCCCATGATGCCGATGCCGACCGTGTACCCATCGGCCGGCGCCTGGGCCACGGCCTTGAGCGCAATGAAGCCGCCGGCGCCGGTCTTGTTGTCGACGATCACCGTATAGCCGTGCTGCCGCTGGATGGTCTCCGCCGCAATGCGGGCCGCCATGTCCGCGGTGCCGCCGGGCGCGTAGCCCACCAGGATCTTGATCGGCTGCTTCGGCACCCATTGCTGGGCGCGCGCCGACGCGGCGGCAAGGATGAGCGGAGCAGCAAGCAGGCTTCGACGGAACATCACGACCCCCAATCCCCAAAGAAGCAGGGTCACGCAAGCGCCGTGCCGGGTCAAGGCACCGGGCTTGAGATGACGCCGTCTTCGGTTAGTCTCCGCCCCGCATGCCTATCGCCCAACCCGCCGCCGATGTCTGGACGCTCGTCGCCGACATCGCAGAGCGAACACCCGACGCCCCGGCCCTCCTGCACGGCGACCGGACGATGTCCTTCCTCGAACTTACGGAGAGCGCACGACGCGCGGCGCAGGGCCTTGCGGACCTGGGCATCGGTCCGGGCGACCGCGTGGCACTGTGGCTGCCCAACGTGCCGGCCTACCCGATCCTCTATCTCGCCTGCATACGCCTCGGCGCCATCGCGGTCGCAGTGAACACGCGCTATCGCGCCGTCGAAGTCGCCGACATCGTGGGCCGGTCGGGCGCCAAGGTGCTGGCTTGCGCACCCGGATTCCGGCGCATCGATTTCCTGTCGATCCTGGCCGACATCGAGCCCGAGGCCCTCGACCGGCTGACGGCCATCGTCACCGTGGGCGACGAGCCGGCATCGGTGCCGTCCGCCATCGAACGGCTGCGCCGTGTGCCCTTCGAGCGCCTGCTCTCGCGGCCACGGCTCGGCCTGAACAACGCGAAGGCGAGCGCCCCCTGCAACATCTTCACGACCTCAGGGACAACAAGCGCGCCCAAGTTCGTGCTGCACCGCCAGGGAGCGATCGCCGGCCACGCCCAGCAGGTCGCGCGCGCCTTCGGCTTCACGGCACCCGGCACGCTGTCGCTCTCGATCCTGCCTCTGTGCGGCGTCTACGGCTTCGACCAGACGATGGCGACGCTCGCGGCCGGCAGGCCCTGCGTGCTGGTCGAGTCCTACGAGATCGACGAGATCGCGCGGCTGATCGCACATCATCGCCCGACCACCCTGTTCGGCAGCGACGACATGTTCGCCCGGCTTCTGGACGCGGTGCCGGGCGACCTCCCCTTCCCCTCCGTGAAATGGGCCGGCTACGCCGCCTTCAATGCCTCGCTCGACAACATTGCGGAAAGCGCGGAGCGGCGCGGCCTCCGGCTCTGCGGACTCTATGGAATGAGCGAGGTGCAGGCACTCTATGCGATGCAGCCCATCGACTCGGAGGTGGCGCGCCGCAAGAAGGGGGGTGGCATTCCGACCTCACCGCTTGGGCACGTTCGCGTCCGGGACCCGGAGACCGGCGAACTGCTGGGCGTCGGCCAGCCCGGCGCGCTCGAGTGCGCCGGCCCGTCTTTGATGGCCGGCTATTACGGAAACGAAGCAGCGACCGCGGAGACCGTGACCGCCGACGGCTATGTCCGCACCGGAGATCTCGCGGAGCTCGACGGGCATGGCGGGTTCACCTTCCTCAGCCGCATGGGGGACGTGCTGCGGCTCTCGGGCTTTCTCGTGAACCCGCTGGAAATCGAGACCCACCTGCAGAAGCTGCCCGGAATCGCCGGTTGCCAGGCCATCGCCGTGCCGCGCCCCGACGGCGTCCGCGCCGTCGCGTTCGTGATCCTCGCCCCCGGCGCGACGCTCGACGAGGCCGCGGCCATCGCCCACTGCCGGCACGGCCTCGCCAACTATAAGGTGCCGCTGCGCGTCTTCGCGATCGACGACTTCCCCAGGACGCCCTCGCCCAACGGCTTCAAGATCCAGCGCGGCCGCCTGCGCGACATGGCGATGGAACGGCTCTAGCAAGGGAGACAAACAATGGCCAAGCGCAGAAGCATCAATTATCCGGGCTACAGCCACCAGAACCCGATTCCCAATGCCAGCCGCATCGGAAACATCGTGATGTCGAGCATCATGAACGGCACCGAGCCCGGCACGCGCGACGTCCCGCCCGACCTGGCCGCGCAGGTCACGAACATCTTCAGCCACATCAGGCTCTGCATCGAAGCGGCCGGCGGCACACCCGACGACATCATCAAGATCAATTTCTGGATGAAGCAGCCGTCGACCGGCCGCGCGGCGCTGAACGAGGAATGGGTGAAGATGTTTCCCGACGAGGCGTCGCGCCCGGCCCGGCACACGCTTCAGCTCTCCGGCGACAGCCCGCACCACGTAACGTGTGACTTCACCGCCGTCATCGGCGGGTAGCTAGCGCCCCGGCAGCCTGAGATTGGCAACCGCGGATCCAACGAAGATCTGCGGCTGCGAGGGCGTGCGGACGCCCATGCTCTTCTCGAGGTTCTGCACGCAGGTCCGCGTGGCCTGGGCAAGCTGGCCCCAGGTCGAGGCGGCGTCGAACTGCTGCAGCAGGCACTGGTCGTAATAGGTGAACCGGTCGCCCGCGCCGCAGCCGAAGCTGACGCGGTCGGCCGCCGCGGCCGTCAGCACCACCCGGTTGGGCTGGCGCATCGCCGACGTCAGGAAGACGCCGCTGTGGCAGGCCGAGACGACGACGACGGTCGGCAGTGCGCCGCAGCCGGCGTCCAATGCATTGTTGAGCGCGCTCGGCCGGACGACGCCGCTGGCCTGTCGCAGCACGACGCCGGCCTCGGTGCCGTGGCTGGTGATGAAGGCGAGGCAGGCGCCCGCTCCACCCGCATTGCGCAACGCGCTGGAGACGTTGGAGGCGCTGGCGACCTCGGCCGAGGGGTTGCGTACGGGATCGGAGGTGAGCAGGCGGATATCCCGCACGCCGCGGGCCGACAGCTTGTCGCGCAGCGCATCGATGCCGTTGTCGAAGGACGGGCTGTTGTTGTCGCCCGCAATCAGCACGGCATGCCAGCGCGACGCCGGCACGTCGCCGGGCGCTGCCGCCAGCGCCATGCCGCGGCCCGACGGCGGCGCTGCGCCGGAGTCCGGCGTGCAGCCGATCAGCGACGCCAGCAACGCACCCAGGGCTGCGACGCGAATCAACATGCTTTGCTGCTCCAGTTATTCTTATGCGGACTGCGGCGTGGCGCCGACCATGCGCAAGGCCATGTCGGTGTAGAGCTTCGCCATCTGCTCCTCGGTGAGATCGCCTCCCGGACCGTACCACATCGAGACATGGGTGCATTGGTCGAGCAGCGCCATGGCGATCGCCTTGAGATCGCGCTTTCCCTCGACGCGCGGCGGATCGAACACGCCTTTCGCGACACCGTGCCCGAGGATCGTCACGACGATGTCGCGGATGGCGCGCCGGCTGCGCCGGATGTCGGCCACGCGCGCCGTATCCAGCCAGCCGATCTCGCGGTTGGCGACAAGCGCCTCGATGCGCAGGCGGCAATGGCGCATGACATAGACCCGCACGAAGGCCGCGAGTTCGGCGCGCGGATCGCCACCTGCGCCGGCCACCGCCTGCTGGCAGAGCCGCTCCAGTTCGCCCTGGGTCGAGGCGATGATGTCGTGCAGCAGCTCGTCCTTCGACTTGAAGTGATTGTAGAGGGCGCCTTGCGTCAGTCCGCAGGCCTTCATGATGTCGCGGACCGTGACGACCGGGTAACCGCGCTCGGCGAACTGGGCGAAGGCCGCGGCGCGGATCGCCTCGACCGGCGGCCGCGCTTCGCGCTCCGCCACTGCCGCGGTCGCCACGTCATCGGCGACGACGGTCTTGCGCTTGCTCATCGCGAGGCTCCGGACATGTTGGCGACGATCTCCCAGGCGAGATCGGCGGCGGGCTTCACCAGCTTGCCAGAGTCGGCGGCACGCACATTGGCAGCCGTGCCGTCGAGCGAGCGGGCATAGACGCCCTGGCGGATGCAGGACACCCGGAACAGATTGTAGGCCATGTAGAACTCCCAGAGCGCGGGCTCGGGCACGGGGCGTTTCGACAGGCTGCTGTAGTAGTCCACCATCTCGGCTTCCGTCGGAAGGCCGAGATCCTCGAGATCGTGTCCCAGCAGGCCGCCCCAGTCCTTGGGCGTGCGCCACAGCATGCAGAGATAGGAAAGCTCGGCCAGCGGATCGCCGAGCGTCGAAATCTCCCAGTCGATGATGCCCAGCACGCGCGGCTCGGTGGCGTGGAAGATCATGTTGTCGAGGCGGTAATCGCCGTGGACCAGCACCGTCTCGTCGTTCTTGGGCAGGTTGGCCGGCAGCCAGTCGAACAGCCGGTCCATCGACTCGATCTTCTCGGTCTCCGACGCCTTGTACTGCTTGCCCCAGCGCGAGATCTGGCGGGCGACGTAGCTGCCGGGGCGGCCGAAGTCGGCAAGGCCGAGGGCGGCATAGTCGACGCGATGGAGACGAGCGAGCGCCTCGAACTTGGCCCGGTAGACGTCCCGCCTGCCGTCCCTTGGCACCTCCGGCAGCAGCGGATCCCACAGAACGCGGCCATCGCAGTATTCCATTATGTAGAAAGGCGTGCCCACCACGCTCTCGTCCTCACTGAGCACGTAGGCCCGGGGAGTTGGCACGTCGGTGCGATTGAGCGCCGAGATCACCCGGAATTCCCGGTCGACTGCATGGGCCGACGGCAGCAGCTTGCCGGGCGGCTTGCGGCGCAGGACATAGCGACGGCCGGCGCCGTCGGTCAGCCGATAGGTCGGGTTGGACTGCCCCCCCTTGAACTGCTCGACACGCACCGGAGGCGTGAACCCGTCCACTTGGGCGGACATGAAATGGCCGAGCGACTGCTCGTCGAACCGATGCTTTTCCTGCACCGCCATCGTGCCGATATAGTCGTCCCCTCGCCGTGACACCCGCAAACCTCCTGAACGACCGTTCACATTGGCCGGGAGTTTGCTCGCCCCCCGGGGCGCATGCAATATCGACCAACGGGGACATCGACGCTTGGAAACGCTGATTGCGGCCTATCCGCCCGCTGCCTGAGCGGCGCTGCTGGCGACGGGCATTCTGATTGGCCTGCTGGCCGGCCTCCTGGGGGTCGGCGGCGGCATCGTGGCGGTCCCGCTCCTGCTGGAAGTCTTCGAAACTCAGGGTATCGCGGAAATCCGTGCCGTGCCGCTGGCCGTCGGTACTGCGCGGGCCAGCATCCTGATTGCCTCCATAACAGCTGCAGCAGCCCACTGGCGTGCCGGAACGGTAGACCGCGACCTGGTCCGGGCCTGGCTACCGGCCCTGGTCGGTGGACTGGCCGCGGCCGTGGGAGTCGGAGGTGGAACATTGAGCACACCGGTCCTGACGCTGTTCTCATTTTCCATCAGGCGAGCGATCGGGGCCGGCACACTGTTCAATCTCATCATTGCCGTGCCAGCGACCCTCGTTTTCCTGCAGTTGGATCGCGGCGTTCCGGGCCGTCCCGCCGATGCGCTAGGCGATGTCGCGATATTTTGCGTCGCGACCCTGTCATTGCCTGCGCTCTTTGTCGCGCCGATCGCCGCCCGGTGGTCCGCGCAGGCGCCCGCCTCCCTGCTGAGGCGTCTGTTCGCCGTTTGCCTGGCCATAATCGCAGGCCGCCTGCTGCTGCGATGATGCACTTAGCACTTGTATTGAACTTGGCGCTTGGGCAAAGCGGCCGAATTGTGTTTAGCTGTAGGCGGTCCGGGGGTTCGGACCCAACAGCATAGTGAAGACGCCGCGTTTCTGGGGAGGCATCGTTGAATCGATTCCTAAGCAAGGACTTCTTGTCCGGGCTGATGTTCATTGGCTTCGGGCTGATCGCCCTTTATTTTGGCCAGAAGCTGGCGCTCGGTACGCCGGTGCGCATGGGGCCGGGCTATGTCCCACGGATGCTGTCTCTTACGTTGCTGGGGCTGGGAGCTCTGGTTTGCATCGTCGCTGTCGTGAGCGGAAGCGACCCAGTCGAACGGCTGAAATGGAAGCCAATCACGCTGGTGACCATCGGCATCATCTGCTTCGGGCTACTCTTCGAGCGGGCAGGTCTGATCCCGGCTCTGATCGTACTGGTCACGATCGCGTCGCTGGCCGGCGAGGAATTCAAACTCACGGAAGTGATCGGCCTCATCGTGACCCTTGCTGTCCTCTGCACCCTCGTCTTCAAGGTCGGGCTGGGCATGAATATCTACATCCTGCGCGGAGTCTGGTGAGATGGATCTGCTCGACAATCTCACGCTGGGCTTCAGTGTCGCCCTTTCCTTCCAGAACCTGACCTACGCCTTGCTGGGCTGCATTCTCGGCACCCTGATCGGCGTCCTTCCGGGCATCGGCCCCGTGGCGACCATCGCCATGCTGCTGCCGATCACCTTCCACCTGCCGCCGACGGCCTCGCTGATCATGCTGGCCGGCATCTATTACGGTGCAGCCTATGGCGGTTCGACGACATCGATTCTGGTGAACCTGCCCGGCGAAGCCTCTTCGGTGGTGACCTGTCTCGACGGCTATCAAATGGCGCGCAACGGGCGTGCCGGCGCAGCGCTGTCGATCTCGGCGGTCGGCTCGTTCTTCGCCGGCACCGTCGGCACGATCATCATCGTGATGTTCGCGGAACCTCTGACGCGCATGGCGCAGAAGTTCGGCCCGGCCGACTATTGCTCCCTTATGGCACTCGGCCTCGTCGCCGCCGTCATCCTGGCCAGCGGCTCGGTGGTGAAGGCAATCGCGATGGTGTTCCTCGGCCTGCTGTTCGGCCTGGTCGGCACCGACGTGAACACTGGCGCCCAGCGCTTCACGTTCGACCTCCCGGAACTCAGCGACGGTATCGACTTTGCGCCGATCGCCATGGGCCTGTTCGGCATCGCCGAGATCGTGGTGAACCTCGAAAGGCATCTCACGCGAACCGGCGGCACCATCAAGGTCACGTCGCTGTGGCCAACCATGGAAGAAGTGCGGCGGGCGGTTCCGGCGGCGCTGCGCGGCACCTTCCTCGGCGCCGCCCTCGGTGTCTTGCCGGGCGGCGGTCCTACCCTGGGCGCCTTCTCGGCCTACACGCTCGAGAAGAGGCTCTCCAAGAACCCCGGTCAATTCGGCAAGGGCGCGGTCGAAGGTGTCGCGGCCCCGGAGGCGGCCAACAACGCCGCCGCACAGACCTCGTTCATTCCGATGCTTACTCTCGGCATCCCGTCGAACGCCGTCATGGCGCTGATGGTGGGCGCCATGATCATCCAGGGCATCCAGCCCGGCCCCGAGGTCATGACCAAGAAGCCGGACCTCTTCTGGGGCATGATCGCCTCGATGTGGATCGGCAACGCCATGCTGGTCGTCATCAACCTGCCGATGATCGGTATCTGGGTGAAGCTGCTGACGGTGCCCTACCGCTTCCTGGCGCCGGCCATCCTGCTGTTCTGCTGCATCGGCGCGTACAGCCTCCAGAACAGTACGTTCCACGTCATGCAGGTCGCGGTCTTTGGCGTGCTCGGTTACGTCTTCGTCAAGTTGGGCTGCGAAGGGGCACCGTTCCTTCTGGGTCTCGTTCTGGGGCCGCAGATGGAGGAATACTTCCGGCGTGCCATGCTGCTCTCGCGCGGCGACCCCATGGTCTTCCTCGAGCGCCCGATCAGCCTGGGTCTGCTCATCACGACGGCACTGCTGCTGCTGCTGATGGCCTTGCCCAGCTTCAAGAAGGCGCGCAAGGAAGCGTTCGTGGAAGAGGAGGGCTGACGCCCTCCTCCAATTTCCGGAGGTTGAGATGTCCGACCTGCCCAAGCGGGTGACCATCGACGAGGAGGGCCCTCGCGAGGGCTTCCAGTCGGAAAAGAAGATGATCCCGGTGGCCGACAAGGTCCGCCTCATCGAGGCGCTGGCGGACACCGGGTTGAAGCGCATCGCCTGCGTTTCCTACGTCAATCCCAGGCGCGTGCCGACCATGGCCGACGCCGAGGAAGTGGCCTCCAAGATCGATCGCAAGCCCGGCGTGCAGTACAGCGCGCTATGGCTGAACCAGCAGGGCCTCGAGCGTGCGCTTCGGGGCCCTCTGCACGTCGACGGCGGCGTCCGCGTCACCGCCTCCGACACCTTCTCCCGCAAGAACATCGGCAAGTCGGTACCCGACGCCATGGTCGAGCAGCGCCTGTCGCTCAAGACCTTCAAGGACCGCGGCATGCCGGTCGAATGGGGCGTCATCCTGGGCGCCTTCGGCTGCAATTACGAAGGCGAGCTGTCGACCGAACTGATCCTGCAGCGCGTCCAGCTGGCGCTCGACGAGGCCGAACTGGCCGGTTTCAAGCTGAAGGGCATCAAACTCACCGACGCGATGGGCTGGGCCACGCCCGCCTCCGTCGAACGGCTGATCGGGGCGGTACGGTCGAAGTGGCCCGACCTCGAGATCGCTCTCCATCTCCACGACACCCGCGGCACCGGCGCGGCGGCGGCCTATGCCGGCCTGCGCCTGGGAGTCACGAGGTTCGACGCTTCCGTCGCGGGCCTCGGCGGCTGCCCCTTCGCCGCGACCGACGGCGCGGCCGGCAACATCTGCACCGAGGACTTCGCCTTCATGTGCGAGGAGATGGGCGTGGAGACCGGCCTCGACATCGAGCGGCTGATCGAGGTCGCGAAGCTCGCCGAGGAGATCGTCGGCCGTCCCCTGCCCGGCCACGTCATGCGCGGCGGCACGCTGAAGGCGGCGCGCCGCAGGGCCGCCGCATGAACGTCGAGACCCTGGCCGGCATCGGCCCGGACTCGACTTATGTCAACGTCAAGGACGTGCCGTGGCAGCCGACCCGTTTCCCCGGGATCGACTGGAAGATCCTGATGGAGCAGAAGGAAACCGGCCTCTCGACCGTGCTGATGCGCTGGGCGCCGGGCGCCCGCCTGCCGAAACACGAACATGCGGCGATCGAGCAGACCTATGTGCTCGAGGGCTCGTTTGCCGATCATGCCGGCGTCTGCCGGGCGGGCAACTACGTGTGGCGACGCGCGGGCAGCCGTCACGACGCCTGGACCGACGAAGGCTGCCTCATGCTGGCGGTCTTCCTCAAGCCCAACACCTTTTTCGAGTAGCCGGAAGCCGGACCAGGCGCGGTCTTCGAATAGAACCGGTTCGCGACCTCTGCTAATGCTCCATCGCAGCCGGCCCTGTCGAGGCCGGCGCAAGGGAGGCACAGGCACATGTCAGGCGTTCTGGAAGGCATCCGCGTACTCGATTTCGGCCGCTACATCGCCGGTCCGTTTTGCGGCACGATGCTGGCCGATCTCGGCGCCGAGGTGATCCGCGTCGAGAAGCTCGAGGGCAGCGAGGACCGCTGGGTGACCCCGGTCGTCGAGGGCGGCGAAGGCTCGATGTTCCTCCAGATGGGCCGCAACAAGCTCGGCCTCACCCTCAACCCGATGAAGCCCGAGGGCCGCGAGATCGTGAAGAAGCTGGTGGCGGCTTCCGACGTGGTGATCGCCAACCTGCCCTACGAAGACCTGCAGAAGATGGGCATCGACTACGAGAGCCTCTCGGCCCTCAATCCCCGCATCATCCTCGCCACCACCTCGACCTTCGGGTCGGAAGGCCCCTACAAGACGCGCGTCGGCTTCGACACGATCGGCCAGGCGATGTCCGGCGCCATGTTCCTGTCCGGCGACGGCGAGACGCCGACCCGCATGAACGCCCCGTTCGTCGACTTCGGCACGGCGCTCCTCAACACCGTGGGCGTGCTGGCGGCCCTCATGGAACGCACGAAGAGCGGCAAGGGCCAGAAGGTCGAGACTGCCCTGCTGCGGACCGCCATCAACATCACCAACGGTCATCTGATCGAGCAGGCGATGCTCAACCTCAACCGCATCGCCACCCTCAATCGCGGCTTCACGGCCGGCCCCTCCGACACCTTCAAGTGCAAGGACGGCTGGATCTACGCCATGACGATCGGCCAGCCGCTGTTCGTGCGCTGGTGCAAGCTGATGGGCGACGAGAGCCTCGCCACCGACCCGCGCTTCAAGGACGATCTCGCCCGCGGCGACAATGGCGAGGCCCTGTCGGCGATCATGCAGAAATGGTGCGACAACCGCACCGTCGCGGAAGCGCTGGCAGCCCTCGAGGCCAATCGCATTCCCGCCGGCCCGGTCTACACGCCTCAGCAGGCTCTCGACGACCGGCACGTGCAGGAAGCAGGCTACTTCCACGCGATGGACTATCCCGGCGCCAAGATGGCCGTGCCGGTGCTGCAGGAGCCGGTGAAGCTTTCCCGGACCCCCCTCACCATCCGCCGCCGGGCGCCGACCCTGGGCGAGCATACGGACCAGATCCTGCAGGAACTCGGCTATGGCGCCGAGGATATCGCCAGGCTAAGGGCCGAACGAGTCGTCTGAGGGGCTGATCCAAGGGCTCCTTTTGGCGTATATAGCATCAGGAGCCGACACATGATGCGACGTCTACTGCTGGTACTGATGACCATGGGATGCTGTAGCTCGGCAGGAGCGCTGGCGGCCCAGGACCTGCCGTATGGGGAGAGCCATGTTTTTGCCGCGTTCCGCAACGGCGAACGGATCGGCACGCACACCCTCACCTTCCAGCAGAATGGCGACAAGCGGGTCGTGACGACGTCGATCGACCTTTCGGTCAAGGTGCTCGGCCTGACCATGTATCGCTACCTGCATCGCGGCCAGGAGATCTGGAACGGCAATACTTTCGAGTCGATCTCGACCCAGACCGACGACAACGGCACCAAGTTCGGCGTGAAGGCCCGCCAGGACGCCGGCGGCATCGCGGTCGTCCGCGATGGTGGCAGCGCGCCGAAACTGTCGGCCAACGATGTCGGCTTCCAGCAGGGCGCTGCCCGACAGGAGACCCTTCCCCCGGGACTCATGCCGTCGACCCACTGGAACCTGAACCAGGTGAAGCAGTCGGCGATCCTGAACAGCCAGAACGGCGCGCTCGCGAAGGTCCAGATAACACCGCGGGGCCGCGAGACGGTCAAGACGGCGAAAGGCACCTTGGAAGCGACGCGCTACACCTATTCCGGCGACGTGCAGATGGATCAGTGGTTCGATGACCGCGGCCGTTGGGTGAAAGCCGCATTCAAGGGTTCCGACGGGTCGACGATCGAGTACATACTGCAGGAATGACCCCTGCAGATTGTTTCGCGAAGCTGCCCGCCTTGCTCTCTGACGATACGGACCTGTTGCGCCGAGGCCGTTGGCTGAACGTCGACTGCAGGATCGACATCGGCAGCGAGCCCTTCCACCTGACGATCGCCCAGGGCGCCCTCGCCGCCTTCGATCGCGGCCCGAGGCTGATGCGCTCCACCGCCTTCACCGTGCGCGCCACGGACGAGGCGTGGCGTAATCACTGGAAGAGAATGCCCGAGCCCGGCTGGCACGACCTGTTCGCGCTGACCAAGCGCGGCGCCGCCTCGTTCGAAGGCGACCTGCGGCCCCTCCTGCAGAACCTGCAGTATTTCAAGGACCTGCTGGCCCTGCCCCGCCGTCTCCCGGAGGCATCCTGACATGGCACCCGCTCTCGACCCCATGGTCGGCCGCTATGTGCGGCTCGACATCGACGGCACGCCGCATCGGCTCTACTTCGAGGAGGCCGGCAGCGGAATCCCTCTCGTGTGCCTGCACACGGCGGGCGCCGACGGTCGCCAGTTCCGCCATCTTCTCGCCGATCCCGAGATCACGAGCCGCTTCCGCGTGATCGCGTTCGACATGCCCTGGCACGGCAAGTCGACACCGCCCGACGGCTGGGAAAAGACCGAGTACCGGCTGACCACCGCCTCCTACACCGCCGCCATCCGCGCCTTCTGCCAGGCCCTGGAACTCGACCGTCCCGTTGTGATGGGTTGCTCGATCGGCGGTCGCATCGTGCTCAATCTCGCGATCGCACACGCCGCCGAGTTCCGTGCTCTCGTGGCGCTGGAGGCCGCGGACTTCCAGCAACCCTGGTACGACACGGCCTGGCTGCACCGTCCCGACGTGCATGGCGGCGAAGTCTGCGCCGCCCTGATCTCGGGCCTGATCGCGCCGCAGAGCCCTCCCGTCAGCCGCCACGAGACGCTGTGGATGTACATGCAGGGCGGCCCCGGCATCTTCAAAGGCGA
>LNFM01007135.1_pt1 | contig 17745 bp, 17 predicted proteins | sample 596031 | NCBI WGS metagenome assembly LNFM01 (sample SAMN04254537, study PRJNA301005) | activated carbon metagenome | isolation source: dual media filters at the Ann Arbor, Michigan drinking water treatment plant | place: USA: Ann Arbor | reverse complement strand
CGACGCCGGTTCCTTCCAGACGCATCTTGACCATGCGGGCCGTTGTCCGAAAATCGACCGACCCATCGTCGGGCGTTGCCGTATTTGTCTCGGTGTCAATCGGCGCGGCGTTCGCGTTCGACCGCTCGTAGCCCGTGAGCGTCACGTCAATGTCGCCGGTCTGGCGCTGCATGTCGGGGATGAAGCCATAGACGGTGTAGATCTGGTTGCCGTTCTCGATTTCGAGGATCGAGGTTTCGAGATACCAGGCGAGCGCCGCGCCATTGTTGTCCACGCCAACGTCGTGGCGATAGAACAGGCCATCGAGCCCAGCGAGGATCGGGCGCGTATCGTCGCCCTGAAACTGCGTTGCGGCCGTCCGGTCAATCTTGCAGATGAACCACCGCTGCGATTCCATCATGAACACGGCTGCCGTGGACGGCTCCACGTCGCCGTTGAGGCACAGGCCAAACCAGATTTCGTTGAAGCGGGCGTTGTGCCAAACGATTGTCTTGATCGTGTAGTAAAGCCGCAGTTGCTTGAACAGCCACTCGCCTATGTCGTCCTGGTTCGGCATACGGGACACCGAGCCGTTGAACATCCAGAACGTGTTGTTGCCGATCCAGTAGGCGGCGCCGCCGATGGTGCAGAAGGCGTCAGGCCCGAGAAGCCCGCAATTGTCGCCCACCTTGCGCGTCTGGTAGGTGAATTGGTTGCCGGTGAACTGATTGAGGTAGAGCGCGGCGTCGGTCCACACGAGGTTGAGAAGCGATCCGAGGTCGCAGCCTGCGACGATTGTGGTGCCGACCGTCAGCCGCCGGGTTCCCGACGGGCGACCGCCTGCCGTCGAGGCCACCGCGAGCGTATTCCAATCGTCGAACGTCCCCTGCCCGGACCAATGCATGAGCATCCGGTCAAGCGAGCCTTCCGAATTCGTGCCAAGCAGGACCACGGTGCGCTCGGAGGTCACGAACATGAACCGGCATTGCGTCGGGGCGTTGGGCACGACGATGGCGCGACCTACCGGGGCGGCGGTCGGATCCCAAGAGTAAAGCCCGCGGTCCACCGGGTTCGCCAGGAGCAGCTTGCCGAAGTTGTCGAGGGCCCATGAGCGCGGATAGTTGATAACGTCCGAAACCGGGCGCGGCGTTCCCCAAGTTCCCTCGCCCCAGCCGCCGACGCCCCAGCCGAAACCGGCCGATATGTTTTCCTCGCCGTCGGCAAGCTCGATGCTGATAACGACGGCCGCGCCGCCGCCGGTCGTCGTGGAGCTAGCGTTGCTGCCTGCCGTGATCGTGAACGTATCTGCGGTTGGCGTGTCGACGACGGTATAGTTGCCGTTGATCGTCAGCCCGGCAACGGCCGTGGCTCCCGAAAAGTTGACCAGACGGCCGATGGTGGCGCCGTGGCCGGAAAGCGTAACGGTGACGGTCGGTGAGCCGCTGGTGGTCGCAAGCGGATTGCTGCCGGCGGTGCGGATCGACTCGTAGGGCGTAATGTCGACCGGCGCGAAGTCCCGGTTGGAGATTGCGTACAAGCCGAACGCGGTCCCGGCTCCAATAAGCTGCTGGGCTCCTGTGCCATCGCCCCATGCGTGGACGCCCCGGACCTTTCCGGTGACGGGCGTTGACGTGAGGGCGACGTTGCCGCCGATTTTCTGCGGGCGCCGGTTCGCCCACCTGACGTTGTTCGAGTCGGTGAAGCGATTGCCCGATGCGATCAGGGACTCGCCCTTGATGACGCCCGGCGGCAAGTTGATGGGGATCGGCTGGCTCATGAGCTACCGCCCGATGTCAGGTTTTAATCATGTAAACGCGGGCGCGGTACGGCGGCAAGTTCTGGTTCGTGCCGCTGACGCCGGTTGCTGCAATGCCAACTGAAATTCCGGTTGTTGACGAGCTGGACGTGACGCTGCCGACTGGCGATGAGCGTTCCTGATCTGAAAGCGTCGTTCCGGCGCCTGTGCCGACGACTGGCGTTGTGTGAGTGTGGCCCGGATCGGTGACGTTCGCCGTGTGCGTATGATCGACAACTACAGCGTCCTTGGTGCCACCAGTGACAGTGTTGCCGCCTGTAACAGTCGTGTTGGGAACGCCGGAAACGTCAGAGTGCGCGCCGATCCCAAAAATATTGCGATGATCTGGCAGGTTAAAGGTGGTCGATCCGTCGCCTACGCCGTGAACCGTTCCAATGGCGGCAAAAAGCGCCGCGTAGGTCGTGCGCGAAACAGCCGCGCCGTTGCAGAACAGATAGCCGGCCGGGATCGAGGCAATAGAGCCGCCCCACTCCTTGATTTCTCCGGTGACAGTTCCCGCAAGGCCCGCCGCCGCCAGCATTGTGACGAGCTGCGTCATCGTCAGGTCTATGGGCGTAGCCGGGCTGCCGGTGTTGTTGCCCTTGACCGTGTTGCTCGCCATCGTCGCCATGTCGCCATTGGCGATCGGCTGCGAAGCTACGCGATACAGGACGTTCGATCCGTCGCATGTGACAATATGCGTTCCCAGCGGAATCGTAATGGCCGAGCCGGAGGCCGTTTTCATGGTCAGCGTGAACGCGCCGAGTGTATGGCCGTTGCGGACGCTCCACGTCTTTGCCCGGTTGGGAACTTCGATAATCCGGTTCGACGCAAGTATGCCGCTGCAATCTATGAAGGCGTTGCGCGCCTGGTCGTCGGTCAGAACGACCGTCCCGCCGGTGGACGCAAGCGCCAGCCGCCCGGCGATAGCCGTTTCGATCTTGGTGAAGTTGGCGTTCGCCTGCGTGCCCCAATCGTTGTTGCGACCGCCGGTCGCCATCAACAAAAGCTGGATGAGACTTGAAGTTGTTTCAGACATTCGAGATCTCCAAGTCAGGATCGAGGCCCGTCATCGACATTTCGTCCATAATGTCGATTTCAGCGAGTATCCGGGCCACGTCGGCCTCGTACTCCCGTTTCTTTTCCGTCGACTCCATGAATTCAGCCGCCGCGCGAAGGCATGAGGCGCGCAGGAGTCGCGGATAGCGTTCGGTGAGGAAGTTCGTCTGCACGGTCGGCCCGAGAAGTTCGGGCTGGCGGTAGAACGAAAAGCGCAGCGCGTAGGCTTGATCCGCGCGCATGTCGAAGTTGATGATTTCGTTGTAAACCGAGAAGAAGCTTGGAAGCCCCGTGGCCCAATTGTTGAGCCCGGAATCCCAGATCATGTGGCCTTCGAGGTCGTGCTGCGGCTTGTGCTTGAGATAGTAGTTCTCGTTTCGCAGCCGCATGTAGATCGGGTCGATGTATCGGGCAGGCAGCGCGGCGGTGTTCGCTCCCAGCGCAAGCGGCACATCGACGGTTACGCGCATTTCGCGCGTGCGAAGCCGCCGATAGAGTTCCGTCTGCGCTTCCTCAAGGATGACCGTCGAGGGCACCTTGCCGTAGCTGATCCAGCTCTTGATAGAGCCGTCGGTGTTCTTGTCGGCAATGAGGGTGGTGTAGTCCATCGTCGCGCCGCCTGTCCGTTACTGCTGTTCGCCAAAGCGTTCTTCAAGGAATTCGCGTCCCGCCTCGGCGTTGCTGGCGAGAAACTTGTAGTCATCCTTGAGTTGCTTGCGGACCTTGAACCACGGATAGACGCGCTCGCGGCGGAACCATGCGCGCAGGTCAACCGTCTCGTCCTCGTCGGCCACCTGTGCGGTCAGATCCTTGGGGACGGTCTTGATTTCCACGTCGTCGGGATCGAGCCCGGCGTCGACGAGCGCCTTGCGCAAAACGTCCGTCGCCTTGCGTTCGGCGTCCATCTGCTTTTCGCGAATAGCGAGGCGTTCCTTGTCGTCCTTGCCAAGCAGATCGGGCAGGACGTTGCCGTTGTTGTCGAAGTAATAGCCGTCCTGCGTGAACACGCCGCGCTTGCCGGTCGTCGGGCATATTTCGCCGGGGAACGAATCTCCGTACTGGCGGCTTTTGTCGAGTTTCAGACTTGCCATGATTTTCTCTCTGGCGTTCGAGTGGCGCGAAGCCGGGCGGCTTGCGCCGCCCGGTGTGTCGTCGTGTTCCGATTACTTGTCGGGGACCATGCGGCCGCCCTTGTTCGGCCCCTTGTGGGCCGTGGCGCCGTTGAGCGAGTGCGAGAGGTTGGTCACGCCGCCGCCCATCGGGGTCATGCGCTCGTTGGGACCGGCGACGGACGAGTGATCCTTGCCGAAGTCCTGGCTCATGCGCTGGCCCTTGCCGATCGACCACGTTTCGCGGCCGTCGTTCATGCCAGCAGTCGTCGCCTTGAGGCCGCGACCGCCCATGCCATTGCTCATTGCTGTTGCTCCTCAGTAATCGTCGTTAAAGACGCGAGGTTGCGGATAGACCGGGGAGGACATGCCTTCCCGGTCGGCGTTGAACCGCGAGCGAGCCTTGCTGCGGTCGAGGACTTCGTAGCCACAATGAGCCATGTCGCCCTCGCCCTTCGCCTTGTCCTCCGGGTAAGTCGCCTTACTCATCGGATTGAGCGGAGGGGTTTTCGTGATGCGGTTGGAGTCCATGACTCGAAGCCCTCTTGAGTTGCGACCAAGCGCGCGTGCGCGCTTAGTCCTGCCAGATGATCTCGACGAACGGCGTTCCGACGCCGGCGGGAGTGCCGCCGGTGGGAGCCGTGCAGGTCACGAGAACGAGAGTGTTCGCGGGAATGACCGCAGTTTCGGGGATGAGGTTGTGATAGCCGGTCGACCCGCGAGGGTGATCGCCCATCACATGCTTTGCGCCCTGATCGGCTGCTGTCGTGCCCAGGGAAAAGTTGTTCCCATAGGCTTGCAGCGAACCGGAAACGCCGATGCCCATGAAGGCAGGCGTCGTAACGGCCGTGAAAGTGACGGTGGGATTTTCCACGCCGTAGTTCACGACGCGCCCGCGCTTTCCAACGGGGCCGCGGAGTTCCAGCGTCGACGTAGAAGCAAAGCTCGTCGACGGGAACGTGTACTTGGTAGGCGTCTTGTCGTAGCGCATTGTGCGCTCCTTCTGCATGAAGTTTCAGGACCGGCGCGCAGTCACGCGCGCCGGATGATTGTTCGTGAAGCTGGAAACGCGATTACGCCGCGCTGTCCCACATGACGATGCGAGCGTTCGGAGCGTCGTCGTACACAAGGGCGTAGCCGCCGAGATAGTCGGAGATTTTCGCGATAAGGCGCTAACCTATCGCCGCGTCAACCAGACGTGGCGCCATCTTTCGCCGCGCAAGATGCGGGAAACGGTCATAGGACCGACGACGAGCTTTCGAGCAATGCTCGCCTGCACTTCACCTTTCTGCGCCAGATCGAAAATGCGATGCACTTTCTTTTCGGTCAGAACGTGTTTTGCGTTGCGCTCGCCGTATAGATGGCGGCCCTTTCGGGCCATGTCTTTGGCGTTGTCGCCAGAGTCGCCTAGAAACAGATGAGCAGGATTGCAGCATCGAGGCGTATCGCAACGATGCAGAACCTTTTTGCCTTTCGGTATCGGGCCGCAATGCAGTTCATAGGCAAGGCGATGTGAATAGATCTGTCGCCTTTCGCCGGGCGCTTTAATCTGCCCGTAGCCTTTCCCTGCCGTACTTGCCGTCCAGAGCCAGCAATCATGCTGGCCTTTCTTGGCAACCTTAGCCCAAAACCTCTGTTTCAGATCATCGTCGATCATGGTGGTTATAATACCATAGTCGCTCGATGTGTCCAGTTCGCAGCTCACGGTTTCCCGTGAGACAAGACCATATCTTCACCGCATTTGCGGGTCGGGTGCTTCGAGGCGCTTGCCTCTACGAGCCGTAGCTCTGGTCGTTGAACCTTCCCCTCTTGCAAGGGGCTCGGCTGCTGATTGTCCAATCCTCAATCTTTTTGGCGTTCACGCTCGCCCTTGCGGGCCACGTTGTAGCGATTGAGGCTCTAAGGATATTCCAGCAATTCTCCCGATTTTAACGCCTGGCCGATCTCAGTTTAACCAGGCGATAGCGCGCGAGCGTCCGTAATCCCCTGGGATTTTCGCGCGTATTTCCTCGGGGACGACGGGCGCCTCGGTGATGAGATCGCCGCCGCAGAAGAACGCCCAGGACGAGAGGTTGTTGTTCCAGTTGTCCGCCGTGTTGGTCCACGGATCGAACGTCGTGGAGTCATTCGCGCCGCCCTTCGGGATCTGGTTCTGCTCGACAAACCGCGTGTCCTCGTACTTGCCGAGTTCGCCGCGGAAGATCTGGGCAAGGCCAGTTTCCGTGTACTGCCGCACCGTCTCGAGGGTGTTCTTGAAGCTGCGGAAGGTGGTCGGGTGCGAAATGCACACGTAGTCGTCGTTCAGGAACGCAGGGATATTGCGCTCCTTCATCCAGTCCACAATGGCCTTCACATGGTTCACGCCAAGCGCGACGTTGTTGGTCGTGTTGGCGAGAGAGTTGGTCGTGAAGTCGACCGACGTGGTGCTGTTGCCAGAGGTCGGGGAGGCGCGCAGAGGCGTGCGACGCATCTGCAGGAACGCTTCCGTGTCGTGGAACTTGCGGTTGTCGTCCCGCAGGGTCCGGTCGATGATCGACACAACCTGATGGCGGCCGAGGTCGTTGAGGCGACCGGAGTACGGCACAGAGTTGCCGGCCTCGTAGATCGTCATCGACTTCTGGTCGATCGTGAAGCCCGTCTCGGGGATGGGCGTCGTCTCGGACAGACGGCGACCGCGCGTCTGCAACGAGCTATAGACGTTCCACCTGAAAGTATCGCCGCGATGCAGGCCACCGAATTCCTGGTCGGGAAGGTGGCAGAACTGGCGAAACTTGGTGAGGGGCTGCGAAGTCATTCGGAGATGGTCCGAAAGATTGTCGCTGTAGAGAAACCCGCCTTCTGCGGGGACTGCCCAAAGCTGCATTGTCGTGGCTTTCCATGATGAATAGCCAGCGACGATTTCGTGCGCTTGCGCGCTTGGCTCCCTACGATGGAAGCGGTGATTGTCCCCTCGCCTTGCGCATTTCATTGATCGCGGCGAGGCGACTGCTTTCACGGGTAGGAGGCGGCGCGGGCGGCTCAATCGTGCCGGCGCGTGATGGGGGTTGAGCCAGTCCGCGCTTTGCCATCGTGCGCTGTTCGGACGCACTCATCTGGCTTGGCTGGGACGTGCCCGGTTGAGGCTGCGGCGACGGCGTTCCGATGCCATAGGCGCGACGAGCCTGCACCGCGGCGGCTTCCATGATCGGCTTGAGTGGTTTGCTCACAGCGCCAGACTGGAAGGCATTGGTGTACAGGTCGAGGACGCGCTGATGATCGGTCAGCGGGGCCACTTCACGAGGATCGTACCGGCCGCTCGCAATCAGGAGATCCTTGGCTTCTTCCATCGCGGTGGTGATGGTGAACGCCGAGGCTGCACGGTTCGCGGCGAGGTCTTGATTGCTCGTCACGAAGTCCTGCAGATCCCTTGCGAACGTGTCGCGTACCTCCCGGTGGCTGGCTTCGTTCGACAGGGCGAGAGTATCCCGCCTGTTGATCTCGCGAAGCGCCAATCGGGCTTCCTCTTTTTCGCCAAATTGAACCTTGTCCATCAGGTCATCATCGGACAGGGCGGTAAGGTCGCCGCCTGCCTCGGACCCAGCGGGGTTCGTGGCGGTTGGATCAGCGCCATTGGCCGGTGGTTTTCCGGCCTGCCCTCCCTGATCCACGGAGGGCGAAACTGTTTTCGGCTGCTGCTGCCTTTCCAGGCGCGCGGCCTCGAGGATCTGCGCGGCGCGGATAAGCGTCGTATCCGGCAAGCCTGCGGCTTCATCCTCGGTCATGCTGGCGAGCTCGAGGAGCTTCGCCCGGTTCACGTCGAATTCGTTCCCGTACACCTTGAGGCGGTAGGACGGCTGCTGCGTCTGCTGCGGGGCCTGCGGCGCCGGGGGCGGCTCACGGGGCGCGGGCGGTTCGGCCGGCAGTTCGCCTTCGGGCGTGGCGAACGGTGCTTCCGCCTGCGCAATCAGCCCGCCCACTTCATCGGTTTCGGCCGGGACAAAGGCGCGCGTCTGCTTGCGCTGACGCGAGTAGAATTCGGCGCGGGCGTCCTCGCCGTGGAAGCGCGGCTCCTTGACCGCCGCAAGATCGTCAGGCTGCAAGCCGGAATTGTCCGCTTCGTGTGTTGCGGCGCGCGGGGCGGGCTCGGCGCGGTCGTCCACCGTCGCAGGCGTGTTGTAAACCTGGTCGGCGTTGTTTGCGGTGTCGGGCGTGTTCGTGTCCATCATTCGTCTCCGTAGGTCGACTTGGGCAGTTCATCGGGCCGAAGCCCGAGAAGTTCGATTGATTCTTCTTGCTTGGATTGATCCATACGCAGCATTTCGTTGCTCTTGTGGCCCTCGTTTACGGCGTCGACGAGCCAGCCAACGATTTCGACAAAGCGCAGGGCTTCGCTTTGCAGCCTCGCGACTTCCTTGAGGTTGGTGGGATCGGCGTTCAGGATCGCCAGCAAGGCTGTGCGCGACTCGCGCCTGGCTCTGCCGATCAGGTATCGAACCACCGAATTGGCCGTTCCAACGTCAAACTCAATATCGCTGTAGAGCCTTACGGACTCGTCCGCGATACGAGCGATTTCCTCGTCAAGAGCCGCCATCAATCCTCCGTGTCAGGCGAGCAGTAAAAGCAGGGCTTCTTCGTCCTCGGCCGCCAGATCGAGCGCCGCCAGTTCGGCGGGATCGAGCAGGAGCGGGCCTTGCAGGACGTTGAGCGGCGAAAGCTCCGGCGGGAGCGGCTTCGGCGCTTCCGGCGCGGCCTGTTCTGGCGCGTCGGATTCGGGCGTGGGCGGCTTGGGGACCACCGGGCGCAGCGTGGCGGGGTCGATCTCGCGACCGTCGCGCGTGGTGCGCTGGTATTGCTTGGCCTCGCGCTTGAGGCGCTTCTTTTCCGCCTTCCGCGCCTTGCGGCTGCCGCCGCCAGGAAGTGAAATCGGAGCGACAACAACGCCGTCTGCCGTGATTGCCGGCGCACCAAGCTGATGCAGATGCGTGAGGCTTGCGGGCGCAATTGTCTGGCCCACGGTAATTGCGGGCGATCCCACCGTATGTAGATGCGACAGCGCCGCCGGCGTCAGGCTGTAGTTGATCGCCAGCGATACGAGCGGAACCGGCTTGCCCTGAAACCAGTATTTTGTCGCGCCGATGCCAGCCTGATCAACGCCAGGAACGGGCCGGCCTTGAAACCAGTGCCGCGTATTGGCGCTCATGGCTTACGTCACCGACCAGTCATCGACGTTGCACCAGCCCGCCGTGCCATCGCAATCGACAATGACCTCGAAAGCGCCGTCGCTTGTCGCGGTGGCAGTCGTCCCGGTCAATTGCTCCCACGTCCCAGCCGCCGCCGTCATCGTATCGAGGACCGTATCTGCCGCAATCCCGACGCCATCGTTACGGCGCAGGATCAAGCGAGGTTGTGCGCCGTTGTAGGCTGCGCCATCGCCCACGACCGACTTGCGGACCCAGACGTTGATCGTTCGAGACGCGCCGCTATCGACCGCGACAAGGCGGGAGCCGCTGGGGAGTTTCGCGCTTGCGCTTGTAGGCGTGAGGCGCTCGGAAGGCGCCGCCGTGTGGAAGATTGTCGCGTCACTCTCGCAGCGCCCATTCCGTTTCCACGTTCGGTGCTGGCCTATTACGTTGTCGTGATTGTGCGATGAGACAAAGCCGCCATCGGAAAGGTTCCCGGGTAGTTCTATTTCTGTTGCGTTTGCAAGCGTCGTATTGATGAGGCGCACATCGGCGGACGCTACGGCATTGCCAATTCGTACACTGGACACCGAGTGCGCCAGCGTTGTTCCGATATTGCCGCCGATCACAGTTACTTTTGCATTTTGGTTAATCCCGATGCCGTGCGTCGTCGCCGCACCAGCATCGTTCTGAATGCTTGGATTAATCAGCGTCACGTCCATCGCGCTGATGTTCAACACCTGACCGATCTGGACGAGATTGTTGACAGTTATCCTGCCGCGCGATGCGTCGAAGCCGTTTCCGCCAGCGTTATTGGATCGCCACAAAACAAGGCCGTCAATCAAACCGTCTCCAGTCCCACCAAAGCTGAAAACTATATCCCCGTTGGTGTTGCTGTGCGCGACGTTGTTCGCGAACGTTCCATAAGTCTCTGCGGAACGCAGATCAAAGCCCCAACCGCCGCTGCCCGCCATACGATTGTTGCTGATGTTTCCGCGCACACTTTCAAGCCGACAGCCAGACAAGGATACATTGTTTGTGATCGACCAGTCTGATGCGGTTGTGCTTAATAAGTTTATTCCTCCAGACCCAGCATTGGCGTTGAACACGCAATTATCAACGGTGAAATTGGCCCCGCCGATTACAAGACCGGTATCCTCGCTTTGCACGATACTGCAATGATGCAGCGTCTTGGATGCGGTCGAACCGGCAAGATTGACGCCCCTGCGTCCGAAGTTCACACTGTTGTGGCCAATGTACCTGAACTCGCACCAGTCAATGTCCATGACCGCCGACACGTTTCCTGCGAACGTGCCCGCGACGGTGGTTGACTTTCCGTAGATCATCACATTGCGCTGTAGCAGGATTACTTCCGCCTGCAAGTGCGGAGGCGTTCCGAGCTTCGCGCTCGCGAGGCCGCCGCCCGCGCCCGCAAAACCGTCAACCGTCAATGTCGCCGCGCCCGCGTTGCCATTCATCAAGCCGGTTTCGTTGCCGCCCGGTCGCCCTGTTCCGGCAACCGCTATGCGGTCGTTATCAAGCCATCCGGTGTCGTTCGCAACGCCCAACGATGTGCTGGCGATAGCTTCGTCTGTATTGAGTAGCGTCCATGAGAAATTCTTACCCGCGCTGCGACTTTGGCCTTGAATAATTGTAGTTGAGCCGTTCATGGCCCAGAAACCGAAATCAGTATCAGCAACGCAATCGAACTCAAGAAACATCGTGCTGTCGCGAGGGCACGGCGTCGCAACGGTCCCCATGTTGTACGTTCCGCCAGCCCAGACAATCAAATTGCCAGAAAGGCGCAATTGATATGCGGTCAAGCCGGCACTCGCCCACGTCAGCGTTCCGCCCTGTCCGATTTGCAAGCCGGTGAAGGCTTGCGGGTTCCCCTGCGCAACGCTAGTCGCGGTGCCAACGCCTGTGCCGTAGTCAGTCAGCGCTGTGCTGTTCATCGTCACGGTGCGCGCGGTCGAAGCGCCCGCGCCGGTCCACTCGCCAGCGATCAGGAACGTATCGCCAGCGGCCACAGACGCCGGGGCGGTCGTGCGGCGCAAGATGCGAGCCCAGTTGCCCGCCGTCGCGTCACGGTAAAAGCGAGCATTGCCCGCACTCGATCCAAGAACGCCGACGCGATAGTCGGTGCCGCCGTCGAGCGTCAACGTCACGCCAAACTTAAAAAACACCCACGACTCATCGGCGGGCAAGTCCGAGGCGTTGACGGTTACTGAGCGTGTTGCAGTCACGCCGTTGTCGTCGGACAGGGCGACCGTCACCGTGCCGGTTGTCGTCAGCCGGTTGCAGAATAGCGCGATGCCGTCCACGACGTTTGTATTAGTGCCCGTGAACGTGGACGAATAGACATAGCTCGCGGTCGTGTTCGTGGATGCAGACGGGTTGAGAAGTTGCGCGCCTGTTCCCGCTTCCGCCAGCCCCCACGTAGCCGCCGCCGTCAGATCTCCACTGGCTGCGGCGATAAGCAGGGGCATTACTTAACTCCACGCGCCGCGTCGAACAACGCGTCAATCTGCTCCGGCGTCAGATCGAGTGCGGGACCGAGAGACACGATGAAGGGATTGTTGCGCTCAACGCGCAAGCCATACTCCCATCGCAATTGGGCTTCTCGATGCTGCGGCTGCGCCAGAAGGCCCTCGACAGCATCGAGTAATCCAGCGTTGAAAAGGGCTTTGCGGGCCTGATAAGGAAAGACCCACGAGCCTGCCATTGGCGCCGACGTGGTTGTGATCTCTTGCGCCAACACATCCATCAGATCGGCCGCGATCTGATCGAGCTGATCGAGCTTTTCGACTTCGGCCTGCAAAAAGCTGACGACCTCCTGCGCCGTGTCCACCTGATCCGCGCCCATGTGGTACGTGCGCAGGATTTCCCGCGCGCCGTCAGTGAAGCGGACGTTGACAACCTTCTTGGCGGACGGAACGGGCGTGTCGTGGATGGACTGGATTGATGCGGACCACATGATGTGACGCCTTCCTCAGCCTTCGATGCCTTGCGGATGCGTGATGGGATCGGGCGAAACATCGCCGGCGCGCTTTGTTGCGCGATCCCAATTGATCCCCTCAAGCGAAATATCGACGGGATCGGTCACGACCTGGCCGAACCCGAGCGCCGCCATGTCGTGGGCCATTTCATCGGGAAGGCCATAGACGAGCTTGGGGGAAAGCGTCTGGCCATCGTGCTTGTAGATGGTGTTCGATCGAAAAGCTTTCATGGCGTCGGCTCCGATCAGGTTGCGTCGCGGATCACGCGCGTCGTCGCGCCGACCGAAACCGTGTTAGACCCGTTCGCCACGATGGAGGTTGAGCCGCAAGTCGTCACGAAGTAGCGACTGTTCACGGTGTCGCGATATGCGATGTGATCAGCCGTGCCGGTCGTGGCAATCACAATGTTGTTCACGGCCGGAATGTTCGACTGGCGGCCATCGGGCGAGCCCGCGCCAAGCGTCGGAGCCGTGAGCGATGCCGACGCCAAGCGCCTGGTCACTACGTCAGCGTAGCTCGTGGGCTGGCCTGCACACACGTTCACCTCGTTCAGCAAAGTGTCGAGCGTGAGCCCACCGTCAATGAAAGCGGTGGGAACTACCTTTGGCATGTCTAGCCTCTTGCCTTTGGCGCAAACTTGCTGATGCGGCCGTTCGCGTCGGTTTTCACGTCGTACTCGACATTGCCTTTGCGGGCGCCGACCACGCGGCCCGATGCGTCCTTGACGAGCTCTCCGGGCGCGCGCTGATGGTCACGGACCTCTCCGACGGTCGCCCCGATCTTTTCCAGCGCCTCGGCATTGGCCTGCGCGGTTTGCGCGACGGCCTCGTTGGTCTGCTTCATGGCGCCGGTGATCGCGGTGAGCGCCGCAATCAGTTCCTTGTTCGCCCGGCGCTCGCCTGCGTCATCGCCCTTGGGCTCCGGCTTCGGTTCGGGCTTCTCGGTCAGCTTCGCGGCGATCTTGTCGAGCGTCTGCACGAGCTTCTTGGTGACGGCGCTATCCTGCGCTGGCGCGGCGGCCGGCGCCGGGGCGGCTTCGGCCTTGGCCTCCGGCTTCTTGCTCTCGGGCTTCTTGGGCGCGCTGGTGATCTGCTCGGTGCGGGCGCGGGTCTGCTCCACCTGCGCCGCCGCCTTGTCGCTGGCGATCTGCTGCGACAGCATGGCTTCCTGCGTGGCGATGAACGCGGACAGGGCTGACTCCTGCTCGCGGAAGGCGGTTTCGGCCTGTGCGTCCTGCTGGCTGCGGGCCATTTCGATCATGCCGCGCAGGCGCTCCATTTCGGCCTGCTGCTGCTTGATGGACATTTCGAGCCGGTGGCGTTCGGCCTCGCGCTGCTCCTTCTGCATCGCGATTCCGGCGTCCATTTGCGATTTCTGCGCAATGGCTTGCGCCTTCGCCATCTTCTCGGGATCCGGCGGGGGCTGCTGCGGGCCTGCCTGCTCCTGAGACTGCTTCTGCGCAAATTCCTTGTCGTCGTCGCCGGGGTGGAAGAACCGGCTGGACGCCTCGTGGTAGCCCGCGCCGCCGAACACCGTGTCGATGATTTCGCGCTGCTTGGGGATGAGCGGGGGAAGTATCCCCTGCTGCCAGAACGGGGCGAGGAGCCTGCCCGCGCCTTCGGCCGCGGCAAAGAACCTGTTCACCTTTTCCTGCGGGCTCGTGGCCGATCCGACGCCGACGTTGACCGTGAGCGTGGTTTCCGAGCGCAAAAGCCCGGTCGTGATTTCGTTGATGCCGAAGCGATCGAGGATGCCCGCCTGACGGCCGCAAATCGCAAGGATCGTCTCGTCGTTCTCGTAGAACTCCTCGAGCTTCACAAGCTGCCACAGAACCGGCTCGATCCATGTCTCCACGAACACGGTCAGGTCGAATTCCATGATGTTGTTCGAGTCGTTGGCGAGCAATTTCATGCCGCCGACCGTCTCGTTCAGGGAGCGGTTGGTCTGCACCGAGCCGGTCGAGAAGCCGCCGGCCAGATCGTCGAAGTCGGCGTTGATGTAGTTCGTTTCGACGTAGGCCGATTGCGGCACGTCGGGCACTTCCTCGGGCTGCACGTCCTCCTGGCTCTGCACCAGGACGATTGCGCCGGGCCCGCGCCGCTGTACCTGCTGCAAGTCGACCTTGGCCCCGCGCTTTACGAACGTCGGGCGGTTGACCAGCGTTTTCATGTGGTCCAGCCGCAGGTTGGTAATGTCGTTCGCCTCCTGTTGGAGAGGCTGCCACGACTCCACCGGGCTCATGGGATAGACCTTGTGGGGCTCGATCACGGAATAGCCGACCACAACGGGCCGGTCGCCCGACAGGTGCGGATAGGCGTCCTTGAGGCGCTGGGGCTTGGACAGGAGCAAGTCCTTGCCCAGCGTCCAGAACACGTATTCGCGGCCCTTGATCCGCATGAAGTTCTCATGCAGCCACACGGTCTTGAACGTGCCGTGCGCGTCGTCCTTCGGATTCGTGCCGCCTTGGCGGGCCTGCGCGGTGTTGGTGGATACCTCGCCGGTTGTCTTTTGCCCGCGCGACTGCAGAAGCGATATGTCGATGTTGTCGATCCACGGAACGCCCGTGTATTGCTCGATCATCGCCATTGCGTCCTCGGCGGTCGAGGGATAGCGCAGGATGACGTAGGAGCCGGTGCGGGCCGGGTCGATCCAGTGGGCGTTCGGGTCGAGAATGACGTTCTCGGGCTCGAAGATGCAAATATCGGGACGGTCGACGAGCTTGTTGCCGTCCTCGTCCTCCTGATACATCCAAGACTGCTTGGATATGACGAGCCCGGCGACGGTCGAATTGAACCGGGCGCCGATGGCCTGCTGGAACCAGCGAAGCCCGTTGCGGCCGCTCTTGCGGGACAGGCGATAGTTGATGAGCTTCTGTTTCAGGTCGGCGGAAGCGCGCTGGATCTTGTTGGAGTCGTCCTGCGCCTCGATGGACAGAACGTCGGCCGACGTAAATAGCGCCTGCGTGGCCGCCATGAGCTGCTTGCGCACCGCCGCCATTGTCTTGGGGCGGAACAGCTTGGAACGGCCCTTGAATTCGGCCGAATGATACTTCGATCCGGCGAAATGCTTGTTCCGGTAGGCGTTGTAGGAGCGATCCCATGCCGCCGCGATGTTGGTTTCGATGAACGTCTTGCCCTGCTCGTGCGCCTCGCGGGCGCGCGCCAGGATTCGGGCGTCGCTCAACTCATTGTCCGCGCCCTTGGCTGGCGTGTTGCCGTTGACGGCGCGGCCGAATTGCTCGGTGCTCTGGGTCAGCGCCCCCATGTAGCCGGGCGTATCCTCGTGCGAGGAGTCGATCGGATAGGTAGGGGCGAGGCCAAGGCTCATTCCGGCACCTTCTGATTATGGTGGAACACGGCCTTGGGCCGGGCCTCGACAAAGCGGGCGAAGTCGATGGCCGACCGGGGGATGCGGAAGCGTTCCAGCAAGTTCCCGCCCGCCTCGCGCACGCGCTTTTTGAAGTCGTTTTCGGTGGCAACGTCGTCGAAGCGGATGAACTGGCAATGCGAGCCGGTCATCAGGACGCCAATCCTGATCTGCACGCCGCGATGCCGGGAGTCGCATGTGACCTCCCACATGTGCCCGGGGAAGTCGTGATACAGCCACTCGAACACCTTCTTGGAGAACTCGGCCTCCTGCTCCACGCGGTCGCGGTCGTCGCCGTGGCGCTGATCGGCGCCCATGAACTTCATGCCCGGAGGAGCGCCCAACTTCTGCAGGAGGGCGGTCGTCGAATCGGGAACGTGCATCGGGGGCGCAAGAAGCTGCGCGATGTTGCTCATGTGGTCCTCTGGTTACGGGCGGGCCTGCACGATCACGGGTTGCGTCGTGATCGAAACAGGAGAGCCGGAAGCGTTGGAGGCGGTGACGCGGACGGTGATGGACGCGCCAATGTCCGCGCTGAACAGCGCCAGCTTCGGCAGGGTTTCGCCGGGAATGTCGACGCCGTTGGAGCCCCATTGAAAGGTGATGACGGGATCGGGGCCGCCGATCCATTCGCCGGGGTAGGCTTCAAGCACATTGCCGGCGAACGCGGCGCCGGTGATCGCGGGCGGGCGCGCGTTGCGCGGCGCGTCGGGCGAGAAGATGCCCGTGCGGCGGCGGTCGGCGCGGAACACTCGGCCCTTGGCAAACTCGTAGATCGGCTCGCGCGTCATTTCCCGGTCGCGCTCGGGGTCGGCGCGGCGAACCACGTTCAGCCAGGGGAATGAGATTGAGCCCATCAGGCGTCCTGCCAGTCCATGTTGTCGGTGAGGGTTTCGATTTCCTTGTCCTCTTTGTTGGACGCGGTAATCGGCTCCATGTCGTAGATGCGCGAAAGCGCGTCCACCAAGTCGTCCTTCGGCGCGAAGGGGAAGAACAGCATTTCTTCCATCAGCGCGCGGGTCACGTCATAGGGCTTGCGGTCCTCGTCGAGCCGCCAGATCGCCCGTGCGTTGCGGTGCTTCTGGCCGGTGTCGACCATCTGCTTCATGGGCTTGGTGAGCCCCCGCATGGGCCGCGTGTCCACCTTGGCGTTCTCGGCGTCTATCGACCAGAACGCCTCGATGGCGCCGTTCGGGCCCGCCTCGTGGATCATCGCGGGCAGGTAGAAGCGCCCGTTCCTGAAATCGGGCTCAAGGCGTTCCACGCGATGCTTCTTGGAATGACCGCCTTCGCGCGGCCACGCCAGTTCCTTGATCTCGAATTGCGCGACCTCGCCGGGGGTCCGCATTTTCTCCTCGAAGTATTCCTGGTCCGTCTGTTGGCCGTATCGCTCGTAGCCGACCTTGACGAAGGCCACGCCGCGCTCGTTCGACCATTTCAGCCACAGGGCCCGCAGCGCCGCCCAGCGTTCCGAGAGGGTCATGCGGTGGCGGTAGCCGTCGAGGAGGAACTTGTTCCCCGCCTGATCTATGCCGACCACGGCAATGGCCGTCCGGTCGCTTGTCGCGCTCTTTCCGCGCGAAGGGTCGCACATGATGTACACGTTCAGGAGGCTCGGCCTCACCTCATAGCCCTTGAGCCATTCGGGCATGAACGTGTTCTGCTTGCCCGCGAGCGGGTTTTGCAACATCTGCGCGGCGACGGTCGACCGCTGCGTGTTCTTTACCTTCTCCCAATCCTCGTCGGATATGAACACCGGCTCGCCGTCGAGTTGGCCGTTCTTGGTCGCCGCGTAGATCCTCGGCTTGAGGATGCCGCGGGACATGATGACGCCGTAGGTGTCCGCGAAGTCGTACCGGGTGCCGACATGCACCTTTTCGGTCTTGCCGCCGACGCCAAGGTTGTCCGAAAGCTCCCAGCGTTGGGTCACTTTCTGGATCATTTCCGGGTTCGACACGAGTTCGCCCTTGACCAGATCATCGTACACGAGCCGCTTGAAGTGGCGGCCGGTGGGCATACCGTCGATGAGCCCGAAGGCTTCGACGGTCGCTTCCTTGGGGTTGCCTTGGCGGCGAACCGTGATGCCGCGTTCCAGCGACCAGCTTGGGGCGTCCTGCGACGGGTTGAGCCACAGAACGTCCGGGTAAAGCGTTTTCAGAACCTCGTTGCGTTCCAGCTCGTCCTTGATCTGAGACAGGAACGGCTTGGCGATCTTCTGCGTTGCCGCGAATATCCCGATGGTGATTTCGGGATCGGACACGAGGGCCTGTATCGAGCCG
>LNFM01007134.1_pt1 | contig 17748 bp, 13 predicted proteins | sample 596031 | NCBI WGS metagenome assembly LNFM01 (sample SAMN04254537, study PRJNA301005) | activated carbon metagenome | isolation source: dual media filters at the Ann Arbor, Michigan drinking water treatment plant | place: USA: Ann Arbor | reverse complement strand
TGCGCCCTACCCTTCATGCCGATCAGAGCCCGCGGCTTTTCGCGTAGTGCATCAGGCCGCCGCGGAAAACCGGAAAGCCCGTCCCGAGCAACAGCGCCAGGTCGGCCTCTTCCGGTGTCTTTACCACGCCCTCCGCCAGGACGCGCTTGGTCTCGTCGATCATCACGCCATTGAGCCGGTCGGCAATGGCGGCGGACCCGGGGGAGCTAGTCTCCGCGGGCGCAAACTGCGCCAGGGCGGCATTGAGCGTTTCCTTGCCGTCAGCGTAAGCATAGAAACCGCTGCTCTCGCCGTTCTTGCGGCCCCGCAGGCCGGCCGCGAGCATCCGCGAGCAGATCGTGGTGCGCGTGAACCGGCCGGGGAAGTAGTGCTGCATCTCGCCGAAGATGAAATCCGTCACGTCCACGCCGACCTCGTCGATCAGCCGCATCGGGCCCATCGGCCAACCCCAATCGCGCAAGGCGCCGTCGATGGCCTCCGTCGGCGCGCCCTGTTCCCAGAGCCGGCAGGCCTCGTTCAGATAGAAGAACAGCACGCGCGTCACCAGGAAACCCGGGGAGGACCGGCAGACGATGGGTGTCTTGCCGAGCAATCTGACAAAGGCCAGCGCGCGTTCCGCCGTCGCGCGGGTCGTCTCCTTGCCCAGCACCAGCTCGACGAGCGGCATCCGGCCGACGGGGTTGAAGAAATGCAGGCCGACGAAGCGGCCGGGGTTGGTGGCCCTGGCCGCCAGTTCCTCGAGCGGCAGCGCCGAGGTGTTCGAGGCAAACACGCAGTCCGGCGCCATTTTCTCCGACAGCTGGGCGTAGAGTTTTTGTTTCGCCCCGACGTTCTCGACGATCGCCTCGATCACGAGATCGCACATATCGAAGTCCTCCAGGCTGGTGGTGACCCCGATGCCGCCCATCATCTTGTGGGCCTGGGCGTGGGTCAGCTGCCCGCGCTCCTCCTGCTGTTTGAACAGGCCGCGGATGACCGCGATGCCCCGGTCAACCGCCGGGCGCTCCGAGTCGCACATGATGACGCCGAGGCCGCGCGAGGCGCACCATTGCGCGATGCCGGAGCCCATGACCCCGGCGCCCAGGACGCCCACGATGCGGAAAGGCGCGGGCGCAGTGGCGGCCTTCACCTCCGGATACCAACCGTCCAGGTTGGTCTTCTTCCCGCGCTCCTTGAGGTGAAAAACGTGGATGAGGTTCTTGGCCACCTCGCCCGCCGCGATCCCGCCGAACAGCGCGGCCTCCAACTCGAGCGCCGGGCCGAGGGGCAGGCCCGCGCCCTTCTCCACGGCATCGAGCACCGCGAGCGGGGCCGGCTGGCCGCGCATTTTCGCCAACGCCGTCTTGCGCTGGCCGGCGAAGAAATCCGCTGGCGCCGCGGAGGGGACGGGCCGCGTCGGCAAGCCCTCGGCGGCGAGGCGCAGCGCCGTGGCTTTGGCCCGGGCTTTCAGTTCGCCGGCGGGCACGACCTCGTCCACCAGTCCCGCCTGAAGCGCGGCCGCCGCGGGCACGAGCGCGGCCTTGAGCATGTGGGTCACGGCGGTCTCGGCCCCGATGAGTCGCGGCAACCGCACGCAACCGCCCCAGCCGGGAATCAAGCCGAGCCCCACCTCGGGCAGACCGATCACGGTTTCCTTGGCGTCGGTGGCGATGCGCCAGTGGCAGGCGAGCGCCAGCTCGTAGCCGCCGCCCGCGCAGGCGCCATGGATGGCGCACACGACCGGCACCTTGAGATTATCGAGCTGGGCGAACAGGGTCTGGCCGTCCCGCGAGGCCTGGGTCGCGGCGGCGGCGTCGGGCAGCGCGGCCAGCCACTTGAGATCGGCGCCGGCGATGAAGATCTTCTCCTTGGCGCTGAGCACGACCACCGCCTTCAGCGGTCGGGCGGCCAACGCGGACACGGCGACGCTCAGGGCGGCCTGGGTCGGCGGATTGAAGATGTTGGCGCGGCTGGCGGGATCGTCGAAAGTTATCCAACCAATGCCTTCCGCATCCACACTGTGACTGACCGGCGATGGATCGCTCATGGGATAATTGTTAGGGCGCTCATCCAATTGCGATTCCGCCGGGAAGTAAAGCCCGGGCCGGACATCAGCGGCGGACGGACGGGCGGGTAAACTTGCGCAGGTATTTCAAGGCCACCTCGAGATCGTTCGGCAGGGGTGCCGTCAGGGTCGTTTTTTCGCGGCTCAAGGGATGCGTGAAGGTGAGGCCGGCGGCGTGCAGCGCCAGCCGGTCGATCAGCGGCTTCTCGTCGGCCCGGCCCTTGTAGCCGCGTTTCAGGTCGGAAAGCAGGAGGCGCGCTTCGTGGCCGTAGAGCGGATCATTGAGGATTGGCGTGCCCGCCACCGCGAGATGGAGCCGGATCTGATGCGGCCGGCCGGTCAGCGGCCGGCATTCCAGCCACGCGAAGCCCGGCCGGCCGGCCGGCTGCGGGAATCTTTCGCGCACGATGAAATCAGTCTGGCTGGCCTTGCCGTGCTTTTTCACGACGCACATCACGCCGGGCCGGGCCTCGTCCTCTTTCATCACCAGGTCCACCGTGAATTCATCCGTGGCCGGCAGACCCACGGTGAGGGCGAGGCAGGTCTTCCCGACGGTCTTGGACTGGAATTGCCCGCTGAGGAAATCGAGCGCCGGTTTCGTCTTCGCGCACAGCACCAGGCCGCTCATCTCGGTGTCGATGCGATGCACGTTGGCCACGCCGGAGCCCCAGCGGGCGAGCACCAGCTCCATCAGGTTTTCGACCCGCGGGCCGCCGCGACCGGGCGCGACGGGCAGGCCGCCCGGTTTGTCGAACGCGATCAGGGCCTCGTCTTCAAAAATGACCGGGGGCAGCGGCATGGGCGTCGGGTCACTGTGCGCCGCGCCGCGGCCACGGCAACCCCGAACCCGTCGCCGGAAATGCAGGGCAATCCCAGCACGTCTGCCGCTGGCCTCTTTCGCGATGTGGCGGCCATTCAGGCCAGAGGAATCTTGCCAGGCTGATTTTCATCTTGTAGCAGTGTCTGCAGGTTTCCCGTCCGTCAGACTTGGCCAGCTTGTCAGTGTCGGAGTGGACTATCAATCGCCGTTCCTGCCCCATCCCATGAAGTTTCCGCCCCACGGTTGGCTGATGTTGGTTTCGCTGTCCCTCGGCTTGACCGCGACGGCCGCGTCCAAATGGCCTGATTTCGATCGCGCAGAATTTGCCAACGCCAAGCCCCAGGTCGAACCCGACGCAGACGCTGAAATCATCCTGCGCGAGGTCGTGATCAACGACTCATCGCCGGACGAAACCGAAATCGACCATTATTACCGCATTCACCTCTACACCGACCGAGGCGTTGACCGGTTTGCCAAGATAGAACTGTTTCACGACCGCAACACCGAATTCAGCGGGATCGAGGCGCGCACCCTGCATCCCGACGGCACGGTTGCGGAGCTGGGGCGCAAGGACGTTTTCAGCCGGGAGGTGCTGCGGAGCGGCAGCTCGCGCGTCACCGTTAAGTCATTCGCGCCGCCAGCGCTCACCCCCGGAGTTGTGCTGGAGTATCGTTATCGTGAGCGGCGGAGCCTTAAGGGGCAGATCCACCCGTTGCGTTTTCAGGGGGATTTGCCGGCCCGGATTGTGCGCTACCGGTTCCGCCCAATCAACCTTCCCGTGATCATGCCAGGCTTCTCCCTGCGGTGCCTCTCCTTCAACTATCCCAACGCCAAGCTCGAAGCGGATTCGCAGGGTTATTACCCGTTCGAAGCCCGGAATGTCCCGACCCGGAAACCCGAACCGATGCAGCCCAAGATGATCCAATCGCACATGGCGGTTCTCCTGTATTATTCGGTATCAGATGAGCGCACGCCGGCGGCCTATTGGACGAAACAATCCGCCGGGCTCCACTCCCGGACCGAGCGCGCGGCCAAAGTCACCAAGGCGGTGAAGGCGGCGCTCGCCGGCATTGTCGCTCCCGGCGATCCGGATGCGGACAAACTCCGCAAGATCCACGATTATTGCCGGTCCCGCATCGTGAATCGCGACCGGGACAGCGCGGGCTTCAGCCCGGAGCAGCGCAAAAAACTGCCGGTCAACGCGAACGCAACCGACACGCTCAAGCAGGGCAATGGCACGGCTGGCGACATCAACACCCTGTTCGTGGCGCTCGCCCGGGCCGCCGGACTCGACGCGCGGCTGGCACTCGGCAACGACCGAAATCAAGTCGTCTACACGCCAAACCTGCTCGAGCCGTTTATCTTCACCAAACTCGTCGCTGCCGTGTTCCAGAACGCAAAATGGAGCTATTTCGATCCGGGCGCGGGCTACCTGCCGCCAGGGATGCTTGAATGGAAATACTGCGGCACCTCCGCGCTCATCGCCGACCCCAAGCAAGGCCTCATCCAGCCGGTCGAGAGCGCGGCGGCCGGGGCGTCCACCGCCCGGCGCGAAGCGAAGCTCACGCTGGATGATTCGGGCACGCTGGAAGGGGACGTGACGGTGACCTATACAGGCTACTTCGAGGCCGCTCAGAAAAACACCCTCGACTCGGCTACGCCCGAGGAGCGCAAAAAACTGGTGACCGACGAGGTGCAGAAAGCGCTCAAACTGGCCGAGGTCACGGTCGTGGAGATCGAAAATGCTTCCGATCCTCTCGCGCCCATAAGACTGCGCTATCATCTCCACGTGCCGGATTTCGCCGAACACACGGGCTCGCGTCGGTTCCTGCAGCCGGCGGTGTTCCGCAAGGGCCTCCCGCCGCTTTTCCAAGCAGCCACCCGGACAACCACCATCCTGTTTGATCATCATTACACCGAGTTCGATGACGTGACTGTCACCCTGCCCGAAGGCTTTGAGCTGGAAGCGGGCAACGCACCCGACGATCTGCCGCTCGGCCCGTTGGGCGAATATGAGGTCGGTATCACTTTGATGAAATCCAGCCGGCAACTGCGCCACCAGCGGACATTCTCCTTCCATGCCAATGGTGTCGCCCCAAAATATTACGATATACTCAAGTCGGCTTTTGATGGATTGCATGCCCGGGACAACCACGTCCTGACCTTGAAACGGACGGAGCGCACGGCGGCGGACAAGCCGCCCGAGGCGCCACCTGTGCCGGCGGGGAAAAACCCTTCGCCATGAACCGGTTTCCCTCCTCCTTGCTGGCCGGCTTGAGCCTGGTCGTGGCGACGATCGGCAGCGCAAGGGAAACCGCTCCGGACTGGCTGAACGCTGCCGCCGCCGCACGCGCCGTCGCGCCCACCAAGGAGGACACGGCCGCAGTCGTCCTATTCCACGAAGGCGTGGTCAAAGTGGGGCGCGACGGAGCCTTTGCCACCCGCCTCCGGTTCGCACTCCGGGTGCTCACCGGTGATGGCCGCAAACAGGCTCTCGCCCGGGTGCCCTATCTGCTTGGTTCCGGCGAGGTGAAATCCCTCAAGGCCTGGCTGATCAAGCCGTCCGGCGAGGTCGTCACCTACGCCAAGCGGAACACGACCGACGCCGCGATCCACACTTCCGCCCTTGAACTCTACGGGGAGCAGCGGATGAAGCTGATCTCCGCCCACGATGACGCCCAGCCCGGCGCGATTTTCGGTTTCGAAGCGGAGGTCACCGAAAAAACCATCCTCACGCAACGGCTCTGGCGGTTTCAGGACCGGCTGCCAGTCGAACGCTCGTCATTTTCCATCCAACTGCCGGCCGGCTGGAAACTGGAGGCGCATGTTTTCAACCACGAGCCGGTCGCGCCGGTGGTCCAAGGCGCCAGCCAGACCTGGACGCTCACCGGGCTGGCGGCGACCACGCCGGAGCCCATGGGGCCGCCGCCCGATGCGCTCGTGCCTTGGCTGGCGGTCGACCTGCATCCACCGACCGGGGCGGTCGGCGGCGGTGACCAGCTGACCTTCAAGTCCTGGGAGGCCATTGCCGCCTACTTCAGTCCGCGTTACGACACGGCGGCCCAGGTTGACGCCGGGATCAAGAGCCGCGCCGTCGAGCTGGTCGCGAACGCCGCAACCCCGTGGGACCGCATCCGCGCGCTCTGCCGCTACGCGCAGCAGGTGAACTATATCTCCATCCAGCTCGATGCGGCTAATGCCGGCGGCATGATCCCCCGCCCCGCCGCCCGGGTGCTCCAGTGCAATTACGGCGACTGCAAGGACAAGACCACACTGCTGCGCGCCCTGCTGGCCAGCCAGGGCGTGACCGCCTGGCCGCTCATCGTCACCGCCGGGGGGCGGAAGGAAATCCATGAGAACTGGCCCTCTCCCTTGCAGTTCAACCATTGCATCCTCGCGATCAGCGTCGACCAAAGCGTCGAAGTCCCCGCCACCATCACGCACCCGACCCTGGGCCGGCTGGTGATCTTCGACCCGACCAATGAATTCACCCCGGCCGGCCTGCTGGCCGACGAGCGGCTCGCGAGCCGCGGACTGCTGCTGGCCGGCAGCCACAGCTCATTGGTCACCTTGCCGGAAATGAACCCGGAGAACAACCGGCTGGACCGGCGCCTCACGGCGCGACTGGACGCATTGGGCAACATCGCCGGCACGGTTCATGAAGAATTTTTTGGCCAGGCCTCGGCGGGTGCCCGGGCGGAGCGATACCGCGACGGCAAGGCTGGCTTTCAAAAACGCATCGAGCGCTGGCTGGCCGCCACGCTACCCGCCGTGCGCACGACCCGGGTCGAGACCAGCGACGCATTCGCCGAGGCGCACTTCACCCACGACGCCGATTTCGAGGCCTTCGGCTATGGCAAAATGATGCGGGACCAGCTGCTGGTTTTCAAACCGGTGCTGGTGTCCCGCCGCAACAGCACGCCCTTGCGGAAGGGCCCGCGCACCCAGCCGGTCGTGCTCTCGTCGTCGCGCTACACCGAGCGCGCTGAGATCGAGCTGCCGGCGGGGTATGCGCTCGACGAGAACATCGCGCCCGTGGCGCTTGAGACCTCATTCGGACGCTACACGGCGCAAGCCAACCTTGACGGCGGCCGGCTGGTATTTGAACGGGCCCTTGACCTGCGTGCGGCGGAGATTCCCCCCGCCGATTACGAACGGGTGCGGGCATTTTTCGAGAAGATCATCCAGAGCGAACAGAGTCCCGTCGTCCTCCGACGGTTGTGACGCCGGTCCGTCTCGCCCGCCACTCTCTTTCCCCCGAACAGTGAACCAGCCGCGCCGGTCTGTGATTGCGCCAGGAAACACCCCTCGGGTTAACCACCTGCCGCGCCGGTTTACCCGACGGACTTCTTCTCGCGGGATTTCTTCGCGGCCTTGGCGTTGAGCCACACCTGGCCCTTGGCGTTGACGTTCAGCCAGTAGATTTCCCCGCCGTGCTCGGCGAAAGTCGGCTTGGCCTTGGGCGATTCCGGCAGTTGCAGGCCGGCGGTGGCCAGCAGGGCGAGCACCTGCCCGGCGGATTTTTCCAGCTTCACCGCCACCTCGGTCAACGGCGCGGTCACGCCTTCGCCGCGCTTCTTCGGCTGCATCAGCAACCGCACGGCCGTGAGGATGTTTTCCGGCGGCAAAGCTTTCACCCCGACCGGCGCGGGCTTTTGTAGGTCGGGCTTTACGCCCGACGCCTCAGTGTCGGATGTCGGGGATAAACCCCGACCTACCGCTTCCTGTTGTTTGCCTTCCCCGCCCTCCTCGGCGTTGATCCAGATCTCGCCGCGCTGGTTCCGGTTGAGCCAGTAGGCGAACCCGCCCTCCTGGGCGATAACCGGTTCGTCGCCGCCCGCGAGGCGCAGGCCGAACCCGGCCAGCTGCTCGAGCAGCTGCGCCTCGTCGAGCTTCAGCGCCTTGGTGAGATAGGGGAAGCTGCCGGACCAACCCTGGCCGCGGCGGTTGCGGCGCATCATGCCGCGAATCTTGCCGAGAAAAGTCTTCGGTGCTCCGGCGTCCTCGCGCGGCGGCTGGCTCTGCTGCTGGGCTTGGCGCGGGCGTTCTTCGCGGGGTTCATCCCAGCGGTTCTCGCGGTGCTCCGGCTGGGTGGGAGCGGAGGCCTCCGCCATTCCGGCCGGAATTTCGTCCTCGGTGAGGCGCTTGCCGGGCACGATGCGGAACACCGGCTCGGGTTTTTCCCGGGTGTTGATCCAGATCTCACCGCGGCGGTTGATGTTCACCCAAAAAAGGTCGCCGTCGTATTCGACATAGACCGGTTTGGCGTTCTCATCCGCGGGGATTTGCAGGCCGCACTCCACCAGCGCGCCCTTCACATCGGCTTCCTCGAGCTTCCATTTCTTGGCGAGGAAATCGAGGCCGACCGACATGCCCGCGCCGCGCTGGTTGCGGCGCATGTGGGGCTTGAGCGCGTCGAAGAACGACGGCAGTTCGTCCTCGGCGGTGAGCTTGTGCCACTCGTCCTCCGGGGCGTCGGGGTCGTCGTCGCGCGAGGTGTCGACGGGGCGGCGGAAGCCGTCGTCGGGCGCGGCCTTCTCGTCGATGAGCGTCTCGGGTTTCTCCTCGGCGAGCGCCGGGGCGGCGGCGCCGGTGGTGACGGCCTTGAACTTCGCCTCGAACTCCAGGCGCAGCTTGTCGGTCTCGGCGCGGGCCGCCGCCGCCGCGGCATCCTCCAGCGTCCAGTCGCGCTGCACGGGGCGGCGGGCGAGGCCGGTGAAGGCCAGCGGATTGTCGGGCGCGGTGTGGAAATTGATGATCTCCCACTGTTCCTGCCCGAGGTCGTTGATAAATCTTTCCATCAGCGCCGGGGAGGCGAATCCGCCCTTGCCGCTGCTGATGACTTTGTATTCCCAGTTGGCCATAGTAAGGCGCAAGGCATCCCGCATCGCCTCCCTTGACGCCAGCCTATTTTCGGCGCCGACCGCCGTTTCGCCCCCGTTGTGGGCCTTGCTTCGAGTTGGAAGAACCCATTCCGGCGCCTCGGACCAACGCCCGGAAAAACAGGCACCGATCAGGCTGCCCCGCCGGCCGGGAGCGTGGTGACGCGGCCGAGAAACTGCATGATCGCGTAATCGGCCAACTGGCCGCCGGGGCCGTCGGCGTTGATGTCAAATCCGTGCGTGCCCCACGGCAGCGCCAGGTGGCAGTGCGGCACACCGGCCGCGCGCAGATCGGTCTCAAGGCAGTCGCTGTGCCGGCGCCAGACGAGGGTGTCGAGCGCACCATGCAGCAATAACGTGGGTGGCGTGTTTCCGTTCAGCAACCGGTGCGCCGAGGCGTCGTCGTAGTTGTCCGGCACCTCGCCGGGAGTGCCGCCGAGGAAGCCCCGGAGCAGCTGCCGCGACTTCAGAAAATCGCCCTCCCGGGAGACCGAATAGGCAAACCGCATGTCCGCCATCCCGTAGAAGGAAATCACCCCGCACACACCCGGATCGCGGGCGGCATAACCGGAAGCGATGGCCACCTGCCCTCCCGCCGAGCGTCCGAGCAGAACCAACCGGGCGGGATCGATGCCCAAGACCGCCGCCTCCGTGCGCAGCCAGCGGAGCGCGGCGAACACATCCTCCTTTTGCGCCGGCCAGGTCCAGCGCGGCGCCAGCCGGTAGTCGATGGCCGCGACCGCGTAACCGCGGCGGGCCAGACGGTGGTTGTATTCGGCCAATTGCCGCCGGTCGCCGCTGTGCCACCCGCCACCGTGGATGACGACCACGCAGGCGGCGGGCCGGCCACCGGTTGCGCCCGGAGCGGCGGGATAAAAATCGAGCTCCAATTCCACGCCGCCCGGCCGGCTGTAAACTGCGGTGCGGACGGCTCCCGGGTGCGTCCGCCAGCCGAAGACCAGCCGCGGCCAGCTCCAGGCCGGAACGGCCGCCGGGCCCGGACCGAACGACCGGTCGAGATTCTTTTTCAATCCGCCAGCCATCCACTGGGCGGTGAACGCCGGGCGCAGCAAACCTGCCGCCGTCACCGCCCCCAGCACAAAGACCGTGTCGCGCCACGCGCCCTCGACAGTGCCATAAGCAGTCAAGGCCAACCCCAACGGCAGCACGAGCAGCCAGTGTCCGTATTCCGTGATGATCACCGCCAACATCCAGGCCGGCCGGGTGATCGGCGCCCGTATGACCGACAGCAACGACATGGTGCAGAAAGCGACGGAAAGCATCGGCAGCAGCCATTTCATGGGGGTTGGGACCGCATGGATTGAACTTGGTGCTAAAAAAACGGCCCGGCGCGGGTTGCGGGTGCGAGGGGCGGACCGGTTTGGGGCGCCGCCGCCTGGCCGCCTGCTTGCAGCCGGCGCATCGCCTCAATCCGGATCGGTCACCGTAAAGACGATCGGAACCATCATCCGGGTGTTGACCTTTCTCCCAGCCTTCAGGCCGGGTCGAAAACGCCATCGCCCCACGCCCTCGATCGAGACCTGCTCGAATCCCTTGTGCGTGGAGGAAATCACCCGGATGTCCCGGGTCACTCCCTTGGTATCAACAATGAACTCCACGATCACTTCACTGCGGTCGACCAGTTTTATGAGCTCGTAAGGAAACTGCGGGGCCGGTTGGGCGATCGGTTCCGGCACACGGTCGAGCTGGGCAAGTTCGAAAATGTCCTTGAGCCCGCTGGTTCTTTGGCCGGACGTGGCGATCTTCAGCGGAATGCTGATGAGGCTGCCCTTGTCGAAATTGGTCTGCAGCGGGATGTTCATCTCCAGTGGCTGCACGAACGCATTGGACAGAACCACGGTGGTCGGCAGATCCACCAGCTTCGGCACGACCACGCCCGGCGTCTCCTCACTCTCCTCCTCCAAGTTGCGGGGCGGCGGCTCGTCGTCGTCGTCGAGCGGCGGCATCACCAGCTGGATGACCGGTTCATCGTGCACCGCCACCACCTGCGGCCGGGCCGGCCGATGTCCGAAACCCCACAACAACAGGCCATGCAACCCTGCCGACAACAGGACTGCCGCCCAGTTGATGCGCGCGGGTCTGGGCAGGCCGTCGTAATGCCAGTCGCCCCGGCGGCTGGTGGCGAGCGGCAGGACCAGTTGCGCCGCCGCCGGCTCGGGACGCCAGTCCGCCATTTTGGAAGGGTGACGGAGGTAAACCGTCGTTTGCATACTCTATTTTAACCCCGCAGCGGGCCGGCACACCCTGCATGGGTTGTTAGAAACTGAGCATGGGTTAACCGGCACTTCGGGTCCGATTACGCCATTAGGGTTGCACCGGCCCGGGCGTTTCACCCATGAAGGGCCCCATGCGCATTCCGCTCCTCCTGTTGCCGGCCGGCCTCGGACTGCTGACTCCCCTGCTCCGCGCGCAGACGGTCGCACTCGACCCGGTCACCGTCACCGCCGCCCGCACCCCGCAGGCGGCGGCGCAGGTGCCGTTCTCGCTCGTGACCCTCGACGCGCGCACCCTGCGCGGCGCGCCCTCGGCCACCCTTGACGGGGCGCTGCGCGGCGTGCCGGGCTTCAGCCTGTTCCGTCGCAGCGACAGCCTGACGGCCAACCCGACCGCCCAGGGCGTTTCGCTGCGCGGCCTCGGACCCAGCGGCGCCAGCCGCACGCTCGTGCTGCTCGACGGCGTGCCGCTCAACGATCCCTTCGGCGGCTGGGTCAGTTGGAGCAAGGTGCCGCGCGAGACGCTGGCCGGCGCCGAAATTGTGCGGGGCGGCGGCGCCTCGGCCTGGGGCAACGCCGCGCTCGGCGGCGTCGTGCAGTTGCTGACCACGCCCGCCACACCGGGCGGACGTCTGGCCGCAACCTACGGGGATTTCTCCACCCACAGCGTCGAACTCGCCGTCACGCAGGCCGTCGGCCCGGGCACGCTGCACCTCGTCGGCCGTGACTTCGCCACCGATGGGTTCCGGCTCGTCGCGCCGGAGGATCGTGGCCCGGTTGATATCGCCGCATGGAGCAAACACCGCTGGCTGTCCGCACGCTGGATCCAGCCGGTCGGCGCCCACGCCACGCTCACCGTCGCCGGCCGCACTTTCCGCGAAAAGCGCGGCAACGGCACGGCCTACCAGCGCAACGCCTCGGCCGAGGACTTCGGTTCGGTCATGCTCACCGCGCAACCGCGTCAGGATTTTTCCTGGACCGCCCTCGCCTACGCGCAGGACCTGTCCTTCCGCAGCACGTTCAGCTCGGTGAGCGCCGGCCGCACGGCCGAGACGCCCGCCAGCGACCAGTTCGCCGTGCCAGCCAGCGCGCTCGGCGCCGCGTGGACCGGGACTTGGACACATCCGGGCGATGCCCGCACCAGCGCCGGTCTCGACCTCCGCCGCGTGCGGGGTGAGACGCAGGAGAACTTCGCCTTCAGCAACAGCACCTTCACCCGCCAGCGCCTCGCAGGCGGCGCGCAGGAATTCGCCGGCCTGTTTGCGCTGCACGAACGGGCCCTGGCCTCCGACTGGCGCCTCACTATCGGCGCGCGGCTCGACCGCTGGCGCGAGTCCGACGGCCACCGCCGCGAGACCGACCGCGCGAACGCAGCCGTGCTGCGCGACGACCATTACACCGACCGCGACGGCCTGGAATTCAGCCCGAGCGCCGGGCTCGTCTGGACGCCCACGAAAAGATGGCGGCTGCGCGCCGCCGCCCAGCAGGCCTTCCGCCGTCCGACGCTCAATGAGCTCTACCGACCGTTCCGTGTCGGCAATGTCATCACCGAAGCCAACGCCGGACTCGCCACCGAACGTGCGACCGGCGCCGAGCTCGGCGCCGACTACCGCCGCGGCCCGCTCACCCTCGGGGCCGCGGTTTTCTGGCAGGAGCTGCGCGACGCGGTGGGCAACGTGACGTTGTTTCGGGGGCCTGGCACCTTCCCCATCGTGGGTTTTGTGCCGGATGGCGGCACCGGCCGGCAGCGGCTCAACCTCGACCGGCTGCGCGTCCGGGGCGTCGAACTCACGGTCCGATGGGAGCCGGCGGCCACGCTCTCCTTCCACGCGGCTTATCTTCACAGCGATGCCACCGTCCGGCGCTCGGCACTGGCCCCGGCGCTCCTGGGCCGGCGCCTCGCCCAAGTGCCGCGGCACAGCGCCGTGTTCGGCGCGGAATGGCGGGCGGGCCGGCTCTCGCTCACGCCGCGCGTCCGTGTCATCGGCCGGCAATTCGAGGACGACGAAAACGAACTGATCCTCGGGACGGCGGTGGTGGCCGATCTCGGTGCCAATTACACCGTGGGCCCGGGCGGCGAATTGTTTCTCACCATCGAGAACCTCGGCGACGCGCGCCTCGAGACCGGCCGCAGCGCCGACGGCCTCGTCAACACCGGCACGCCGCGTCTCGCCCTCGCCGGCTTCCGCCACGCCTGGTAGGCGGCGGGCTTGGCGGGAAGGTTTGCGGACTGAATAGAGGTGGCTCGGCGACGGCTTGCTTCGACGGCGAACCTGGCCACAGTGCGCGCATCATGCCGAAGATATCATTCCCTGCGTTGTTGCTGTTGGGTCTCACCGTTGCCGGGCCCTGCCGCGCGGACGACTTGGCACCAAAGGGGGCCCTGCCCACCCCGGACGCCGACAACGGCGGCCTCACGCTTCCGCCCGGCTTTCATGCCGTGGTTGTCGCCGACAAGCTCAAGCCGCTGCGCGCCATGACCGTGGCGCCCAACGGCGACATCTATGTGAAGACGCGCGCCGCCGGCATCTACGGCCTGCGCGACGCCGACGGGGACGGCCGCGCCGAGATCGTCAAGGAATTCGGCTCCGGCGGCGGCACGGGCATCGTCTTGCGCGGCGAATGGCTCTACCACTCCACCGACAACCATGTTTTCCGCCACTGGCTCACGCCCGGGGAGCTCGTGCCCGCCGGCCAGCCGGAACGCATCGTGCGCGACCTGCCCAATGAACGGCAGCACGCCGCCAAGGTCATCGCCTTCGGCGCCGACGGCCGGCTCTACGTCGAGGTCGGCGCGCCCTCCAACGCCTACGGCAAACCCGACCGCGCCCGCGGCGCCGTCGGCCAGGATCCCACCGTGTTCCTGAAAACCTACGGCGGCTTCTGGCGCTTCGACGCCGACAAGCCCGACCAGACGCAGGCCGACGGCCATCACTTCTCCACCGGTCACCGCCACGCCACCACCCTCGCGCTCAATCCCTTTTCCGGGCAGCTCTTCACCGCCATCCACGGCCGCGACCAGCTCAACACCGTCGCCCCGCAGTTCTACACCGACGACGACAACGCCGAGCAACCCGCCGAGGTTTTCCACGCCCTGACCGAAGGCGCCAACTACGGCTGGCCCTTCACCTACTACGATCCGATCCGGAAACAACGCCTGCTCAACCCCGAATACGGCGGCGACGGCAAGAAGGCGGCCGAACCCGGCCAATACCCGGAACCGCTCATCGCCTTCCCCGCGCACTGGTCGCCGATGCAACTGGCGTTCTACACCGGCACGCAGTTTCCCGCGAAATACCACCGCGGCGCCTTCCTGGCGTTCCAGGGCTCGTGGAATCGCGCGCCCCGGCCCCAGGCCGGTTACAATGTAGTGTTCATCCCCTTCAACGAAAACAACCAGCCGGCGGGCGGCTACGAAATCTTCGCCGACAACTTCGCGGGCCGGGCCGAGCTCGCCTCGCCCAAGGACGCCGCCCACCGGCCCCACGGAGTCGCGGTCGGGCCCGACGGCTCGCTCTACGTTTCCGATTCCGCGCATGGCCGCGTCTGGCGCATCATCTATACCGGCAAATGACCGGGTGCATCCTCGCCTTGCTCTCCCTGCTGGCCGCCTCGACGGCCTGCTCGCGCCAGGAGCCGGTGCCCGCCGACCCCGCCCCCGACGGGTTGGTGCTCTTCAACCAGAACTGCGCCACCTGCCACATGGCCGACGGCGGCGGTGTGCCCAATCTGCAACCGTCCCTCCAGGATAGCGGGTGGATTTCCAATCCTGATCCGCAGCCGCTTCTCTCGCTCATCCTGCGCGGCTCGGCCGTGCTCGGCGAGGGCGCAAAGGCTTATGAAAACGACATGGCCCCGCAGGATCACCTGACCGACGCCGAGGTCGCCGCCCTCGCCACCCACGTCCGTTCACGTTTCGCCGCCGGGCCGGCCGCCAAGCCGGTCGCTTTGGCGGAGGTCGCGCTGGCCCGCGCGCGGCCCGTGTTGCCGCATTGATGTCCGCCCCATGCGCCGGCTCGACCAACTCCTCGCCAACCTCGGCTACTGCTCCCGCCGCGAGGCGCGTGAATGGATCAAGGCCGGGCGCGTGACCGTGCGCGGCGCCGTCGCGGATGATTTCGGCGCCAAGGTCGACCCGGCCGACGTGCGCATGGACGGCGAGCCGCCCGACCACCCGGCCGGCCTGCTGCTCCTCCTGCACAAACCGGTCGGCCTCGTCTGCTCGCACGACGAGCGCGAGGGCCCGAACGTCTATTCGCTGCTGCCGCCGCGCTGGCGCGCGCGCAACCCGCCGGTCACCAGCATCGGCCGGCTCGACAAGGAAACCAGCGGCCTGCTGCTGCTCACCGACCAGAGCGAACTCGTCCACCGGCTCACCTCGCCCAAGCACAAGGTGCCGAAAGTCTACCGCGCCACCGTGAGCGCCGACCTGGCCCCGGCGCTCGTCCCGCTGTTTGCCGGCGGCACGTTGCTGCTCAAGGACGAGCCAGCGCCCTGCGCGCCGGCGGAGTTGAAAATCATTACGCCCCGCACGGCCGAGCTGACCCTGACCGAGGGCCGCTATCACCAGGTGCGGCGGATGTTCGCGAGCCAGGGCGCCGAGGTGCTCACCCTCCACCGCACCCGCTTCGGTCACCTGGAACTCGGCGACCTCGCCGCCGGCCAATGGCGCGAACTGCCGTTGAGCGAATTTTCAACCGCTGGTTGACCAGCCTTGGGATAAAATCACCCGATACGCCGGCGCCCGATTCCGACTGGTTCGCAAAATCAGCTTCTATCCGGGCCCATCCGTGTTCATCTGTGGTCAATGAATCTCCCTTCCCTCACCGGCGCGCAGAAAACCCAGCTGCGCGGCCTCGGCCAAAAACTCAGCGACTCGCTCCGCATCGGCCGCCAGGGCCCGACGCCCGCGCTCTACACCGAGCTCAACCGCCAGCTCGCCACCCGCGAGCTGGTGAAAGCGCGCTTCGAGACGGCGGACCGCGACGAGCGCGCCGTCCTCTGCGAGCGGATGGCCGCCGAGACACCGTGCCTTTGTGTCGGCGCCGTCGGGCGCACGGCTCTGTTCTGGCGTCCCGGCCCGGATGGTTCCAAGCTGCTGGGTGCATGACGCTCGCCGCCCTTGGTTGGAATGACACCTTAGCGCAGGTCTTCGCGCCCTACGCGGCGGAGGGCGGCGAGCCGGCGCGGGTGACGCTCGAGCTGAAGGGCTATTGTGAAGTGACCGGCGAGACCGGCGCGCGCCTCGGGGAATGCAGCGGGAAATTCATGCACGCCGCCAAGGCCCCCGCCGATTACCCCGCCATTGGCGACTGGGTCGCCGTGACGCCGCAACCGGGCGATCCCGCCCGGGTCGCCATCCAGGCCGTGCTGCCGCGCCGCACCAAGTTTTCCCGCCGTGCCGCGGGTGAGGAAGTGCTGGAGCAGGTCGTGGCGGCGAATGTGGACACGGTCTTCCTCGTCAGCTCGCTCGACGGCAATCATCACCTGCATCGCCTCGAGCGCTACCTCGCCGCCGCCTATGCCAGCGGCGCCCAGCCCGTCATTGTGCTCAACAAGGCCGATCTCACCGGCGAGGCCGACCCGCTGCTGCGCGAAATCGCCGCGATTGCGCCCGCCGTGCCCGTATTCGTCATCAGCGCCAAGACCCGGCGCGGCCTCAAGGCCCTCGCGCCGTGGCTCCAGCCCGGGCAGACCATCGCGCTGCTGGGTTCCTCCGGGGTCGGCAAATCCACGATCATCAACCGGCTGTTGGGCGGCCCGGTGCAGGCCGTGCAGGCAGTCCGCGAGTCCGACAACAAGGGCCGGCACACCACGACGCAGCGCGAGCTGCTGATCACACCGGACGGCGTAATCATCATCGACACGCCCGGCATGCGCGAGATCCAGCCGTGGGAGGCCACGGACAGCGTGGCGTCGGCCTTTGCCGACGTCGCCGACGTGGCCGGCCGGTGCAAATTCCGCGACTGCACCCACACCGTCGAGCCCGGCTGCGCTGTGACGGCCGCGTTGGCCGACGGCTCGCTTGAGTCCGCGCGCTGGCAGAGTTATCTGCGCATGCTCCGCGCCACCGCCCACGAGGTGCGCCGGGTGGACCGGCCCGCCGCCCAACAGCACAAGGCGCAGATGAAGAAACTTACGAAAAACCTCCGCCGGCGCGTCCACGAGAAATCCGGCGAGGAGTGAGGGCCGGTAATTTGGTGAGGGTGTAGGTCGGGGTTTACCCCCGACATGCCGCGAAAACGTCGGGCATAAAGCCCGACCTACATCAAACTGACCCGCTGCCGACATGCCGCCGGCGTTGACCTCGCGCCATCCCCGCGCAGAATAAGCCCACTATGTTCACCATCCTCGGAGCTGACGGAAAGGAATACGGGCCGGTGACGGCCGGCAAAATCGGCGAATGGATCAACGGCGGCCGCGCGACCCTTTCGACCAAGGCGAGGCGCGCAAACGAGACCGAGTGGAAAACACTGGGCGACTTTCCGGAGTTCGCTTCCCAACCGCCCCCGCCGCCCATCACAGCTTCGGCCCCGGCGGGAACGCCCCTGCCCGCTGCGCCCACCGGCAGCATCAGGGAAATCGCCGATGCCTACTCCGCCCGCGCGACCCAGATTGACGTGTTCGGCTGCCTCGGCCGCAGCTTTGAACTGTGGAAAGCCAATCTGCTGCCGCTGGTCGGCATCACCCTGCTGGTGCTGCTGGCGCAAATGGCCCTCGGGTTCATCCCCATCCTCGGCATGGTCGCCGGCCTGTTCCTCAACGGGG
>LNFM01008183.1_pt1 | contig 17749 bp, 16 predicted proteins | sample 596031 | NCBI WGS metagenome assembly LNFM01 (sample SAMN04254537, study PRJNA301005) | activated carbon metagenome | isolation source: dual media filters at the Ann Arbor, Michigan drinking water treatment plant | place: USA: Ann Arbor | reverse complement strand
TGGTGTCAGAGGCTCGGATTCGGGCCGACGCCAACGATGTGCTGTCCAAGTACGGCACCACCGCTTTCGATACCTGTCGGACTCCGGGTGTCGGTAACACCATGATCGTGGGCGTCACCGACGTCACCCATGTGCTGAGTACCGAGCGCCCGCGATTCTCAAACTACACCCGCAAAACCACGATTGGCGCAACGACAGCGCAGATCCGTTTTGTGCAGATGGGCGCATTCGCGGCCGATGCGGCGAATGAGTTTTCCATTGATGTGTATTTGGAAACCCACCCAAACCAGTACGCCGGAAGCGGTCTGACGCCTGTCATCACAGTCAGTCTGAGCGGCAGCAGCACGACCAGCGTAGGCAGCAATTTCAGCCGCTGGTCATGGAATGCAACCGGATTGCGCCAGGGCTGGAACACGCTGCGATTCGGCCGCGACGACACGGTGACGACAACGGCTGGCGAGGGCAATTTGCCTGACGGCATGACGCACCCGGCCGATGTGGGGACCGGGTTCGACTGGACCGGCACGGCCCGCTATGTGTCCATCGACTTCTCCAACATGAATGGGCAGGTTGTCCACATCGACCAGATCCGCAGGCCAGCACGCGCAAAACCGATTCTGGTGATCGGTTTCGATGCAACCGGCGCATCGTTTGATGATGAAGTGCCAGTGACCAAGGTTGCGCCGCTGTTCGATCAGGCCGGCTTCGCTGGGTACTTCACTTATGCATGGCTGTATGAGTCGGTGGGGGCTGGCAACCAGTTCAAGTGGCGCCGGATGACCGAGCTGCAGAACAGATGGGGCTGGGATGCGGTGAATCACACATGGAACCACGGCGCCACGGCCCGGGGCATGAATGTGACGCTGGCGTCGTTGGCCAGCGCGTCTGATGTGGTGACGGCAACATTTGTCAGCGGGCACGGTGTCCCGCTGGGCAGCCAGTTCCGTGCCCTGGTGGCCGGCGCCAGCATCGGCGCAGCAAATGGCGTGTGGCAGATGCAGGCGCAGACCATCAACACCGCGACCTACACGGCGGCCGGCGCAGGCACGGCGACGGCAACGGGCACGATCCGCCTGACTACGTTCCTGAGTGAAGTGCTGTCCACCTACAGCGCCGAAAACCTGCGCATCACCCGGCATGAAATCACGGACGTTTCCACGGTCATGCGCGCCAAGGGCTTTGCGCGGGCTGCGGATGTCATCGCCTACCCGAACAACAGCGTGCCCGAGTTGCAACTGCTGAAGGAGGCGTGCGCGGCTGCTGGTGTCGTCGTCGGCCGCGCCACCCGCTACGGTCTGACGCAGATCAACGAGTTCGGCATCAATGAGCCGCTGAACTGTGGCAGCTACGAGCTGGGCAGCGGCGGCGGGGCAACCACAACGTCATTCATCGCATCCAAGATTCAAGCGGCTATCACGCGAGGTGAGCACATCTGGCTGTACGGGCACTTCATCCTGGACGACACCGACCCTGCCAACGCCGCGTTCGCACCCCTGCCAGCCAACGGCAGCGAGTACCCGCCGAGCAGCAACGGCAACCCGGCTCCGCCCGCAGCATCGGACAGCGGCGACGGCGGCTGGTGGTATTTCAGCCAACTGCGCAGCCTGGTCAACGACACCATCCGCCCCCTGGTCGCATCCGGTCAGATTCGTGTGATGACGCCAAGCCAGTATGTGGCGCACATGGGCCTGCGCTCGATCTGATCCCAACGGAGCTACTATGCCAATCGCAACAGTCATCGTGACCGGCTCCATTCGCGTGCCGGCCGGGGAACATCTGGACGGCGCCACGCTGGACGCCACGCAGTGGGTGGAATCTGGCCGCCACACGCTCAACGCCGAATTTGCCGCTGCTGGAAATCGAAAGCATCGACGGGCAGCGGGCCGGCTACGACTCCTGCTGCGGCGGGCACGGCTGATCCCATCCCCTGCCGGTGCACCCGTCTATGACTGCCCGCTGTCCTTCGGTGGCTTTGCTCGCTCAAGGACGCGGCGTGCCCAGTCGTCGCCAAGCTGCCGCAGCTTCGCTTTCAGTGGCTCGCTCACGCGCAGGGTGTGGCGCTCGGGCAGGCCGGTTCCTGGCGGTGCGGGTGGCCGGCCACGGGGGCGCTTCGGTTCGTCCATGCCGCGCAGTTTACGGCAGACAAAAAACGGTGGCGGTATCTGCATTGCTGGCAGACAATAAATGCTCCGCAACAGAGAGCAGCCGCACCATGAAGAAACTGACAGACCGCGAACGCATCCTGACCGCTGTGGTGAACGGGCTGCGCTCGACGGCCATCTTGCGTCGTGGCGCTGACACCTTTGACGCCGCCTCTTACAGCGACGGATCGGGCGGCTACTACGTGCACTTCGCCAACTACCGGAAGCCGGTGGCTGGCGATCTGGTGATCGGCACCACCGGACGCATTGACCAATGGAAGATCGCCTTCTACGAACGTCTTGCGGACCCTGCCAATGAACTGCATGTCGTGCGCGACATCGACACCGGCCAGTTCTGCGACTACGGCAACGAGACTTTCACGCCCATCGTTGGCCTGAGCTACACCGACATGCTGACCGGCGACGCTCGCCGGTTGTATGTGAAGGTGCTGCAGGCGTTTGACCGTGGCGACGAGTACATGTATCGCTTCGGCGGCTTCAAGATCGATGGCGACCGCGCAGTGATCGGAGTGCGTGAGCGCCACGGCGGCTTCGGCCAGGAAAGCGTGCCGTTCGAGATCGAGGTCGAGTGGACGCCCAAGACCACCGTCAAGGCGATCCTGGCTGCAATGCGTGCGGGCGGCTATGGCACCAAGAGCTTCCGGCCCGATGCTGCCGCGGCCTGAAGTCCATACCTAGAGGTGACACCGATGACCATCGCCCTGCAATCCCTGATCCAGCAAGCCAGCACCGAGCTTGGCAGCGAGGCCTGCCGCGAGGGCCGCCACCAGTGGATGTCCGAAGGTGGGCGCGGCTGCCCGTTCGATGAGGACAACGGCACCTGCGGCCAAGCCGTCTACGTGTGCGCGACCTGCGGCACCTACGACTACGGCGCCCGGGGCGGGCCTGGGTACACCGACTGCGTGGCAACACGCGGTTGCGACCACCGCGACAGGCTGGCCGCCCCGCTGGCTGTGGCCTGAACCTATCCCTAGAGGTGAACTGATGAGCCGCGAAGCATTTGGAGACCCACCCGAGAGCCAAGAGCCGCCGCAGGTTTGCCCGGTGTGCGGCGGCGAGTGGCACGCCGAAGACTGCGAGTTTGGCAAGGAGGTCGCGCTCAGGCTCAAGGCTGAGCGCGACGCGCACAAGCTGGCACATGAGAACGAGCAACTGCGGCGCCTGTCCAGCCTGGATGCGATGCGCGCGGGCAAGTTGGCCGAAGACGTGGAGCGCTACTCGGCGCTGCACGCGCGGATGTTCGCCGAGAAGACGGAGGCGCAGATCGACGCCGAGAACATGCGCGAGTTCCTGTACCGCATGCTCGAAGCCCCAACGACACAGATAGGCGTTGGCTGGAAGGATGCAGTGCGCCACGCATTGGCCGCACCCAAGGCAACGGGCTGATCCCAAGCCCCCATAGGTGAGTACCTGAATGGCCCTGTCCCAAACCGAAATCGTGAACCTTGCCCTGACCCGGCTCGGGCAGGACCGCGTGATCAGCATCAATGACGACGTAGAAGCGGCGCGCGTCATGCGCTCGCTGTGGGACTTCACGCGCGACGCGGTGCTGGCCAGCTACCCGTGGAAGTTCGCCATCAAGCGCACCAGTCTGCCGGCGCTGGCCCAGGCCCCGGCCTACGGCTGGGCGCGGCAGTTCACGGTGCCCGAGGAGTGCATGCGGCTGGTGCAGGTGGGCGACGACTACGTGTTCTATACCGGGCTGCTGGAGACGTTTCAGCTTGAGGGCGGCGTGATCATGACCGACGAGGCGGCACCGCTGCGGCTGCGCTACGTCGAGCGCACCACGAACGTCGGGCTGTGGCCGGTGTTGTTCGGGCGCGTGGTGGCGATGCAGCTGGCCATCGACGCCTGCGAGAAGCTGACCACCAGCAGCGCGAAGCAGGGCGTACTGAACGAAGCCTACGCCCTGGCCGTGGCGCAGGCCCGAAAGCAAAGCGCCATCGAGCGCCCGCCGCAGCGCGCCGACAACTCGGACTGGCTCAACGCCCGGGGCGACTGATGCCCCGCGCGGCGATCATCGGCGAGGCATTCAACAGCGGCGAACTCTCGCCCCGCATGGCTGGCCGCGTCAGCTCGGCGCCCTACGCTGCCGGCTGCCACCGGCTGGAGGGCTTCATCCCCGACATCGCGGGCCCGGCCGTGAAGTGCGGCGGCCTGGCCTACGTCGCCGCGGTGAAGGACGAGGCCCGCCGCACATGGCTGGTGCGATTCGAGCGGGACCGCGACTCGGTGTTCATGATCGAGTTCGGCCACCTTTACGTGCGCTTCTTCAAGAACTACGCCCCGGTGCTGTCCGGCGGCCTGCCCTACGAGGTGGTGACACCCTACACCGAGGCCGACCTGATCAACGCGGCCGGCGCGTTTGCCATCGACTACACGCAGTCTGGCGACATCCTCTACCTGGCGCACCGCAACCACCAGCCGCGCAAGCTGTCGCACTTCTCAGACACGAACTGGACGCTGACGGAGTACGACCCGACCGGCGGGCCGTTCCAAGATCAGAACGCGACATCAACGACCATCTACGCATCGGCCAACACTGGCGCCGTGTCTCTGACTGCATCGGCCGCGACGTTCACGGCCGACATGGTGGGCACGCTGGTCTATCTGGAGCAGAAGGCCGTCAGCGCTGTGCTGCAGTGGGAAGTCGGCAAGGCCATCACAACGCCGGCCACGCGCCGCAGCGGTGGGCGCAACTATTCGGCGCTGAACTCGGCCACGACCGGCACGATCACGCCGACGCACACCGAGGGCGCGGTCTACGACGGTGACGCTGGCGTGCAGTGGCAGTTCCTTGACGCCGGTTATGGCTGGGCGCTCATCACTGCTTACACCAGCGCCACGGTGGTTTCTGCCACGGTGCTGTCGCGCATCCCTGACGGCGCGGTTGGCGGCGGCAACGCATCAACGAAGTGGGCCATCGGCGCGTGGTCCGACACCTACGGCTGGCCTGACTGCGTGGGGTTCTATCTCGACCGCCTGGTGTGGGCGCGCGATCAGACCGTGTGGATGTCGGTGGCCGGCGACTACGAGAACATGCAGCCACGCGACGCCGGGCGCCAGCTCACCGACTCGGCCATCGCTCTACCCATTCCGAGTCGCCGCGGCAATCCCATCCTGTGGCTGGAGACGCTGGAGGTGGGCCTTGTTGTGGGCACCGGCTCCGACGAGTGGCTGGTCGGGCCCGCGTCGCGCAACGACCCGCTGGGCCCGCTGAACATCAGCGCGAACCCGGCCGGCGCCATCGGCTCGCGCGCTGTGCCGGCGCTGCGGATCTTCGACTCGATCATCTTCACCCAGCGGTCAGGCAAGCGCCTGCGGGCGCTGCGCTACCTGCAGGGCGAGGGCGCGATCTACGCCGACCTGAACGCCTACGCCGACCATGTGACGCCGGGGTTTGTCTCGACAGCCTACGTGCAGGAGCCCTACAGCATGATCGTGGGCATCGGCTCGAACGGCGCCTTCTCGGCCGTCACCTACTACCCCGAGCAGCAGGTACTGGGCTGGTGGCGTCGGCCGATGTCGGGCGTGGTGGAGTGCGTGCAGGCCATCCCATCGCCGGACGCCAGCCGCGACGACCTGTGGCTGATCGTGCGGCGCACCATCGACGGCGTGACACGCCGCTACGTGGAGTGGATGAAGCCGCCGCTGGCCGACGATGCTGACCAGCAGGATGCCTTCTACGTCGACAGCGGCATCACCTACAGCGGCGCTTCTGCGACGACGATCACCGGGCTGGGCCATCTGGAGGGCGAAACGCTGAACGTGCTGGTCAACGGCGCCACGCACCCGCAGCGCACTGTGGTGGGCGGCAGCATCACCCTGCAGCGCGCCGGCACGACTGTGCACGCCGGCCTGCCGTACACCGCCAGGCTTGCCACGATGGACATCGAGGCAGGGTCAGCCACCGGCACTGCCCAGGGCAAGATGAAGCGCGCCTACAGGCTGGCCGTGCGGCTGCTGCGCACGCTGGGCGGCAAGCTTGGCACCAGCGAGACGAGGCTCGACACCCTGCAGTTCCGCGATGCGGCTGTGCCGATGGGTTCCGCCCCGCCGCTGTTCACTGGCGACAAGTACACGCCCGGCCCGGGCGGGTCTGACCGTGTGGCGCGCGTGTGGTTCGAGCATTCCGAGCCGCTGCCCGCCACGGTGGTGGCCGTGATGCCGCAGATCCAGACCGAGGACGCCTGACATGGTGAGCATCGAGCCCTTCCGCCCCGAGCATCTGCTGGCCATCCGGCTGCAGGCCACGCAGGCGACCGCGCAGGCGCTGATGACGCTCGACCACGGCAAGCAGATCGCGGCGTGCACCGGGCTGGCGCGTTCGGCCATGCTCGACGGCAGCCCCATCGCATCGGCAGGCGTGATCGAGCTGTGGCCGGGCCGGGCCTACGCCTGGGCCTACATCGGCGAGCAGGCGGCGCGGCACTGGAAGACGGTGCACCGAGCCGTGCACAACGCGCTGGACAGCGCGCGGTGGCGCCGGGTGGAGATGGCTGTCGATGTGCGCGACCCGGGCGCCAAGCGCTGGGCGGCGCACCTGGGCTTTGACTTCGAGGGGGTCGCCCGCAAGTGGACGACGGACGGCAGGGATGTGGAAATCTGGGCGAGGGTGAACTGACATGGCCGCACCATTCATGATCGCGGCGGCAGTGATGCAGGCCGTTGGCAGCATCGCAGGCGGCCAGGCTGCCGACAAGGCGGCCAGGCGCAACGGGGCACTGCTGGACGAGCAGGCGGCCGAGACGCGCCGGGCCACCACGAACCGCGAGAACCTGACCCGCGACCGCAACGCGCGCACGATGTCCGACCAGCGCGCGGCACTGCTGGCCAATGGGGTGGACCCGACCAGCGGGACAGCCCTGATCGGCAGCGGACAGAACGCGCAGGATGCCGAGATGGACGCCCTGACGTTGCGCTATGAGGGGCTGATGCAGGCCCGCGGCCAGAACATGGAAGCGGACAACGTGCGGTATCAGGGCAAGGCGGCGAAGCGGCAGGCGTACTTCAGCGCGGCATCGTCCCTGCTGTCGGCCGGCGCGAAGTACACCGGGGGCACGCAAGCCCCGGCGCCGGTCGAGACGCGCATTCCGACCCCGAGCCCCTTCTACCGAGGCTGACGCATGCGCATCCCCATCCCCGAGATTCAGCGCCAGGTGGCGCAGACTGGCGGGCCACGGCCGGCGCTGATCCAGCCTGGCGGCCAGCAAGGCACGCAGGCGCTGGCCGGCGCGCTGGCGCAGATCGGTGCCGACCGTGAGCGCCAAGCGGCGATCCAGCTGGACAACTTCGAGCGCATCGAGAACGAGCAGCGCAAGGCCCGCAACGTCGAGCGGGTGACGGCTGCCCGGCTGCAGTGGACAGAGACACTCCAGAACCGGCAGACCGAGGCCAGCCCTGCAGCCGATGGCTTCACCGGGTCGCTGCTGAAGGACTTCAAGGGCTGGAGCGAAACCTCTGCCGCCGCGATCACCGACGAGCGCGAGCGCGAGATGTTCAAGGGCATGATTGCCCCGCTGGGCGATTACCTGGGGCAGTCAGGCATTCAGTTCGAGGGAACGCAGCGCCGGGCCTGGAGGCGCAGCACGCTGTCCGATGGCATCGACACCGACGCCAAGACGGCCGGCGCCGACCCGTCGCAGGTGCTGGAGCTGGTGGCGGCCAGGCGCGCGGCCATCCGACAGTCGGGCGACCTGATGCCTGACGAGATGATGACGCTGGAGGTCAAGGCCCGCGAGAGCATCGCCTTCAATGCCGGCGCCACGCTGGTGAGCCGCGACCCGGCCGGATGGCTCAAGCGCGACACCAAGACCGACCCGCTGATCCGCCTGCTGGACCCGGCGAACCTGCGGGCGTTGAACGGCCACGCGCAGGCCCTGGTGGCGCAGCAGCGCAACGAGGCCGAGCGCAACGGCGAGCGGGCCACCAAGGATGCCGAGCGCGCCGTCGATGAGCTGCGCACGTTCGCTCTCGGCGGCGGCCTGCCGGATCTTGGGTATCAGGCGCAGGTGCGGACGCTGACGCGCGGCACGCCCTACGCCGCAGCCGCCGACGCACTGCTGGGCCAGGCGCAGGCCGGCGCGGCGTTCGGGTCGCAGTCGCTGCCGCGTCAAGCGGCGGCCCTGCAGCAGATGGGCATGGGCGGCACCCCGGACGAGAAGAAGCTGATCGACTTCGCGCGCCAGGTGCACGACACCCAGAAGCGCGCGTTCGATGACAACCCCTGGGCGGCGGCGTCGCGCTTCCACCGCCTGCCTGCCGTGCCAGAGGTGCAGATCACCGACGCCAGCCAGGTCCTGCCGCTGATCCAGCAGCGCCGGCCCAGGCTGTCGGCGGTGGAGGCATCAGCAGGCCGGCCGGTGTCGCCGTTGCAGCCAACCGAGGCCGCGCAATGGGCCGAGCGGCTAAAGGTGCTGCCGGTGGAGCAGCGCGCCGACCAGCTCGCCGCGGTGGGCGAGTCGCTGGGCATCGGGCAAGTTGCGGCCCTGGCCGACCAGCTCGACAAGGGCAACAAGCCGTTTGCGCTGGCGATGAAGCTGGGGCTGGACCGCACGACGGCGGGCCGCACAGTGGCCGGGCTGGCGCTGCGTGGCGCCCAGGCGCTGGCCGACAAGACCGTCAAGAAGGACGACGCCGCGCTGTCCGGCTGGCGCTCCGAGATCAGCAGCATGGTGCGTGGCACGCTGGGCGACGACCGGGCCGAGGCTGACGTGATCGAGGCGGCGTACTACGTGCGCGCGGCCATGGACATCGAGGGCATTGCGGCGCCCGGGTTCTCGCGCGGGCTGGGCAGCAGCGCCGAGGAGGCGGTGCGCCTGGTGATCGGCACGCCCCTGGACCGTGGCGGCGTCAAGACCCTGACGCCTCGGGGCATGGATGAGCGCATGTTCGATGACCGGGCCCGAGCTGCGCTGCAGCCGCTGGCCGGGCAGAAGCTCTACATCAGGGGCAAGGAGATGACCGCCGACGAGTTGGCGATCCGCATCAACGGCTACGGCATGCGGCGCGACGGTCAGGGGCGCTACACGCCAGTGATCAACGGCGCCTACATCACCACCGACAAGGATGGCCAGCAGCCGCTGCGCCTGGAGGTGCGCTGATGGGCATCGAGCGGCTGTACGCCGACGGCATCGAGCAGGCATACCAGCGCGGTCTGCGCTCGCCTGCCCCGCAGGTGGACCCCGACTTCCGGCTCGGCTCCTTCCTGGCTGCCGGCCTGGGCGGCGTCCCGAGCGCGGCGCTGGAAACGCTGGGCAGCGTGCGCGACTTCTCGCGCGGGATCGATGAGCAGTACCGGGCATCGCCCCGGGGTCAAATCGTGGCGCGCGAGCTGGAGCAACGCACCGGGGTTGCGCCGGCCGATCAGACTGTGATGCCGGGCGGCGAAGCCCAGCGCATGAAGGCCCGCGAGTTCGGCCCCGACCCGCAGACGGCACACATGGCCGATCAGGTGTTCCACGGCCTGACCCGCTTCGGCGCCAAGGCTGTCGGCGCTGTTGTGGCGGCCGGCCCTGTCGGCGGTGCTGCCCTGCTGGGCACCGAGGAGGCCAACACCATCTACCGCGACTTGATCGGGCGCGGCATCGACAGCGAGACGGCGCTGAAGGTGGCAGCAGTACAGGGCGCAATCAGCGCGGCCGGCGTGGTGCTGCCTGTCAGCGGCGCGGCGATGGCGGCCACGACTGCGGGCAAGGTGGGCGCCACGGCTGGCCTGGTGGCTGTCGGCGGCCCGGGTTCCTACGTCGCGCAGGAGACGCTGGCCAGGGACATCCTGCAGCGCGCGGGCTACGCCGACGAAGCGGCCAAGCACGACCCGACCGACCCGCTGGGGCTGGCGATCAGCACGCTACTGCCTGGCGCGTTCGGCGCGGTGGCGCTGCGCGGCGCACTGCGGAGCGCCAGGCCGACCATGGAGGATGTGGTCAAGCACATCGAGAGCGGCGGCCGGCGCTACGACAAGGACGGCAACCTGCTGACCAGCCCCAAGGGTGCGCAGGGCGAAATGCAGGTGATGCCCGGCACGGCCACCGATCCGGGTTTCGGCGTGACGCCGGCAAGAGACGGCAGCCCCGACGAGCTGGCGCGCGTGGGCCGCGACTATCTGCAGGCCATGATCAGCCGCTACGGCGACAACGACAAGGCGCTGGCGGCCTACAACGCCGGCCCCGGGGCTGTGGACGCCGCGGTCAAGAAGCACGACGACGACTGGCTGGCCAACATGCCGGCCGAGACGCGGCAGTACGTGGCCAAGGCCAACAAGCTGATGGACGGCGCGGTGGCCGACATCGCCGCGCGGTCGCCGGAGGTGGCGGACGCGGCCCGGGTGAAGGTGCTGCAGGAGACGGTGCGGCGTTCGCTGCCCGATGCGCCCGAGGCTTACCCGCGGCTGATGGACGCCATCGACGCGCTTTCAGCCGGCGAGCGTGTCGACGTGCCCGGACTGGTGCGGCCGGTGCAGTCGCTGGCCGACTTCGTGCAGGCCGGAAGGTACAAGGCGGCGCCGGCTGTGCGCGACATGGACGGGCCAGACACCTTCGGCGCTTGGCTGCGCTCGCAGGGCGGCATCGACATCGGCGAGAAGTTCGACATCAGCGGCGACGCCAACAACGTGCGCAACAACCCGGGCGGCGTGTTCCGTCGCGGCGGGCTACCGACCGACGAGCTGGCCAGCCGGGCGGCCGAGGCCGGGTTCCTGCTGCCCGAGCAGGCTGGCGACACGCGCAGCTTCGTGGATCTGGTGCAGCGCATGATCGGTGGCGACCGGGTTCTTTCTCTGGAGCAGCAGGCCGATCAGGCTGTACGGGCGCTGGACCGGCAGGGCATGGACGCGCGGGTGGCGGATCTGGAGGCCCGGCTGCAGCGGCTGGGCGAAGACCCTGCGGCGGCGCGCGGCAACCCGGAAGCGATGGAGGCATACCTCGCCGCCAACGAGCGCCGGCTGCTGGCGGCCCGGGTGGATGAAGTGGCCGACCGGCCTGCTGCCGACGACTCGCCCGAGATGGAAGCGCTGCGCGGACGCGCGCAGCAGATTGCGCAGGACATCCGCGATACCGACCGCACACTGGCGCAGTACGAGGCCGAGTTGCAGCCGCTGTCGCCGGTCATGCGCCGGCTTGTGCAAGAGGATCTTGATGCGCCCACCACCCCCCAAGCCCCGTACCCTGAAGCAGCAGCGCCAGCGCGAGGCGCAGGAGACGGCGCCGCGCCCGCTGTTGCCGACACCGGACGACCCGCCGCCGATGTTCAAGCCGCTGGGGTAGCCAAGCAGATGGCGCTGCAGGAGCGCCAGATTGTGGACGCCCTGGCAGCCGAGCGGCCCGACATGCTGGTGACGCTTCCGGGCACCAATGAGGCGATCCCGCTGGCCGATGCGATGGAGTTGATCCGCGCGCAGCAGGCGCTGGACGAATCCGACGCTGGCCTTGTGCGCGCGGCGGTGCTGTGCGACCTTAGCCCTTGAACGCGATCAGTGCGGTGCACGCGCCGACGATGATGCCCGGGACAGCCAGCACCAGCAGGATGGCGGCGAACTGGCACCAAGCCTCAAACGCCCGGCGCCAGTTGCCGCCCGTCATGCCAAGCACGAACAGCGGCACCACGCAGGTGCACCCAAAGATGAACAGAGGCAGGATGGCCCATTGCGGCATCCGGCGAGTGTAGGGGCAGACCATGAAACAGAAGTGCGCTCAACAGGTGAGGGCGGCAGCCGCAGCGGTGGGCCGCACGCTGACCGACTCGCAGCTGCGGGACATCGAGGGCCGGATCGACGCCAGCATGCGGCGGCTGGCCGTGTCGGAATCGGGCTGGGCTGCCATGCCGCGCGACATGCGGGTCGGGCTGGCGGCCGAGCGGGCGATGGAGGACATCGCAGCCGAGGCGGCACGCAAGGCTGCCAACTCCGTGCGCCAGGTGCTGAAGCAGGCTGACACGGCGGCGCGCATCGACTCGCTGGCCGACGCCTACAAGGGCTCGCGCGGCGGCCAGGCCGAGATGCTGAAGCGCGACTTCGAGCTGACCAACGCCTACCAGGCCGCGCTGCGCAAGGACGGGCAGGGGCAGCTGATGTCGCTGATCGAGGCGGCCGGCGACAAGGAGGGCGCCGGGCTGGGCCGCCGCGCGCTGATGACCGTCTTCGACGCCGAGAACCCGCGCATGACCGCCGATGTCGTGCGCGAGGTGTACGCCAACGCGGACGGCAGCAGCGGCAACAAGACGGCCAGCGCGGCGGCGCGGGCCTGGCTGGACACCATCGAGACGCTGCGCCAGCGCTTCAACGCAGCAGGCGGCGACGTGGGCCGGCTGGAATACGGCTACACCCCACAGCCGCACGACCGCATCCGCATCAAGAAGGCCGGCGCCGATCGCTGGGCGGCCGAGGTGCTGCCGCTGCTGGACCGGCGCCGCTATGTGGATGTGGACGGCCGGCGCCTGACCGACGACGAAGTGACCGACATGCTGCGCAAGGCATGGGAGACGATCACCACGGACGGGCTCAACAAGCAAGACCCCGGCGCATTCAAGGGCAGCGGCAAGCGGGCGAACCGTGGCGGCGACGAGCGCCAGATCCACTTCAAGGACGGGGAGGCTTGGCTGGCCTACAACGGGCGCTTCGGCCGCGGAAGCCTCTACGACGCCATGATGGGCCACATCGCCGGGATCACCCGCGACATCGCGCTGGTCGAGCGGTATGGACCCGATCCCGAGGCGACGGCCCGGCTGCAGTTCGACTTGGCGGCGCGCAAGGATGGCACCGACCCGCAGCAGTTGGTGGGCGCCTTCAGCATCGACCCGCAGACCTACTGGAACATGATCACCGGGAAGGTGGGCATGCCGCAGAACGAGACGTTGGGCCGCGCCTTCGAGACGATGCGCAACATCCAAGTCGCGGCCAAGCTGGGCGGCGCGGTCATCTCGTCGGTCACGGACCTGGGCACGCTGGCGATCACGGCCGGCTACAACCGGCTGCCCTACTGGCGGCTGATGAAGGACATCGTTGCGGCATCCGGTGCAGACGGCAAGGAGTGGATGAGCGCGCACGGCATGATCGCCGAGAGCGTGGCCGACACCATGAACCGCTGGAGCGGCGACCACATGGGCCACGGCTGGTCTGGCAAGCTGGCCAACTCCACCATGCGCTGGTCACTCATGAACGCCTGGACCGATGGGCTGCGGCAGGGGTTCACGCTGACCATGAACGCCGGCATGGCCAAGATGTCGCGCAAGCAGTGGGGCGCGCTGGACGAGTTCGACCGCGTGCGGCTGCAGCGGGCCGGCATCACCGAGGCCGACTGGCAGGCGCTCAACGCGGTGCCGCTGGCGCAGTACAACGGCCGGCAGCTGCTGACCCCGCAGGGCATCAAGGACGCCGGGCAGCCTGACCTGGCGGCGCGCGTGTTCGCCTTCATCAACGACGAAGCCGAGATGGCCGTTCTGAACCCGGACATGGCCACCCGGGCGATCACCTCGATGGGCGGCCAGCAGGCCGGCACCTGGGGCGGCGAGATTGCCCGCACGCTGATGCAGTTCAAGTCGTTTCCCATCGCCATGATCACCCGGCACTGGCGGCGCATGCTGGAGGGCGGCAACGCCGGCTTCACACCTGTTGACCGCTTCAAGTACGGCTTTGCGCTGATGGTCACGACCGTGGGCCTGGGCGCCATCGCCACGCAGGCCAAGCAGATCCTGGCCGGCAAAGACCCCATCGACATGACCGACCCGGACACCGCGGCGCGATTCCTGGCCCGAGCGACAGTGCAGGGCGGCGGGCTGTCGATCATGGGCGACCTGTTCCTGACCGACCCGAGCGGCTCATTCGGCGACCAGGCGGCGAGCGCGATCAAGAACGTGGCCGGGCCGACCGTGGGTAGCGCCTTCGAGCTGGTCTACAAGAACATTGCCGGCAACGTGTGGGAGGCCAGCCAGGGCAAGGACACGCACTGGCAGGCCGAGGCGGCGCAGTGGGTGCGCTCCAACACGCCGGGCGCTTCGGTGTGGTGGGTCAAGCCGGCCATCGAGCATGGGTTCCTCAACGCCATGAACGAGAACCTGTCGCCCGGCTACCTGGCGCGCATGCAGCAGCGGGCCCACAAGGATTGGGAGCAGCGCTACTGGTGGGCGCCGCGCGACGGTCTGCCAGACCGGGCGCCCGACATTCTGGGGGCCTTCGGCCAGTAGTTCGGCGGGATTCCGCGAGGCAGCGCGGCCAGGATGCGCCCCAACCATCGGGGCAGCATCCATGACCGTCAGCTCGTCACTCTCGACGCAAACCTTCAACTGCAACGGCAGCACGACAGTCTTCACCTGCCCGTTCCGGGTGCTGGAGGCGTCCGAGCTGGTGGGCTACCTGATCACGGTCGCCACCAATGAATCCGTGCTGCTGGTCAATGGCACCGATTTTTCCGTTACCAGGGTGGGATCAGCAAACGCCATCGCCACCACGACGCTGACCTATGCGAGCGATTACCGGATCAACTTCCGCAGGCGCACGCGGCGGCTGCAGTCAACGGACTACCGCGACAACGACCCATTCCCGGCCGAGTCGCACGAAAACGCGCTGGATCGCCTGACGCACATCGCGCAGGAGAACGACACCGACATAGGCCGGGCATTGCTGGCTCCAGAGCCAGAGACGGGCGTGACCCTGCCGAGCGCAGACGCGCGGGCCGGGCGGCTGCTCGGCTTCGACTCAGGGGGCGGCCCCATTGCCGTCGCGCCAGTTTCCGGCAGTGCCGCAGCCCTGGCGCTTGACCTGGCCAGCAGCTCTGCCAGCAAGGGCGCGTCGCTGGTCGTCATGACCAGCACGTTTGCCGGCGAAGCGGCGATGGACGTCACTGACGCCATCAATGGTCAGCCCCAGATCAGCGTGCTGCGGTTCATGACGGATGCCCAGCGCGCCGACTACCTCGCCCGCACCGCAGTGAACGACTTCGCCAGCGCGCTGGACCTGACGACGCCGATTCAGACGGCGATTTACACCACCTACGCGGCGGGCGTGTGGCTGTTCTTCCCCGACGGCGCGGCCAAGGTGACCGGCCTCGAAGGCCCGACCACCACGGCTCTTTACGAGGATCGCGGCGACACCTGGCGCATGTTCGGCGCGGGCGGCGCGCAGCCGTTCGTGCGCTTCCCGGCTGGCGGCGCGGTCATCATCAGCGACACAGACGCCCCGGTGTTCCGCTACCGTCAGCGCCGGGCGATGCCAACGGCTGGCGGCAATACCCAAGTGCATGGCCTGCGCTTTGAGCAGCGCAACGCGGCGGCGACCAGCCCGGTGGTGCTGTGGGATTCGTTGAGCGAGAACGCCGGGTTCACCGAAAACGCCATGATCCAGTTCGGGCTTGGTGGCGGCTTCCAAGCCACCTACCAGATCAAGGGCAACATCGAGCGCAACTTCGCCTTGTGCGGCGCCTACTTCACAGGCGGCCGGTCTGCGGCTGGCATCGGATTCAACATCCCCAGTACCGCAGACGCGGGCATGCTGACGGTGCGCAAGAACACGGCGCGCTGCTTCTTCTGGGGCTATGTCCACGGCGACGGCACGAACGACAGCAGCGGCGCACTGTTCGAGCAGAACGAGTCGAGCGACTGCGTGAATGGCATGTGGAACCGGGCCGGCTGCACTGGCGCGACCTTCTCCAAGAGCTACACCGAGGGCATCACCGGAACGTGCATCCTTGACGAAGGGACGATGACGACCATCACTGGCGGCATGCACTACCTGGGCTTCACGGTGGGCATCGATGCCAGCACGACCAGTAACTACGGAACGCTGATCGAGGGCAACTATCTGGAGACGGCCGGGCCTGGGTGCACGCTCATCAAGCTCGGCAGCGGCGGTCCGAGCAAAGCGGCTCGCAACAATCACCTGCTTTTCAGCACCTCGGGCGGCACCGTCACCAACGTCATCGGCCTGGAACTCACCGGGCTCAATGCGCGGCTGGACATCACCGGCAACGCATTCCTGCCGCGTGGCGCGTGGATTGGCGGCGCCGGCACGGTCAAGATCCTGAACAGCAGCACCGGGGGCATGATCGGATCGCTGCCGCTGGCTGACGGCACCGACAACGAGATCCCTTCGTTGCTGCGCGGGGCTGTGACCTACCAGCAGAACGCCAGCACGCTGACGCAGGCGAACGTGGTCGCCAACGTGCTGACCCTGCCGCAGACGAACGTGGTGAACATCAACGCCAGCGGCGCGGCCACGGTCAACAGCTTGGCCCAGGATGCGCAGTTGACGGGCGGCGCCCGGGTGGTGCACCTCGTCACGGCAAACAACAACATGACGTTTGCCGACACCGCGACGCTGCTTCTGAACGGCGCATTCACCGGCTCGGCATCGGGCGGCATCCTGACGCTGCTGGTGCGGGATGAAGGCGGCACGCTGTACGGACGCGAGATTGCGCGGACTTCGTTCTAAAGGAACCACCATGCTAGAAACCATCGGATTGGCACTCGCCGGCTTGGCCGTTCTTGGCGTGCTTGTGCTGGGCTATGTGGGCTGGCGCACAAAGCGGCGCGAGGAAGATGCAGGTGGCGTGGCGCCCCTCTCTTCGGGCGGCAAGGGCGAGGAATGAGCGAGGGCATCGCGCTTCTGCTGCTGTTCGGCCTGGGCAACTACGGCCCCGAACTGGTGGCCTGGGCAACCGGCGAGTCGTCCAAGGCATGGGACTACGTGCTGCAGGGCACGCAGACGGCTGCCCTATGGGCGCTGCTGGGTGGCGTGATGCCGCACATCTTGGCGCGGGCATCGTGCGCGCTGGGCGCATTCGAGGCCATGCAGCGGCCGGTGTGCCGGCTCATGTTCCCAATGGACCGGCCGCCGCAGACTGGCGGGCTGAATCTGTGCGAGGCGGCTGTCGGCATGCCTGTGGCGTGGATCAACGCGCTGGCGGCCCTGTTCGTGGCGGTGCTGGCCCAGGAGGTACAGCGTGCCGCCCAGCAGTGATCGAGATGACGACAGAGAGGCGCCCATGAGCGAGCGTGACAGGCAATTTGCCGAGGCCATCGCGCAGGCCGTCATGGCGCGGATTCTGGATGCCGCCAAGTCGGAAGAGGTGGCGTCGCATGTGCTGGGCAACTGGGGCGGCCAGCTCGACCGGATCATCGGCCGCGCGCTGCGGCGCCTGGGCTTCTATGTGCTGATCGGTCTGGTGGCGCTGGGCTCGGTGAAGCTCGGTCTTCTGGACAAGCTGGGCGAGCTGTTCAAGCCATGAACCTGACGAGCTACGGCGGCCGGCGCTTCCTGCTGACTCTGGTCAGCGGGGGCGGCACTTGGCTGCTGTGCTGGTTCGGCAAGATCGACGGCGGCGTCTACAGCGCCGTGACGATTGCCACCGTCGCGGCGTACATCGTGGGCAACGTCGCCCAGAAGAAGATCGAGGCGCCGGGCGCGGCTGAGTGATGCCCGACCGCATGATCCTGCAGCGGCGTCTGGACAACTCCGACGGCTGGCGCAGCGTGGTGCGGTTTTCGACTCTGGACGCGCCGCAGGTGCAGAAGGCCGCGGCGATGCTGTCGGCGGTCGACGTCGTGTTCTGGCGCGTGGTGCGCGACGACAAGCCGCTGCAGGTGCTGGCGGTGCACGA